>Ga0187827_10002038_pt1 | contig 28161 bp, 29 predicted proteins | sample ETNtaG_39_FD_167969 | JGI IMG/M metagenome (GOLD analysis project Ga0187827, IMG submission 167969) | Marine microbial and viral communities from oxygen minimum zone, Eastern Pacific Ocean - ETNP2014_SV_150_PacBio MetaG (Illumina Assembly) | ecosystem: Environmental > Aquatic > Marine > Hypoxic...
CCTCTTGATTTCTTTTCGTACACAAAACTAACCATAAGACCTCGATGTGTTGAATTCTTATATGCATCACCAACTTCGTAGTCATCATCAGTTAAATTTTCATTTACTCTAATATTGTAAAACACTTTACCACTCCACCGGATATTTCTTACTGAATTCTTTACCCATCATATCGCTTACCAATGTAAAATCTATCATGGCTAAAGATCCCATCCAATCTCCGAATTTTCTATCCTTGTGTTGATAATATCCAAACAGGTCCCACAAATCAGAATCTGTAATAGAATACTTTCCACGTTCCTTTTCTCTTCCCGCAATCACCTTTTTGAAAATATCTTTTCCGTGCCGTCTTAGAAAATACTTAACCCAACCCTTGGCTACACTATCAAACGACGATGCTTCTGTTATTAAATATTTTAGCTTAATCACTTTAGTACCCTTGCTCTTCAAACCAATTTATTAATGCTTCGTCTGCATTTCCCCATGCCTGTGAAAACGCCTTCATTAATTTTGAATCTTTAGTCTTACGTACTAATTTCTGTAACTCGACTGAAGCATCGTGCCAATCATCATAAGCCCTATCTAATGGTGTAGCTTCATTTAGTTCACCTTCTTTTAATTTCTTATAATCCGCAAGAGTCGGCAATCTTTCACCAAACTTTCTATTTTCCCAAGTTATTGATTCTTTTAGTATATCTTTTAATTTAATCATAATTTTATCCCGGCTTTCTTAAGCTTATGATGAAGGCCATTCATCCACGTACGAAAGGCTATATCTAAATCTGCTTTACCTTCGTACTTGTTTACAATCTTAAAAAGGCGATTATTAATGTCGTGATTCAACGCCTTGTACAAATCCCGATCCGGACTTGCTTCGTTTAATAGTTCTTTTAATTTTATCATTAGAATACATCTCCTGCTAACACGTCATCGATAGCGTCTCTTATATACTTATCAGTTAACTCTAAATTTCCGTCCATATCTGCTTTCCAGGACTCTTCTTTTTTTCCGTTATAAAACAGTACAACCGATGGAAAATTTCGCAATCGTAATTTTTTTGCCACTTTAGGGCACTTCTCAGATTTGATAGCTAATATTACTACTTGTTCGTATCCCTTAACAGCAGAAACAGCAGATAAAACCGTAGGATCTAATTTCTTTTCTTGCCATTTTGAAGTGAACTTAATCACCACAAAACCTTTTTTTGTTTTATCCTTAAATGTTTTGTCGGTGACGTCTTGACTCCACAACGGAGATGAAAATATCAACCAAACTAATAATAGAGCTATTCCTTTTCTTAAATTCTTCATAACTACTTATCCCTTTTATTTGCGACCTGTACCCGTAAATTCGATATTAATTTTTCAATTTCATCTATCGATTCTTCGAACTCTTCTAACTGGTCCAAAACATCATCCATATCTTCTTGAAGTGAACCAACTTGAACTTTATACTGTTCATACGATCTGGGCCAATTGTGGCCCTCAGGTCTAGACGGATATTCCGCTTCATACAGCGATTTTAAATCCGGTAATTCTTTTGCTTCTTGTATTTCTCCCATCATCATGTAATAGAAGCCTACAAGTGTAGCAATCCCAACGGCGGCCGATACCATTGTTTGAATTGATAATGTAAATTTTGTATCTTCACTTAATTCTTTTGGTTTGGACAAGCCTTTCTCCTGTATAACTGGTTTCGGTTTACTCTTTGATTTTGAAATTTGTTTTTGTAATAATCTATCTCGTTTACCCTTTTCTGCTTCATCTGTAGCTTTACTAGCTTGTTCCATCATAACTTCTGTTAAATCTGCTACATTAACATACCCCATTTCAACAAGAATTTCGCCTAATTTTCTCTTATCACCATTTACTTGTTTCTGACAAGCTTGGGCTAATTGCCTTTTTGTAATAATATCGGCATCCAGTAAAAGGTTTCCTAATCTTTTTCCATTCATTGCCATTATTCGTTCTCATTAAATTGAACATCAAACACATCGTGGTCATCAGTTCCTTTATATTTTATTTGTGTTATGTCTGCCTCTCCACCAAAGTGTTGAGCCACTCCCTTTAACATTCCAACTGCTAACGGAGCTAATCCATCTCTTTGTGATACATAGTGAACTTTAAAATGATTCTCACCGAGTTCTTCTATTTCAAATGCAGGTGGAACTAAACTTGGTAACATTTGAGAAATTCTTACATGCATCTCATCTAATCCTGCCACAAAACTTTGAAAATCATTACCAAACGCTTCAAAGTACTCACCATACCCTTTTGGTGCAACATCGGTTGCCCAATAAACACCGAACATTTCTAATACATCTCCTGCAGGAATATCTAATGTTTCTGAAACTGCTCCTACTAATGAGAATGTTACACTATCATCATAAGATTCTAAATCTCCATAAACATCTTTGTCTATACCAGATGCTACAAGAACTTGTTCCCAAACTTCTTCACCTGCTTCTCGTGTAACTAAAGTTCTTATTGCTTTATTTATCATTCCATACATTATTATCTACCATATATATTTTTAATTGGATTATTTTTATTTTTCTCTAACCATTTTTTATGTTGACTAGCGGTTCGACCTTCCGTTGCCCACTTTTTATTTAACATCCGTCTTTTTCGTTTTCTATCTTTAGCTTTACTATTCGGCATTACTAAATCCTACAAATTGATAATTCAAACCAACTTTAAAATCATACGCTGGTCGTTCCCAGTAATATAAATAACGGCCTTCCGCAAAAAGTCCTAAATTTTCCTGTACTTTAATTCCAAAAATTGCACCAAAATCATAATCATTCCAACTCATCCACATTGACTCCATATACATAAAATCAGAAGGTTCTTTACCTTCATCTACATGGTCTATATAAGAAGAGGCGTTGTGATATGAATATTTATCATGTCCATAATGATAAGGTAACCAATTACCCCACGCATGTATCCACCACCTATCTCCATAATGATAATAATCAGTACCTATTACTAAAGATGTTTCTTTTTGATATCCTAAACCCTTTTTTATTCCATTCATGTATGATTCTAACAATCCTGGAAAATGATAAACAAAAAATTCTCTATCCGTCCATGCAATAATTTCTCCATCGGAAGTTTCCCACATATAATCATACCCAATAAATTCACCATCTCCATTAAAGAATGGGCCATCACCAGGTACATCAATCCAAGTATCTGACTCTGCGTCGTAATATACTAAGTGACCTTCATGATATACATTATCTTCATCAACTATATACCATCTTTTATCATCCATACCAAAAGCATCTTCGGCAAAATCCCACCAAGAACCTCTATACCAAGTTGTATCTAATATCATAGCATCAAATCCATATACAGGATGTTGTCTATGTTTTGCACCAACACTAAATGTTATCTGATTACCTAAAAATTCTGGTGACCACTTTAATCTTAAATCACCTTGACCATAAGTTATTTCTTCTAAACCAAGTTCCGTCCAACCTAATTTAGCCATGAACCAATTACCAGTATATCTCAACCAATATTCTTGATTAAGATATTCATTTCCCCATTGACGACCTTCAGTCCATTTTATTAAATATTCCCAACCTTTAACTGAACCAAATGTTGCATTTTCATTCGCGTTTTTTTCTGAACCATCGTACCAAGTTCCACCATTACCAGCATTCTTAACACCTCGTTTTGGTTCATAATTGAAACGACCAATTTTTCTCAATCCGAATGATTTTTGAAAATCAGCTTTTAATTCTCTTTCTTCCCTTTCAACTTCCAAGTCACCAGTATCCAATCCACCAACAATACTAAACCTATCCTCTTGATGTCGTGGTGCATTTAAACTAAAACTTGCATACGCAGTCGAGTACTTAAAAAAGTTTAGTATAATATCTTGACTAAACAAAGAAGTAGACAATAATAGTCCTATGAAAATGTTTTTTAACATTTAATTTCTCCCAATATTTTTATTCTATCTATACAACTATAAATATCATACTTTAGAATATTTTATACATCAAACCTAACGACAATTGAAAATGCTTCATCTTTATCACGTTTAATAGGTCTACCTAACTTACCAATTGCTAAAAGGTCGTTGTGGTCATTATATAAACCAACTGTAGTTACATATGGCGAGAAATCTGAATGTGTTGTATGATTAATAGCGAATTCGGTAGCATTATAACTTGTTTTTACAGAACCACTTCCACCATCTGGATTATCACCAGGTGCAAATACCCTCCACGCGTCTGGTGAATTTGGAGCAACAGTTATACTACCACTTCTACCAGAAGTAGCACTAATATTAGTTGTTGTATTGAATTCTGTTTTACCAATATTACACATATACTCATGTTCATATATGGTATGACTAGCTTTAAAATCCAATTCCCAACCATCTGTACCATTTCCAAGTCCTACCTGACTATAAGAACCAGTATCTGTAATTGTAATGACCCCATGTTCATAAAAAATATTACCTATTGCACTACCACTACCTTCTGCAGTTAAATTTGAACCATCCCAACTACTACTTTTAAATGCCGCGAAACTAGCAGAATAAGTATTGTCATATAAATTCCCTTGACCATCATCATATATTGTATAAGTTACATCAGTGCTATCGTCTGTTAACTTAACACTCTTAGGTTTTATACCTTCACTATAAAATTTCTGGGGTATTGATATAACATTTACTCTATTATGTAAGTCTCTATAACATTTATTGGTATCTGTATTACCAAAACTATGAAATGGTTTATTACCATCTCTATAATATAAGTGTCTCATAGACCAATAAGTTGGAATCTTATACCAAGTACCAAGACTCCAAGGGTCTTTACCTAAACTAGCAGAAATAGTGGAATAATCTCCAAATGAATGTGATTCCGCAGTTGATGTGTTGAAGTTGTGCCAACTTCCAGATAACCCTTCTATCGCGTAAACACCACTACCGCTATCAACATTTGTGAATGTGAAATCTTTAAATGTTTTAAAGGGTGATATTAACGCGTCTTGTGGGTCGAGATTTTTAAATATCATAGATGACCCTCTCCTTTAGACTAAAAGTCTAATTTGACTTTGATAATAGCTTCCCTAGCGTAAGATTTCAATAAAGGTTTACTTAGTTTAGCAACAGCTAATAGTTCATTTTCATCGTTGTACATCCCAACAGTAGTAATATACGTCTTTGGGTCTTTATGAAACGATGGATTATTAAACGAACCATCAGATTGTGTAAAGAATGTAGGATTATTACTAAAATTATATCTCTTATTCCTTACTCTACAAAAATAATGTGTGGAAGAAATGTTTTCCTCTCTACGAGCTTGAAATTTACCACCACCAACAAATGCGTTATAGAACTTCTGGATGTTTTCTTCAGCACCTGTGATTCCTCTATCAGTACCAAATGAACCAGAACCATCAGCTTGAGCGGCACTTATAATCCAAATACCTAAATCTGGATAAAACAACCCAAGTCCACCATTTGGTTGACTTGTTGCCGCTATTGATGTTTCCGCTACACCATTAGTTAATGAACCAGAAACAATGTTGAATACTCTTCCACCCTTATTTACTGATGGGTCAACTGTTGCACCACTATCATCAATTAGTTTCCAATAGGTTTGGCCAGTTGTATCTACACCACTACTACCACTTAACCAAAGTTCCCAATTACCTGGGTCAACTTTTTCTCTAATTCGTGCTCTATTAGCAGAAATTATATAAACATCATCTGAATCAACACTACCAGCCATTGTAAATTTAGTATCATTTGGTGTCAATAAAATATTTCTAAATTGTGAATACATAGCTTTTGAAGCGGCATTATCACCACCGGTAGCCTTTGAACCACTACCAGCATAATGACCATACGCAATACCAAATTGAACTTGAGCTGTATCATCACTTGGGTCTACTGCATAAATATCATTATAATACTCACCACTTGACGCACTTTGTGCCGAAGAAGTGAAATATGTAGCTAAACTACCAGTATTTCCAGACCACAATGGAGACGAAACCACCGCCTTCATATTTTCAAGTATATCATTATCTGGGTCAAAGACCGTATAGATACTTGGTTTTGTTATTGGGGCGGGTCTACCAATACTCTTACCAAGAAGTTTAGATGCAACTGATAAACCACCAATTCCTTTACCAGACTTTACAGCATCTTCTATCTGTATAATTTCTTGTGTGGATAATCCCTTTTTCTTTTTTCCTTTAGCCATGATTTATCTCCTACTCAGCAGTTACATTTACTGGAACATCAGCACTAATAGTTATTGGAATAGTATATGTCGCACCAGTTTCATTACCAACGATAGTAAGTTGTGTATTAATATCAGACGATAATGTTCTTGCAATTAAATCAACTGCTTTAGCTACAACAGTAATTGAATTCTTTCTATCATCATCACCAATAAAAGTTGGTATTGTAGCTCCTTGAGCCGATACTTCACCACCAGCAGATACCATCATTCTACATGCATCCGAATTATGTAAAACAAATGTATATCCAAGAGTAGCATCTGACGCATTTCTTGTATTTGGTGTAATTGTTTGTTTAACACCAGCTTTCTTAAATTCAAGAGAAGTTGAAGTAAGTTCAAGAATAGGCATTTTAGCCGTATTCTTAGGTAATGTAGTTAGCTTATATCTCATTACTTGATTTTCGTCTGGTACTGCTTCTATCAATGGCATATTTTCAATAACTGCACCATAATAGTTCGAACCAAGTGAATTTGTTACATCCCATAACGTATAATCTATCTCATCATCTGCTAATGCAAATTTACTAATTTTGAATTCATTTCTACCGCGAGCTAATAACTCTCGACCTTTCTTAGTTAAGATGGCATCTACGGTTGTTGAAGAATTATCTAAAAATCCCATGTTTTATCTCCAGTGATTAATTTTGTATTCATATATAAATATTCGTCACCAAAATTTTTGGTATAAAATAACTTTTTCGTTCATATATAAATATCATTGTTTTAGTTTTTTGTGTTTTTATTCTACACTTAATTTAGAATCGCCTGATTCTTTTGTTGTTAAAATAGTTGGTGAAGTTATAATTACTTCTACTGATTCTTTACCATCTGGCGTTGTATCATCCGTCTGTTTACAACCATCAAATAATAAATTTCTTAAAGCTGTAGTACTCTCATAAAGTGGTGTTACTTCGGCAGGACTTAATGAAGAAGAATTTGAATGATATCTTTGATGTTCTTTAATATTCATATTACCTGCTCTATAAAAACTTTCTTTAGAATTATAAAAATATTCTTCTATTTTATGATATTCTGATAGTCTCGAACTGCTAATCATAGGTATAGTTACTTCTTCAAAAATACCCTTACCATCTTGTCCACCAGAATATCCACCATTGTGACCTGCTATATAAGAACCACTATATATGTTATCACCTCTTGTATTATTAGTAAAACTATATAATGATGGCATAAGGAATGTATCATAAGTATCTATTGTAGTAGAAGAATTGGGGCCATATAAAGATAATGTTGAAAAATCTTCATAAGTGCCACTCCACGAGAATATATCTGAAAAAATATTTATACTACTTGTGTAGTCATTGTGTTCACCAGTAAAACTTGGATACATAGATTCACTAATGAATCCATCGGTATCAAGATATTGACCAAAAAAAGATGGTATTACAGACTCACTAACAAATGTTTGATAATAATCTTGTGTACCAACAAAACTTGGATACATAGATTCACTAATGAATGTTTGATAGTAATCTTGTGTACCAGTAAAACTTGGGTACATGGATTCGCTAATAAATGTTTGATAGTAATCTTCTGTACCAGTAAAACTTGGATACATAGATTCACTAATGAATCCATCAGTATCAAGATATTGACCACTAGCAGATTCGGCATAATTTAAATCAATAAAATCTTCATAATATGTATTTTCAATTTCTGGTGGTTGACCAATAATAGCTTTAGAACGTTCAAATATATTTGACTCAATTAAAGTACCTAACGCGGCATTAGCTCGAGCTGGAATTAAACTTTTTATTTGGTCAAATATAGCTTTATCGTAGAATTTTAAAATTCTCATATAATCCCAAAAACTATTAGGTGAAGTATATTTCTGCCAATATAAATCTTTTATTTTTCTTAATCCACGATAATAAGTTTTAAATTGGTCTCTTGGGTCACCAATATAATCTGAAAAATCCAAGTTACCCATCGAAAACATAATATCTTCATTTATAACATCAGTTGGTGCAAAGAAAACACCAAGTTTATTTGAATCTGTACTTGTCAAATCATATGCACTAACTTCATTTCTACTATCTATTGATAATTTACTTCCATATATCAATCTATTTTCTTCAATTCTTATTTTCGTAGCTCGCCTCATTTGTGGGCCAAAATTTGGAACTACAAATTGTTCTACGTCTTCAGTATAACCGTAACTATCCCTATCTGGATAATTTCTAGCACTACCACTTTGTATATAACTTTGGTCTGCACTTGTATCAAGTATATCAATAGAACCAGTTCCATGATTAGCTTCTTTATTAAACGAATATCTTAAAACTAAATCAGTATAAGACGCTGACGGATGATTACCATTATAAGTTTTTGGAGCTCTAACATGATTATCAAAATGAGATTGTGATAAAGGTGAATTCCAATAACGAAATTCCATCATTGAACCAGTAAATTGATTACCAAATGTTCTTGTAGTATCACCACCAATGTATGCATCGGCATCTTGTTGGAATCTATTATTCATTCCTTGTGGAGCACCACCACCACGACCATCTACATTCAAACTTGCAGAAGATTGATAGTAAATTCTATTTCTTGTAGCGTCATATTTTTTAAGAAATAACTCATAGTCAATATTACGACTATTACCATCGTCTACCATTGGTGCCTGACTTGCACTTTTCCTCGTTAACATTACAGACCAGAACTCGTTGTCGAAAACTGGTAACAATGAAGATGATATTTCTGCGTTAGAAGAACTACCAGTTATAGCAAATGTTAAGTAACCATTGTTGTCTTCTGAACCATCGTCCTTTAATGTAATTGCCCAATCAGTACCCTTCTGATAAAGTACTTGTTTAAATTCTCCACTACCAGATTGTACTGCTCTAAATCTAAACTCTACCGTATCAGGTACTCTACCAGTATTTGTATCATCAGTCCAAGTTGTTTCTACGTGTTGACTACCATAGAAATTTAAAGACCTTCTATATTTACGAGTTACTTCATATGCAGTATTTTGTTCTGGTAAAACAGGTCCACCATATTCTCTTACACGTAATATTGTTGTTGGTAAACCATAACAACTAATCAATCCTTTTAATGCTCGAGAAGTACCCTTTGTTTTTAAGAAATATGGCATATTAACTAATATTCTATTCCAAACTTCTCGTGTAATATCTCTTTCAGACTCGGCTGATGTTTGTACTGCTACATTATCAGAACCAGATACTTCTATACCAAGTTGATGTTTTGGTAAACTAATTAAATTTTTACCATCGTAAACTTTCCAACCAAATCCTTTAGCTACTTCATGTACTAAATCTCTTGATAATCCTTCATCAACTTTATTAGTACGATGATTTATATCAGTTAAAGCTTTTGTATATAACCATATATCATCAAAATGATGTCCAATCATATCTACAAATCTAAAAAATTGTTCATTTCTATCATCATCTCTAACATGCAATGGTAAATTGTTTACCAACCTATCTAAATTTTGTCTATCATGTAAAGATGCACTATCATCGTTTCCAGCTTTCCAACTTAAATATTGACTTGATGTAGTTGGAGCTAAAACATATGGATTAAGTAAAGTTCCTGTACCACTTACTTTTGGCCAAGAAGTATCATGTAATTCTCCAAGTGAACTTGTTGTATAAGATGAAGATTGAAAATACATATACTTTTCAAATCCATCAAAACTATTTTTAACTTCACGTACACTTCTTTCTGCACTTCTTATATCAGATGTTGAACCACTTATAGGTATAAGTGAAGAACTTAAATTATTATAATGTTCTATACGTTTAATTTTATATTCAAAATTATCATATCTTTTTTGTATAGAACTAAATTTTACAAAGTTTTCGTAATTAGTATAATCGTGATTCAATTCTACACTCAAATCACTTTGACTAATAAATTTATCTTCTAACTCGCTAGCAACATCAGAATTACTTGATACAATATTTTGTCTATTTTTCCAATCAGTTCTTGTACTTTCAAATGGAAGTTCTGTAGACCAATAATCTGGTTGTCTCAATACTATACCATCTATTTTTTCATCAACAAAATCTATTAAATTAATAACTTTGGCAAGTGGTGGTAACATTTCTCTTGAAACCCACACAAAATCCTTTTCATTAACACTTTTGGGTAATGGTCTATATAATTTAAAAACTACAGAATTTGGCCAATTTTTAAAACTTAAATTATCACTTCTAAAATTTGTTACTAATGAAACTCTATCACTACCTAAATTTATAAGTGTTCTCAAATCTCTTTTTTCTTTTAATCTCCAATTAGATTGTGCTCTTTTAAATGGATATTCCCATTCTTTTCCATGGGCCCACTCACCATCTTCGGCTTCATTTGGAGCTGGTGTACCAGGATTACCCCACACGTGTTTAACAAATTGAGCTTCTTCTGCCCAACTCCTATCAACTTCTATAATTGTTGGTGATATAACATCAGTAATTTGTGCAACATATGGTTCATATGTTGGAATATATTTTACATCATCAACATAAATAATTTTATGTGTAGTACTAATATTCCCACTATTATCTCTTACACTAGCTTTAGCTACATAAGCACCTGGTCGTCTATATCGTTTACGTTCAGTAAAAGTTTCTGTATCATGATATATTTTATCTTCTAACTCAACATCCTTTTCTATAACATCAGAACCATCTCCAAAATCAAATTCATACTTTACAATTTGACCATCCACATCTTTAGCACTGATAATAAATGTCATTTCATTTTCTATATCAGAACTATTTTCTTCTTTACCATACGCGAACATAGTAATAGTAGCCGCTTCATTTGGAAATATTGTTACTTCACGTGAAGTTGTTTTAGTGTATGTATCTATACCATCACTATATAAAGTAGTTAATGTGACTTGATATGACCCAGGCGATTTATATATATGACTTGGTGGTATATCTTCACCTTCCGTTTCATCAAACTCACCATCACCCCATTCCCATAAATTCTTAACTGGAGTTGGTTCAGTTTTTACAGCAATTTTTGTTTGAAATGCGTCAACATCACCATCAATATATCGTAAAAACATATTTACTGTATAAATACCTGGCTGACTATAAATATGATTATATGGTTCTATATTACCTGGTTCACATAATTGTTCATCGTATGTACCATCACCCCATTGCCATAATACACTATCAGCTATATGTGGAATATACATACAAGACCCATCATCAACGGCCGCCCATGGAATCCAATTCATAGCTCTATCATCAACACACCCATTTAAATTTAATTCTGGTAATTCACTAACAAATGGTGGTGGTGGATATTGTGCAATAGAAAATGGTGAAATTGTTCTACTACTTGTTAACCAAGCTTGATAATCATTTAATTGGTCTTGTGAAATTTGTCCTAATGAAATAGCGGTAGTAAACCAATCATATAAAGGATGAGCTGGCTGAAATTCATTAGGTAACATTTGACCATAAGTACCACTATCTGGGTCACTATCGTATAATGGAATTAAATCTGGCCCATAAATTTCTGTCCACGTAATTATTTCTTCTTCAAATTGAGTTACTGTTGCATTAAATTCATTTATTTGTGCTAATAAATTTTGGTGTATCTCTATAACTGCTTGTACACCAATCCCATTTTCAGTAGCTATATCACCATAATTTATACCACCGGCTCCAGCGTAACCAGAGTCTTGTTGTTCCATTAATGTAAATAACCCTATACCACTACCATTTTGACCATATAAAAGACCATCAGATATACCTTGTATATCAAGGTCTTCTGGGTCAGGTGGCCCATAAGAACCAACTTGAAATACAAATGGTTTTATTGCAACTTGTGGTATTGGAGCAATTTTAAAATCACTAGCTACCCATTCATTATACGCATCTATGTCGGCCGGTGTTAATGAACCAAGATTTAATTCAGTTTGTATCCACCAATTTTCTAATGGAGTTTGAGCGGGCGAAATAGTTTGTCCATTACTAAATGTAAATTGAGTTAAACCTAATGCCGCAAAATAATCATCACCTATTGCTACTTCTCTAATATCATGAATGGGAACAAAAAATGCACCCAACCAATTAGGAGTCATAGTTGAGGCTGGTGGACTAAATTTTACATCAACCCTATCACCAGGTACTATATCATAAAAAGTTCCATCTTGACCTTGTAATGTATTTTCTTGTAAATTTATTGGTGATTCACCAGTACTTGTTATTTCATAAAAATCAACTTGATTATCAGTATATGTTTCTACAACTGGGTCTAATACAACTTCTTCTGTAGTTATATCTATTTCAAAATTTGTCGCTTGAATTCCATTAATCTCGTCTTGTACATTAGCCGAAAATCCCATATTATCAATAGTATCTACAAAATATTCTTCACCATTGTCAAGTCTAAACGTATCACCTATTTGAATATTATATGTTGCAGGCAAAGGTACATATGGTTCTGGTACACCAGCATTAAGTGCCGCTGTATTTGCAATTTGAAAAGAATTACCAACACCAACTAATGTAAATTCACCATCACTAAAACTAAGTGTTGATGGAACTTCTACTGTAGACGTACCATCATCACCAAAAAAATCTGACGCGGCTGATGTATAAGAAGTATCAAGTCTAATTAACCTTGTTTGATTCCTTTCAATAATAGTACCTCTGACCCACGTATCAGAGTCACCAGGAAATACACCTGCAGGTAAAGGTGGTGGGTCAATTGGTTCTGGTTCATATTCTACAACTTCTGGTAAATCTGCGGATACTGGTGGTTCTTCTGAATCTGGAACTGGATTACTTTCTACTGGAACATCATCGAATGTATCGTCTTGTGTTGGTGGTGGATTTGTATTTGTAAAGTCAAATGGGTCTTTTTGTATATTATAAGGCCAGTTTGGCCCAAAGTCTCCCTCGTCTTGTGGCTCAAGCATCCGTAATATTAATGTATCTTTTTTTCCACCCCATCTAATCATAATTAGTCTCCACTACCAATCATAGAAGTAACAAAATCATATTCATCTGGACCTGTACTTGATGGTTGATATTTGGGTACTGCTTTATTAATTGTGGGAATAACTTGTCTTTCATATGGAATTAAAGGCTCAGTAGGTTGTGGAATCTCATCTGAAATAGCCGAAGGTATATCTTTTGTAAGAATTAATCTTGGTTCTTCATAAACTCTTCGTTCAATATGTGTTATATAACCTCTATCGAAAATAAATTCACCACCAACAGATTTTTTTGTAAATTGTTTACTTCGTGGTAATCCTTGTAATCTAATTGTTTTACCACCAGGGCCATCTGGAAAAGTCATATCTACATTTAAATTTTTAGTACCCCAATGTTTTATTGTATGTCTTAAATTATTAAAAGATTCTTTAAATCTATCACTATCAATATTATTTGGTACTAACCTAATTTCTTTTCTATCTTCTGAAATTTTATGTATCCAAGCAGAATTATTTTTTATTAACAATTCTTTTCTACGTTCAACTTCTTCGCCCTTAACTCCACTATAAATTAAATTATCATCATCAATATACCAAGGTAAGTCGGCGTTGTCTGGATATAATCTTTTTGGACCAGTATAAACTTCGTTGTTGTGTGCATAAACTAATATAGTTTCATCAGTACCAAACTCTTCTCTTAAAAAATTATAACTAACTTGATATTTACCTCTCACATAACCTTTACTTCGTAAATCATTGCCTGGTTTTACTATTACATTATTACTTTCTATTGTATAATCTTTTGTAATAAAACTTTCAATTAAATTTTTTCCAGTAGCGTCATAAATGTGACATTCAATATAATCATGAACTCCACCTTGACCAGATAAAAATGGAGGCCAATCATAACCAGGCATACCTACTTGTCTATTGCCACCAACTTCTAAAAGTTGTTTATCTTTTGGTTTTAATCTATGAACTGCCATTTTAAGCTTCCAATAATATTATTTCCATACTGCCAAATCATTCAAAAATCGAAGGGGTCAGATGTTTGGCTGTATGTAGTACCAACATCTTCTGCAAAATCAAAGGGGTCGGCATGTCGTGTACTTACATTATATGTAAATGTTCCATTTCCAACATCTAATGTTACAGTTATACCTGCGTTACTCTGTAACTTAGTATTGAATTGTCCCATACCTTGATGAATATTATTCGTTTGAAGTCTAACTTGTACAACATCACCATCATTAACAGATAAAGATTGTGCTCCCCATTCACCATCATTTACTTTAAATTGTGTATTAACACCTGTTGAACCTTGTCTAACATTAGCTTGTACTTCTTGATTAATACCAGATATAGTTCGTGGTGCACTTTCAGCCCAATTTGGACGAGACCATACATCAAGTTCTTCTGACGGGAATGTAAATGGGTCTGGTGTTAAAATTGGATTTTCTGTAGCAACTGGTGTTGGTGTTGGAGCTGGTATTGTATATCCTCCAGTAATTGTTTGTTGTCCACCTATAGGATTACCAGGTGGAGCAATATTAAATACTGAATAATCTACACCAAACATAACAGGAACATCAACTTTACCATTATCATTAGCAACAATTTGTGTAACAAGTGTTTCTACAATTTCTCTTGTAGGTTCAAGTTTATAATGAGCTGCATTTACAGTTCCTTCTGGTAATGGTTGTGGTTGCATTTGAATATTAATTGAAAAATCATTACTCATTACACCATCAACTGACGCTCTAAAATTACCATTACCAAGTTCCACAACTTCTGCCGCGGATACTATATATAATCCAGTACTCGAATCTACTACATCTGAAAATACTAATTCAAGATTGGCATCTGTTCCACCAGTTATTTTAAAAATCTTTAAATCTACAGCTGTAGCTGGTACAGTAACTTCTGTTGTCCCAGTAGGAATTACAGTACTTTGTGTTTGTTGTTGAATATTATCATTTAAAGTATCTTGTTCCGAAATCATTCTTAATACTTTTGTATTATTTTTTCCACCCCATAATAACTTTGACATTTTCAATTTCTCCTTAGATATAATCCGCATCTGATTGTTCATTATATTTTTGGTCTTGTTCTTCAGCCCAATTTTGAGTAGCATCTACTTCATGAGTTTGTTCTTGAATTGGATTATTAAGCCAATTTATAGTTAAACTACCCCACGCGGTTAAATTACCAGGCGTAACTAACACTTGATTAATTGGATAACTTTGTGTTTCTCCCGTAGGTTCAATATATGTTGTAGTTGTTGTTCCACCAGTATCGGCTTGTAACATCCTTAATACTTTTGTATTCTTTTTTCCACCCCATATTAATTTATAATTTTTCATATTAACTCCTTAATATCCTATTTTATTTTGTGAGTTAAAAGACTTACCACCAGATTTTCGTACTGGAGCTGGTCTTGAACTATTACCCGTTACTCCTCTAACATCATCTACTCCAACCGCGTTTCTTCGGTTTTGAACCGCGGTATCTCTAGCTAAAGCACCTTCACTTTTTATTTCTTTATTAACTTCTTTTTCATATTCAACTCTTTGTTCTTCATTCTTAATATCACCAGGTCTTGCTAACATTGGTTCACCAACTAATTGATTAGCTAATAATCTAACTTGATGAACTGATTTAGCTACTTGGCCAGTAATTTGATATAAAGTTTCCATAACTGGTTTACCATCTTCTAATCTTTCTCTAATTTGTTGTAATTTATCTTCATCTAATCTATCCATCGTTGGAACAAAAAAATCATTATCCCTATGAGTACCAAGTAATGCTTCGGCGTTACGCATTCTTGTATTAGTAATTGCTGGCCCTTGTTTTATACTATCATATAATGCTGGGTTCAACGTTACAACATCTTTACTTTTAAACCCCATCATATAAACTAAATCCATATTTTGGATTGGATATTTTACATCATCTTGAAATAAACATAATGTTTTACTACCAGGTTTAGTTATTAATCTTCCATCCTTTATAGTTATAAATGGTTTATCATCTAACGTAAAATCTCTATCAATAACTTCTTCAAGAATTTCATTTTTCATTTCATGATTTCTATAAACCATGTTATTATAAACATATTGATGTGGTGCTTCTAATCCCATTCCAGTTCTAACATCTTCATATGATTGTAATTCACCATCAATTTCATATGGTTGTGCTGAACCTGTAATTTTAGCTTTTGTCAACGCCGAATCAAGTTTTAATTCATACTCTTTCTCATCTGCGTTAGCAAGTGATTTAAAATATTCATTATTATATAATTCTTTTGCTGTATATGGCACTATCTTATCACCCTAAATTCAAAATCATTATCTACAATTTGCACTACTTCACCAATTCCACTACCACTTACTATTTTATAATTAATCCTATAATTTCTTTCTGGTTGAAACCCTTGTAACCAAACATCAAAGAAATTTCCAGTTGAATCACAACCAATAATTGAACCACTACCAAAAGGAATAATCACATCTTCTGTATACGCATCTTTTATTTCAAAATACGAACTACCACTTGGTAAATATTTTGGTGTTACTTGATTTGTAGTGGTTGACGACCAAGTTTTTGCAGGAAATCTTTCTCTACCAACAACTCTAAATCTAACTTTAGAATCCTCTTGATACTCTGGTCTAAGTTCTTTCATATACACTTCTAAACTATGTAAGTCACTACCAGTTAATGGACTCAACGAACCAGTATTCCACGCAGTATCATTCCAAACTACCTCAAGTTTTGGTGGATATATAGTATGAGTTTCACGTGAAAAAAATCTAAAATGACCTAACTTAGTAGTACTACCTTCTGCTAAAGTAGAATCTGAATTACCAACGCTACCACTTCTTTTCAATATAAATCCGTCATTCGGATAAGAAGACCCACTACTAATCCAGTTGTTTACAATACCAGTTACATCCATTCTAACATCACTAGCTTCATTAGTAAATGATTGAGAAGCTTCTAAGGTATATGCACCAGAAGTTCCATTAAACCATGTTCCACCAGTATCATTAGTACCATCAACCCATTGGTCATTCGCTGTCGGGCCCGTTCTAAACCTCCAAGACGCACCATCGGTAATTGGTGGCCAATCAAGGTATCTTCCCTCTCCATTTTCCCAAGATTGACTAACGGGATATGCATATAACACATCACTTGAACCCAATTCTTGTGAATTAGCATCATACAAATTCAAATAGTATTCAGCATCAGATGGTATCAATCCACTATTAATTGACTCTGATATGTACGTTAAATCAAACTGAATTAAAGCTCTGGAAACATTTATTTGTGTACCAGAATCATTCATATCTTTACGTACTTCTAATATTTCATCAAGACCAGTATTCTGACTTGATGTTGCATTTCCTTCATATAAAGTTGTATCTTTTGTAGCAAATTCAAAATAATGCATTATATTACACTCCCTACTACTTGACCTTTTATATCACTATCTGGGTATTTTAATTCAAAAATACAAGGGTCTAATGATGGATATATTACACCATTTTTATAAGCCGCTCCCATATCATATATGTGACCAGAGTAACCATTTGAAGTTCTCCACTTGTTTATTATACGAACTGGTAATTGTACTGGGTCACCAGGGCCATCACCATCTAAATCAATTGAGAATGGTATTAATTGAGCTACTCCATCAACCAATGATATCTGATATGATATGTCTGCTACCATTATTGGTTGGTTAATTTCCCATCTATCAACATCAAAAAAGTCTTTAATCTTCTGAATACACTTTAACAATACTTCTTCTTTATTGTATCCAGATTTAGTCATAATTTTAAAATCAACACCTATATTAACAATCCACGCATCTTTTAAATTTATAGCATCAGTTACCATTCTATACTGACCAAGGTAATTTTTTAAGTTTTCCTTTACGGCTACATTAGTAGTAGCTAAATTTTTATTATTATCATAACCAAGTAAATACATATTTAATGCTAATGGATTGGGTATTCTTGTAGGAACTTTTGGAGCTCCAGTTTCTGGTGAGTCATCTTGTCCATATAGACTTTTATCAATACTCCAAATACCAGTACCATCATTTGCTTCCTTTTGGAATTGGAATTGAGCTCCTTCTAATTGTTCGTCAGGAACTATGTACGCTTTAGCTATAGCACCATATTTAGCAGGCATAGAATACGCTCTAATTATATAATCATATTTAGTAACAGTCCTTCCTTGAGCTTGAAAATGAGCTAATGCGTTTTGTTTTATCTCTACAACACTTTCTTTACCTTTACCACCACGTGCTGGATTTGGATTGATAACTCCAAGTGAATTTCTTGTTTGGGTTACAGTAGCACTATTAAGACCAGTAGAAGTTAAACTAATATTCTTTTCTTTTATTTCAAGAATAGAACCCTCGGCTACATTATGACCCACGCCGCCTCCATGAGCATATTTTATAGTTAATATTATATTACTTGGAGCTAATCCATACGCTTTTGTTTTTAAAAAGTTAGCCGGGTCAAATGTTCTATCTAACATAGAAACACCTTCTGGTAAAGAAGAACCTACATTATCTGGATTTGGTATGATTTCCTCGTCGGCTCCCGATGAAATACCAGCTCCAAATCGTAATTCCATTCTACCATCGGTTCTTACATACTTTGTAAATCTCCTTGGTGTTTTAATTAATTTAATTAAATAAGGAACATCATCTGAATATTGTGATAACTCTGGGTCTGCACTATCTGCATTAGATACATCATCAAATACAATATCTTTTGCTAAAAAATCTACTTCATACCAATTATTACCATCATTATCGGTAACAGACATAATATCAGTAACATTGGGTTTAGCTAACGCAATTCTATCATATTTTTTAGCTGTACCAAAGGTAAATGTTTCAGTTGTTATATCACCACTATATACAGATGCAGTCTTTTTTAAAAGATATTTACTTGGGTCTGTACCAGAAGTTTCATATATAGTAGTTGAACGTGGTGCTACAGAACTTGAATTTGCAAAATCAATATCTTCTTGCATTCTAAATATAATACCACTTGTTGATTTCATTTGAGTACCATTTAATACTTTCATAGCGTATCTATAATCTGGTCTAATAGTATCACCACTACCTATAGCTGGAACAGTTTGAAATAAATCTACTTTTGTTGAAGATGGTGTAGCTAACTTTGGTTTATACCCCAATGATTGAGCTATTTCAAAAACATTTTCTATTTCTTCTGCATAAGATAACAAAGATTCTTTGAATCTATCATCAATATAATAAGACAATACATCCCCAACATAGGCTGCCATTTCAATAAACATCATACCTGGGTCTGACTCATTAAAATCATTAAATGTGTTAGGAAAGTATGTTTTAGAAAAATCTATTAAACTATCTTTAAAGTTTGAAAAATCTTTACTAAGATATTTTACTTCTTTTTTTTCTGATTTTGCCGGTGTAGCCATTTAAATCTCCTAAAAATTGGAAAAGAAAGTTAATTGTAAAGAATCAAATACGCCTGGTTCTATAGTAACACCAAACTCTAATGAAACATCAATTTGATTTGGATTCTGTTCATCTACGATAACATCAATTCTATTAACAACTACGTGTGGTAACCACATTTTTATAGCATCTTTAATAGCTTCTTCCACTTTCATTGTTGTATCACTTTGAATTGGGTCAAACAAAATAGAATATAAATCAGAACCAAACTCTGGCAAAAATGGTCGTTCACCTTTCATTGTCAATAATAAATTTTTTATATTATGTGACGTTTGTTCTAACGTTGTTTGTGTTTGTTGAAAAAATCCAGACGTAGACCTACCAAGTGGAAATGATAATCCAATCCAAGTATCTGGGTTTAAATCATTTTCTAATGCACCCATTTACTATTTTCCTTTTTTATTATCTATAGCTTTCATTACTTCACTATAATCTCTTGTTAAAGCATTTTGAACATGGTCAGGAACATCTTCAACATTAACACCCGCTTTTCTTATAGTATCAACTGCTCCCATTTCTCTTTTACCTTCGTCTGATTTACCATATCCCATTAATTCACCAACACGATTGGTATCAAATGAACCACCACCTAAAGTTGGATATTCTTCAAAACCTGGTTTAGTAATTCCACCTTTAGTTTCATTAAGAATTTTATTTATAGTCTCATTGTTTGAATAAGTGACTTCTTCTTTAATTTCACTATCATCTGGTGGAATAAATTCTTTTGATAAAGATTTTAAATCTACCGTTTCATCTTTAAAGTCCTCTTTAATAAATATCTCTTTTAATTGTTTTGGTAGTTCTTCTTTAACTTTCTTTTCTACTATTTTTTCAATAATGTTTATAAATCGTTTTTTATTCATAACAATCTCCTATTAACCTTTAACTCCAGCTACACCCGTTGGAACTTGTAATACAAATCCACGAGCTTCAGCTTCTTTATTACTTCTTTTAGCGGTGGCTATTAATTGACTGCCTGGAGCCCTTCCACCATATTTCTCATCAGCCTCTGCTCTCATTTCTTCATTAGTCATATCTGTAAATGTCCATGTTTGATTTTCTCTCATTTTTCGTTGAGTTTTATCATCAGTATAAATCCAAGCGGTAAAACTTTCAGGGCCAGTTTTAACAACATCACCATCATTTAAAAATTTTCCAGCTTTTACATTCTTTCCATTTACAGTTACAATACCTGATGTTTTCATTATAATAGCTTTGGCCATAACTATCCTCTTACTCCTGCTGTTGCTGTTAAATTTTCTACTTCTTGTGTATCCAAATCTGCTATATCTGTAATTTCTTCCCACACAACATTATCCCACATCGCCTCTAAATCCAAATCTTGTTCTATTACACATTCAAAATCATTATTACCTGTAAGTTTAGTTGGTGTACATGATACATCACCATCTTCTTCTATAATAGATAAACTCTTTCCACTAATAATTATCATGTCACCTTGAATTCCAATAATATCTTCACCTTCATATACTTCTTGACCCATTTTAGCTACCTCGCCCATTATAAGTGGATTTCCTTTAATATCAATAACACTTCCTAATTTTAATTTTTCGCCCATAATTATCCTCTAACTCCAGACGCGGCTGTTATATTTTCTACTATTCTTTCAATAATATTAATAAATTGTTTCTTCTTCATTATTAACTCCTTTTTTTAATCTAAAACCTTAACCCAATTCATAATTAATACCCATATTAAATGCATTTTTTAGCTCTGAATTATATTCATCATAATCGGTATGTGCCGATACATCATATCCCCCATCATACATACCACTTTGTACCCATTCCCGACCCGCAAATGCAGCTGCTCTTTCTTCTTCTGTCATAGATTGAATTATTGTATACCAATCATCTTCAACAGCTTGTTGTAATGCCAACTCTGCCATTTCTTCTTCATACCCTTCGGCATCAACAATATCTGGTATCTCATTCCAGACCATATTATCAAACATAGCATCTATATCTTCATCCACCACTATATCACAAGTAAAATTACCTTTACATACTATTTTTGTTGGTGTACATAATACATCACCTGTTACATCTAAAGTCCACATCTTTTTACCAGCTATAATTAACTCGTCATTATCAGTTCCACTTAATAAATCCAACTCATAAATATATTGACCCAGTTTGATTAATTCATCATTAACACGTGGATATCCTTTCATATCAGTAACCTTCCCCGTTGGAATTCTTGTATCTATTTCTACTGCCATAATTATCCTCTAACTCCAGACGCGGCTGTTATATTTTCTACTTCATATTGTAAAGTAGTTACATTTCCAATCTCTTTGAAAACAGTTTCTTTCCACATTTCATCTAACTCTGGTAGTTGAATTGTCCAATCTTCATCTACAGAATATCCACCATCTGCTCCATCAAATACCCCATGACCAACATCCCCAATTGATGATAGTGGAACAATTGGCCAAGGAATTAATGTAGCTCCAACATATCCAGGAACTGGAGTAACACCTGTAGCCGATGGTGTCAATACGGTATCACTTGTTGTAGTACCAGGCATAAATACTAATAGTGGTATTATATGTTCACCTTGTACCAAACAAGTTACTATATAACTATGAATAGAATCTACAAATCCATATGATTCGTAAGAACAAATTTGGTCTATAGTTCCAGTTACCCCAACTTCAGGCCCGAAATGTCTACCATATAATGTTAAATTATTAATTAAAGTTTCTTTTGGTGTTTCTCGTTCAACTACTTTACCCTTACCAATACCCATTGTAGTCATAGACATTGGAATACCTTCGCTCGTTGTTTTACCAGTTGTTACAATAGGGCCAACACTTGGTATATTTTTATCAATTCTTATATCTGGTGTATCTGTAAGCATAATTACATCACCACTTTCTACAAAATTATCTATTGCAGTCGCCGTCAATTCGGCTACTTTTCTAATATTTTCTTCATGTGAAAGAGAATCATCTGGTTTCAACTTATAAACCTCAAATAATTCTTCTTTTAACTGAATTCGAGCTAAACTACCAGCATCTGCTTCCCAATTTAACTCAATAGCCCCTGCTTCAATCAAAGAACCTTCAACAACTCCTGGTATTAACTTAAAATAAATATAATCACCCATTGGAATCTTTTCTTCTATTATATACATCCCAGTAGAACTATCTTTTTTTATTTCAACTTTAGTAGCAAGTGGAATTCTTTCAAGTTCTAATTCTGTTCCACTATTATCATTAACTTGTAAATAAATACCAGTTATATTTCCCATTGTTCGGTCAGGTTCTGACGGAGCATCTACTTCAATATTCAAAATTTCGGGATTCTCAGCATCATAGTCATTAAACTTTTTTATAGCAGAGTTCCACTCCACCAGACTAGCATCCATTGCCGCTTCCAGTTTAGCTTGATTATCTACTATATCAGTTTTACCATTCTCCCATTTCTTTACTGCAGAGTCATATTCTTTTTCCTTAGTGTTCATATCATCATAATATCCATCCCACGTTGGTTTATCAAACTCTGGATTATCAAGAGTTATTGGTTCTGGTTGTTCAACTGGAGGCGGTAAATTTGTTTCTATAAAGTATTCTCCTTGATTTTTTATCTCTCCAAAATTTTGTTTTATTATTCCATACTTAGAAGTAATACCAGGTAAAAATACTAAATGTAATAAAGTTCCTTCAAACTTACCTCTATCAGAATCGGTTACCACAGGACCTGGTGCCATTGTAAATGCTCCATAAGTGTCTGGAACACCAGGATTTAATTGAGTATCTGGTGCAGTAGTATCACCAACTATCTCTACTTTTTCAATATAATCTTGTATATATCTTGACATAGCATCGGCAAGTTTCATTAACCACTCATCCATACTTTCTGTTTCAACTTGTTTTAAAGGCCCGTCTATTTGTCCAGATATTTGTAAATGAAAATCTTTTACTTTATTGTAAAACTCTTCTGTATTTAATTTTGGTATTTTTTCTGTTAAAGGCATTATTATTGTGTCTTATTTCTTACACTTAAAAACCCAAATGTATTTGTTTCAAGGTCTTGTTTAAATTTTTTTAGTATTTCTTGGTTAGGTTTTGCTATAATACCAGGTGTACCAGGATATTTTAATGCCATAATAATATCAGTTAATTCTTTTAAAGCATCTACAAGAGCATCACCCTTAACAACTGGTTCCAATTCACCTTTTTGGTCATCTTTAGGAGAAGTTCCAAGATAAAGTTTAGAATCTCCAGTATCTATTACAACATCCTTTTCACCTCTAATATGAACTTGTCCTTCTGTGTGCATACCAATAAGACCTGGAGAATTTAAACTAATAGCACGTTCCGCGTCAACAACAAACGCCGTATTGGTAGCAAAATAAGTACTCAAGTTAGTATAACTATATAATCCACCTTGTTTAGTATTAAAAACAATCTTATCTGAATTTAATATTATTTGTTTACCATCAAACGTTGGTGGATATTCTAAATGAGCATGATGTACACGTGCACCCATAGTGTTAGTAACAGGATTTAGTGGTACAGTTTCATTAGTAGTTAAGTATATTGATGATGCATCAGCATTTATATCTTCTACTACATACGCATCCAATCCATGTCCTAATTCAAAAAACTTTTCTTCAAACGTTTCTATATTAGGACTATCTTCTTCATCAAATTGTCCATCCATTCCAGCTTCTGAACTATAATAATCTGTTAATTGACCAGCTCTAATTTTAATACTTGGAGATGGCCCATATTCATTTTCTGGTAAACCAGTTGTACCTAAATCATCATCATCTGATATATTACTACCAAGTCTTATAGTATTACCAAACCTACCTTGTATAGTAATATCACCTTCATATGGTTTTAATTGTCTAATTAACCTATTTCTTGTAAAGAACTCTCCAATAGTAAATGTATCTTCTTTTTCTTCTCTTGGTGGTTCTTCTCCCGCGTCCATCAACGCATACATTTTAGAAAAAATTCCTGGGTCTGGTTTATCAATCACATCACTCAATCCAGGCACAGAATTTGTATTGATATGTGAAATAAAATTTAAAGTTTGTGTATAAAATTTCATACCAATATAATTTACGCAAACAACATATTCACCTTTTAACGGATATTGTCTTATATTTGATTCTAATGGATAATACCAACTACACGAACTCTCTTCAAGACCATTTTGACTTTTTATCAATCTAATCTTGGCCATTCCTATATCTTTAAATTCAGTTTCTTGTCCACTTATTGATGCCGAAGATAGAACTGGTTTTTTTTCTTTTAAATCGTTGTAAGTTAAAAGAGTATCTAATACTTCTCCAACTTCTAATTCATAAAATTCATCCTCAGATTTTAAATTTTTTATTAAATTAGAAACAGAACCAAAACTTGTTAATCCGCCAAGTAATGTTGGTAAACTTTTTTTCTTTTCTCGGTTGTGATATGCCATATTAATCTAAAATTCCTATTTGTTTTTGTATTTCATCTGATTCTTTTTGTATTTCATCAACAGTATCATGCAAACCACTCATAAGTTGTTCTTTTTCTTTTTCAGATAAACCAAATTCATTTTCACTACCAGCTTTAGTCTCTGCCGCTATTAATCTTTGAATAACTGCCGCTAATTTTACAAGCTGGTCATCATTTTTAACATTTATTTCCAAATATTCTTTAATCATTGGAACTATTTGTAGTGCAGTATCACCATCTTTGATAAATTGTACTATTTCTCGTGTTAATACATCAAGCTGCTTACGATTTGTCTCTGTATTCTTGTAAATATCTTCAAATAAATCTGAAAGAGTTTTTCCCTCAAATATTTCATAATCTTTGGACATGATTTTTTCCTATTTTATTTTTAATGATTTATAGTGTTATAACCCAATAATAAATATCTTTTTCTTGAAAATTGATTAATATATATGATATTTATTAATAACAAAACTAACCAACAAAGGATGAACTCGTGGATAACACATTAATAGAGAACCTTATCGGTGAGTATGGTTGGTTATTTCTTACGGGTATTATAGCCCTTCTATTTCAAAGTACTATACAAGAAGCCGTTGATGGTTTAATGATATTTTTAGGAAACGACTACAACGAAGATGATGTCGTTGAAGTTGATGGCTCACCAGGCCGTATAGTAAGAGTCAGTATGTGGAAAACTGTATTTTTTATCTATCATATTGTAGATGGTAAAATAGTCGGTGGTTCTAAATTAGTAGTAGCTAATTCTAAATTAAAAGATTTGAAAATAGAAAAACCACTACCTAACTTAGATTTATCAAAATACAGCAACCATGATTAATACATATATATAGCATGATTAAATCCAATATATATAATAGTTATTTATAAGGTATTCTATAACAACTTGTCGAAAGGAGAGACATTATGAAAGAGATTATGGCAACCGTAAACGAATGGATAACAGGTCTAACTACAACTTTACTAAACTTTATTGCTGTTGGAGCAATTGTTGAAGTACTGTTTGGGTCTGGAGTGTTCGGTGTTAGTGTGATAGGAAACTTGACCGCTATCATTAATGGTTTTGGTAACAGCGGATTCGCTGGATTACTAGCCTTACTATTTTTAGTAGGACTATATAAGAAGTAGTCACACAAAAAAAGGGGAACTATGTTCCCCTTTTTACTTTGTGGCGTGTTATATTATAATTAAAAACTAAAGTTATATGGTTCACCACTATTAAAATGCATATCTGAATTTATCATTGACCCAGTATAATCAACATTTATTTGACCAAAATTATTATATTCATATGCAAGTCGTTTATGATACTTTTTTAAAGTATTAACAACTCGTGTAATATGTTGTGTATTAGAACCAGTCATTTCTCTAATTAAAATATAAAGAGCTTTCTTATTAAAGTTTTCAATAAACATTCTCCTTCTAAATAATTCTAAAATAGCATCAACAATCATTATATCGCGATGTCGTTTAAAAACTTTATTTAAATTTATATCCCAGAATCTTAAAGTTTCCTCTAAAAATAGTGAAGTTTCATCTACGAAATCATCCATTTGTACTTTTTTATCAGCTCCAGTTTTACCACCATAATCTAATACAGACATATCTGATTTTTGTTTATATGATTTATAATTTTTATTGTTGTGTAAAATTAAATAATTTTTAGCTACAATACTAAAGTAAGAAAAAGCTTTTCCCTTACCTTCTTTAAACTTATGCATATTCATAACTAAAAAAGATACTACTTCATGTTTTACATCTTCACTTGATACATCAAAATAATAAAATTTAAATGTATGAATTATATTTTCACATAATTTATCAAATGCTTTAGCAATATGTTCATTATAAATTTTATTTCTTAACCGCGGGTCTTCCGATTTATTATATCTAATTATAGCATTTTCTGTTATTTGTGTAAAGTAATAACGACTACTTCCTTTTTTTAATTTTCTACCCATTAATGTTTTCTCCATTTACATAATCATTTAAATTTTCAATTGTTAATTTTATTCCTTCAAAAACTGAACCAATTTCATCATCAGATTCAAAATGTCCAGTAGAATCTATCTTTTGTAATTCAATATATGTATTCTGAACCATATCTGATGTTTCTTCCATCCAAGTTTCAAGTAATTCTGTCTTCTTTAGTAAATTCCAATTTATGTACAAAGAAGATAACAATAAAATACTACATGCTCCAAGAGCTATTTCAAAAACCATTATTTTTCTCCAAATAATTCATTAAACAAATCTTCGTGTTTTTTAGAAAGACCATTTTCTTTTACTGATTCTTCCATTTTACCATTTACGGCTTGTTTAATATTGTTAACAGATTTATTTACAACCTTTTCTTGTTCTTGTTCAGTTCTTTTCCATTGGTCACCTTCAATGAATGTAGCCATAGTATCGGCTGCATGACAAATACGAGAAATATTAGAACGTAACGAGAATTCTGGTTGATATGTAACCAAATAACCCTTATTTGCTTCTTCATACATACCATCAGTTAATCTTAAACCAAGATATTCTGTTTGATTCATTGGTATATTAAAGTGCTGTAATAACCAAATAGCTCTATCAGTAACAGTCATGTATTGTAACTTGGGATTATGAACAAAAATCTTACCTTGATTCTTACGATGCCACTCAGACTCATTTAGAATATAATAATCGTGGTCTAAATCACCAACTTTACCTAAATCATGGTGTAGAGTTGCAAAGATTAATTCTTCATCGGTAAAATCTATGGTAGCACCATTCTTCTCCCATAATTCTTTTAACTCTAATGCAAATTTAGTTACGTGTAATACGTGTTCTACATAACCACCTACCATAGCGTTGTGATAGTGTTCTTTACCACTAGCTGGTGCCATACACATTCTATCTTCAAAGTAATCATA
>Ga0187827_10002047_pt1 | contig 28105 bp, 32 predicted proteins | sample ETNtaG_39_FD_167969 | JGI IMG/M metagenome (GOLD analysis project Ga0187827, IMG submission 167969) | Marine microbial and viral communities from oxygen minimum zone, Eastern Pacific Ocean - ETNP2014_SV_150_PacBio MetaG (Illumina Assembly) | ecosystem: Environmental > Aquatic > Marine > Hypoxic...
ATTAATTTATTTTGTTTTTCCATTTTTTGGTACACGAGGGCAGATTCGAACTGCCGACCTTCGGTTCCACAAACCGCTGCTCTAACCAACTGAGCTACTCGTGCTCCTCTTATTGTTTTATACTAAATGTGGATAAAATTAAATTTATAAAATGATTAAATAGCTAGCATGCAGCCAGCATGAAAATTATGATGTCTGTGTACAGTTCTGAATATTCTATTTTTTTTAATCATTGGGGGTTAAATAGCACCTTAAAATTAAAATGCAAGAATGAATTGTATAGGAATAAATATAACTTTTAAACTACCTTATCCCTATACAAATATTTTAAATGAAATAAATTTTAAGAACTTGTCTTTTTAAGGTTGACCGCTGACGGTCCCTTATCACCATCTTGTATCTCAAATTCTACAGCGTCGTTCTCATTCAAAAAACGAAGTCCTGCTTCACGAACTGCGCTTGCATGAACGAAACAATCTTTTTCTCCGTCTTCTCTTTCTATAAACCCGTAGCCCTTCTTACCGTTGAACCACTTTACTTTTCCTTTTAATGTACTCATACTTATTTTTACTCTTTCTTTATTGTATTAAACTTAGCTAAACTTCAGCTAGCGGATAATTAGTAGATTTTAAAATTGATTGCAAGCTTAATAATATTCATAAAATCAAAGAAAGATCTTTTAAATTAAATAAATTAATGAAATATTATGCAATTCGTGATGTGGTGGGCCCTCCAAGAATCGAACTTGGTCTTTTAGATTTTCAGTCTAACGTACGCACCAGCTATACCAAAGGCCCTTTTTTTTAAAATCTAAAAATAATTCTACCCTTTGTCAAATCATAAGGTGTAACTTCCACATTAACATTGTCAGAATTTAAAATACGTATACGGTTTTTTCTGAGCTTTCCTGCTGTATGTGCAGTTATAATATGCCCATTTTCCAATAAAACTCTAAATTGAGCATTTTTTAAAATCTCAACAACCTTTCCTTTGAATTGCAAGACATCTTGTTTTGACAAATTTATTTTCTCCTCATTCTAGATCTTATACTTAACATATGAGCCGTTAGGCTTTCATAATTTGCAAGATGTATCGCACTTTCACCAATTTTTTCAACTCCTTTTTTTGAAAGAGTTATATAGCTAATTTTTTTATAAAATTCGCTCAAGTTTAGTCCTGAGGAAAATTTTGCCGATCCTAATGTTGGCAAAGTATGGTTGCTACCTGCATTGTAATCAGTAACTGCCATAGGGCTGAATTTACCAATACAAATGCTGCCAGCATTATAAATTTTGCTAATATATTTTTTATAATTAGAGATATTTAACTCTAGATGCTCGGGTGCAATCTCATTAACAGCATCTATTATTTGATTATCATTTTGACAAAGAACGATAAGACCATGATTTTTTAAACTTTTTGAAACAATTTTTTTTCTAGATAATTTTTTTAAATTGATATTAAGATCTTTTTGAACTTTTTTAATTAAATCCTTATATTTTGTAACTAGTATACTTTGCGAATTTTTACCATGTTCTGACTGTCCTAATATTGAAGTGGTAATTTCATTAAGTTCTGTTTTATTATCTGCAACAATACAAATCTCTGAAGGACCAGCAATCATACCTTCAATTCCAACGTCTCCAAATACCAACTGTTTAGCTTTTGCAACATAATCGTTACCTGGCCCTGTAATTTTGTTTACTTGTTGAATATAAGCCAAGCTTCCAATTGCTTGGGCTCCACCACAGGTTATAATTTCATCAACACTACATTTTTTTGCAGCATATATTACAGCTGCATTTAGATGTCCATTTAATATCGGGTTAGCAACTACAATTCTTTTAACTCCAGCAATTTTTGCGGGTATAACGTTCATTAATAATGTTGAGGGTAAATTTGCAGGCACATAAACTCCAATTTTCTGGATTGGAACATGTTTATATTCAATTTTATTTTTAAATTGATCTACATATTTTATATTTTTTGCTTTTTGCAAAGAATGAAATTTGAATATTCTTGAATAAGCAAAATCTATGGCTTTTTTTACCTTAGGATCTAAAGTTTTAATCGATTGGTTTATTTCTCTTTGGGTTGGCTTAATTTTTGTATTTTTACTAAACTTCTTTTCATATTTAATTAAGGCTTTAAGTTTATTTTTTTTAATATCTTTTATTATTTTAGAAACCATTGAAGTATCAACAATTTTTCCAGATCTTCTTTTTTCTAAAAAAATTTTTAATTTATTTTTATAGTTTTTATTTTTACAATTAATTACTTTTATCATCTTCTAATTTTTGATCTTCTAAAGTTACCTCAATAATTTCAGTTGTGAGGGTTATAAATCTATTTTTTGAAAATAATAGCGTAATTTCAAAATTATGGTCTCTTTTAAAAATATCTATAGCAAGTAATTCTAATAATAAATTAGAATTATTTTGATCGATGTTTTTGGACTTAGACGATTCAATAAATTCAAATTTAATAATACTATTTATTAAATTTTTATTATTTTCATTTTCTTTATCAATTCTTAATATTGATAATAAAAATATTTTATTTGAAGGAAGATATTTTATTTCTAAAGTATTAACTTTGGCTTCCGAGCAGCACGCTGATATTACTTGTAAATCTTCTGGAGATTGTGCAATAATTTTTTTAAGAAACTTTTTATCCATTAAGACAATCTTTTAATATCTACTCCAATTTTTCTAAGTTTATTTTCTATTTTTTCATATCCTCTATCTAGGTGATAAATCCTATTTATCACCGATTGACCTTTTGCAACAATTGCAGCAAGAACTAAAGCGGCAGAAGCTCTTAAATCACTAGACATTAATTCGGCACCTAAAAATTCTGTATTCCCTTCTATAATAGCCTTATTATCTTTAATAATAATTTTTGCACCCAGTCTTTTTAGTTCCGCTACGTGCATGAATCTATTTTCAAATATACTTTCAGTTATTGTGCTTCTTCCATTAGCTTTACATAATAAAACCATAAATTGAGCCTGCAAATCTGTTGCTAATGAGTTGGGATATTCTTTAGTGACAATATTACTTATGTTTTTTATTTTTTGAGGTCCTTTAATATGAATTTCATCTTTAGACGTTTTAATCGTAGCTCCAGTTTTTTTTAAAAGGTTTAATTCTGTTTGAATTAATTTTGGATTAAAATTTTTAATTAATAAATCTCCTTTAGCAAGAGTTGCTGCCACACAAAAAGTTCCTGTTTCTATTCTATCACCCATTACAGAATATTTGGTTTCTTTAAGAGAATTTACTCCTATAATTTGACAAGTTCTTTTTCCAGTCCATTTAATTTTTGCGCCTGCCTTGTTTAAAAAATTTATAAGATCATTTTTTATTTCTGGTTCTATTGCACAATTTTTTAAAATAGTTTTTCCTTTTGCAAGGCAAGCAGCAATAATCGAATTTTCTGTTGCTCCAACACTGATATTTGAAAACTTAATATTTGTTCCTTTAAGTTTGCCTTTTGAAGTTGCGTGTATGTATCCTTTTTTAATTTCGTATATCATTCCAAATTTTTTTAATGCGTTTAAATGATAGTTTACTGGCCTAGCTCCTATTAAACATCCACCGGGCAGTGAAGTTACTGATTTATGATATTTTGCAATCATTGGTCCAAGAACTAGAATTCCTGCTCTCATAGTTTTAACTAAAGAGTAAGGTGCAAATATTTTCTGTTTTTTATTCTTTGTTATTTTTACTGTTTTTTTATTATTTAAAAATTGAATCTTGGAACCTAGAGATTTTAATAAATTTACCATAGTATCTATATCTTTAACTCTTGGAAGGTTTTCTATAATTACCGTCTTATCAAAAAGAATAGTTGATGCTAAAATTGGTAAGGCTGCATTTTTACTACCAGATATGGAAACTTGCCCCTTGATTTTGCAAGGACCTTTAATTAAGAACTTATCCATAGATTATTTTGCTTTGGCTAATTGGATGCCCACCTGGTTTTGATATTTTCCCTTACGCTCAGCGTATGAAATTTCGGGTTGTTCACCTTGAAAAAATAAAATTTGAGCGGCACCACTATTTGCATAAAGCCTAATTGAATTACTAGTATGATTAGAAAACTCCAAAACTAAATTACCATGCCATCCAGCTTCCAAAACGGTAGGAGGAGTTCCTAGACCACATCTTGCATATGTTGATTTTGCTGTAACTAAGCCAGTCACATTTCTTGGCATTTTGAAGAATTCATGCGACGATGATAAGGCGAAGCTGTTTGGTGGAATTAAGATTGAAGGCTCTCCTTTTACAGTAACAAAGTTGTCTTCACTAAAGTTTTTTGGGTCAGCCGTAGCACCTTTAATATTTGTAAAAATTTTAAATTCATCACTACATCTAAGATCATATCCAAATGAATTTAAGCCATGGCTAATTCCTTGCGCAATAGATTTATCAACAAAAGGGTTTATCATATCATTTTCTTCTGCTAATTTTTTTATCTGCTTATCGTTTAATATCATTTCTTTTTTTATATTTTTTGTGAAAAATTTTTCTTTTCTTTAGGTTTTTACGTAGAGCGCTTTTTAAATCAAGCTCTGAAGCTCTCCTTTTCTTATACATTAAATAAATTACTTATTATCTGGATCCGTGAGGTGAGCCAAAGTTATAGTTTCATTTAATGGGATTGTGTTATCTTCATTTTTTTTTATTGTTGGACCTGACTTAGCTTGTTTCTTGGCTCTTTTTTCAGCAAGTTTTTTTTCTCTCTTGGCTTTTTTTTCCATAAGCCTTGATCCTTTGTTCGCACCAAATGTGTAATGTATGCCCATAACATTTCCTTATAATTAGATATAACCGATTTTTAAAAAAAATTAAGTCTTTTATATGACCAAAACAATCTTATACACTAATTATTTTTTTATTAAGCCCCTGTAGTTTTAGCCTGGTCAAAACAGGCCCTTGGTAAGGGTCAGTCAGGAGTTCGAATCTCCTCGGGGGCACCACTAATTTTTATAAAATATATTTTTAATAAATATTCCAGCTATTAATAAAATTATAAAAGCAATAATTGGAATATAAATTTCGGGAGAGAGCAATATTTCTATTAAAGATGGTGCCTCAATATTTTTTTGTATTATTTCATTTAAACCAGCACCAAGGGAAACGCCAACAAATATCTGGGGCGACAATCCAATTATGGATCCAAAGAAAAAATTTTTTAACTTTACATTAAAAATAGTTGGCAAAATATTTGAAATAAAAAAAGGTATTCCTCCGACAAACCTATAAATTAAAAAGAACATAAATTCATTTTTTTTAAACTTTTCATTTAAATTAGAAAATCTTTTAGAAAACTTTTCTTCTACCAAGTCTTTAAGAAAATAGTTTGCAAAAATATAAAGTAAAGTAGCTCCAATGGATAAGCTTAGAACTGCATAAGTCGTTCCCATCCATTTTCCAAAAATAAAACCTGATAAAAGTAATATTGGAGACCCAAATCCTAGAAGGAAAACCCAAATTATTGTAAAAATAAAAAAAACTAAACTTATTAGAAAAAAGTTTTTATTTTTAAGTTGATTAAAGTAGTCATTATTACTTTTTATAAATTCATAACTGCTTATCTCACTTAGGGAAAAATTATCAAAAAATACCCATAAAAAACTTAAAATTATAAGAACATAAGTCGACCCTAAAAAAAATTTTAACTTTTTTTCTTTTTTCATAGATATTTAACTTATTAAAAATCGCTTTACTTATATATATATATTTCTATAACTACCTAAATTTTACAATAATATATTTAACTATGAAACGAACTTATCAGCCTTCAAATCGGGTCCGAAAAAAATCTGTAGGTTTTCGGGTAAAAATGAAAACTAAAGGTGGAAGAGCCATCTTAAAAAGAAGAAGAGCTAGAGGTAGAAAAAAACTAACGAATGCTTAATGAAGAGCAAAATAGTTACTCTTTCAAAAAATGAAGATTTTAAATCAATACTTAGTGGAAAAAAAATATCCAATAAATATTTAACAATTTTCTTTAAAAAGTTATCTAATAAAGATAGTAAAAAATTAAACATTTCTATTGTAACCAAAAAAAAAATTGGTAACGCAGTAAAAAGAAATAAAATAAAAAGAAGACTTAGAAATATAATGAATGATGTTGCAAAAAAAATAGATCTTAATTTAAAATATTGCTATTTGTTAATTGCAAAGATATCGGTCTTGAATGAACCATATGAGAATATTAAACAAACTTTATTTACTGATTTTGAAAAGATAAAATAATGAAATCAATTAAGTACATATTAATTAAAATTATTAAATTATATAAACTATATATATCACCTTATCTCGGTAATAATTGTAGATATTTACCAACTTGTTCTGAATATTTTATAGACAGTTTAAATGAAGAAGGTGTTTTTAAAGGAACAATTAAAGGAACAAAAAGAATTTTATCTTGTCACCCAATTAAATTTTTAGGGAGTGGCGAAGGTTTCGATCCCGTAAAAAAGAAGAGTAAATAAAAATGGATACAAAAAATATCATCGCAGCAATATCTTTAAGTGCAGCAGTAATAATTCTCTATAGTTTATTTTTTGCACCCTCTCCACAAGACAGAAAGCAAATTCAACCAGAAAAAAATATAACTAGCGAAAGTACTGACGCTCCTAGTCTTGAACAAAACGAGCCAGTTTCTAAAATTTCCAGAACAGATGCAATAAATGAAGGAAATAGAATATTATTTGAAAATGATAGTATCAAAGGATCAATTTCTTTAACAGGAAGTTCGATAGATGATTTAACATTTAAAAAATACACCAAAACATTAAATGGAAAAGATAATATCGTCCTATTAAATCCTAAAAAAGTTCAAAATGGATATTTCGTAGAGACTGGCTGGGTAACGGCAAATAAAAATATAGAAATTCCAAATTCAAAAACTATATGGAAAATTGAAGGGAATAATAAACTTACCCCTAATTCACCGGTTAAATTAGTTTGGACTAATAATGATGGTATTAAATTCGAAAAAAAAATAAGTATTGATAATCAATATTTATTTACAATTAATCAAACTATAATAAATAACTCTGACAAAACCTACAATTTTTATACCTATGGTCAGATTATAAGAAATGAAGCGCCAGAAGTAACTAATTTTTATATTCTTCATGAAGGTTTGTTGGGTGTTTTTGATGATCAACTTATTGAAGAAGATTACGACGATATCGAAGAAAAAAAATATTCAGTTAATGCAGAAGCAGGTTGGTTGGGTATTACCGACAAATATTGGATAACAAGTTTAATACCAGAAGAAGAAAAGAAATTCAGAGCTGAATTTGATTATAAAAATAAATTTAAGGCTAATTTTATCGAAACAAATGCAACTGAAGTTGGTGCCAATGAAACTAAATCAAATAATATTAAAATTATAATAGCTGCAAAAGAAGTAGATATTATTGACGGTTACGCCGAAAGGCTAAATATCAATAAATACGATTTAGCAATCGATTGGGGTTGGTTTTATTTTATAGTAAAACCATTATTCTTTGTAACTGATTATTTCTTTAAACTTACAGGAAACTTTGGAATATCAATAATATTAATCACATTCTGTATAAGACTAATCTTCTTTCCTCTTGCCAACTACTCATTTAGATCCATGGCTAAAATGAAAGTCTTGCAGCCTGAGATGGCAAGATTAAAAGAGCTTCACAAAGAAGATAAGATGAAACTCCAACAGGAAATGATGGCTCTTTATAAGAAAGAAAAAGTTAACCCAGTAAGTGGTTGTTTACCTATTTTTATTCAAATACCCTTCTTCTTTGCAATTTATAAAATGCTATTTGTAACAATTGAAATGAGACATCAGCCTTTCTTTGGTTGGATCAAAGATTTAAGCGAAAGAGACCCAACTTCAATTTTCAATTTATTTGGACTTATACCTTGGGACCCTCCATCGTTTTTATTAATTGGTGCATGGCCAGTATTAATGGGTGTTACTATGTTCCTTCAACAAAAACTAAATCCAGCACCACCTGATCCGGTACAGGCAAAAATATTTATGTTTTTTCCTCTTTTTTTGACAGTAATTCTAGCACCATTTCCATCGGGTTTGGTAATCTACTGGACAATTAACAACGTACTTACTATGGCACAACAGTACGTAATAATGAAAAGAACAACAGTTAAAACCGTATAATCAATGAATATTGAAAAGATTTTACCTAAAGAAGGTCCATCTATAGAAGAAGTAGAAAAATATATTAAAAAGTATTCTAACGAAATCATAGTAATAAAATGTGGAGGAAGTGTTTTGATTGATGAAAATTTATTCAATCAATTTATTGAGGATATCTCTATAGTCAATAAATTAGGATTATCATCAATAGTTATTCATGGTGGTGGCAAAAATATTAAAAAAAAACTTGAAAAACAAAACATAGAGACAAGGTTTATAAATGGGTTAAGAGTTACTGATGAAAGAACGATAAAAATTGTTGAAGAAGCTTTATTAGAATTAAATTTTGAAATATTAAAAAATATAAATAATAGTCAAGCAAATGCACAATCGGTAACTCCCAAAAGTGGCAATATAATTAAAATTGCTCCGGAAAAAAAAGAGCTTGGATTTGTTGGTACACCAAAAGAAATAAATAAAGATTTACTTTTAAATATAATTAAAGAAAAAATAGTTCCAATTATAATGCCAATGGGAACTGGAGATGATGGAAATATTTATAATATAAATGCTGATGTAGCGGCAGGGTCAGTTGCAAAAAGTCTAAATTCTAGAAGATTATTGTTAATGACAGACGTAGAGGGTTTACTTGATAAAAATAAGAAATTAATTTTAGAAATAAATTCAGAAGTTGCAAAAAAAATGCTTGAAGAAAAAACCATTTCTGGTGGAATGATACCAAAAATTAATACATGTATAGACGCTGTAGAGAATGGTGTGACAGGTGTTGTGATTGTTGATGGAAGAAAACCTCATTCAATCTTATTTGAGTTATTTTCTGATAAAGGCTCAGGAACTCTCATTAGGAAGTAATGAATCTCAAAAATATAAAATACATTATCGCGGATATGGATGGTTGTTGCTACAATCCTAGGTATTTGAAGACTTTATTTGGACAAGTTAGTTCCAGAATGACTGATTTTATCTCTCTTAAACTTGGTATTGAAAAAACTAAAGCAAAAGAAATTCAGCAGGAATATTTTTATAAGTATGATACTTCCTTAAATGGGTTAATGAAGAATTACCCAAAATTGATAGACCCTCATGAATTTCTTAAGTACGTCCACAATATCAACTACGACTGTCTTGAAAAGGATACAGAACTTAGAGAAGAACTAATAAAATTAGATGTAAAAATATATTGTGCAACGAATGGTAGTAAGGAGCATGCAGTTAATTGCATGAAAAAAATAGGAATTGATGATTTGTTTGAAGGAAAAATTATGGACATTGTAGATTTTGATTTTAAACCAAAGCCTAATTCTGAATCGCTTAAATTAATGTGTGATAAGTTTCAAATTCCAACTAATGAAGAAACTGTTTATATAGAAGATATTGCCAAAAATCTCTCCTCTGATATTGCAAAAGACATGATAAAAGTTTGGTTTATCAATGAAGAACCTATTAATAATATAGATAAACATAAAAATGTGATTGATTATAAAATTGATAATCTTGCTTTATTTTTAAAAAAAATAAGGCTATTAAAAGAGGCATAATATTATGAGTGATATTGAAAAAATTATTAATGATGCTTGGGAAAATAAAGACCAAGTAAATCAAAATTCAGATAAAAACTTAAAAGATATAATTAATCAAACTATTGATGATTTGGACAATGGCAAAGTAAGAGTTGCTGAAAAAATAAATGGCGAATGGATTACTCATCAACATATTAAAAAAGCCATAATTCTTAGTTTTAGAATATATCCTATGGAAAATTTAAGTGGTCCTTACAGCAGTTGGTATGACAAAGCTCATTTGTTAAAAGGCAAAACGGCAGGGTGGACTAAAGAAGATCATGAGAGAGCAGGGTTTAGAATGGTTCCTAATTCACCAGTAAGAAAAGGTTCGTTCGTTGGAAAAAATGTTGTCTTAATGCCATGTTATGTAAACATTGGCGCATATATTGACGAAGGTACTATGATTGATACTTTTGCAAGAGCTGGGAGCTGTTGTCAAATTGGTAAAAACTGTCATATATCAGCCGGCACAGGAGTTGGTGGAGTTTTAGAGCCTGCTCAAGCACTTCCAACAATTATAGAAGATAATGTATTTCTTGGGGCAATGTCCGAAGTGGTAGAAGGAGTTATAGTTGAAGAAGGCTCTGTATTAAGTATGGGAATGTATATTGGACAATCAACAAAGATTGTTAATAGAAAAAATGGAGAAATAACTTATGGAAAAATACCTCCTTATTCAGTAGTAGTTCCAGGTTCTTTACCTGATAAAAATAATCCCTCTGCGCCATCATTATCATGTGCTGTAATTATTAAACAAGTTGATGAAAAAACAAGATCTAAAACATCAATTAACGATTTATTAAGAGAATAAATCAATGAAAAATTTTGATGAAATAAAATTAGCTAAAGAGCTAATTAGGTTTCCTACAATTATGACAGAAGACAGAGGTATTATGAAGTTTTTATCTAAAAAACTATCTTCTATGGGATTTAAATGTAAAATTATCAAATCAAAAGGTTTAAACTCTAAACCTGCTTTAAATCTTTTTGCAAAATTTGGAAATTCTAGACCTCATATAAGTTTTCTAGGTCATACTGATGTCGTTTTGAATCTGGAAAATTGGAGTTTCTCTCCTTTTAAAAGTGTTATTAAAAAAGGTTATCTATATGGAAGAGGCGCTCAAGATATGAAAGGTGGTATAGCATGTTGGATAAGTGCAGTAAGAAAATTTATTAAAAGTGATAATTTTAAAGGTTCTATTTCAATAATTATAGCAGCAGATGAGGAAACTACGGGCTATGGCACACCTACGGTAATAAATTATTTAAGAAAAAGAAAAGAAAAAATAGATTTTATAATTGTTGGAGAGCCGTCATCAAATAAAAAAATAGGTGATGAGATTAGAATTGGAAGAAGAGGCTCTATGAATGCAATACTTACAGTGATTGGAAAAAGTGGCCATACTGCGTTCCATGGATCTTATATAAATCCTTGCACAACATTAGCAAGAATAATTGCTAAATTGAAAAATACAAGATTAGATTCGGGAACAAAATATATGCCTCCTTCTCATTTAGAAATATCTAAAATGAATGTAGATAATTTGTCAGAAAATGTAGTGCCACAATCAGCCGAAGCTTATTTTAATGTAAGGTTTAACTTAAAACATAAATCTTCTTCTCTGAAAAAAAAATTAAACAGAATAATTTCCACTGTAGTTAAAAAGGATAAATGTAAATTTAAAATTGATTACAGAGTTTCGGGGGAAGCTTTTTATACAAAACCAAATAAAGAAATTTATATGGTTAAAAAAGTAATTAAAAAAATCACTAATACATCTGCTAAATTGAATTGTCGAGGAGGTACTAGTGACTCAAGGTTCCTTGGCTCAATTCCAAGATTAGAATTGGGTTTAAGAAATAACACCATACATATGGTTGATGAAAGAACTTCAGTTTCTGATATGAAAAAATTGTCTAAAATATATTATAGTATTTTGGATAATTACTTTGCATGAGCACAGGAATTATTACTTCTGATACTTCTATAGATCATTTAACGGGAAATGGTCATCCTGAAAAACCAGATCGAGTAACCTCAGTTATCAATTATTTAAAAAAAAATAAAAATTTAATTTGGGATAAAAGTAAAAAATTTGATGAATCCTTGCTAAGCTTGACTCATTCTTCTAATTATGTATCTGGAGTTAAAAAATCATTTCCTGAACATGGGTTGAGCTTTCTTGACGGTGACACAATTATTTCACCAGGCAGTAAACAAGCAACCTTGGATGCAGTTGGTTCTATTATTTCTGCAATAGACAGCATAGAAAATAAAAAATTTAATAACGCTTTTTGTGCTGTAAGACCGCCCGGACATCATGCTGAAAAAAACAAAGCTATGGGTTTTTGCATTTACAATAATATTGCGGTTGGAGCTAAATATTTAATTAATAAATATGAGTATAGCAAAATCGCAATTATCGATTTTGATGTTCATCATGGCAATGGGACTCAAGATATTTTTTATGAAAATGAGAAAGTTTTATACATATCAACACACCAATACCCATATTATCCAGGAACTGGCAGTGAAAATGAAAAAGGGAAATATAATAATATTTTAAATATTCCTTTGCCTGCTGGCACTAACTCAGAAGAATATTTGAATGCATACAATTTTGTGATTAAAAAACTAATAGAATTTAAACCTCAATTTATGATGTTTTCTGCAGGTTTTGATGCTCACAAAAACGATCCATTGGCTCAATTACATTTAAATTCTCAGGATTTTTATGAGATAACTAAAAGAACTATTCTATCCACTCAACAATTTAGCAAGGGTAAAGTTGTTTCAATACTAGAAGGTGGTTATGATCTAAACGCACTAGCTGAAAGTGCAAACGAACACGTTAATGCACTACTAGAATTTAATTGAAATAAAAAAATTTTTCATTAAAGAAATGCATATGAAACTATATAGAATTAATAAATCTAATATTGATAGAAAAGGAAACGGACTTTACGCTGCCAAAAATATTAAAGCAGGTACCAGAATTATAGATTATGTTGGAAACATTATTACAAAAAAACAAACTGAAAATTCTGATAAGTTTGATAATGCAAAACCAATTTATTTATTTAATTTAAATAGTAGATATGATCTAGATGGTGATGTTTCATGGAATACAGCTCGTTTGATCAATCATTCTTGTTCAAATAACTGTGAATACGAGGGAAAAGGCTTAAAACTTTGGATAAATTCAATTAAAGACATTAAAAAAGATGAAGAATTAACTTGTGATTATGGTTTTGGTTATGATTCAGATTACAAACAATTTCCTTGCAAATGTAAGTCTAAAAATTGTTGTGGTTATATCGTTAGAACAGAAAGCCGTTGGCGAATTAATAAAAAATTCAAAAAAAACTTAAGAATTAGTAGATAATTTTTTCAAGATATAATCCACATGCTGGCGCTGGTGGTGCAACTTTTTTTCTATCTTTCATAATAATAATATTCTGAAATTTTTTTAAATTCCATTTCTTTTCTCCAAGATATTTTAAACAACCAACCATTGATCTAACTTGATTTTTTAAAAAAGATTTTGATTTAAATTTTAATTTAATACGATTTTTTGACTTACTTACTATAATTTCATTTATTGTTCTTACTGGACTTTTTGCACTACAATTAGAAGCTCTAAATGTGGAAAAATCATGTTTTCCAATTAATTTTTTAGATCCTTTTTTAATTAAAGTTATATCTAATTTTTTTCTAATGTGCCATTCTCTATCTTTATTTACAGTCGAAGGTGAGAGTCTATTTTGAATTAAATATATGTATATTCTTTCTTTAGCTGAGTGTCTTGCATGAAAATTAATTTTTTTCTTTTTAATGTTAATTATTGAGATCATTTTTTTATTTAAAAAAAAATTTAGTGATTTGATTATTTTTTCAATATTTTGAATTTTATTTTTCACATCAAAATGAGCTGATTGTTCCAATGCATGGACTCCAGCATCAGTTCTGCCAGATCCATATAAGATAATTTTTTGTCTCAATAATTTTGATAAAGCTGATTGAACTGTTTTTTGAATAGAATTTCCTTTTTTTTGAATTTGCCAACCCACAAATGAAGTTCCAACATATTCAATTAAAATTTGATATCTATACATTAGACAATATTGGCGCCTTTTTTTATTTGGGTACCAAGTAAAAATTCGTTTATTTGTTGAACTCTTTTACCTTCTCGCTGAATAGTTAATACTTTTATAGATCCTTCCCCGCAACATATTTCAAAATCTTCACTTATTATATTTCCGGCTTTCCCTTTTGAGTGAGATTTTTCTGCTTTTAATATTTTATATCTTTTTCCATTATATGAAAAGAAAGCTCCCGGATAAGGATAAAGCCCATTTATTTTTCCAATTATTTTATCTGCATTTTCATTCCAATTAATTTTTCCTTCAACTTTTTGAATTTTTTTTGCATAGGTTGCTTTTGAATGTTCTTGATCTATAAATTTTATATTACCATCATAAATATTATCTAAAATATCTAAAATTTTCTCCGAGGCTAGTTGTGATAATTTTTCAGATAATTCTTCTGCATTCATTTTTTCTGAAATTTTTATTGAATATTGATTGCAAACTGGACCTTCGTCTAAATTTTCATTTATTTTCATTATACTAATTCCTGTTTCTTTATCTAAATTCATTATTGATCTTTGTATAGGAGCAGCCCCTCTCCATCTTGGTAATAGAGAAGCGTGAACATTTAAAAATCCATTCTTAGGAATGCTTAATAGATTTTTAGGAATAATCTGACCGTATGAAACTACTACAATTAAATCCGTTTGTAATTCTCTTAAATATAATTCTTCCTCATTATTATTCTTTAATGTCTGGGGAGTTCTTACGTCTAAGCTTATGTTTTCAGAAAATAAATTTATTGGCGATTTATTTAATTTTTGACCTCTGTTAGATTTTTTAGGTGGTTGAGTATAAACAACAGAGATTGGATATCCATTTTGATACAATGATTTGAGAATAGGAACCGCAAAATATGAGGTCCCCATAAAAACAATTTTTTTATACATTGCTAAACAATAATTCTATCTGGTCTATTTTTTTGTTTTGATAATTTTTTAATAATCATTGTTTTTTTTAATTTTGACAAATAATCAATAAATAAAATTCCTTCTAAATGATCCACTTCATGTTGAATGCAGGTTGCCAATAACCCTTCGGCTTTTAATATTTTTTTATTACCACTATAATCTTGATATTCAACATCACATTTTTTTGACCTATCCATTTCTGCAAAAAAATTGGGAACAGACAAACAGCCTTCTTCATAAGTAGAAGTTTCTGGAATTTTATTTTTTATTAAAGGATTAACAAAATACATTGGATTATTTTTTTCATCATTTTTTGAAATATCCATTACTATTATTCTTTTTGGAATTCCTATTTGAATTGCCGCAAGACCAATTCCTTTTGCGTTATACATTGTTTCTAGCATATCATCCATTAATCGTTGTTCCTCTTTGTTTACATTATTAACTGGTAAAGATTTTTGTCTCAAAATTTTATTTGGTTCTGTAATGATCGTCCTAATTGCCATAATGAATTTTATAATATTATTTAAACTTTTAAAGGAAGAACTTTTAATAAAATTTCATTTCTTAAATTAATCGTATTCAATTCATTCAAAATTCCAACTATAAAACTGATAGATTCTAAATCGATTTCCTTTAATTCATCTTCTCCTATTACATGAGCTATTTTAAGTAGTACCAAGCCAGTTTCTCCGTTTACTATCATAGAATTAATTTCAACAGGAACATTTAGTTTATGTTTATATAATTTATCATATTTTTTTAGAATTTGAACACCATCAGATTTTAAAGATTCAATCATCATTATATCTTTTGTTGAAAAAAAATATTTTTTATTCTTTTTTATTTTTTTTAATAGATTATTAGTTTCTTTTTCTACTTTTGGAAGACTTGTTTTGTTTAAGAAATAATTCAATAACTTAGATTGATGAAAAATTTTATTGTTAAATTTTATTCTTAATTCTTTTTCTTCCCCAGTTTCTATATTCTGCTGATAAAATGTTGTAAAATTTGATGGAATTTGATCTTCATTTATTGTCTTCAATATTTTTGATAATTCTTCATCAAATACGTTTGATAAATTAGATTCATCAAAAGATTTATTTAACATGGAAGATAAATCAAGCCTAAGAAAACTATCGGATGTTAATAATAATCTTTGATAAAGAAGAGCTCTTCCCTGATAATCTGGAAGAAGCTTATATGCATCGTTTACGTTAATTAATTGATTAATATCAAATTGAAATCTTTTATATAAATCAAATAATTCTTGTTCTTCATAAATTCCTTCGTTTGTGGCTGACTCTATTAATTTAACCTGATCAGAATTTTCTATATTTATTAAATCAGAATCTATTAATAAATTGGAAGTTGATAAATATTTCCATATATATTTCGGCGTTTCAATTATTGGTTCATATAAAAAATTCTCATTTGTTTTATGTGATAAATGAAAATTTAATATATTTTTATCAGAAATTAATTCATCTTTTTTTTCATATCCCATTAAAATATTAAATTTCTTTACAAAAAATTCATCTAATTTTCCAAATTCAAATTTAAGATCAAATAAAAGTTGGGCCTCTTCTTTTTTATTTTTATCTATCAGGCAATAAATTTTAAAATTATTTAAATAGTCACTTGTAACTAACTTAACATATTCAAAAATTTCACATGATTTGTCTAATTGAGAATTTGATAAATAATAATCAACGTAATAACGTACTAGTTTATCATTATCTTTTATTGAAGGATTTTTAATTAAAAAATTTTTTATTAACTTAAAATCTTTTTTTTTTATTAAATACTGAAACTTAAACTCTAAAAATTCTTCACTAGAAATGTTATTTGAAGGCAAATATGAGTTTGTAAGCAAAGCAACATCTAATATTTTTTTTGAAATGTTTGATAATTTTTTTGAACTTAATTTTTCTAAAATATATTTTATCTCTTTTCCATTACTATTAGTCCACATATCAATGGATAATCCATTTTCAGCAGGATCGTACAAACCGGCTAATTTAATTTCATTTATACCCAATGAATTATTAACAATTATATTATTATTTTGATCTTCAATTTTTATCTCTTGGATGGTTTCATTGTTAATGTTTTTTTTATTTTCTATTAATTTTTCCTCTATAACATTTGCTTTTTTTTCAATATTCCAAATATCAACTGGTTCATTTGAAATTGCTGTATTAACAAAAAAACTGCATAAAAATAAAATTATAAAAAATTTACTTAATGGTTTTAAAGTTTTCATTAGGTATAATTTTTTCAATTTTTTTATTTGGAGCAGGAAAGTCAATTTTAGAAATCAAGATTATTCCTATAAAAAGAACAAAAACTACTAAAATAACTTTTATTAAAAATTTACCTATTGCAGTAAGTTTTCCTGTACTTGTTTTTTTTGTAAATTGCATATATTTTAAGTAATTTCAAAAATACGACAAATTTGTGTTATTTCAATATAGAAACTCATGAAATTAAATAAAAATTTAGTTTTGATAGGCATGATGGGATCGGGAAAATCCTCAATTGGCAAAATATTATCAAAAAAACTAGAATTTGAATTTATTGATACTGACAGTAAAATTGAAGAAATAGAAAAAAAAACTATTTCTGAAATTTTTAAAAAAAATGGTGAAAAATACTTTAGAAATATTGAAGAAGTCATTTCTTTAAAATCTTTAAAATTAAATAATAAAGTCATAGCTCTAGGTGGAGGTGGTTATATCAATCCAACAATTAGAAAATATACTCTAAAAAAATGTATTTCTGTATGGCTTGATTGGAAAAATGAAACATTAATAAGTAGAGTTAAAAATAGCAATAAAAGACCTTTGGCAATGAAAATGGATAACTTAGAATTACAGACGTTAATAATTAAAAGATCGACGATGTATAATTTATCTGACTACAAAATTAATTGTGATAAATTAAATAAGAAGCAAATTGTAGAAAAAATTATAAATCTTTATGAAAACTCATAAAATACAGATTAGTACAAAAACAAAAAAATATTCTATATTTATAGGTTCCAAATTAATTGCTAAAATAAACAAAATTTTATCATCTCAACAATTATCATTTTCTAAAATTTTGATTGTTATTGACAAAAATATTCCATCAAAATTTAAATCAAAACTAATTAAAAATCTAAAATCTGGTGTAAAAAAAACATATATTTTTAATGCTAATGAACGAAATAAAAATCAAAGAAACGTAGATTTAATACAAAATATTTTATTCAAAAATAGATTTAATAGAGATGACTGTCTGATTGCTTTTGGAGGAGGTATTACTGGGGATGTAGTTGGATATTGTGCAAGTAGTTATAAAAGAGGAATTAAATTTATTAATATTCCAACAACTTTGCTTTCTCAAGTAGATTCATCAATTGGCGGCAAAACTGGCATAAACAATTCTTATGGTAAAAATCTTGTAGGAAGTTTTTATCAACCTGATCTAGTTGTTTCAGATATAGATGTCCTTAAATCTTTAAATTCAAGAGAAGTAATTTGTGGTTACGCGGAAATACTTAAAAACAGTTTATTGGAAAGTTATAAGAAATTTAAATACTTGAACAAAAATTTCAATGACATAATTAATTTAAAACAACCATTTATAGGAAATGCAATTCTAAATAGCTGCAACTTAAAAAAAAAAATTGTTCAAAAAGATGAAATGGAAGAAAATTTGAGAAAAGTTCTTAATTTAGGTCATACATTTGCTCATGCATATGAGTCTTATTTGGGTTTTTCAAATAAACTGAATCATGGTGAGGCTGTTATAATTGGAATTAAAAATGCTATAGAGTTTAGTAATCAATGTAAACTTCTGAAAAATAAATCTTATAATTTAATTAGAAATCATGTAGATAAAATTCCATTGAATAAAAGTTTTAAGCAACTTTTCAAAACAAAAAATATTGATAAGATTATATCTTTTATGAAATCTGATAAAAAAAATAATTCAAATAATATAAATATTATTTTAATTCAAAATTTTGGAAGAATAAAAACAAATTATCAAATCGACCAAAATACATTAAAGAAATTTCTTATTTCTGAATTAAATAAATAATATTTGCAAAGAATGAATATAGTTTTTCATTTCTTTATCTAATAGTTTGAATATAAATTTATTAGACTCAATTCGACTCATATTCTTAAGTTTTTCTGACTTTATTTTAAGTTTAATATGAAATTTATTTGGATTATTAGTTTTATGATTTTTATGTAGGAATGATTTATCCTCTAATTCTACATCTTTAATTAATTTGGTATCTAAAATTTTTTTTTTTACTATTTCAGAAAGTTGATTTATATCCATAATTTAATGTAATATATAACATGAAAAATATTTGTGATTGGAATAATTGTTTTGAAGAAGGTAATTACAAAGCTCCTAAAGAAAGAGATAATAGTAAGAATTTCAGACTATTATGTTTAGAACATGTAAAAGAATTCAACAAAAAATGGAATTATTTTTCAGGAATGAATGACCGTCAAATAATGGATTTTTTAAAATCTGATATGATCTGGCACAAACCAACCCAAAGCTTTAGCTCTTCGGATAATTTTTTTAAAATATTATGGAATGATGCTTTAAAAGATGAAATGGATAAACTGAAATTTAATAATGAATTTAATCATATGAATAAATTTAAATTTAATCACAATGATATAAAAGCCTTTAGTATTTTAGGTGTGGATGTAGGTTTAAAATGGGAAAAAGTACAAGAAAAATTCAAAAAACTTGTCAAAAAATTTCACCCTGATATGAATTCAGGAAATAAAAAATTTGAGGATAAATTAAAAATTATAACTTTAGCTTATACTCAACTCAAAAACACTTATAGAGAAAAAATTGACAACTAATTTAAATATAGAACCAGATATAAATTTATCAGTTAAGCAAACTTTTGGAATAGAGAGTGATATGGAGGTTAAAGCATTTTCTAAAAAAAATGAATTTGTTCCAGCAATTGATAAAGATTATAAATTTGACCGTGATACCACGCTTGCAATCCTAAGTGGATTTTTACATAACAAAAAAGTATTAGTTCATGGATATCATGGTACTGGAAAGTCCACTCATATTACTCAAATTGCAGCAAGATTAAATTGGCCATGTGTAAGAATAAACCTTGATTCTCATATAAGTAGAATAGATTTAATTGGCAAAGACTCGATTGTTTTAAAAGATGGCAAACAAGTTACAGAATTTAAAGAAGGTATCTTGCCTTGGGCGTTTCAATCTTCTGTTGCATTAGTATTTGACGAATACGATGCTGGAAGAAGTGATGTTATGTTTGTGTTACAAAGAATTTTAGAAAGTGATGGTTTTTTCACACTCCTTGACAAAAATAAAGTAGTAAAACAACATAAATACTTTCGATTATTTGCAACCGCAAACACAATTGGACTAGGAGACACATCGGGTTTGTATACGGGAACACAACAAATTAATCAGGCACAATTAGATAGATGGGAGATAGTAACTTCATTAAACTATTTAAGTTTGGAAAAGGAAATGGAAATTATTTTATCAAAAAATAAAAAATTAAATAATCCAAAGGGTAAAGAAAAAGTTGCGAATATGATAAAAGTTGCATCGTTGACTAGAAAAGGTTTTATTTCGGGCGATATATCAACAGTAATGAGCCCAAGAACCGTTTTAAATTGGTGTGGCAATTCAGAAATTTTTAAAGACGATGGATATGCATTTAGAATAACATTTTTAAATAAATGTGATGATTCAGAAAAAAGCACAATAGCTGAATATTATCAAAGATGCTTTGGGGAAGATTTACCAGAATCAATGATAAATATTCAGATATAAATGAATAAAGAAGATAATTTTAAAGAAAAATTTAAAGAAGCTTTAATTTCAACCGTAAAAGTAATATCTGATGACTACAAATTAGAAAAAGGAGAGCGCAATAACTTTAATTCAAAAAACTTCAGCTTTATTGAACTTGATAACTTAAATAGTAAAGAAGACTACGTTAAACTCAGAGCGGAAACTGACTCTGAAGCCTTAAAAAGGAAATTTTCAAATAATAATATTTATAAAAAAAACTTGCCAAGTAATACTTCTTGCAAATTACTTTACGGTATATCAGAAAAAATAAGATATGAAGTGCTAGGAACAAAAATGCTAAACGGCATATCAAAAAATTTGAAAGACAACTATTCTCGCAAAATTTTACTTAAAAAAAAAGATCAATTAAAATCAAAAGATGATGTGCAAATAGCAGAAGCATTTGAGCTGTATATGCTGAAAAACTTCTTGGGAATTAAGTTAAATTCATTATCAGAAAAAATATTAAGTTACTGGGAAGAAGATTTTAAAAATTCATTTAATAAACATATTAAATATTTATATAATAATTTAGAAAATCAAGAAGTCTATAATTCAAAATTCTCTGAAATTTTAAAAAATATGGAAATTTTTGATTCAGAAAATAATGAAGATAATGAGCAAATACAAGAGGACAACGAACAAGAAAAAAATAATTCAGCTAGCGATAACTTAGATGAATCTTCAAAATCTGACCAAACGAGCGAAGATGATGGTTTAAAAGAAGGAGTAGATGGGATTGATGATAATAATGAATTTCGATTAGATGAACAATTAGTAGATACTGATTCAGAAAATGAAAATTCAGAAAATATAATTCAAAAGTTTAATACTGGCATCAGTGATAAAGATTATAAAATATTTACAAATGAATTTGATGAGATAGCCAAAGCAGAGACGCTGGAAAATCAAGAAGAAATCTTAATACTTAGGAAAAATTTAGATCAACAGTTAACAAATTTCCAAAATTTAATTACAAAGTTAGCTAATAAATTACAAAGACAATTATTGGCAAAACAAAATAGATCTTGGGATTTTGATTTAGAGGAAGGTTTGTTAGATAGCTCTAAGTTGCCTAGAGTTATAATTGATCCGTACAATTCATTGTCATTTAAAAAAGAGAAAGATTTAGAATTTAAAGATACAATTGTCACTTTGTTGATTGACAATTCTGGATCTATGAGAGGAAGACCTATAACAATTGCTGCTATATGTGCGGATATACTTTCTCGAACACTAGAAAGATGTTCGGTTAAAGTAGAAATACTTGGTTTTACAACAAAGAATTGGAAAGGTGGAAAAAGTAGAGAAGAATGGAATAAAAGGGGAAAACCAAAATTACCCGGCAGGTTAAATGACTTAAGACATATAATTTATAAATCTGCTGATACTCATTGGAGACAGTCAAAAAAGAATCTGGGATTAATGCTTAAAGAAGGCTTGTTAAAAGAAAATATAGATGGAGAAGCTATTACTTGGGCTTTCAATAGACTAAATAAGAGGAAAGAAGAAAGAAAAATTCTTATGGTAATTTCGGATGGAGCTCCAGTTGATGATTCTACACTTTCAGTTAACTCTGGCGATTTCTTAGAAAAGCATTTAAAAAAAATAGTTAAATTTATAGAAAACACGAGTGAAATTGAAATTTTAGCTATTGGTATTGGTCATGACGTATCCCGTTATTATCAAAAAGCTATAAAAATTACAGATGTTCAGGAACTTGGAGATGTAATGATTAGTCAATTAAGTGGATTATTTGATAATAAAAAAAAACTTCATTAAATATTAGCTAAATTTTTATTCATCCATTCAATTTTAATTTCTGCTCCACCTCTTGTTTCTGAATTTCTAAACAAAATTTTTGCATAATTTTTTTCCAATAGTGTTTTTCCAATGAAAATACCCAGGCCCAATCCTGATTTTTTATTATCATTTGATCTTAAAGATTTTATATAAGGCTCGCCAATTTTAGTTAATATATCTTTAGAAAATCCAGGGCCATCATCTTCAATTATAATTTCTGACAGCTCACTGTCACTTTTAATAGTAATATAAATATTATTTTTTGCATATTTATTTGCATTTCCTATAAAATTTCTTATTCCATAAATAATCTCTATTGATTTTTTAATATCAAATGAATTGGTATCTTGTTCAATATTGATAATAAAATTTTTATCCGATATTTCTTTAAAAGAATTTACTATTTCTTTTAAATAATTATTTAAGCTTAAATTTTTATCTATAAAATCATCCTCTAGAGTGGAGTTTATTGACAACCTTTTTAAAATTTCATTACATCTATCAACTTGACTTACTAAAAGCTCAATATCTTTTTTTAAATTTTTATCATTATTAAATTCTTCCAACAATTCCTGGGATATAATTTTTATTGTTGATAATGGTGTTCCTAATGAGTGTGCCGCTGCTGCCGCTTGGGTTCCTAAAGAGACTAATTCATGTTCTTTTGAAATTATTTCTTGAATTTTATTTAATGCTTCTTTTCTAAGATTTGACTCTTTGCCAAAATTTATGGCAAAATAATTTAAAAATAATAATGCAATAATTAAAGCAACCGGAATCGAATAGTAATAATAATTATTTGTTATAATTTTGTTCAGAGGTTCTGGTAAGTCATGTGAATAAAATGTAAGCAAAATAATTGCTATTAATGTCACAAATATAAGAAACAAATTTGTTCTAATTTTTAAATTGGATGAAGCAAATACGCTCGGTATTAATAAAAAAATTGAAAATGGATTTAAAATTCCTCCAGTTAAATATAATAATGAGCTCAACTGAATAATATCTAACATAAGAAAAATAAATGCTGACCGGTTAGATAATTGTATTTTATTATAATAATATAATAAAAATATATTGCTAACTATTCCAATAAATATAATTAAATTTGCCGCTATATAATTAAACTCAAAATTAAATATAAATTTTACAGAATTAATTGTTACGAATTGACCAATAATTCCAATCCATCTTAAGTTTACATATGTCGATTTATTTAAGGAATAAGTTTCTAAGATCTTACTTATCTCCATAAGTTAAATGTCTAAATTTAAAACATTAATCGCGTTATCCACAATAAAATTTTTTCTTGAAGCAACATCACTTCCCATTAAAGTTTTAATAAGATTCTGATCTTTTTGTAAATTTTTTGAATATTGAACTTGAAGTAAATTTCTAGTTTCTGGGTTCAAAGTTGTGTTCCATAGCTCATCTGGATTCATTTCCCCTAGTCCTTTGAATCTTTGAATATTTAATTTAGATTTTTCAATTTGTATAAACTTTTCATAATCTTTAGATCCCTTATTTAATTTTTTAAGATCTTTAGAGTTTTTAATAATGTAATTCTCAAGTTCTTTTTCGTTTTTTATATAAATTCCTTTGGATCCTTTATTAATTTTAAATAAAGGTGGTTGTGCTAAGTAAACATGACCTTGCTCTATTAATTTGTTAAATGGTTTATTGTTAAAAAAAGTTAATAACAAAGCTCTAATATGGGAACCATCAACATCGGCATCAGTCATTATTATAATCTTTCCATATCTCAAATCTTTTAAATCTATTTCTTCATTCTTTGGATCTAAGCCCAATGCATTAATCAATGTTATAATTTCATTGGAAGAAATCATTTTTGAAAGAGTCTTTGTTCTTAGATCGTTAGAGTTACCGCTTTTCTTAGATCCGTTTATTTCTGTAAATGTATTTAATATTTTTCCTCTAAGAGGCAAAACAGCCTGATTCTCTCTATTTCTTCCTTGTTTAGCAGAACCACCCGCTGAATCTCCTTCAACTATAAATAATTCTGTCCCTTCTTGCTTTGAATTTTGACAATCTGCTAATTTACCAGGCAACCCTGTAAGTTCTAGGGCGCCTTTTCTTCTAACATTTTCTCTAGCTTTTCTAGCAACATCTCTTGCAACAGCCGCTTGAATAATTTTTGATAAAATTATTTTTGATATAGTTGGATTTTGATCAAACCATATAGATAATTTTTCACTTATAATATTTTCAACAATATTTCTAACCTCGGAAGAAACTAATTTATCTTTAGTTTGAGATGAAAATTTTGGATCAGGAATTTTAACTGATAATACACAAGTTAAACCTTCTTTTACATCATCGCCAGAAAGTGTAACTTTATTTTTTTTCAATAAATTTTGTTCTGATGCATATTTATTAATTACACGTGTAAGAGCAATTCTAAAACCTAATAAGTGCGTTCCTCCATCTTTCTGATAAATGTTATTAGTATAAGGATATACATCTTCATTATATCCAGCATTCCATTTTAGAGAACATTGAATATCTATATTTTTTTTAAGTCCTTCTATATAAATTGGTTTTTTAAACAAGTCATTGTCATTTTTGTTTTTTAATTTTTCTCTTTCTTCATCTAAAAATTCAACAAATTCTATTATTCCACCGTCAAATTTGAAATCTACACTTTTTGTTTTTTTTTGAGTTAGATCATTTAAAGAAATTTTAATTCCTTTATTCAAGAATGCTAATTCTCGCATTCTTTTTTGCAATATAGCAAAACTAAATTTTGTTGATGAAAAAATATTTTTGGAAGGTAAAAAATTTATTTTAGTTCCTGTACTTTTTGATTTTCCAATAACTTTAAGCGGAGCTTTGGCATCTCCATTATTAAATTCTATAAAGTGTTTTTTCCCATCTCTATCTATAAATAAATCTAGTTTTTCAGAAAGTGCATTAACTACTGAAACTCCTACTCCATGAAGTCCTCCAGAAACTTTATAGGAGTCGTGATCAAATTTTCCCCCTGCATGTAATTGGGTCATGATAACTTCTGCTGCAGATTTTTTTTCTCCTTTATGAATATCTACAGGTATTCCTCTTCCGTCATCCTGAACAGTTATTGAGTCATCATCATTAATATCAATAATTATATTTTTGCAATGTCCTGCTAGAGCTTCATCTATTGAGTTGTCTACAACTTCATACACCATATGATGCAAACCAGTACCATCGTCGGTGTCACCAATATACATTCCCGGTCTTTTTCTTACTGCTTCAAGACCTTTCAAAACTTTTATGGAGTCTGCTTTGTAATCGGATATATTATTTTTTATCATATAATTTTTTCAGGAAAGGTTTTTTATATCATTTTTAGAAATTTTAATAAAATGTTCAATACACCTATCATCAAATTAATCAATTAAATCAATATAAATTTGATATTTTTTTTTATTTTTTTCTATTTCTAATTTTTTATAATAAAAACTACTTTTTATACTACAATTTGGCGGAGAGAGTGGGATTCGAACCCACGGTACCTTTGACAGTACACACACTTTCCAAGCGTGCGCCTTAAACCACTCGGCCACCTCTCCATTGAGTTTATATTTTTTAGTTATATGATATTTAAGTAATAATGAAAATATTTGATTGTTTTACTTTTAATGACGAAAATGAAATATTAGAAATCAGACTTAATGAGCTCAATAAATATGTAGATTATTTTGTAATCGTTGAGTCTGGGGAAAATCATCAAGGAAGAATTAAGGGCAAAAAAATAGATGATAATCTAATAAATAAATTTAAAAGTAAAATAAGGTATTTTTTTATTGATAGTTTTAATAAAAATTTTAACTCATGGGAAAGAGAAAATTTTCAAAGAGATTACTTGCTAAATGGTCTTTATGATTCTCATAAAGAAGATATCATAATAATATCTGATTTAGATGAAATTCCCAATTTAAGCAAATTTGATTTTAGTAATTTAGATGACTCGGTTTATGCATTTAATCAAATAAATATTATGTATAAATTTAACTTGATGAGAGATTATAATTGGATTGGTTCAAAACTATGCAAGTATAAAAAGCTTAAATCACCTCAGTGGCTTAGATCTTTAAAAGTAAATAAAAAATATAGCTTTTTTAGATTTGATAAATATTTTTCAAAAAACTATACATTTAATTTTCAGATTGTCAAAAACGGAGGATGGCACTTTGGATGGATAAAGAACGTAGATGAAATTATTAAAAAAGTGGAGTCATTTGCTCATACAGAATATAATAATAATAAATATAAAAATCACGAATTTATAAATGATTGTATAAAAAAAAATATAAACTTTTTAAATACTGAAGAGAAACTTAAAGAAATAGACATAAACTTGCTTCCATTGTATTTAATTAAAAAAAAAATAGATTTAATAAATATTTTAAGTAAAAATGAAATTTTTTAATAATAAAAATATAACATAATGAAAATATATATAACTGGCATAGCAGGATTTTTAGGAAGTCATCTGGCAAAAAAATTAAGAAACCTAGGTCATGAAGTTAGCGGAAATGACAATTTATTATTAGGTGAAGTAGAAAATCTACCTAAAAATATAAAATTTAATAAAACTGATTGCAATAATTACGATGAAATGGTTAAAAATTTAAAAGGATTTGATATTGTTTATCATTGTGCTGCCACAGCGCATGAAGGATTATCAGTGTTTTCACCAAATTTTATTACAAAAAATATATACCAAGCTAGTATATCCGTAATTACTGCTAGCCTAGTCAATCAAGTAAAAAAATTTGTGTTCTGTTCTTCGATGGCTCGCTATGGAGCGCAACAAACACCTTTTACTGAAGATATGAAAACAAAACCAGAAGATCCTTATGGTATAGCTAAAGTAGCAACAGAAGATACTTTAAAACAATTATGTGAAGTTCATGGAATGGATTATAACATAGCTATTCCACATAATATTGTTGGACCAAATCAAAAATATGATGATCCTTTTAGAAATGTTATGTCAATTTTTATTAATAGAAATTTGCAAGGCAAACCATCCATAATATACGGCGATGGAATGCAAAAAAGATGTTTTTCTTATATTGATGATGTAATTTTTTGTTTAGAAAAACTAGCTCTTGATAGAAATATTAGTAAAGAAACTATAAATATTGGTCCAGATGAGGAAACAACTACAGTTTTAGAATTATCAAGACTTGTAGCCAATGAAACTGGATTTAATGGTGATCCTATATTTGTAAAAGATAGACCAAAAGAAATTAAGGATGCATCTTGCAGCTCGGACAAAGCTAGAAAATTGTTAGGATATAATACAAAAACGTCTTTAAAAGAATCGGTTAAACTTACAAAAGAGTTTATTGAAAAAAGAGGCACAAAAAAATTTAATTATAATTTGCCTGTTGAAATAGTAAGTGAAATTACACCAGAGACTTGGACAAAAAAAATAATTTAATTTTAATTTTTATATGGTCTATAAAAAGATTTTCTAAGCATGTATGAATTTATTAACCCTAATAAACGCATTTTATAAATAGTCTTTTTTTTTTGATTTCCTATAATTTTATATAATAAAAATTTAATTATTGAGCTTAGAAAACTTGGTAGTAATAAGAAAAAACTATA
>Ga0187827_10002049_pt1 | contig 28098 bp, 22 predicted proteins | sample ETNtaG_39_FD_167969 | JGI IMG/M metagenome (GOLD analysis project Ga0187827, IMG submission 167969) | Marine microbial and viral communities from oxygen minimum zone, Eastern Pacific Ocean - ETNP2014_SV_150_PacBio MetaG (Illumina Assembly) | ecosystem: Environmental > Aquatic > Marine > Hypoxic...
ATATATTTGTGAGTATGCGGGTCAATCCCAGGAGTCAGGCGTAGTAGAATATCGGGCACACGGCCTTTTTCCCGGGCTCTCTCACTCAGCCGGGTCAGTTCCTCAAAATTATCAATGACGATACGGCCGACCCTCCACTCCAAGGCCATATTTAGCTCTTCAGCTGACTTATTATTGCCGTGAAAATAGACTTTGTCGAAAGGAAAATCGATGGCCCGGGCAATACTCATCTCCCCACCCGAGACCACGTCCAGCCCCAGCCCTTCTTCCTTCAAAATGAGCGCCAGCGCCTTATTGAGAAAGGCCTTACCAGCATAGACCACGGAAATCTCTGTGTAGCGCTGCCCAAATTCCATCTTGAACTCAGCGCACTGGGCGCGCAGGCTGGCTTCATCAAAGACATATAAAGGCGTACCGAACTCCGCCGCCAGCGCCACGGTATCGCCGCCGCCGATTACCAGGTGACCTTGCTTATTTACCTCGGCGGTTATCGGAAATAGAGAGAGCCGAGACACCGCCGTCTTGATGGCCATTTTTCACCTCACTCTTTAATGTTAGCAATGCCCGGTAATGAAGTCAATTCAGTAACGACTAACGCGGCCGCGCCATTACCTGCCGGCATCGGTTCAGGATAGAGATAACCTCAAACGGTTCCTCAATCAATGGAAAAGTAGGCACACCTTTGGGTTCCAGAAAGGACTTGGCCGCCTCCATATGCTTCTTCTCCCCGCTGAAAGTCACGTAAAGCAATTTCTCCGGATACTTTTTGGCCAGCTCGACCAGAAAGTCCAGAGGAGGCACCCCAACATCATCAGTCAGCATCAGAACAGGCACGATAGCGTCAATATTAATGTCTCTCATCAGCACCTCTATCGCCTCCCGGTAGCTGTACTCAATGTCGTGCACTAAAACTGAGGGCCAGATGTCCACCGGATTACGCATCCGGATGTAAGGCGGGCTTATTTCCTGCAGACGCCGGCGGGTACCTTCTTCAAGGTCAGGCACCTCCAGACCCCAGCGCTGGTAGCACATATCCGTCAGGACCACCAGCATAGCACCGGATGGCGCCAGAAAACTCACCCCACTACCCCTAGGCAACGGCATAACAGCCAAGGCCTTAGCAACAAGGAAGAGGTGAGAATAATCGTAAAGGCGAGTAACTCCGGCCTGGATAAGGGCTCCGTCCATAATCCGCTCGTCCGAAGCCAGAGCCGCGGTATGGGTCACGGCCGCCCGCGAACCCTCCCGGGTATTACCACCCTTAAGCAGAAAGACCGGCTTGAGGCGTGTCACCTCGTCGGCCACCTCCAGAAAGCGACGCGGCCGCCTGATGTCTTCCAAGTACATAAATATCGCCTTGGTCTCTTTGTCTTCGGCGTAGTACTCAAGCACCTCGCTCTCATCAATATCTATCTTATTACCCAACCCGATAACCCGGGCCACACCGAAATGCTCTCCAGTGGTGATGTAGCGCATGGTATGGGTAGCAAAGTTACCGGTCTGGGCAACGTAAGAGATATTCCCCTGGGGAATCCTACCCAGTGGAAAAAAACCCGAGGTGTAATGGTGCGGCGTGGAGATATGTCCGGAGGTGTTAGGGCCAATGGCGCGGACGTCGGTCTCGGTAATCGTCCGAACCAGTTCCTCTTGTAACTCCTCCCCGGCCTTGTCCACTTCGGAAAAGCCCCCGGCGGCCAGCACCACATATTTAATGCCTCTAACGGCACAGTCTCTCACTACTTGGACGGTATCCTTTGCCGGGGTCATGATGATGGCCTGCTCCACACCGTCCGGCAGGTTGGCAATCGACGAGTGTACGGACATACCCAGTATTTCGCCACCTTTCGGGTTGACCAAGTAAAGTTTGCCGGCATAACCGTTGGCTAGGATATTTTTAACCACCACGTACCCGGCTTTACCCGACATGGCCGAAGCGCCGATTACCGCCACGCTTTCCGGTTCAAAAAACCGGGCCAAATCGTTACGCCGAGAAGTTTTTTTAAGTTCTCCTAGAACGGTCGGCTTCCCGGCGCCCAGTGTAACCAAGGCATCCACCGCCACCGGCTGACCATCCGGCTGGATTTTCAATGGATTTATGTCAACTGACTGCACTTCCTGATATTTCACGCCAATCTCGCCGAGAGTCACTAGAACCCGGGACAGTACGTCCAAATCAACGGCCACTTCTCCTCGGAACGGCTCCAGAATCTTCCCGTGCTGAATCTCCTTAACCATTTCCCGGGCATCCCATAAAGTAAGCGGCGCTACCCGGAAGACAACGTCCTGAAAGACTTCGGTCAGGACGCCACCGAGGCCGAACATGACACAGGGGCCGAACTGGGTATCTCTGACCAGACCGCAGACCAGTTCCCGGTCTCCTTTTACCATCTCCTGCACCAGCAGGGCTTCGCTTTCCGGAATCCCCAACAGGCGGCAGCCTTCTTGCCTAACTTCCTCTTCGCCGTTCAGATTCAGGGCGATACCCCTCACCTCCGTCTTGTGAAAAAGGTCTTTCCCGATCGCCTTTAAGACCACAGGGAAACCAAGCTTTATTGCTGCCGTCACCGCCGCTGCCACATCCGCGGCCATAACCTCACGGCACACTGGAATACCCAGACTGGCGCAGAACTGCTTCGCCTCGGGCTCACTCAGCGCCGTCTGTCCACCGGACAGGGCTTCTCTGATAATCTCTACAATATCCGTCTCTCCCATAACCCGCTCTCCAGCTACTCGCGATACCAGTAACTGTGGCCTAATGCGCCATCAATCAGGATTGAAACCAAGCCACAACGACTCAATTATTACATAGCAATCCTCCCTTGGCAAGGCTCCGGCGATCATGGTTCCAATAAGTCGTGGTTGATTAAGGGAGGTAAGTAAAATGGTAACCAAGACAAAGACAAAAAGCACGGCAACTAGTCACGAATATCGTGTTATTGAACCTAGTGCGAAATTCCGATTCCAAAAAGAACAAGGTGATGCCCTATGATTAGTGAATTTTGGGGAATGACTGCTTTTCGTGGGGCAGGTCAGTATTTCTGGTGTGAATCCTATCGTCATGCCATTCAGTCACGCCACTTAACCAAACGCGACCCACCGCTGTTTCCAGCACTACTTTGCGCGGTTCGGCTATATCAAGTAACGGTGGAAGGTTACGGTTCTCAAACTGCCGCAGGAATGAGCAACGTTTTTGAAGTGAGAGTATTGTAGTCTTTGCACCTCCATAAACCAGGTAGTCCAATAATCGTTTCTGTGGCTCAAGATTTTCCCTAGTGTGACTGCAGACCCGGTTCAGAAAGGACTCTATTTGCTTTCCGCGATGCCGCTGAAACCGCTGCTGCGAGGACCCCCCTTTCTTGTGCCGTGCGTGGACGAGGCCAGTTCCAACCTTACTACTGATAAGGATTTCACCCTGGCAGAGGCCAATAGCATATGCACCCAGACGTACCAGAATCAAAGCTACCCCATAATCATGCTTAAGTATAGAACGCAGTGGCTCAATAGCACAGCCCTGAGCGAAGTGGTTTTCCATAATTGGAAATGGTGGTGTGACCAGATAAATGCGTGAAGGACCCCAGAAAATGACCGCTCCTGTTTTCGAACCAACAGCCAACTCAGCCAGCTCTGGAGAAATGGCTTGCTGCTCAAGCATCCTCTCAACCTCTGGTAAGGATAGCCCAATCGGTATATATAACGACTTAGTGGTAGATACTTCCAACTCGTCGAGGAAACCAATCATCTTCCTCCTACTGAGAAAGAACTTTCTTGATACAAGCATTACAGCACATCCCTCAGTTGACTATTACATTGATGACTTGCCTTCATAAATTGTACCACTTTCTAAGTTAGTCCCATCAGCATAATTACTGGGGGTAGGTTAACTAGCGACGAATATCGAGTATGAACAGAAACAGTGTGAAAATGATATAATTACGATAGCTCCCAAGCAAAAAATGGTGGTCAAAAGTAATAACAATACACTCAGATCTTAATCATAACTGTGACCACTGCGATACTACCTTCGCACCTCTTCCCGGATCACCCTCAAATTGACACCGCAACCAGGGTAATAATAGAATGTCACAGAACACTCTTGGAGAGACAGATTATTGTACCAGAAGACCACTTTAAATAACGGATTACGCCTGATTACCGCGACTATACCCCATACCCGCTCCGTATCCATTTGTATCTTTATCGGCACCGGCTCCCGGTACGAGACTGATGTGCAAGCCGGCATTTCCCATTTCATCGAGCACCTGTGTTTCCGGGGCACGCCGAAGCGACCGACCGCCAGTGATATCTCCACGGCAATTGAAGGCCTAGGTGGTATCCTAAACGGAGGCACGGACAAAGAATTGTCCGTCTACTGGTGCAAGGTGGCCCGGCCTCACTTCCACCCCGCCCTTGAAGTGCTGACCGACATGATCCTCAATCCCAAATTTGATCCGGCAGACATCGAAAAGGAGCGTCAGGTCATCATTGAAGAAATGAACATGAGCAATGATGCGCCTCCGCAAAGGGTGGCCATACTTATTGACGAGTTACTCTGGCCCAGGCACCCCCTAGGACGAGACATCGCCGGCAGCAAAAAATCGGTCGGTACCCTCAGCCGGGACACGATGCTCGGTTACCTAGCAAGCCAGTATCAACCCAGCAACACGGTAATCAGCATTGCCGGAGACATCCGTCACCAAGAAATAGTAACCGCCGTCAAACGCCACCTGGACCACTGGACCGACCGGCAGCCCCGCTACAACTATTCCGCCTATGTGGAACGGCCGGTCCGGCAACGGCACATTGAGACCCGGGATACGGAGCAGGTCCACCTCTGTCTGGCGCTGCCCGGCCTATCCCTCGTCCACCCCGGACGTTTCCCACTGGACCTACTCAATGTCGTCCTCGGTGAAGGTATGAGCAGTCGCCTGTTTACCGAAGTCCGCGATAAGTTAGGTCTCGTTTACAGCATCGGCAGTTTTACCGACCACCTCATGGACACCGGCGCGCTGACTATTGCCGCCGGCGTGGAACCTAAAAACCTACGCACCGCCATCCAGGCCATTCTGGAGCAGCTGTCCCGACTTAAAGAGAGGATACCAGAACCGGAACTAACCAAGGCCAAAGAATTCGCCAAAGGTCGCCTGTTACTACGCATGGAAGACAGCCGCAGCGTGGCCGGCTGGCTGGGTGGACAGGAACTTCTTACCGAACGCATTCTCAACATTGATGAAGTACTGTCCATTACTGACGCTATTACCGCGGAAGAACTAACGCTTCTGGCTCAGGAGTTACTGGTCAGTGACCGGCTCTGTCTGGCCATCGTCGGTCCAGTCCCATCGGATGAGCCTCTGGAAGAATTACTGAAATTATAAAAAATAGCCGCGACCTTAACGACCACGGCTATTTTAATCCGTATACCTGTCAGTAGTAGTCTAGTACATACCCTCCATACCGCCACCACCACCCGGCATCGGCGGCGCTTTCTCTTTCTCCGGGATATCGGTAACCAGTGATTCGGTTATCAGAACCATAGCGGCAATGCTAGCCGCGTTTTGCAGGGCAGACCTGACCACCTTGGTCGGGTCAATAATCCCCCTCTTCACCATATCACCGAAGTCATCGGCCTCCGCATCGTAACCGGCGCCAGTTGGACTCTTCTTAACCTGGTCCACGATCACCGACCCATCTCTACCAGCATTGACGGCAATCCAGCGGATAGGCTCCTCCACCGCCTTACGGATAATATCGACACCAGTGGCTTCGTCGCCCGTAACCCCCAGTTTATCCAAGACGGCCAGCGAATTGAGCAGGGCCACTCCACCGCCCGGCAGGATTCCTTCCTCTACCGCCGCTCGCGTGGCCGATAATGCGTCTTCCACCCGATGTTTCTTCTCTTTAAGCTCGACCTCAGTAGCCGCGCCCACTTTAACCACAGCCACGCCGCCGACCAGCTTGGCCTGCCGCTCTTGGAGTTTCTCGCGGTCAAAGTCAGAGGTCGTCTCTTCTATCTGAGCCTTAATCTGCTTGATTCTGGCTTTAATCGCTTCTTCCGAGCCCCTACCTTCAACCAGAGTCGTCTTATCTTTATCCGCGGTCACCCGACGCGCCCGACCCAAGTCTTCCACGGTAACCGAATCGAGTTTACGACCCCGCTCCTCGGTAATCATTTCGCCGCCGGTCAGAACGGCCATATCCTCCAGCATCGCCTTACGCCGATCACCAAAACCGGGGGCCTTGACCGCCAAGATATTAACCGTGCCGCGCAGTTTATTGACCACCAGAGTCGCCAAGGCTTCGCCATCGATATCTTCGGCCACAACCAGCAGGTTCTTGGACACCTGGAGTATCTTCTCCAGCGCCGGTAAGAGATCCGCCACTGCCGATATTTTCTTATCGGTAATCAGGATATAGGGATCTTCAATCACCGTTTCCATACGCTCAGGATTAGTAACAAAGTAAGGGCTGATATAGCCGCGGTCAAATTGCATTCCCTCCACATATTCCGTCTCAAAGGTTATACCTTTAGACTCCTCAACGGTGATAACTCCGTCCTTACCCACTTTGTCCATTACCTCAGCAATTAAATTACCGATCTCTGCATCAACAGCGGTAATGGTGGCCACCTGTGATATCTGCCCTTTGTCTTTGACCGGGGTAGACGCCCTCCTCAGTTCGTCAATAACAGCCGTGGTGGCTTTCTCAATGCCTCTTTTCAGCTCCATAGGCTCAGCACCGGCGGCCACATTCTTGAAGCCGCCACCGATAATAGCGTGCGCCAGAATAGTCGAGGTAGTAGTGCCATCACCACAGGCATCATTAGTCTTACTGGACGCTTCCTTGACTAACTGTACTCCCATGTTCTCAAAGGGATCCGGAAGCTCGATATCCTTGGCAATGGTAACCCCGTCATCAATTATTGATGGCGCGCCCCATTTTTTATCTAGTGCTACGGCATGGCCCCTAGGTCCCAGGGTTACTTTCACCGCATCCGCCAGAGCATCTATTCCTTTCTTTAGAGATTGCCTGACCTCCTCACCAAAAATAATCTGTTTCGCCATTTTCTCCTCCTTTTACTGTAGATAATTGGTTATTATTTCCTTACCTTGGACAAGGACTGGCTAACTCTTTCTCGCCAGAATATCACTTTCCCGCAGAATAATCAGTTCTTCGTCATCGACCTTTATCTCGGTGCCGCCATATTTGGAGTAGACCACGATATCCCCCACCTTGATTTCCATGGCCACCCTTTTGCCATCGTCAGATAGCCTTCCCGGGCCAACCGCCAGCACCTTTCCTTCCTGTGGTTTCTCCTTGGCCGTATCCGGCAAATAGATACCTGTCTTGGTCTTTTCCTCCGCCTCGATAGATTTGACCACCAGCCGGTCCGCCGTCGGTTGCAATTTAATCGCCATTCCGTCCTCCTTTTTTTAGATTGTTTTTACCTGCGTCAAGCAACTTATTAGCACTCTCATGGTAAGAGTGCTAATACCTATATGATAACGCAGAATAAAGCATATCGCAACTCAATAAATAGTCGTTTATCGCCATTGCCAACAGTTAATAGTCGTTCTACTACAAATATCAGCCCTTATTCTTCCTGATAGTTGTCTTTTTAGTGAATTTAGGTTAGATTTAACTGTTCTCACCTTCTTTGCTCTCCTCTCCTAAAAAGGAAAGGGGGAAGATTTTTAGCAAGAGAGGCTCCGCCTCCTTTTTACTCTTCTCCTAACTTTGACGGATTACACTAAATCGTATAGAATCCGGCTATGAGGAAAAGGCGCCAGCAAAATTGTGTAGTGTTAGGAGCACCAAAAACGCGAGTGTCAACTTAACAGGTCAAAAGCCGAAGGATTGGGAGTACATGCCAGAATATAAAATTAAATTGAATGAGATAGATGCTTTTATCTTCGACATGGACGGAGTGATAACCGATACTGCCAGTGTTCACGCTACCGCCTGGAAGCAATTATTTGACGAATATTTAAAGAAAGTCGCTGACCGCAATAATGAGTTGTTCCAGCCCTTTGATGTTCACTCTGATTATTTACTTTATGTCGATGGAAAGCCCCGTTATGACGGTGTGAAAAGTTTCCTAAAATCCCGAGGAATTACGCTGCCTTATGATCATCCAGAGGATGACATTAGCCAAGAAACAGTGTGCAGCCTAGGCAACAAGAAAAATCACTATTTTCTCAAGCACATACAAAAACAGGGTGTCAAACCTTATGAATCGTCCATTAAACTGATAAATAAGATTAAAAGCAAAGGTATTCTCACGGCGGTAATATCATCAAGTCGCAATGCTGATGAAATATTAAAAGCGGCCGGCGTAAAAGAGCTTTTTCACGTAAAAATTGATGGTATAGATTCTGCCAAGCGTAAACTAAAAGGTAAACCACATCCTGACATCTTTTTGGAGGCAGCCAGAGAACTGGGTGTCCTGCCAGAGCGCACCGTTATGGTAGAAGACGCACTGGCGGGCGTTGCGGCAGGACGTCGTGGTAAATTCAAACTCGTTATCGGGGTTGACCGCGCCGGTCAGGAAAAACTCCTGATGAGTCACGGTGCTGATATAGTCGTTAAAGACCTATCTCAACTAAACATTGATAACCAGAAAACTGGCCGAAGACAAAACAAAAATCAAACCACGCAGGACGAGCGGACAACCGTGGGAATGGAAAGTACCATATTTCAACGCCCGCCCAGTAAGAAAACAATAAAAAGAGAGGAGACTTCAGACGATATATGGTTACTCGTTTATCAAGACTTTCAACCAGAGCATGAAGGATTAAGAGAGGCCTTATGCACATTGGGAAACGGTTATTTCGCCACGCGTGGTGCTGCTCCCGAATCACATGCCGATGGTATCCATTATCCGGGTACATACATTGCCGGTTGTTATAATCGCCTCAATACAAATATTTCAGGGAAACCAATTGAAAATGAGAGTCTCGTCAACGCACCTAATTGGCTCACTCTTACTTTTAGGATTGAGGATGACGATTGGTTTGATCTCCAACAGGTAAAGCTACTTAATTTCCGGCAAGAGCTTGACCTTCGCAGAGGTATATTAAGCCGTCTCATTGTATTTGAAGACATGGGTGGACGTATAACCCGGATGCAACAGCGCCGATTCGTTAGCATGGCCGAGCCAAACCTAGCTGCCCTTGAGACGACATTTACTGCTGAAAACTGGTCGGGAAATTTACAGGTGATATCAGCGCTTAACGGTCGGTTGACCAACAGCGGTGTAGCCCGCTATCGGCAACTCAATAATCAGCATCTCGAGCCAATCACAGCGCAATCAGTTGACGGGGAAACGATTCTTTTAAAAGTAGAAACCAGTCAGTCACATATCAGTATTGCCGAGGCTGCACGAACCAGAATCTTCTGTGGTGATGAGCACATTAGGCTGGAACCCCGTGTTAAGGTTAAATCCGGTCATATCAGCCAAGAATACTCGATTAATCTAGAGAAGGCGCACCCGGTAACCATCGAGAAAGTCGTTTCTCTGGTCAACTCCAGAGACCACGCTATCTCTGGAGTTGGTATTGAAGCCCAGAAAAAAGTATTGCGAGCTGAAGGTTTTACCCAATTACTTAAACAGCATAGCTTACGTTGGGACCATCTCTGGCAGCGTTGCCGCACTGCCATTACCGACAATAATCGCACGGCACTAATTCTAAATCTACATATTTTCCATTTACTGCAAACTATATCGCCAAACACCATTGACATTGACACCAGTGTTCCGGCACGCGGTTTACATGGTGAAGCATATCACGGGCACATTTTTTGGGACGAACTTTTCATATTTCCATTTCTAAATCTTCGTATTCCGGATATTACGCGAGCACTGCTTATGTACCGGTACCGTCGCCTCTCGGAAGCAAGATGGTCCGCCAAAGAGGCCGGGTATAAAGGTGCCATGTTTCCATGGCAAAGCGGTAGTGATGGTCGCGAGGAAACGCAAACGCTCCATTTGAATCCCAACTCCGGGCGCTGGATACCAGATAGGTCGCATCGGCAGCGGCACATCAATATTGCCATTGCCCACAACGTATGGCTTTACTACCAAGTAACCGGCGATATTGATTTCCTTTCTTTTTACGGAGCCGTGATTATTCTTGAGGTTGCCCGGTTCTGGGCAAGTATTACCACCTATAACCCATCTCTAGACAGATATGAGATTCGTGGGGTTATGGGACCAGATGAATATCATGATGGCTATCCCAACACCGATGAGCCCGGTCTTGATAACAATGCCTATACGAATGTTATGGCCGTCTGGATTTTGTGCCGAGCTCTGGAGTTAATGCGTATTCTACCTGATGACCACCGCATGAATATATGCGATAATCTAGGATTAACGCAAGAAGAACTGAAAGACTGGGACACTATTAGCCGGAAAATGCGGGTTATCTTTCATGATGATGGTATTATCAGTCAATTTGAAGGATATAGCGATCTCCAAGAGTTTGACTGGCAGGGGTATACTAACCGATACGGCAATATCCAGCGTCTGGACCGTATCCTAGAAGCAGAAGGAGATACCACGAACCGGTATAAGCTATCCAAACAGGCAGACGTTCTGATGCTTTTTTACCTGCTTTCCGCAGAGGAACTCCATACACTATTTGAACGTCTTGGCTATCCCATGGAACACGATACCATACACAAAAATATTAAGTATTACATCAAACGAACGAGCCATGGCTCGACGCTGAGCCGTATCGTGCATTCCTGGGTACTGGCCAGATCAGACCGCGAATTATCCTGGAACCTGTTTCAGAAGGCACTGGAGAGTGATATATCCGACATACAAGAAGGCACCACCCATGAGGGGATACATCTCGGGGCGATGGCCGGAACCGTGGACCTCATCCAGCGCGGCTACACGGGAATAGAAACACGCGGTGACCGGCTATGGTTTAATCCGCACCTGCCGAGAGACCTCAAGCATATAAGTTTTAATATCATTTATCGCCGGAACTGGGTTAACGTCCAGATTAATAGCCAACGGTTAAAGGTAAGTACCAGACACTATGCCGTCGCACCAATCGATATTGGCTTTAGAGACCGACTGATACAGATCAGTCCCGGGGACTCCGTAGAGTTCCAGATTTAACACCATACAGGAAGGTTACTTACTGTACAGATGCTCGTAAAAATACCCGCATTCTTCAAAAGTCCTTACTTACCTATATTCTAGACGGTCATTCCAACAAGGGGTAGAAATTTATGATTAGATAAGCTGTGTAAAATGAAAGGCAAACTGAACGACGATAGATCGATAAGAAAACACGATCAACTTTGTCATAAAAACAAAAGAGCATTGGTTAAAAGCTACCAAAATAAATATTTAAGCAGCGATGGAATTAGCTCTTTCTTCTTTAAAGAAAAGTTCGGAATACTGCCACCACGAGCTACCAAAAGTGAACATAGAAGAGAGACACGACTGCTTCGGGGACTAGGCCTCTTCTTTCCCCTGACGGGTAGAGGGGAACAAGGAGGGCAGGTCAGGTAGATAATCTTCCAGCCTTTTTTTACCGATGCCGGTCCCGGCTCTCTTCAGCCGGGACTTGGTGAAGATAATCATCTTGGGCAGCTTGTAATCAGCCAGCCTTTCCTGGCATAAGTGCCTGATTTCCTGTTCGGTAACGGTAACTCTTTCTTTCAAACGGATAATGGCGCCCACCACCTCCCCACGTAACTTATCCGGGATACCCACCACCACCGCTTCGGCCACCTTGGGATGAGCACAAAGCACCTCTTCAATATCCATCGGATAGATATTCTGGCCCTTCAAGATAATCATATCCTTCTTCATGCCGGATAGGAACAGGTAACCGTCCTGATCAACGTGTCCGATGTCACCGCTATAAAGCCAGCCGTCCTTCATCACCTCGGCGGTCGCCTGGGGGTTATTATAATAGCCCGCCATTACGGGCCCCCTGACGATTATTTCTCCCGGCTGATTCGGGGACAGTTTCCGCCCGACACCATCGGCAACAGCGATCTCCCAGCCAGATATGGCCTTCCCCGACGCTCCAAACTTCCCCGTACCGTCCAGAGGCTGGCAGGTAACGTGAGACACCGATTCGGTAAGACCCCAGACATCGTGAATGTCAGCGCCGTAATAATGTTTGAACTGCTGTATTATGTCAACTGTCAGAGTGGCCCCGCCACTACCCCACAAACGTAAAGAGCTCAGGTCATTCTTCACGCCTTCCCGCTCGGCAACATTAATCGCCAGAGCATAAATATAGGGTACCCCCATATAAATGGTACCTCTTTCTTTTTCAATAGCTTCCAGAAAACTGGTAATAGACCGCCCTGTCCCGGGCACAATAACCACCGTACTGCCTTCATAAACCGCGGTCAGCATTACCGAAGCCAAGCCAAACATGTGGTACATGGGCAAAGCAAACAACATCGCGATATCTCGATCTGTCTGCTGAAACCCGTCCCCGGAGGCAACTGCCTCAAAGACCAAGCTGTAGTGCGACAAGGCCACCCCATGCGGATAGTTAGTCGGCCCTCCAGTATAGGATATAGTAACGATATCATTGGGTTCAAGCCCAATCTCAACCTTCCGGGCCGAGCTAGTCGCCATAATTTCCTGATAGGTAAGGAACTTGCCTCCCAGCCGGGAATCCAAGTCTATAACCTGAGCAATAGAATCAAACCGGGGCAAGACCGGGATCAGTGGCTCCAGCAGATCACTCTCCCCCACCAGCACTCTAGGCCGGCAGCTAGCCAACAGGGAAGCTAACTCGTCAGCCTTATACCTGATATCCAGAGGAACGACAATACCGCCGGCTTTAACTATCCCGAAGTAGATGACCACAAACTCCGGACTATTGGGCAGCAGCGTGGCCACCCGGTCTCCCTTGGTCACTCCCATATTCATCACGGCATTGGCTACCTTATTTGAAGCCTCGTCCAGTTCCGCGTAGGTCATCCGGCGCTCTCCAGACACAATGACAGCCTTTCCCGGATAACGCTTTACCGTAGCCTCCAGCATCAGTTTTAGATTCATTTCCGGTAGCACTCCACCACCTATTCTCATATGCCTTCCTTTTCCCGAATATAAAAGCGAATAAAAATTCCCCCACGGCAGAAAGTAAGATTCGTTACATCAATATACTATATCACTTCATCCATCCCATCTCAAATCACCCGGTGGGGAGATAAGCCCATTGACAAACCGTAATGACCTATGTTACTTTGTCCGACTTTGGCAATTATACCAAAGTCACATTTGTACCTGACACCAGAGTATCATTACCACTCGAGACCATTAATGGCAATACTTGGTCCCAAACAAACAGGTATCGATAGGAAAAGGTTAGCTGACCTCATTGATAAATACGATGTCTAATTTTCAGTTTCTCTGGTGGTTTTTATTCCTCAAATATCAACAGCCGCCGAACAGAACCATCACGGAGATCTCCTTGACAGAGAAGAGGGCTTTAGTAGAAGATAAATTGAGAACAAGCAGGTTAAAAAGTAGGAGGTAATTCCATGATTGTCAAAGTCCCGCAATTCCCTTGGTACGGTGATACCGAACTGGAGCTGGAATTCCCTGACTCTTGGGAAGTAACCACCTGCCGGATGCACGGCCAAGACGCGCCCAAACTCAGTAGAGAAGCCATAAAAGACGCCTTTCTTAACCCTATCGGCACACCTCGAATCGCCGAGCTGGCGCGCGGTAAAAAAGAGGTAGTTATTATCTTTGACGACCTCACCCGACCGACCAAGGGAGATGAATTAGTGCCTTACGTGTTGCAGGAGCTGAAAGAGGGCGGCGTCAAGGACGAAAACATAAGGTTTATCTCCGGCATTGGCGCGCATGGTGCCATGAAGCTCATGGACTTCGTGAAAAAACTGGGGACAGAGGTAGTGCAAAAATTTCCGGTTTACAACCATAACCCTTACGAAAATTGCACCTCTCTGGGTACCACATCTCGCGGCACACCGGTCATGATAAACAGTGAATTCATGTCCTGTGACTTAAAGATTGCCATCGGCTCGATAGTACCTCATCCCACCGCCGGCTTTGGCGGCGGTGGGAAGATGGTACTTCCCGGTGTCGCCAGCCTAGAAACCATACTGGCTAACCACCGTAATCTCTGTAAAATAACTGCCAAGTGTATGGTACTTAACGCCTGGGGCATGGTAGACGATAATGTCCAGCGGCTGGATATAGAAGAAGTGGCCAGAATGGCCGGCCTCGATGTCTCAGTCAACGCCGTGGTGAATATGCACCGGGATAGCATAGGGCTGTTTGTCGGCGACCTGGTAGAGGCACAAAGAGAAGGAGTCAAGATGGCCCGTAAGGTCTACGCCACCGAGGTACCGACCGGAGCAGATATCGTCGTCGCTAATGCCTACGCCAAGGCCAACGAGGCAGCGCTGGTGGTCAACACCGGTAATGATTTACTTAAGAAAGAAGGCGGCGACCTGGTAATTACCGCCAATATCCCGGAGGGCCAGATATGCCATTACCTGGTACGCAGCTTTGGGAAAAACATGGGTGGCCAACTCTGGGGGAAAAGGACGAAGCTGCCTTCCCGAACCAAGAGAATGATTGCCCTCGGACCCTACCTCGACCTCGCCGGACTCGACTGGGTAGGGCCGATAGACCAGGTTGTTATCGCCAACGGTTGGGACGAGATTTCAAAGATGCTCAAGGTGAGCTACGGTGACAAGGCCAAGGTGGTGGTTATTCCGGACGCCACGCTACAGTACTTCCCTGACCTGTGAGTGCCAGCCTTTAGCTCTCAGAAGGTTAGGGATAGTTAGTAAGGCTAGGGGTAATAGGCAGAACTTTTGAACTGACATTCGCTCTCACCATATAATCCGTCAATGATAGTAAAGTTCTTTCATCACTAGCCTAGTCCTTCATTTACGCCACTGGCTGATAGCTAGCTACTTGGGAGGCTATAAACACATTGAAGATGCCCTCACAAAGAACGTATCATTTCAATGCTTTGAACAGGTTGGACAAGACCTTGATAACCAAGAGGCTGTAATCCACTATAACCTACCATACCGCCACAGGGGGAAGATATTGAGTCAACGGGAGTTATGCCTATTGACACCCCTGGTGGGGAAGGGGGGATTCGAACCCCCACGCCTTGCGGCACATGATCCTAAATCATGCTCGTCTACCATTCCGACACTTCCCCGGACATTACGATGGGCTGTTCCTGTCCCGGCAAGACCTGATTTTATAACCTCTACTATATCATTTTACCCATTCCACCTCAAGCGGTAGGCTAATGTATCCTTCTTTAGTTTTTATGAGGGAACCACCCTTTTTTAGCCCCCTCCCTTCTCGTAAGGTCTACTATCACGCTTTTAGTCAGGAGCTTAAGAAAGAAGTGAAACATGGACTAGTTTTAAAGTTACACCAGCTTATGACCATAAATACTACAGGACTGAATGCGGATACTCCGCTAAGTTTTACAACTCAAGTTAAGGCTGATCCCAAACTAACAAAACTCTCAGCTTATTACTGCGCTCATGTAATAAAAAATGCAGCGTTTATTCTGGATTAAGAACACACGTTTTTTACCAGCCGTATAAGAGGGACATAGGAAGTGAGGTCACCCAATACCAGAGGGATAAGGGGAACCAAATAACACGACGCTTGAACCATCTCGTTCCGCGATGTAAAATAGCAAAGCAGTAATGGGCATTAAACAGAACGTCAGACAAATACTGAGCGAGCTGCCAGACGGCGCCCGACTGGTAGCCGCCGCCAAGACCAAGACGCCCGCAGAAATCCTAGAGGCAGTCGAGGCCGGGATAAAAATCATCGGGGAAAACTATGTCCAAGAAGCGGAAAGAGCTTATGAAGTGGTCGGCCGTAAAGCGGAATGGCATTTCATCGGGCACCTCCAAAAAAACAAGGTAAAAAAAGCGGTCGGTATATTCGACATGATAGAAACCGTTGACTCCTTTAAACTAGCCAGAGAAATTGATAAAAGGTGCGATCAGACTGGCAAAACAATGCCGGTACTAATCGAGGTCAACAGTGGCCGGGAAGCGCAAAAAGCAGGCGTCTTCCCGGAGGCTACTGAGGCCCTAGTCCGAGAGATAGCTGCTTTACCGAACATCAGGGTAATGGGCCTGATGACCATGGGCCCTCTGGCCGGAGACCCGGAGAACTCCAGACCCTATTTCGCAGCCACGAGAGAAATCTTTGAGCGAATAAAAGGGCTCAATCTACCCGGCCTAGAGATGCGATACCTCTCCATGGGCATGACCAACTCTTATAAAGTCGCCTTGGAAGAGGGCACCAACATGGTGAGAATAGGCACCAGAATATTCGGCGAACGGGGCTATGAAAAAACGGTGCCAGCAAACGAAGAATAAGGAGATAATTACGCGGTACTTGCCTTTTACGATAAACAGTGTTATACTCAACCTAAATATATGTAATTAGCTAAAGTGGGATAAAACCCACTTTTTTAATTGGGCAAATTGGAGAGCTTTAAACTGAGATGAAAAGTGACTTCATACTAGCGATAACTCAACTCTCGGCAGAGAAGAACCTGACCAAGGAAGTGGTTCTCTCGGCAGTGGAATCGGCGTTGGCCTCAGCCTACCGTAAGGAGAAGGACTTTACCTCCAGCCAGAATATTTCGGTCAAGATTGACCCCAATAGCGGTGGAGTAGAAGTCTGGGCGGAAAAAATCGTTATGGAGCGTCCGGCCGATAGCGACCTCGAAATATCACTGGAAGAGGCGCGCAAAATCAATAAAAATATCCAGATTAATGAAACCGTCATGATAGAGGTTACCCCGCATAATGCCGGCCGCATTGCCGCGCAAACCGCCAAGCATGTCATCCTGCAGCGCCTCCATGAAGCGGAACACAGCGCCATATTTGAGGAATACACGGGTAAGGAAGAAGACGTCATCACCGGGGTGGTACAACGCATCGAAGCCGGTCAGCTATTTATTGACCTCGGCCGGACAGAAGCGCTACTGCCGATGGCCGAGCAGGTACGTAACGAGAGATACCGAATAGGCCAACGGCTTAAAGTCTTCCTACTGCAAGTAGCCCGGACCCCCAGAGGGCCGCGGGTTATTGTCTCTCGCTCTCACCCGGACTTACTCCGCCGACTTTTTGAACTAGAAATCCCGGAAGCTTTCAACGGCACTGTAGAAATAAAAGCGATTGCCCGTGAAGCCGGCCATCGGAGCAAGGTAGCCGTGGCCACCCGCCAAAAAGGTATTGACCCGATTGGTTGCTGCGTGGGCCTGCGCGGTATCCGGATACAGAACATCGTGAACGAGCTAAACGGGGAAAAGATTGACGTTATTATGTGGGACCCGGACGCAGCTATCTTCCTCACCAACGCCCTCAGCCCGGCCCAGATATTGAGCGTGTCCCTAAACGAACCGGAAGGTGTCGCTACCGTAGTAGTACCAGACAGGCAACTTTCCCTAGCCATTGGCAAGGAAGGACAAAACGCCCGGCTGGCTGCCAAACTAACCGGCTGGCGAATTGACATCAAGAGCGCCTCCTCAGCCGAAGTAGAGAAAGCTGCGGCAGCCAAGCCTCCCGTCGAGACAGAAGAAAGAGAAGAAATCCCCACCGAAGAAGAGACCATGACTGAGGTAGAGCCGGTTGCCGAGATACCCGATATCCTAGAAGAAGCCGAGGCCGCCGCCGAAAAAACAGTGGCCGAAGCGGCGGCAACCATACCAAGAACAAGAGAAGAGGCTATCCCCGTTTTCTTTAAACCCCAAGTAACCGAAAACAAACCTCATCTCCGTTTTACCGAAGATACCATGCTCCCCGGAAAAACCAAGGCCGGAACCCAGACAAAGAAGAAAAAAAAGAAAGGCACTGTCGGCAAGGAGAGTGCCGAGAATGGAGTCAAACGCAAGAAGCAGCACCGAGGCGCTGCCATAACGATAGAGGAGGACGAGGAATATGACTAGTGTTCCGTCTAATCCCACCAAGCACAAACCACAACGAACTTGTGTTGCCTGTCGCCAGATAAAGGACAAAAGAGAATTAATCCGCTTGGTAAACACCCCGGAGAACGATGTGGGAATTGATACCATCGGACGAAAAGCCGGACGCGGGGCTTATATCTGTCGGACAATAGAGTGCTGGGAGACTAGCCTAAAAAGCAACCGGCTGGAACATGCCCTACGGGGCCACCTCAGCCGGGACAACCGGGAACAGCTGATGAACCAGGCAAAAGACCTACTAAAAGGAGCTAGTTAGTGACCAGAGTAAGCAAGAGGGTAAGCAAGTCAGAGGACGTGGCCGAGCCCGAAGCGAAGAGGGCCGATGATAGCCCGACAGCCACCGCAGCACGCCCGGTAAAGCTACCTCGCTCCATAAGTGTCCGGCAACTGGCTGAACTTTTGCAGACCAGTGCCATAGATATCATTAAGCAACTGATGAGAAATGGTATTATGGCCAATATTAACCAAGTCGTGAACTATGAAACGGCGGCGGTGGTAGCCACCGGCTACGGCTATGAAGCCCACCCGATGCCTCGCCGGATACAAAAGCCATCCGCTACCGAGGTAAAAAAACGACCACCACCTCACGGTGAAGAGGCTAGACTTCTACAAGCACGACCTCCGGTAGTTACCGTTATGGGACACGTTGACCACGGTAAGACCAGATTGCTGGATGCTATCCGGAAAACCAACGTCATGGATACCGAAGCCGGACAAATCACCCAGCATATTGGTGCCTACCAAGCAGAAGTCAACGGGCAAAAAATCACCTTCTTGGACACCCCTGGCCACGAGGCTTTTACCGCTATGCGCGCCCACGGCGCCCAAATAACCGACATCACCATTCTAGTAGTGGCCGCAGACGACGGTGTAATGCCGCAAACCTTAGAAGCGATAGGCCATGCCCGGGCCGCCGGGGTACCTACCGTCGTCGCCATCAACAAGGTTGACAAGCCAGAAGCTAACCCGGACCGGGTGAAACAACAGCTCGCTGATGCCGACCTACTCATTGAGGAATGGGGCGGCGACATCGTCTGCGTGGCCATCTCGGCGAAAGAAGAAATCGGTATTACCGACCTGCTGGAAAACCTGTTGGTGGTAGCGGAAATTGAAGAGCTACAAGCCAATCCATCCCGTCCCGCGGTCGGTGTGGTTATCGAAGCCGAGATGGACAAGGCCAGAGGGCCACTGGCCACGGTGCTGATTAATAACGGGACCTTAAAGCTCGGCGATACGGTAGTAGCAGGCACCACCTGGGGCCGGGTGAAAGCCATGTTTAATGATATCGGCAAGCCGGTGAAAAAAGTCGGACCGTCCACCCCAGTGGAAATCCTCGGCTTAAGTAGTGTCCCCCAAGCCGGAGAGCTGCTGACCACCACCGTTGATGAACGCCGGGCACAGGCCCTGACGGAAAAGCATAAACTGGAGACGGCAAAGACCTCAATAGGGGCAAAAGGCGTGAATCTCAATACCATCTACGACCAGATAAGCGCTGGCCAGATAAAGGAGCTAAAGCTCATCCTTAAGACCGATGTTCAGGGCAGTATCGAGCCAATAAGAAGCTCTTTGGAACAGTTGGCCACCGATAAAGTCCAAGTCAGAATTATCCACAGTGGCACGGGTAACGTTACCGAGAGCGATGTCATGCTGGCCGTTGCCTCCAAGGGACTCGTTATCGGTTTTAGCGTCAGCACCGAGGAAGGAGCGCGGCGACTGGCCAACACGGAAGGTATCGACATCCGCAATTACAAGATTATTTATAATCTGGTGGACGACGTAGAAAAGGCACTCAACGGCATGCTGGAACCCACTTACGTTGAAGTTATTACCGGTCGCGCTGAAGTGCGGGCTGTTTTCACGGCCACCAAAAAGAACAAAGCCGCCGGAGCCTATGTCTTGGAAGGCAAGATAAGCCGCGGTGACCCAGTCAGGGTATGGCGGGGAGAGGAAAAAGTGGCCGAGTCTACGGTTAGCAGCCTGAAGCGTTTCAAAGACAATATCAAAGAGGTAGCCGCTGACTACGAATGCGGCATCGGCATTGACGGTTTTGACGGGATTCAGGTCGGCGATATACTGGAAACTTTCAACCAAGAAAAAGTGAGCCAATAGAGAACAGGCCAATACTATGGCACATCGAATCGAGCGGATAAACAACCTCATTCGCCAGGAAATCAGCGAATTACTGAAACGCCAAGTCAAAGACCCGAGACTTGGCACTTTTATTGCCGTAACTGCGGTGGATACCTCCCCGGATCTGAAACACGCCCGGGTATTCGTCAGCGGTTTCAGCAACCAAGAAGAAAAAAAGGAGGCCCTGAGCGCCTTAACAACCGCCTCGGGTTTCTTCCGTAAGGAACTGATGAAAAATCTGAGATTACGCCGCATTCCCGAGCTAATCTTCCACTGGGATGACTCCATCGAGCGGGGAGACCGTCTACTGCGACTGATTGACCAGGTCAGCTCGAAAGAGCGGTAAACACTACGGCTATGGATGGCATACTGAATGTTAACAAACCTCCGGGCATTACCTCTTTTGGCGTCGTCTCCCAGGTAAAACGACTCAGCGGCGAGCGGCGGGTGGGGCATGCCGGCACCCTTGATCCCACCGCCACCGGCGTCCTACCGGTCTGCCTTGGGCAAGGAACACGCGTAGTCCAATTTTTAGCCGATGCCTCCAAGACCTATCAGGCCCGGATTGAACTAGGAGTGGCCACCGACACATACGATGCCAGCGGCCGGATTACCCACACCAGAGACCCCTCTGGCCTCAGCCAGGAACAAGTAGCGTCAGCGCTGGCTTCCTTTCGCGGCCGGATACGGCAGACGCCTCCCATGTACAGCGCGGTCAAGCACCAAGGACAAAGGCTTTACGAGCTGGCACGAGCTGGCATCGAGGTGGCGCGAAAAAGCCGGCCAGCGCAAATCTATCGCCTAGAGATTACTGACTGGCAGCCGCCGGTATTCACCATGGAAGTAGAATGTGGTAAGGGCACTTATATCCGTTCCATAGCCCATGACTTAGGGCAGGTCCTAGGCTACGGGGCCAACTTGGCCAGCCTAATCCGTTTGAGTTACGGACCTTTTGATATCAAGAACGCCATTTCCTTACCCCAGCTCGAGAACGCTGTTGGCACCGACTACTGGCGACACCTAGTCTATCCTTTGGACACGGTTCTTCTACACTGGCAAGCGGTGGTAGTCGACGCAGCCACCGAACACACCATAAGGAACGGAGCCGCGGTGGCTCTAGAGAACATTACCATCGGCGACCCGACCGTTCCACACCCACAGAGCCCTGCCCGATCTTCCCTCGAAACGTATTGCCGCACTTACACCACTGATGACCACTTTCTGGGAATATTACGCTTCGACCCGGAAAAAGGAGCGTGGCAACCGAAAAAGGTCTTTCTACCTGGCTGCCGATAGACCACCGTACCCCAGACTCGTAAAACTTCCTTTTTCTTACAACCTAGGCATGTGCGAAACTCCGAATGCAGACCGCCAGTGATAATGGGCACAAATAGGGCCCAGCCTGGTTCCAATAAGTCATGGTTGATTAAGGAAGGTAAGTAAAATAGTGACCGGAGCAAAAAGTAAAGTGCAGGATAAAACAAAAATGTAACTGTCAACCACGGCTTATTGGAACCAAAGCCACACAAGTCTTGACAGCCTACCAATAATAAGGGTATAGTTCCTCCGGCATCTCTGATGATTTGAAAGCCTTACTGCCAAGCGAATGAGAAGAGCAGAGGTGCGCTATTATTGTTATGAGACAGAAGGTAATATCTTCGATTGGAAAGGAGAAAAGCTAAACTATGGGCAAAATAAATGTAGCCATAATCGGGGTGGGTAACTGCAGTTCGTCCTTAGTCCAAGGTGTACACTATTACGGACAGACCAAAGAGAACCAGTCCGTGCCCGGGCTGATGCACATCAACCTAGGAGGATACCATATCAGCGATATCAACTTCGTAGCCGCCTTTGATATTGATAAAAATAAGGTCGGTAAAGACCTCTCCGAGGCTATTTACGCGTCACCCAACAACACCTTCAAATTCTGCGAAGTACCCGCCAGTGGGGTCACCGTCCAGCGGGGCATGACTCACGATGGTCTGGGTAAGTATTTATCTCAAATAATCCAGAAAGCCCCCGGGCCAACGGCGGACATCTCCGCAATCCTCAAGGAGACCAAGACCGATGTGGTGATTAACTACTTACCAGTGGGCAGCGAAGAAGCAACCAAGTGGTATATCGAGCAGGTACTGGCGTCCGGCTGTGGCCTAGTCAACTGTATCCCCGTCTTTATCGCCCGCGAGAAGTACTGGCAGAAACGCTTCGTGGAAAAAGGACTGCCGGTCATTGGCGATGACATTAAATCTCAGGTCGGAGCCACCATTACCCACCGCGTGCTGACCAAAGTATTCCGGGACCGCGGCGTCCGGCTGGAGCGGACCTACCAGATGAACTTCGGCGGTAATACTGACTTCTATAATATGCTGGAGCGGGAACGCCTGGAGTCTAAAAAGATATCCAAGACCAACTCAGTTACCTCTCAGCTGGACTACAAGATGAACCCCAATGACATTTACGTTGGCCCCAGCGATTACGTACCCTGGCTAGAAGACCGCAAATTCTGCTATATCAAGATGGAAGGACGCACCTTCGGTGATGTCCCTTTGAACTTGGAGTTAAAGCTCGAGGTCTGGGACAGTCCTAACTCGGCCGGGGTGGTTATTGACGCCGTAAGGTGCTGTAAGCTAGCCATGGACCGCGGACTATCCGGAGAACTGGTGGGCCCATCAGCCTACTTTATGAAGTCGCCGCCCATCCAGTATTCCGACGACGAAGCTCACCGGATGGTGGCAAAGTTCATTACCGACAACCAGCCCACCAGAAAGAACTAGCTATCAAGATATATCCGAGCGAGGTTTAAAATCGGTCTATGAAAATAGCTCTGGTCTCCCCTTACGACTTTGCTCATCCCGGGGGAGTGGTTAATCATATCTCCTGCCTAGAACAGCAACTCACCCGGATGGACCACGAGGTGAAGATTATTGCCCCTGCTTCTAAAGCCATCTCCACCTTCGGTGACCGGTTTATTCCCGTAGGCAAACCACGCCCGGTACCGGTCAGTGGCTCTATCGCCCGTATTACCCTATCGCCATGGCTATCCTCCCGAATAAAGGAGATACTGGGCAGGGAAAAGTTCGATATCATCCACCTCCATGAACCGTTAATGCCCATGCTGTGCACTAGCGTACTCCGACATTCACAGACGCCTAACGTAGGCACCTTTCACGCTTCCGGAGGCAAGCCTTGGTACAGCTTTGGCACACCGATTGGTAGGCTACTCTTGAAAAAGTGGGCAGACAAACTCGATGGTAAAACGGCCGTGTCCCAGGTCGCCATGGAATATGTAAGCAAGCATTTCCCCGGTGATTACACCATTACACCCAACGGAGTGGACTGCGAGCATTTCTCCCCAGAGGCAATACCAATAGAAGAATTCAATGACGGCAAGCTAAACATCGTATTTATAGGCCGCCTAGAAAAACGAAAAGGCCTGGACTATCTGATTGAAGCTTATAGGCAAATTAAACCGGAGATTCCCGACTCCCGCCTCATCATCGTTGGTCCCGGTACCAGGCTGCGCCGGAAGTATGAAAAACGGATCAGGCGCAACCGTCTGGAGGACGTCGTTTTCATAGGCTATACCACTTATGACGACCTGTCTCGATATTACAAGACCGCCGATGTCGTCTGCTGCCCGGCTACCGGCCAGGAAAGTTTTGGCATCGTCCTGATTGAAGCGATGGCCGTCGGCAAACCAATTATCGCCTCTGATATCCCGGGCTATAACAGCGTGGTAACTCACGGTACCGAGGGACTACTGGTATCGCCCAAAAACGCGGCGAAACTGGCCGAGGCCCTAACCTCCCTACTGCCCAACGAATCGCTCCGCCAGCAGATGGGCACCCGGGGAAGAGTTAAGGCCCAAGAATATGACTGGGCACACCTAGCTCGGAATATGGTGCACTTCTACCTCGATGTACTGAATACACCGCGGTGGAAAGAAGAGTCTCTAAAACCCGAGACGCTGATAGTTTAAATGGTTTTAGTTTCAGTGATGAAAGACAGTCCGATTAATATTACTTTCAGGAAGCAACTACCTGTGACCAAGCTGGTGAAAGCCCGCAAGAACGCCGCCCGTTACCTCACTAGTCCTATGGTATGGATACTGGCCAGGACGGCGATAACCCCGAACACGATAACCTGGTTTGGCTTTTTACTCTCCGCCGGAGCGGTGGCGCTCATTATTACAGAACACCTGCTGGCCGCCGGTTTCACGGTGCTTACCGCCGGTCTCTGCGACATGCTGGACGGAGCACTGGCTCGCGTCACCAACCGGACTACCCACTTTGGTGCTATCCTCGACTCCGTTCTTGACCGCGTTAGCGAGGCAGTCGTGCTGCTGGGTATTCTGATACTGTACGCCCGAGCCCAGTTCCTTCCCGGAGTTATACTAGCCGGCATTACCCTGCCCGGCTCTCTACTGGTGAGCTATGTCCGAGCCAGGGCCGAGGCCGCCGGACTGGAGTGCGAGGTGGGACTATTTACCCGGGCGGAGAGGGTTATTATCCTAGCGCTGGGCCTTTTGATGAACCAGATTGACTACGCCCTAGTAACAGCCGTCGGCGTTATCGCCCTGTTCAGCCTACTGACCACCGCCCAGAGGCTATTTCACGCGCGGCGGCAGACAAGACCAGACCAAGGTATTACGACGCCGGAACTAAAACTATAGGAGGAATCAATGCCAGTCGCTGCCGTTATCGGCGCCCAATGGGGCGATGAAGGAAAAGGTAAGATAGTTGACCTGCTGGCCGAGAAAGCCAGAGTAGTGGTACGTTTTTCCGGCGGCGACAATGCCGGGCATACCGTGGTTAACCGCTACGGTAAGTTTAAACTACACCTCATCCCCTCGGGCATTTTTTCACCCCAAGCAACTTCGATTATCGGTAACGGAGTGGTGATTAACCCTTCGGCATTCATCGACGAGGCAGACCAACTAAATCAGCAGGGTGTAGATACCTCCCGGCTATTTATCAGTGACCGGGCCCACTTGGTTATGCCCTACCACCTTCTTCTTGATAGCCTAGAAGAGGAAATGCGAGGAGGCAAGGCAATCGGCACCACCCGCAAGGGTATCGGCCCCGCTTTTACCGACAAGATAGCCCGGCTTGGTATCCGGACCGGTGACCTTCTGGACAAAGAACTGTTCCGGGAGCGACTCCACTTTATTCTCAACTACAAAAATACCATTTTAACCAAGGTTTACGGGGCCAATCCTCTCTCAGAGGACGAAGTCTACCACCAGTACTACCAGTATGGAGAACGCTTGGCGCCTCGCATTCGCGAAACCACCGTACTCCTTGAAGAAGCGATAAAACGGGAGGAAATAGTGTTACTGGAAGGGGCCCAGGGAGCCCTCCTTGACCCCGATTTCGGCACCTACCCTTATGCCACCTCCTCCTCACCACTATCAGGGGGAAGCTGCCTAGGCGCCGGCCTAGGACCCACCAGAATCGACCAAACCATAGGTGTGTTCAAGGCTTACTGCACTCGCGTGGGCGGTGGCCCAATGCCCACCGAACTAGCTGATGAAACCGGTAATTCAATCCGAGAGCAAGCTCAAGAATACGGCACCACCACCGGCCGTCCCCGCCGCTGCGGCTGGTTCGACGCCGTAGCCGCTAGGTTCAGCGCCCGCATCAACACCTTTACCCGAGTCGCCGTCACCCGCCTTGACGTCCTTGATATCCTACCCAGCCTAAAGATATGCGTCGGCTATGAACTGGACGGTAAGCCCATTAACAACTTCCCGGCCAGCACCACTACCCTAGACCAATGCCGACCTATCTATGAAGAGCTGCCCGGCTGGCAGGTACCTACCAGTGAGACCAGACAATACGACCAGTTACCGGCACCGGCCCGCCGCTATGTCGACCGGCTGGAAGAGCTTATCGACTGCCCGATCAGTCTCATCTCGGTGGGCATGAGACGGGAGCAGTCCATTTTCAAGATGCCTCTCTGGTAGTAATTACTCCAGAATATCAGTAAGGAGGGTTCTCGGTAAAATGAAAAGGAAAGAACCTTACGCCACCCCAGAAGAGTTCGACCAGCGCGTTATCCACTACCGCGATATTCCCTCGGTAGAACTGGTCCCCGATATCAAAGCCCACATCCTGTCTTCCGGGCGGATGACGGCCATATTTACCGTCATGCCGCCTAACTCCGCGGTACCCAGACACCAGCACGAGCACGAACAGATCATGATTATCACCGAAGGCGAGTGCGACCAGATAATCGACGACAGGCTATACCACCTTAAAGAGGGAAACGTGGTCATCTGCGCACCCAACCAGCCGCATGGCACCTATGTTTCCAACAAAGGCTGCCGCACCATTGAGTTCTTCGCCCCAAGGCGCCAGGAGTATATGGACAGACTGGAAGCAGCGAAGAAAAATCTGGGTAAATAGTCCGGTCCCGGAATACTTACTTCCCGGCCATTACTTTATAGTTTCTCCGGTCAGGTAATTACCCAGCAGTATTGAGGTAATCACCACCAGGGATAGAGAGACCAGCAGCCTGACGGCGGTAAACTTAATCCCCAGAAAATAAGCTTCAAAGACGACCATCGGGAGGCAGTAGATGACGGCCATACCCAAGTAAGCAAAGATGACGATGAGTTTCGCCCCTTTGCCATACAGAGAGTAAGCCACCGGGAAGGTGAGGTATAATCCGCCAATCATAGTGCCCGCCAGTAACATTACCCAGAGATATCCCTTGATGCCGGACCTTTCGCCAAAATGTTTTTCAATCGTTTCCCGTTTTACCTAGACCTTAAAGAAGCCAATCAGGACGGAAGCGCCGGGCAATATCTTCAGTATGGCCAAGGAAAACGAGACAAAATTATGGCCGATTTCTTCTCCCGTGTCAAACCTCGCTGTTAAAGAACTAATCAGGAAACGGAAATAGCCGGTGACAATAACGATTTTAGTAATGCGGCCACGTCTCATGGAAAAATCTCCCCGAAGAAAATACCAATCACTACTATGACCGTAAGGACAATGAGTAAGCCTACCGCATTTCTGATGATGATTACCTTTATCCCAAAATACTCTTTCTCGATGGGCACGGTGAGCACACCGACCATCATTAAAGTAGTGGTAAACGCCGCCAGGATAACTCCGATAAATTTACTGCTGCCGCTGAGGTAAACGTAAATAACTTCGTCCGACACAAGGAAAATAACTACGAAGACCAGAATAACCATGGGCAGAAAGGCCGGAAAAATCTTAGCGAATCTCCTGACTACAACTTTAATTACCTTAGAGGAGATGAACCGCGTTACTATACTGGTAAACCGTCCCGACACTTACACTGGCAGGTCCATTTGATAGTTTTTCAGCGTATCTCTGATGATGGCAGCAGTCTTCTCGTCCGGCTCGGTCAGCGGCAGGCGCAGCTTACCCGCCCGGAAGCCCACCTGGTTCAGCGCATACTTCACTGGAATGGGATTAGAGACAATAAACAGCGCGTTAACCAGTGGCAGAAGGTGCTGGTGAATCCGGGACGCTTCTTCGGTCCGGCCCTCCATCAGACTATCAACCATCAGCTTAATCTGGCTACCCACCAGCTGAGAGGCCACACTAACGATACCGTAGCCGCCCAGCGCCATCACATGAAAGGTATCACTGTCGTTACCACTCCAGACTAGGAAATCTTTCCCGGTACCACCGATAATCTTGGCAATCTGGTCCAGATTACCACTGGCTTCCTTTATCCCGATGATATTATCTATCTGACTCAGCCGAATAGTTGTTTCCGCTGTCATATTAACCACGTGGCGTGATGGAACGTTATAAGGGATACAGGGCAGACTAGTGCTGCCGGCGACGGTATTGAAATGCTGGTAGAGGCCCTCCTGGGTGGGTTTATTATAGTAGGGAACAACCAGTAGGCAAGCATCAACCCCGATTTTCTCCGCCTCTCTAGTCGCCTCCACGGCCTCAGCGGTACTATTACTACCGGTACCAGC
>Ga0187827_10002050_pt1 | contig 28090 bp, 18 predicted proteins | sample ETNtaG_39_FD_167969 | JGI IMG/M metagenome (GOLD analysis project Ga0187827, IMG submission 167969) | Marine microbial and viral communities from oxygen minimum zone, Eastern Pacific Ocean - ETNP2014_SV_150_PacBio MetaG (Illumina Assembly) | ecosystem: Environmental > Aquatic > Marine > Hypoxic...
GTCCGGATACAGCCCTGACGGCGGGAGCTTTCGCTGGATACAGATCCCCGCGGCCGTGCCCGCGGCCTGGCCGATTATTGAGCAGGTAGCCATCACTCGAGTGGAAGAGAGCGCGGCGTGAGTGACGGAGATGTTCCGGCCGGCGAACATCAGATTGTCGATGTTCCGTGAATACAGAGAGCGGTAAGGGATGCCATAGGGCGAAGGCGCGGGATGAAAGATCGTCGGCTTGCCCGGGAACATCAGACCGGCCGGATGATGGTCATCCATCGTCCAGCCTCCAAATGCCGCGGTATCTTCAAACTGGCCGCCGTCGCGCACGTCGTTCTGCGTCAGGATGTGAGCGCCTTCGTAACGGCGGTTCTCACGCTTGCCGGGCAGCGAACCGATCCATTCCAGGGCCCAGTTCTCCGCCCTGTCTTTTTCGTCCGCACGATTCTTGATGTAGTCCCAGACTCCGTAGGCGGTGCGCAGCAATTCATGCCGAATCTCCTCCGCATCGCGAATCGTGTCCTGCAGCCCGCCGAGTTCTATCCACCAGAAATTTGTGCCGACGATGCCCCGCATGCGACGTTCGAAAACCGGCGCATCAAACTCATAAGCCCAGGGCGGAGGTGTAAAAGGCTGCGGCTCGTCCGTTTTGCGCATCTGGAGCAGGATGCTGTTGCCCATGGTTTTTTTGTCCGCAGACTCGGGCTGAATGTCTTCATCAAATTCGTGGCGCGATTCCCGGCCGGCTCGAAAAGCCGCGCCCGTGGTCGCAGCGAGGATGCTGTCGCCGCTGCAATCGATGAAGATGCGCGCGTGCACCGTAAACCAGGTCTGCGACGTAAGCTGCCAGGCGCGGATGGATTCGATACGGCCGTCTCGGACCTGCGCATCCACACAACTGGTATTGAGCATCGTCTGCAGATTGGGCTGGCAGGATACCTTCCCATAAAGCACATGATCCCACATGGCGTAATTGAGCGTGGGATTGCGATAGAGATTTTCGAGCTGGATCTCCTCCAGCACCCCGGTCTCTTTATTGTTGGGCCCATGAGCACCGCAAATCCACATACGAATTTCGGAAGAAGCGTTGCCGCCCAGGACGGGACGATCCTGGATGATGAGAGTCCGTGCCCCATTGCGTGACGAGGCAATCGCAGCGCAGATTCCGGCCATGCCTCCGCCAACAACGCAGACATCAACTTCAACGGTTTCTTTGTTAAGCAGATTATTCATATTGGCAATTGGTGTAGTATCGGGGAGTGGGCATTTGAAGATCTGAATGAACCACAGAACACAGGAATCAAGCATCCCGGATCAGTTGTGGTTGGACAATCATGATTGTTACGAGATAGATCGCTTTTGTCCCTCAATGAGATTCATCCCATGGTGAAAGAAACCGAGCTGCTGCCCATACCGAACAAACTCGTCGTGCTCACATTTGACGATGGCAATAAATCGGACCGCACGTTTGTTGCGGACCTCCTCAAGAGGCATGGTTTCGGGGGGACGTTCTACATTACGGAAGGACTGCGTTTTGGGGCGAACAAAGATCACTACGTGACCTGGGAGGAGATTCGTGAACTCGATGAAATGGGTTTCGAAATAGGCAATCACACCCAACACCATCGGAACGTCACAGAACTTTCACCCGAGGAGCTGACGGCCTCAGTCAGACACATCGAGAACCGTTGTGCGGAACACGGGATTTCGAAACCCGCGACATTCTGTTATCCGTCCTTCCACAACAACGCTGCTGCCGTGCGGGTGATCGAGGAGATGGATTACCTATTCGCAAGGCGCGGGGTCTCCCCGGAATTCCCCGATGGCGGCGAAGGGGGACGCGGGCCTGCCTACGATCCCGAAACGCATCATCCCCTCCTGGTGCCGACCACCGGCTACTCCGGTCCGGACTGGTCGTTCGATGACTTGGTGTGGGCGGTCGATCAGGCCACGGAAGGAAAGATAGCCGTCCTCTGTTTTCACGGAGTCCCCGGGCTGGAGCACCCCTGGGTGACAACGGATCAGACAGACTTCGAGAAGTACATGCAATACCTCGAGGACGAAGGTTGCACGGTCATCGCCATGCGGGAGCTGGTGAGTTATGTTGGGTGGTCACGGCGCTCCACCACGAAATAGGGCGCCTGGGCCGCCTTGCCGCTCAGCAGTCCGGCAGCAGCTTGCTGCTTCGGCAGAAAACATGCTGCTGGAATTGGACATTCTCTGTTTGATGGCTTAAGCGCGAGCCCCTACATTGGGTTTACTGCCCTTTTGAAAAATCAGACTTCCAGGAAACAGAGGAATTCATCATGTCCGCCACTGCTGTCCAAAACAAGCTTGCCCTCCTTGGAGGCGAGCCCTGTGTCACCGGTGATCACCGCGAGCTCTTTCATTGGCCGATTGTCACCCAGGAGCATGAAGACGCGGTGCTCGAAGTTCTCCGCTCCGGCAGGATGTCGGCCTGGGATATTACCCAGGAATTTGAGGCGGAGTTTGCCGATTATGTGGGCACCCGCTATGCCCTGGCATCGCCCAATGGAACGGCCTCGCTCATTGAAGCAATGTTTGGGTGCAAGGTGGGGCGTGGCGATGAAATTATCGCGCCGAGCATGACCTTCTGGTCGACTGCGCTGCCCGCGTTCAATCTTGGGGCGACGCCCGTTTTCGCTGACATTGAGCCTGATTCACTGTGCATCGATCCCAACGATATCGAGCATCGAATTACCGAACGGACGAAAGCCATCATTCCGGTTCATTACTGCGGGCATCCGGCGGATATGGATCCGATTATGGAGATTGCCCGGCGGCACGGCGTAAAGGTGATCGAAGATGTTTCACACGCGCAGGGAGGATTTTACAAAGGACGAAAAGTCGGAACGTTCGGTGATGTGGGGGCCATGTCCATGATGTCTGGTAAATCCTTCGCCATCGGCGAGGCCGGGATGCTTTGCACAGACGACCAGGAAATCTACGAACGCGCAGTTTCCTTTGGCCATTACGAGCAGACTGGTACCAAGCTCACCTTGCCTGACCTCAAGCCCTGGATCGGCGTGCCGGTCGGCGCGTATAAGAATCGGCTGAATCAACTGAACTCAGCCATGGGCCGGGTACAACTCAAGCTCTATCCAAACAAGATTCAGGAAATACAGGATGCGATGAATTACTTCTGGGATGAGTTGGAGGGTCTGCCCGGAATACGCGCACACCGGCCACCTGAAGACTCCGGCTCGACGATGGCCGGATGGTATGCGTCCACGGGTCTGTATGTTCCTGAAGAGCTGGGCGGGTTGCCCGTTTCGAAGTTCAGAGAGGCGGTGAGTGCAGAAGGCTCCAGATGTGGCCGAGGCTGCAACAATCCTCTGCACCTGCATCATGTGCTCAACGAAGCCGATCTTTACGGCGATGGCAAACCGACACGAATCGCCTTCGCTGACCGCGATCTACGACAACCGGCCGGCTCTCTGCCGGTCACGGAAGCCCTTCCTGAACGCTGTTACAGCGTTCCGTGGTTCAAACACGACCGGCGCGACGAAATCGATCAGTACATCACTGCTTACAGGAAGGTGATCGAACAGGCGGATCAACTGCTCTGAAGACGCGCTACAGGCAGCAACCCAATGAAGGTCACCAGCCAGGGAGTCTCATTCCAACAGTCGGATCCCAGGTATGCCGTTTACGAAAGCGTGAGTTACGCGAGCGGCGACGGCGTGGAAATGATCCGAACGCGCTACGAAGAGCTCAAAGACGATATTTTTGACAACTACAAGATCGGGCTGTCCATGGACAACGGCCAGTCCTGGGCCGAGGCTCATGAATGGTCGGCCGGCCAGGAGGTAGAAGGGGGAACTTTTCGCAGATTGTTTCTCCAGAATTTCGTTGTCGAGCCATCGACGGGCCGCGTGCTGATCATGGGGATGGAAGGAGTGCTGGGAGCGGATAGCTCCCTCGACGGCATGACCCAGTATTACCCGATCTATAAAGTTTCAGAGGACGGCGGCAAGAGTTGGTCGGTCGAAGAGCAGGCAATCCAGATCGGCGATGAGTTCAACCGCTCACACCCGTTCAGAGATCTCTGGGTTGGGAAAAACGCGCTGATGCCTGCGAACGTGCCGATTGCTACATCTGATGGCCGGGTTCTTGTGCCCTGCAATGTGACAACGCTGGGGCCTGACGGAAAATATTTCTGTCCAGAGGGGGCACATACTTTTACCGCGGGCGCAGTGATGGCCGGTGAATGGAGCGGTCATCGACTGACTTGGGATCTGAGCGAGTGGGTTGAGCTTCCACCGGAGAAATCACTGCGTGGCGCCATCGAACCGACACTGGCCGAAATGCCCGACGGAAGGATGCTCATGGTCTTGCGCGCCAACGATGGAACGATCGAAAAAACTGGTGGACGGAAATGGTGTGCCATTTCTGATGACGGCGGCCTGAAATGGTCATCTCCTGCATGCTGGACATATTCGGACGGCAGCCCGTTTTACTCGCCCAGCAGCATCTCGGTGTTGTGCAGGCATTCGAATGGCAGCATCTACTGGTTCGGCAATATCTGCGACGAGCCTCCTTCTGGAAACCTGCCCAGGTATCCGCTCGTCGTTGGTCGAGTGGACTCTAACAGCCTGCTTCTCGAGAGAGATTCAGTTCTGGTTGTGGACACAAGAAAGGAGGACGACTCGGACTCGCTGCAGCTATCCAACTTCTCGATCTACGAAGACCGGGTGACGAAGGAATTCGTCCTTTACATGACACGCTGGGATGGCCGTCCGAGCGGCAAAGGACCAACCGATGCCAGTGTGCATTTCTATCGAATAGACGTGGCCACAGGCAGCCGCCAGATTCCTTCGTAAGAAATCCATCTGGCCATTCTTCGACCAGAACATCAGAGACGAAGGCAACGTGAGACTGACTTGTTCTTTCTCCTCAATTTTCTCTTCGTCTTAATCTCAGATTGCTCGTTCACAGAGATGGGGTGCGAACTGTTCGGGGGGCAAGAATGTCAGTTGCGTAGCCGCGAAGCGGCGGCATGTGATAGCCTGGGATGCAAGTCCCGTACACTTAACCGTCTTTCATGGCCGAAGGCCATACTCATCGTAGCCTGGGGTATCACCCCAGGACTTGTGATTCGCAGAAGACTTTTGGCCGAAGGCCATACTCATCGAAGTGGCAACGCTGCATCATTGAATATGGCCTTCGGCCAATGATCGTCGCTCACTTTCTCGATCCTGGGGCGTTGCCCCAGGCTACGGTAAAACATGGCCTTCGGCCAATACTGAGCTACTACCCCAGAAGTGCTAAACACGTGCCAAGTACCAGGCTGAATGATTCACGCAACCATAGCCGCGAAGCGGCGGCTTGTGTCCTTCGAAGCACGCCTGCCGCCGCTTCGCGGCTCACTCTCGTTTCTTTCTCAAATCCTGGGGCTTGCGCCCCAGGCTATCACATGCCGCCGCTTCGCGGCTTTAGATTGAAGCGTTTCTGACCCCGCAAACACAACGATTAGGACGATGAGAAAGACGATAAGAAAGACCAAGCATGGGCGTAGCCAAACACTACCGCGCCACAAATCATCGTCCTGCCTTCCTGAAACACACATCATCGATCTCAACTCCCTTATCTCTAGACGAGATAGAAAGCGCTGGTCTCGCCATCGTGGCGTGTTTCACCTCGGAATACCAGAGGCGGCGGTAGGTCTTCCAATCACCATGATTCACTTGGTGGACCTTTGACTGCGGGACACCTGTACGCAACGGCAAGGGATAAAACCGGCTGTGTGCCAGGGGATGTGCAAAGGATGTGATGTCCGCCGTGCCCCTTGCACGAAAAGTCATCTCGTACACCTCGGCCCGCTCAATTTGAATCGGGTCGGCGAGAGCGAGATAGAATTGACGGCCTTTCTCAATGTGCAGGAAATGGCCTTTTCCTGACTCATGCTGCCTTAAATCAAGAGAGGGCTTTGCATTGAGCCAGAGGTGCCAACCGTTTGGCACTCCTTCCCTTGCCCCGCTTTCAAATGCTCCGAGGCCCAGAAGATTGTCGCCAGGTTTGTCCGCAAGCTTCAGCTCTTGCACGACGGAAAGCTGCAACTCTGAAAGCTCAAACTCCAGGCCTCCTGCATCGGTCTGCCCATCCACATTCAGATTGAGAGTTGAACGTGTTGCACCATCGGGCACACAGAACCGCTGGACATACCTCTGCTTCCACGGCGCAAGAGAGCTGGTGTTCGGGCGGGGTAAGTCTTCCAGATGGAAATAAAGGTTGCGAATCTCCTTTTTCGCAGAAGGGCTCTCGAACTGCACGTAAATCCTGATCTTCGTGCCAGGCGAGCGGCGGGAGACGATGACGCACTCAACAAGTGACAGAGCCTTCAGCGGGAGCGGCTCTGTCGCCAGGGAAACTCTCTGTTTGTGCAAGACCCCAACTCTCAGTTTCTTCTCTCGAATGTGCTGACTGGCGTTTGCCGGCCATCGAATGGCGACCGTCGCAGTGCCTGTTCGACAGACCCCGAATTCCGCTTTCTCCTCGCCTGTGGCCGCCAGCATCAGCGTCAGTGCAAGTGATGTACTCATCATTGAGAAAGTAACCGGAGTCTGGTGTGACGGATTCGCAGGGGATGGAAAGAGCGGACCCTGCTATAAAATAACTTCAGATCCTTTGGTGCAGAGTAACGCCATGAATACTGGCAGTGTCCGTCTTATCGTCCTCAACTGTGCGTTCCATTTCCTCTTTTTCAAAGGTGCTTGTCTTTTCGCTGAGGAAAAATTCATCCCCCATGTCGGGCAGTGGAAAGCTGAGGGCAGCAGTTGGCAGACGGTCGGGGAGACTCCGCCCGGCGGCTGGTACCTGCGAGCACGACAACAGTACCATCTGCAGGGCCTCCGCTTCAATGTGAAAAAGGAAAACGATGGCCACATTTTCATCTACACCCGTAATTGGAGAGTTTTCCTCGACGAAGACAAAGTCACCGCGCGTTACCAGGGCCTGTGGGGGAAAGGCAAACCGCCATACCGTCACTGGCCCTATTACCTCTGGACGGCCAGCCGGCCTGTCAAGTTTGAATCCGGCAGAGAGTATGATTTCAGGCTGAAACTGGATGGTCATTTCCTTTCCATTTTCTGGGACGGCAAAGAGGTGCTCCGGTGGCGCTCTCCAAAGGAGGAATGGGAGGAACGGATTCGGAGTTCCGGACGGATCCACCTGGCCGGGCACTACAAGTTTCCCGAGAGGCTGCCCGCGGAAGCGCTGAACGGCAAGGACGAGATTATCGTTCTGCACGCGCTGGATACGGGAGCCACGTTCTCAAACATCCGGATCGATGGCACAGACGCCGGACCCGCGCAGGGCTTTCTTGCCGGCACACCTTCGACGCCCTATGTACGTCCCGATTTCGAGTTGGAGCGTCTGGCGCCGACCGCACCGGTGGCCGTAAATTGGAGTCTTGAGGCAAACGAATCGAAGAAAGCTGCCTCTCTGCCCGCTGTAACAGAATGGGCAATCACAGAGTTTGTCGATCCCAAGAAGCACTGGGGTGACAAACTTAAGAAGCCGCTCCGTGTAGCGAAGCATTTCATCGGCGCTGATGAGCCTGGTCTACTCCCGAATCTTCTGCTCCACCATTACAAGTCGCACGCGTACATGGCAGGCACGAACCGCATGCCCCAGGAAATGAGTATTTATTTCAATCTGGAGGAAGGCGGCAAGTACACGTTTCAGACCGGCTGGGGCGCTTATGGCCTTGGCTGGGGGCCGAACGTCCTCGAAATTCGAGTCGACGGAAAACCAGTTTCCCGTGAAGTCTACCGCGCTCTCTGCCAGTGGCGGCCCTGTCCAGAGGGCCGCGATTATGTGCCGCTCAAACTGAGCAGGGGGCCGCACCGGATCGACGTGGCCCTCAGTATGGCTTTGGTGAAGCGGCAGCACTACCTCATGAAATACCTTTGCATCCCAATCCAGTTTTTGCGGCTGGTGAAGGGCGTTCATGAACCGCGAATCTCGATCAAGGCCGGTGACACGCGAAGATATTCTCTCCAGCCTGATGCTCTGGAAGCACCACAACGTCTCGGCGAGGTGAACGGCAAGTTGCTCCACTATCGCATCTCCGATCTTCCGCCCGGCGAGAACTATAAAATCAATCTGGGCTTCTACGACGTAGATGTGAACCGTCCCGGCCTGCGCCGAATGGACGTCTCGCTCAACGGGAAACTGGTGGAACAGGATCTGGATGTCGTGAAGGAAGCCGGCTGGTGTACAGATCTGGTCCGCACCTATCCGGTCAAAACGAAATCGATCCCGCCGGAAGGATTCGTGCCCGGATGGAGCCCGCGGAAGTGGGGCAAAGGCGTCCTGCCGGAAACAGCACTCTCGCCCCGCCGCGCCACGGAAGACTCTGAAGGAGCACATTCGGGCAAGCTCTGCCTGCGGATATCAGGTGGCAAAAACGGTGGATTGCTCGCACGTGAAGCGCTCCTCAATCAGAAAGAGAGGAAGCCAATCGTTCTGAAGTACATGGCAAGAATGGAAAAGCCCATCCCGGATGCGAAACGCCAATACACGTTCGGGCTCACCCTCAAGCATGTGACCTATGTGGACGGCAAGCCGCAGTGGCAGTCCTTTAACAGCCAGCTTGCCATCGACCCTGAGAAGGATGGCTGGCAAACCCTCAACCACATCTGGACACCACCGAAGCCCGTGAAGAGCATCTACTTCTTCCTTGGCTCACGGGAGGACGCCACGGTCTTTATTGATGACATTCAGGCGGTCGAGTTGCGGGACGACCAGACAGCGGACGAGGCTTTGGCAGAGGGAACGAATCTCGTGCCCAACGGCGATTTCGAAACACTCGATCACTACGTGGACATCAAACTCGTCGGCAAGAATTTCAAGGCGTTCCTGAATTCCATCCGCATCGAGGATCAGAGCGGCAAAGCCGTCTATGAAGAAAACTGCGGATGGAGCGCCATGCTCGCCAAGAAAAAATCCTACAAGGCATACAGTCCAAGACCGGAGCTGAAGCCCCGTGAACAGCCGAAGGCATGGACGCCTGCGGAAACTTTTGACGGTCACAATCTCGTAGCCAATCCTCACTTCAGTCTCGAGGACGAGCGGGGACGGCCCACGTGGTGGTATTCGCTGCGCGAGTTTCGAAAGATGAATTCCCGTCCCTATCCGAAGCAGATCATCGATTCCGTCGATCCGAAGCTCGGAAGAATTTTTTCGGACCGAGTCGAATACCCGAACACGCTGAGCTTCTACAACATTCTGCCCGGTGATGGCACGTTCAGTCACGATACAGATGCCGGCCGCGATCATCCGGGCTCGATGAAGATTGAGAAGACGGAAAAGGATTTCGGTATCACCTGCAACTGGCCATCGATCGATTACGGCAAGCTGCAGGAGTTCAGTTTCTGGGCAAAGTGCGAACGCGCGGACGGAAAGGTCTTCCCCGAGATTCTCTGGTTCTCGGCGGACATGAATGCCGACATGAAATACCACGACCAGATGAGCGCACTGCATACACCACGATTGCAGCTCATGGGCAGTACCAAAGGCAATGCCTCGCTGACGGGCACATCAGATTGGCAGAAGCTCAGTGTGAAAACGAAACCGCCGCACGGTGCAGTGTTCGCCGCCCTGGTCATCCGAGTCGAAGAGAATAAGACCGGCACAGTCTGGGTCGACGATGCGGAGCTCAATGGTTACGGGGCGGAGCCGCTGGAAATCACCACCAGCTTCCTCGGCTATCATCCGAAAAGTGACAAGAGGATCGTCATCAAGAGTCTGAAGAAGACGCCGGCACAATGTTCACTCGTCAATGAAGCAGGCAAAAGTGTAAAGGCCGGCGCGGCCAGCTACCACAGCTATGACCGGCTGTCGAAGCGCTATTACTTCACCTTTGAATTTACGTCATACGAGCAGGAAGGGAGCTATCGCTGTACTGCAACTCAGAATGCCAGGCAGGTTTCATCCGGCACGTTCACCATCTCAAAGGATGCCTATCGCACGCTTTCAAGAATCGCCCTGCACGGGCTGAGCTTCAAACGCATGAACTGTGTGGTGCCTGGCGCCCACGAGCCCGAGGCACTCGAAGACGCGAACATGCTGGCCAGCCTTGATGAAGAACGATTCTGCATGTACGAGCGTCTTTTCTTTCCCGATCGTCTGGACATGCGGGGCGGCTATTACGACGCAGGCGACGATATCAAGCATGTCGAATTCTGGCCTTCCGTCCTGTTCGCCACCGCGAAACTCTACGAGAACATCCACCCCGCATTCGATGACCGCACTTCGAACGACTGTCTCGACGAATTGCTCTGGGCGCATCGCTCGTTCCCCAAATACCAGGCCCTCGAAGGCAACTACTATCTCGGCACAAAGCCGCAGGTGCGCGGCCTGGATAACATCCCCTTTTACAGCAATGACCGTTACGTGGTCGGCACCGGCCCGTTACCGCAGGCCGCGGGAGTGGCAGCGCGTGGAAGCCTGCTCCTGAGAGATTTGGATCCCGCGCTCAGTAAACGCCTGCTGAAGACAGCGGTGCGCAACTACGAATTCAATCGCTTCTGGCGGCGAACGACGGGTGACCTGACTCCCGAAAAGTTTCTCATGGCGGCCAAAGGACTCTTCGCAGAAATCTACCTGTCCCGGCTGACCGGCAAAGCAAAGTATCTCGAACGTATGAACCATCATGCAAAGCTGGTAACCGCCGGTCTCGAGCAGCGGCTGTATCGCCGCACGGATGAGCTCTACCGTGCCTCGCATCACGACGGGAACATCCTTCAGGATTTCGTCTGGACCATTTGCCACCTGTTAAAGGAATACCCGTACTACGCGGACAGGGAGCAAGTGGTGGCAAGCCTCAAATTGTTCGTTGCACACGTCCGTGAAGTTTCTGAGATCGATCCGTGGGGACAGGCCCGATCGCTCACCGCAGGAGAGGGAATGACTCCAGCTCGAATGCCTTCCGCCAGCCGGCCAATTGGGTACTGGCCGATGCTGGCGCATTCGCTCGCGGAAATCGGCATGCTCCTGCACGACGAATCGATCATCAGACTGGCCGAACGCCAGCTTCAGTGGTGTCTCGGAAAGAACATTTCCGACCTCTCGATGATTCACGGTGTCGGCGAGCGCGTCGTGGCCGGCGGTACGCATTACTTCCTGTCACCCGAGTTTTTGCAGAACTGGATGAAGAGTGATCGAAAACTCTTCACATTCGATGGCATGGTGCCGACCATGGCTTTTCGCGATACCGGCGATGGCATCGTGAAGTGGAAGCCCGGGGACAACTACGACCCACCTCTCTACGGCTTCCCCAAGGGCTACGTGCGTTATTACCTTCAGCCGCACTACCCCATCCACCCCGGCCCGACGGAGTACTACCTTCCGCAAACCGCGCACTTTGCGATTGCCGCGGCAACGATTCATGAGGCGCTGGAAAGATTGAATACCAAGTAATGCGTGATTCGTGATGAGTCCTCTGGTCTGAGGCGGAAGAGGACTTCAATGTCTCAGCATTTCACGGTCTTACGCTTCTTCCCAATTGCGCCGTGGTTCTTCATTAGCATCTTCTTGGTGCTTTCGCGGCCCATCTCTTCGAGCTCTGAGAGGATTTCTTTTGCGGTCATATCAGTATGGCGTGACGTGAGGGATTTCCGATGGACTGTCTGAATACTCAAGGGAGACATTAGCTGGCTGCAAGTATCCATACCGAAGCAACGGTCGGGTGTGCGAGCTGTTTGTGGGGTGAATCACGGCTCGTAGGATAGGCCTGCAGGGCGATAGCAGCCTGGTGCTTGAACGGATATGAACCAAGAAAACTCAGATAAGGAGAAGGAACTGCCGGAAAGTTCTGGGGATCTTCACACCTCTGAAGAGCCAAACATCGAGGGCGATTCCGCCGGAGACGACTCAACCGACCCGCCAGGCGAGACCAACGAGACGGATACGAATACCAGCGGCGCTGAAGAGGAAGTCACGCAACTCGAAGTCCCTGCGTTTGATGTGGAATCTCCGCCTGCGGAGGCGGAGGCCGGCGAACTTGAAAGTGAACTACTTGAGGAACCTCCGCTCCCGGAGTTTTCCAACGCTGATGAAATTGCAGCCACCGAGTTCGCCCCGGCCAGGCTCGAGATTCAGTCAGACGAGGTGGAGCATCCCGCGGCGGGCGTTTTCCATGAAGACGTCTCGCTGGAAGTCGAGCCCGTTTTTGAGGTGGACTTTGCACCCGAGCCCGATGCAGTCAACAGACCTCCCTGGCTGATTCTCTATAACGAGAAATGTCCATACAGTTACGAAGAGGGTCAAGTCCTACAGCGGCTCAGCGGGGGGCGGGCCGAATGCCGGCCATGGCGGGATGCCCATACTTTTCAGCATTTGCATGCCGCGGACAAAAGTAAGGACTATCGTGAAAAGCGGGTCTGCCTGGTCAGCCCGGATGTGGATGTCTTCACCGGCGCGGAAGCGAGAGCACGGGCGGCATTGTTGAGACCGATATTCGGCAAGCTCGCCGGTATTTACGAAGTGGGCCTACTGCGTCCGTTCTTTCATCTCATCTACGGCCCTCGGCCCCAGGGCATACGTGGAGCGTCCGGCCCTCTTGATGGTGCACCGGCCGAAGAGTTCGCTGCCGCAGGTAAGCTGCGCGGGCTCTCGCAGAGCTCCTACAGGACCAGCACCCATCTCTTTCTTCATCTGCTCGCGCTCATCCATATAATCGCCTTCGTTTCTCTACATGTTCAGGTCACACACCTGGTCGGAGAAAACGGACTCGTGCCGGCGACAGCGAAACTCGAGCTCTGGAAAGAGGCAGCCCAGACGAGCATGCGGAACAGCGGCGCAGCAGAAGCCGCTGTTGAAAACGATTGGCAGTGGCGGGCATTCATGATGGCTCCAACGCTTTACCATTGGATCGAGGCTTCGGATGCAAACCTGCGCCTGGGTTGCGCATTCGGCGCGTGGCTTTCCGTGCTGACGCTCCTGCGCGTCTTTCCGCGAATGGTTCTGCTAATGCAGCTCGCGCTCTACCTGTCGCTGGCCACGGCTTCGTCCCCGTTCCTGAATTTTCAGTGGGACAATCTCATCCTCGAAACCACCTGCATCGCACTGCTGCTGCCGATGGCCGGAACAATTCTGCTACCCAGGAACCGGGCGGCCAGCCCGATGGCGAATCCGAACTGGGTGACCGTCTTTCTGATGCAGTGGCTGGTCTTCCGGCTCTACTTCGAGTCCGGCTTCGCCAAAATAATGGGCGGCGTCGGTGGTGGCTGGCTCGACCTGACCGCGATGAACGCTTACTACAATACCGCGCCTCTACCGACGCCGCTGACCCGTACGTTTCATAATCTGCCGGTGTGGTTTCACGAATGGGAAACGCTGGGAACTCTGGTCATCGAGTTTCTATTGCCCGTATTCATTTTTGCCGGTCGCGGATTTCGCCGAGCCCTGTTCGTCATCTTCAGTGGCCTGCAGATCGCGATCATGCTCACGGGCAGCTACGCGTTCTTCAATTGGATGTCGCTCATCCTCGGGCTCTTTCTCATCGACGATCATGACTGGCTGCTGGTGCGCAGGTGGGGGCACAAATTCACCCGCATCGCGTGGAAGCGTCCGATACCGAGCGAGGTGCGTTACGTGACGCCGGTGTGGCGCAAGACCATTGTTGGCGCCATCACGGGCGTCTGTGCAATGGTGCTGCTCGCAGCCTCGGTGAATTCCTTCTTCCTTTTCATGTTCGACAGGAACCCTCATCAGCTCTTACTTGCGAATGACCAGAAAATAGCTGGGCGTTCCCTTCTTGAAAACGATGAGTTCGTCATCTTCCAGGAGCGCGACGGGACGAGGAAGCGATACGCACGAGCCGATGTGAATCGGATCGAGAAGGGCCTTCTCAGTCAGATGAACTGGTTCGCGTCATACTACCAGCCCTATCGCGTGGTGAACGTGTATCACCTCTTCGCCAGCATAACTCGTGAGCGCGTCATGCCTGAAATTCAGGGGAGCATGGATTCAATTGACTGGAAGCCGTACCGCTTTCAATACGCGACCAGCGACCCGACGAAGACGCCGATGTATGTCGCACCACATCAACCGAGATTTGATTTTCAGCTGTGGTTTCTCGCCTTCGCCAAGAGCGGATGGAAAAACAACGTTCCCCGGAGCCGTAAGGAGCACGATTACCACTTCTGGTACGAGACCAGAAAACAATACCCCGGCGGCCGCGAGTATTTCTTAAACCTGCTGGAGAAGCTTCAGAAAAATCCGGAGCAGGTCTCGTTCTTCTTTTCAGAAATGCCCTTTGGAGACCAGCCTCCGAAATACCTTCGCCTGGTCTTTTACGATTATCACATGAGCGATGATGAGACGTTCGCTAAGACCGGCTCCTACTGGACTCGCGGAAAGCCAATGATCGATGAAGCGTTGATTGTGAACAGTGAGTGACCGGCCTGGGCTGGTACCAGCCTGGCCGCCCATCTCACATGAGCGATCGCTGGGCTGGACAGGCTGGCAGACTGCCGCCGCGTCATTCAATCCCCTTCCACCGCTTTCCTCATTTCCGCAACGTTGTCCGCTTCGCCCAGAACCACCAGGGTCGAGCCGCCTCTGATGGGTTCGTCGGCGTCGGGTGTGTAGTTAAATTTCGTTAATCCGGGCGGAAGAATCGCAAGGACCTGCATCTTGAATTTCTGCCGATAGCTGGCCTCTTTCAGCGATCGCCCGGCATAGCTGGAATCCTCGGCCATTAAGACCTCTTCAATACGCATCGTGCGATCTTTATCGCGCAGCATGATGTCCAGGAAGCTCACCACGTGCGGCCGGATCATCTCCGAAACCAATCGCATGCCGCCGATGACCTGCGGCGAAGCGATGCCGTCCGCGCCGTGTTTCAGAAATTTCTGATTGTTAGACGGGTCCTGCACCTTGGCAATGATGCGCAGTTTGTCGTTCATCTGCTTCGCGGTCAGCACCAGGAACAAGTTGTCCTTGTCCGTTGGGAGACAGGCGAGCAAGCCCTTGGCGCGGGCAATGCCGGCCTCTTCGAGGAGCTCTTCCTCCGACGCGTCACCAAGGATGTACGGCATCTCATACCTCTGATGCAGCTCTTCGAGCTGACTCTCTTCGATATCGATCACGGTAAAGGGGCGACTGGTGGTGTGGAGCTCTCTGATGGCATTAATGCTGGTCTCGCCTGCGCCGCAGACGATGAAGTGGTCTTCGAGCTCGCTGAGTTGTGCCTTCATTTTCCGTCTCCGAAAAACATGGGTAAGTGAGCCTTCAATAAAGAAAGCCGTCAATGTACCAAAAAAGTAAGTCAGCACGCCGATGCCGCTCAGCAGCAGGAGGCTCGTGAAAACCATCAGCGCAGGATCGTCCTGGACAGGGACACTTTCGCCGTAACCGACCGTCGTCAGCGAAATGATGGTCATGTAAATACAGGTGAGCCATCCAGCCGTCCGGGTACCGCCGTTGCCATCCGGGACCTCCGGGGCCAGGATTTTGAATCCGATCGTCCCAAGCACAAACACCAGGAACACCATGAGCAAAGCTTTGATGAGCTGCTGCTGAGTTTCATCCAGATGTTTCAGCATCCACGTATGCCCCTGGTGTTGAAGGGTCAGCTTTGTCTCTCAGTAAAACCGGCACGCATGCGCTGGCATCTAAATCCGAGGAGATTTGCACGTCCCGTTCGTACCCGCGCTCGACGAGCTCGATACCCGAGACACAGGACATGATCCTGTCCTGCAGGCATGGCCGAGCTGCCTCGAACATCTCAACGGCCGTTTGCGCTTCGGCAGTTTTGATGCCTCCAAGACAACTGAGAATGGCGCCCGCACCGAGTATATCTTCGAGCGCTGGTCTGAGGCTGTAATCCGGCCAGCGTTCGCCTGCAGGCACGACACCGATCTTTCGGCCCTGGCGTTGTGCGTAATCGGCCACTGCAGAGGCGTTTCGCAAACATCCGGCGACAGTCAAAACATCGCCCGTGGCAAGTGACAGGGTCGAACCATTCGGCGAAGGGAGCACTAATCGCAACGGCTCTTCTATCTTCATCAATGAAGCCGGAGAAAGCGAATAACCTCCCATGCCGCGGCCGCGCGCCAGCTCGGCATTGACCTCCCCGGCGAATTGCGCTGCCGTCTCATCCCTGAATCGATATGGGAACACCGTGGATCCGTTCGAGGCTGCCACCTCCACCGCTGTGGTAAAGGACAGCACGTCTACGATGACGATTACTTCGCACAGCTCGGCCAGTTGCCGAACGCCATGCTCTCCCCATTCGCAGTGGATTTCAGGCATGAGATTACGATCAACCATGGAATACAGTGAACATACGAAAGATATCGACGGGTGCACGAACTGATTGCAGGGCTGAAGCTCTGGTTGGTAAGCTTGCTGACCTTCATATAGATCCGTTTTCGCATTCTACCAAGCCGGCCGCTCGCAACTCCTATGAAAATCACAGACATCAGAACATTCCCCATTTATCACGGCAGCCGAAACTACCTGACCATCAAGGTCGAAACGGACGAGGGCATCTACGGTCTCGGCGAATACGGAATCACATGGAAAGAGCTTGCCGGCGTCGGCGTCATCGAGCAGGTGAAACGCGACCTCATAGGCCAGGATCCACTTAACATAGAACGTATCTGGCAAGAGATGTTTCGCGGGTACTTCTTTCCCGGTGGACGGATCAATATGGCTGCTCAGAGTGCCATTGACATTGCGCTATGGGATATCAAGGGCAAGGCGCACGGACAGCCCGTGCACATGCTGCTCGGCGGCCAGCTCCGTGACAAAGTTGCCTGCTACACGGGCCTTGGGGGATCACCGGAACAGGCCGCACAATCGGCAAAGGAGAAAGTGGCGCAGGGATGGAAATTCCTCCGAATGAGTGTGCCGCAAAGAGGAGACATCCTCGATGCCAGCGCGGCCGTCCGGGATGCGGTCGAACTCGTCAGCGCCGTCAGAGAGGCGGTTGGAGAAGAGATCGAATTGTGCATCGACGTGCATACCCGGCTCGATCCGCCGGACACGATTCGTCTGGGCCGGCAGCTCGAGCAGTTCAATATGTTCTTCATTGAAGATCCGCTCCGCTGCGAGAACCCACAGTCGTATCGAAACGTGCGTAATCATGTGAGTTGTCCACTCGCTATCGGCGAGCATATGGCGACCAAGTGGGAGTTCCGGCAGCTCATCGAGGAAGAGCTGATGGATTACGCTCGCATCGATCTGTGCATTGTCGGTGGGCTTACCGAGGCCAGAAAAGTCGCCAACTGGTGTGAGACGCACTACATCAAGATCGTTCCGCACAATCCGCTCGGACCGATATCGGCCGCTGCCTGCCTGCATCTCGACCTGGCGACCGATAACTTCGGCGTGCAGGAAGCAGGCCTGGTGGGAAGCACTGTAATGACCGACATCTTCCCCGTGCAGGTGCCGTATGAGAGTGGCCATCTGCTGCCGCCGGAACGGCCAGGGCTAGGCGTTGAGATGGATGACGAGGCCGCCCTCGCCGCCTGTGATACGACCACCGCCAGGTCACCGCGCCTCAGGCGTTCGGATGGCTCCTTCACTAACTGGTAGGAGGCATTTCGTCCAGGTCTTCCACCTCCAGCGCAAACTGCCCGGTGGACATGTTCCCCCTTTGATCTGGACCTGGTATCGCTCAGAGCCCGATTCAAGCACGATGAGGAGGGCATCTTCCGACTTCACATATTTAGGTGGAGCCACAAGGGGCCCGGTATTGAAGCTTGAGCCGCTGACGCTCTGTTGGCCCGGTTTCTGGATCTCATTCTTGACCTCGGTCATGTTCCCGTCATTGGTCACGGAGACTGTGTGGCCTTCGGCGAGTGTCATAGAAAAGGAGTACATGGCTGGCTTCTTGAACAGGGAAATGGTCGCGACAGTTATACTCCACTCCCTGTTTTTTTGAAGGACTTTCTTGAAGGCCAGTTAATTTATTGGCGGTGGAAATCTGCATCCGGTGCGTCCTTTCTTGACACTTAATGCAGCATCTGTTAATTTTCGCCTCAATCTGGCTCTAACCCCTGAAGAATAAGAAAGTTCCGTTTCCGGAGGAATCTCAATGCAGACTGATTCGAAGGTTTCCCGTGTTGTCGCCATCGGCCTTCTGGCCGCCATGGTCTCCATCTGCACGGTGGAGACACCTGTTTTCGCCAAGCGAACCGGCCCCATGACCAAGATGGGCCGCGGCATCAAGAACATAGCTATCGCGATCCTCGATGTTCCAGCGACTATTGGACGTGCAGCTCACGAAGATTCCGTTTGGTACGCATTGCTGCTGGGGCCGTTCGAAGGCATCGGCAACGGATTCACCCGGGCGGTCGCTGGATTCCTGGAAGTCGTCTCTTCCCCATTCCCGCGCTACGACCGGCCTCTATATGATCGGCGGCTTGGAGAGTCACCTATCGGACGCTACGACAGGTAGTAACGGGCTACCCCAGAAATTCCAGGCTGCAGGCAGAAATGTCTGCAGCCTTTTTTTGTGACGCTGTTTTGCTTATAACTGCGACCCCAACCTAACCGGGTCTGTTCACCGCAGCGCGGAGAATCACTTGCTGGATAATCGGCCATATACATTTGACAGGGTCTTCCGAATTTTCGTGGCCATCCTGGCGGTCTATGGCATCTACTGGCTGTTGACTTATCTGAGCGATGTGCTCGTGCCTTTTGCGGTGGCGTTTCTGCTGGCCTATCTGCTCAATCCGATAGTTACGCGAGTGCAGCGCAGGATCACCCATCGCGCCGCGGCGGTTGGGGTGACGCTGACTGGAGTCATCGTCATCTGTCTGCTCTTTCTGCTTGCGCTGATTCCGATGGTGACGAACGAGATGCGTAACATGGCATCCATCGTCAGAAAAGTTTCCGCTGACAGCGAGATAAGCGATAAGATTCAGAAGGCCTTCAGATTCGGACTGAAGATCGGTGACAGTGAGAATGGCGGCAGCGAAGCCCCCGACCCGGACGATGCCAACCAGGACTCACCGATTGAGCCGGGGTCAGAACCAAAAGACGAAGAGATCTCGAGTGACGATGCCCCGAAGCGCGCACTGTCCGAACTGCTTGCCGAGCGATTGCAGAAGAACCTCCAGGATTATTTTGAGAAGGGTGGCCTGCTGAAACTGCTCGAAGATGCGGACATTCCCGCGATTGCCCAACTGGCATTCAACAAACTGTTGCCGGGCGCGAAGGGCCTGTTCCGGGGCGCGCTCAGCCTGTTGGCTGCTCTGGGGGTTCTGCTGGTCATCGCCCTGTACATGATTTTTATGCTGCTCGAATACCAGCGCGTGAAGGGAGAATGGGAGAACCTGATCCCGCCTCGATTCAAAGAGCCGATTCTCATTTTTGTGACCGAATTTGATCTGGCGATGAGTCGACACTTCAGGGCTCAGGCGGTCGTCGCAGCGCTTGTGGGTCTGTTCTTCGCAGCCGGCTTCGTAATTATCGGGTTGCCGATGGGGATTCTGCTGGGGCTGTTCGTCGGGCTGTTGAACATGGTGCCCTATCTTCAGATTCTTGGTCTCATTCCGGCCGGGCTGCTCGGAGTCATGAAGGCTCTACAGACGGACGGCAACATCTGGTGGCAACTGCTTCTCGTCCTGATCGTCTTTGCCGCGGTGCAGCTCATTCAGGATGGGCTGCTCACTCCAAAGATCATGGGCGACGTGACCGGCATGAGTCCAGCGATGATCCTTCTGAGCATTTCCGTATGGGGCAAGCTCCTGGGCTTCCTGGGCCTGATCATCGCGCTTCCGATGACCTGCCTGACCCTCGCATATTACCGGCGGGTGATCTCCTCCCTGATGAAGGAGGAGAAGTCTGGAAGGGCGCCGCCCGACGAACCGGAAGAAAATGCGAAAAGCGAATCGGAAGAGGATGCGGGCAACCCAGCGGATTCGAGTAGCGGATCCTGAGCCGAAAGGTGTCAACTGCTGTGGTCGGGAAGTCACTTGGGATATTGACTTTCCAGCCAGCGTCACCGGCTCGCCATTTCTGCAGACAATCGGGAGGGGCGGGCCAGCGTTCAGCATAGCTCGACCACTTTCATGAAGCGGGTCACTCCAAACCAATCTCCAGACCCACCATACCCATCGGTTCTAATTCGATAGTCTTGTCCTTACCGAATTCGAAATCCAGCTTCAGCTTGACCTTCTCCGGCTGAGTTTCCGGCTCACCGCCGAAGATTAGGAGAAGCGCCTTTTTGCCTTTCTTGAGGATCCTCACGTCCGCCGCCGGATCGGAAAAGGTCGATTCTAACACTCCTCGACCTGAAGAGGTCGAATATATCAGCCCATGCCAACGCCCTGGATTCGGATGGAGATGTGTGCCAGCCCTGAAGGGGCGCCACGGAATGGGCCTCAACGTTTAGTGACCCATTTCGGGGATAATTCGGCCTGAATCACTCACCCAGGTAAGTCGGTCGGTATCGACTCGCGCATTGCGAGCATTGTATTGGAGTAGTCTCCTGAAAATGTTCGCACGCGAGATGTCTGGTAACGGATTCGGCCCTCTTTGACCGTCGCGGAGGTAGTACTACGGAAAGAGGACCGAATCCTCGGCAGTGCGGACGTGACCACCGTCCCTTACGCGGTCACATCTACCCCTAGTACCCGTCCGAGATGGTCGTTGAAATTGAATTCCGGCTGATCCGGTAACGCTGGTATAGGCCGCAGGGGCGGCGTTTTAGGCATGTCTGGGAACACCCCCAGTTCTTCTTCGACCGGGACCTCCTCGCCCGGCGCGAACTCAAACTGGGAGATTGGAACTCTGACCGGCTGATCGACTGGTTCTGTGACATTCACCGTAATCGGCATCTCCTCCTCGACCGGCCTGGGTTGGAACAGAAGCGTGGGAATGACTGTGTGTTCCGGCACCAGCCTCGCTATTTCGAGTTCGACAGGCTCCACAATTGTCTTGATGACGATCATAGGTTCCTCGACTCGTATGGGTTGAAACAGTGGTACTGGATTCTCGTCAACGACGATGGGTACCGGCTTACGAATCGGCAGGTCTGCGGGGACTGGGATTTTGCCCCGCGTGGGCATCTTTACATCGACGGGAGTTGGTTGATATAGGGGAACGCGTACTATCGCACCCATGGTGTTTACCTTTCAGTGTGTAGAGTTTAGAACTGTTGGAATCGTAATTGAGTGAGGCCGAATCAATCTGGCGCCATTCCGCATCAGTCGAAGCTCCGCTAAGGCGCGGAATCCCTGCCCGCAATGCTCCCGTGTTCTTCCGGCGAACACAGGCGCACGCAGTCACCGCCAGCTTGATTCAAGCAGGCGACAATCGGAAAACGAAGAAAGAAGGCCGGGCCCGTCAACGGTACCCGTATGAGCCGTTCTTCATGTTGAAGTATTTGGTGTCGCGGAATTCCTTAACTGATTGGAATTCATCATCGCACTAGTGGCGCGTATAGCGTCAATCAACCACGAAAACGAACTCAATGAAGGCAGTTCCCCGCAGGGAATGACTGCCTCAAGGCGCTTTATTGGTTCCAGACGGATGAGGCCATGAGCGACAGTGCCATCTTCATGGCCGCAGTCTTATGCGGTTCGTGAGGAGGTGGTTGTCAGCGTAAAGAGGCCACTCGGGTCAAGAGCCACCTGCCGTAAACAGGCAAGGACCAATCTCATCACTCGAGTCTTCTATGCTGAATCTCCCTGAAAGGGTGGAAAGGATGTGAAATCTTCGGCCGTTCAACGACCTAATTTGACGTGCATTTATTCTCGGAAGGAACTCGAAAAACTTTAGCCGGAACATGATAAATCACTCGAAGGAGGGTGTGTCAGCGCGGCGGTTCCTCACGTCGATGTCGGCCTGAGGTGATCTGTTCATCTGTCTCTAAGGATGTGACGCCTTGGGCTCTCCTTCAGTTCGCGTGGCATCCGAAGGGTGAGTACATTAGGTTCCTTCATTGGAGATCCCTCCAGTGTTTCATGAACTCTCTTGGAGTCGTGACCCGAAAACCTAAGCCCTTGAGTTCCAACGTGAGCAGATATGCTATCGCCAATCAAACGACCAGTGCTTCTCGGAGGGCCAACTCGCTCTTCCTTCATTATCTGCTCTGCATCAGCTTCAGCGCACTTGGTTCGAGCATGGCCGAGGAGGTCATCATCCACTCATTCGAGAATCTTGAAGGAGTGACGGCCAGGCCCTGGGGGCCGGTGACGGTCGAACAGGCGGCGAATCAGGACAAGAAGTTTCTTTCGCATGGTGAGAGCAGTCTTTACATGTCCTCTGCCACCACGGACAAGCCGGGCAAGTATGCCAGCCTGGCGATCATGCTGAAGGAGCCGGTCGATCTGAAGAACCGGGAGTTTCTGTTCGATGCCTGGACAAAGACTCCGGAAAGTACGCAGGCGCTCTATGTCAGGATGTACGACTCCAAAGGCGGGTGCGCTGCCAGTTGGAGCAATTGGTCGTCTCCATTCAGAAAACGCCAGGGCACGTTTTCGATTACTCCCAAACTGAGCGTGGGCCGGTTTATCTGGGAGCCGAAGAAGATTACCGAAGGCGCGCGGCCAGAGGCTGTAACGCGGATCGAATTCATCATCGGCTGCAAGGATCCGAACACGAAGTTCGATCTTTTTCTCGATTACCTTCGCTACAGGCCAGAGCGGAAGAAGGTCGTCTCGCTCACCGAACTGAAAGAGGCGACCGCGCGAATTGCCGAAACTTCACTGAATGAAACGGTGGTCGTGGTGCCCGGTGATTTTCCTGACACTGTAAAACAGAAGTTGGTCCGGGCGCTTAAAGCGGCTGGAAGCGCGGTTCAGATCCTGGACGCAGAAAAGGAATTGCCTGTTGGCCGTTCAGCCATCCTCGCTGGCCGTCTCGATACCAATCCGCACGTCGCCTGGCTCTACAACTACGGGTACACGCCGGTGGACGTGCACTATCCTGGTGGGGACGGCTGGCTCGTGAAGACAGTTCATGATCCCTGGGCGACGGGAAGGAACGCAATCGTCCTCGGAGGCAGCAGCTTGAAGGGAGTGGAGCGGGCGATCGACGTGTTCTGCACGAGGCTGCCGAAACACATTCGAAAGGACGGCGGCAGGGTCCTGCTGAAATCGATGTGGGATTTCGAATTGGGCGACGAGGCTCAGCGGACCATAGGCCGATTGATGCAGGAACCCAAAGGCGACTACGCGGCAACTCAAGTGAAAGTAGTCCGTGCGGCTCTTGTGAGGGGTGTTCACACCGGAGCGACGAACTACCTCGCACGCTACGGCCAGTACTATGCCCTGACAGGGAAGCCATGGTATGCGAAGGCATTCGTGGCTGTGACCGATCTGATGTACGAACACTATCTGTCCAAGCCCACGACCTACGGCGGCCCCTGGGGTATGGACAGTGATTTTACCGTCTATCGCGTGTTCCCCGGTTGGGATGTGGTTGAGGAGTGCCCGGCGATTACGGATGAAGAGCGCCTCCGTGTGACTCAGATCCTTGGGAAGTGGGTGAAGGAAGCCTGCGCGCCGAAAGCGCGAAGCGTCCGTGGGAATCGGCGTGTCCGCTTCAACCACCAGACTTTCCCGGCGCTGGGGCTTCACTTTGCCGGCACCTATTTCAGCAAGTATTACCATCTGGCCGAGGCACGGGTTTGGCTGGCCACCGCGAAGGAGTGCTTCCAGGTCCAGGCCGACGCCTTCAAGGTCTACGAAGACTGCAACAGCTACCAGTGGTTGACCAACTACCACCTGTTCCGCTACGCGATGGCGGCACGGGACGACACCTTCCTGAAAAACGGAAACGCCAAACGGATCGCCGATTACTGCATCCACAACATGGATAACCTGGGATTCCAGGTGCCTTACGGCGACACCGGCAGTTGGCAGTGTTCGTCGAGCGACCTGCCGTTCCTGCGCGCAGCGGCACATGTGACTCGCGATGGTCGTTACCAGTGGGCGCTTCAGAAGAAGCTGGTGAAGAGGTCCAGTGCGCCGTGGTTCAGTTTCGGGAGTGGAATCGAGGCAACGCCACCTGAGGATTCTGTCGGCGTCTTTGCGTTGCCCGTCGACCCGATGTACTTCGAGACCTTCAAAGGCAGCAGCCATGTCTCGTACGGCAGCGCAGTTGACAAGGTCATCATGCGGAGCGGCCTGGACGAGCAGGACGATTACCTGCTTCTGGATGGCCTGTCAGGCGGGGGCCACGGTCATTACGACGCGCAGACCATCAGCCGGATTACGTCTCGCGGCCGCATCTGGCTGGCGGATAACGATTACATTCGGAGTCTGCCCAAGTTCCACAACGGCCTGCAACTCTTCCGGAACGGTCAGTCACGAAAGATGGCCATCTCTTGCGAGTTCGCAGGCGTCGCGAGAGGGGAGGGAGTCCAATACGCCTCGACGTCGCTCCGAGACGGCGCAGGCGCTCACTGGCAGCGACACCTCTTCCACATCGAAGGCATCGGCTTCCTGGTCATCGACCGGGCTCAGTCACTTAACAGCGGGGAGCGGATGCTGCATCAGCTCTGGCACGTAGTCGGTGAAGTGTCCAAGACGGATTCAGGCTTCGATGTAGTCCAGACCGGTGAAAAGATGCGATTGCGGACCCTCAATGGCCTGCAGTTGAAGACCGAAGTGGATGAGCATCTCAGCGGGAACTGGTCCCACTACCCGCATGCGGAGCCCAGGGTCACACGACTTTCAGTCATCCATCGTGCGTCGACGAACATCAGGCAGAAGGACCTGCGAGAGATCCCCATGTTGCTCCACTTCAGCTCAGCCGAAGACCAACGAGCGGCGAGCATTGAGAAAGCAGACGATCAGCCCGGGAGCTATCGCGTGAGAGCTTTCGACCGCGAGATTGAAGTTCACATTGGTCAGGATGAAGTAGTGGTAGCCATGGAAGAGCGGGAACTGAGACTTCGCCAGGCACGGGCAGCCAGTTGGGAGCAGCCGGAAGAAACGCTGTGGAAGCGTCGCCTTCCGAAGAAACGGCATCGCTGGTCCTCAGGTGAGATGGTTGCCTCGACCACAAGTACAGAGCCCCTGAAACCGATCTGGACTCACACCTTTCGTCCGCCGGAAGTTCTGGTAAGCAGAAACGGCCGTCAGCCTGCTTTCACCATCAAGACGGATACGCCGCCACTTGCTCACAATGTCTTCCGCAGCGATGAGAAGCCGCAACAGCTCGAAGCCGTGTTCGACGGCGTTCACAAGACCGTCGAAGGCAGTGTGCAATGGGGCGATGACCAGGTTGTCACTCTTACGATCAGTTTCGGCCAGAAGCTGCCGGTCGACCGTGTCGTCCTGCGTCAATGGTTCGGGGCGCGGTCAAGCAAAGGCAAGACGTTCATGCTTTCGAAAGCGGGCCTGTGGGCGAGCACGGCAGGGAAAGAGCAGAAGCTCGGCGAGATAGCAGACAGCAAGGACCGGAAAAGCTGGGGAAGTCCCATTCCGTATACGTTCGGCCCTTTGAACGCCGAAGTTGATGCGCTCCGCCTGGAGCTCACGCCCAGGAAAGGCTCCGGAAATTACGTCGCAGAGATTGAAGTCTGGGCCACGACTGATCGCCTGCCGGCAAATTATCCCGTTTCAAAAGAGCCCGTGCGAGACCTCACACTGGCAGACCTGGACAATGATGGCACAGAAGAGGCCATCGTGTGTGCAGATGACACTGTTCACGTCTTCCGGCTCGATGGTTCGGTTCTTTGGAAGTGGGATGGCGGAGACCTGCTGGACGTTCTTGCCTCCGCGGATCTTGACGGGGACGGAAAGCCTGAGGTCCTGACCGGTGGCAAAGGCCGGAAGGTCCACTGCATCGATGCATCAGGCAAGGAGCGATGGTCTTTCGATGTTCCTCGCTACAAGCGTCCCGGCAACGTCAAGGTCCTCTTCACGACCGATCTCGAAAGCGATGGGAAGAAGGAGGTCATCGCCGGCTGCGACAACTGGCGTTTCTACTGTCTGAACGCCGACGGCACCGAGCGTTGGTTTTACGAAAGCGTGCACCGCTCGACTTCCGGCATGGCAGCGGATCTTGACGGCGATGGCAAACAGGAAGTTGCACTTGGCACCGAATACTACTGGTGGCACCTGGCGAACTGGAAAGGAGAACGCGTTTGGTCCTACAGCACGAGAACCGGCCCCCGAGCCAACTGCCTGGCCTCAGCAGATCTGGACGGAGACGAAAAACAGGAAGTTATCTTTGGTGGAGCTGACGGTAACCTGCATGTGCTGTCCGGCGAGCCAGACTCACGAAGCCGGGGGAAGCTGCTCTGGCAGACGAATCTTGGCGACGAAGTTCGGGGCATGCAATGCCTCGATATTGATGGTGACGGCCGCCAGGAGATCCTCGCAGCTTCCGACAGTTTTTACGTTTTCTGCGTCAACGGAGACGGCAGCATTCGATGGCGAAAGGAAGTCGGTGACGCGGCTCTGTGTCTGGATGTCCTGGCCGATGAAGGGAAGTCAAGAGTTGCGGTCGGATGCGCGAACGGAAGCATCGTGGTTGTGGATAAAAAAGGAGAGATTACCGGGCAATTCCAGGCTTCCGGTGCAGTAAGGAAAGTCAGATTCACGAAGAAGGGAGACCAACATCTGATCGTGGCTGTCACTGCAGCTGGGGAACTGGGGGTCTTCGGCCTGGCCAGTATTGCGGGGCCTTAGGGAGAGAAGGGGGCGCACCATTTGCCATTTGGCAGGTGCGCTTTGGGAATGCTTCGCTGGCCATCAGGGGGATTGCGAGTACACCCGTCCTTCCGCCCTGACCGAGAGACTGATCACCTGCACCACGATATCGGGCTAACCCTACACTCCCGTGGGAGCAGCATGCACGCAGTTCAACTTCCCGTCACGGTAATCGCTCGCTTTGAGCATCCAGGCCGAAGGCAGTCGGAAATGCGGTTTGAGATAGCTGGAACGAACCAACTCCTTTCCTTGTCTTGGTCTCTTGTCCAACCCGATTCCTCAGGCTATGTTTGGTTCTCCTTGGTAACGTGGAGCCATGGGTGGAGACTGCTTGAGAGTTTAGTCCAGTAGAAATGAGGTGGGCAGGAAACATGGAAGGCGAATTCAGACTGACCGATATGCGCTCCGACCATTCGGTTGATACCTCTCTGTTCCTGCCTTTCACAGTAGCTCGCCTACTCAGATCCGGGGCGGAGACCCATGCAGCCCTTACAATCAAGTTCTTCGATATCCTGGGACCAGGATTGGTGACAGATAAGCTGAACATTCACTGGGACTCCGGGCAGATTCACCGCACGGCCTTTCCTGTTTCGGAACGGACCATCACAGAGTGGGGAGCTTGTGGAATCGCTTGTGTCCTGTTATCGGCCTATACTGATTTGAGACTGACTGCTGTAGGGCTGGATGGAGACCGTTTTGATTATTGGGTCAGTGACGGTGAAAACGATTTTGGACTGGAAGTGAGCGGAACAACCGTGGAAGATTTGGAGACTCGTCATCGTTTCAAAGTTAGGCAACTGCTCGGTAACCCTCATGGCGTTGATGGGTATGTTGTCGTCGTGGATTTCTCAGCTCGAGAGGCCGTTTTCTCCTTTAATCGGTTCGAGGCAGACTAATGAAGACTAAAGAATCACCAAGAGGCATTAGTCGACAAGGGCTTGATTCTGCTTTTGAGGCCGACGAGAGGCGCAAATCGAATCTTCTTCTGACGGCACGAAGTCTCCGAGAGGAAGGCAAGTCAGAGGAGTCCGCGAACACTTTTGCCGAAGTCGCGGAGATCGAAGAGCGATTGAGCAGTCTGTGCGAGGAAGCAGGATTGCCCGAAAAAGCAATTGTGCATCGCTTCAGTGCGGCCGGATGCTGGGCGCAGGCCGGAGATTTCTACCATGCCATTGCCATGTGCGATTCCCTGCTGTCTGGTTTGCAGGGAAGTCATCGGATGTACAGCCACATCGAAGGATTCGTTCAGGCATTGAGAATCCGCCGCTCACAATGGTACGCCAGCCTGGAAGTGGAAGAGAGCGTAAGGGGTGTGTAGATAGATCCCTGTTTGATGAGAGCACGGCAAGTTTGGATGTTGGGGGACAGATCCGTTTTGCCAAAAGGGATTCGACCCGATATCTCGAACACCTATCGTAAATTTTCGGTGGACCCGAGATGGGAGGCAG
>Ga0187827_10002052_pt1 | contig 28073 bp, 17 predicted proteins | sample ETNtaG_39_FD_167969 | JGI IMG/M metagenome (GOLD analysis project Ga0187827, IMG submission 167969) | Marine microbial and viral communities from oxygen minimum zone, Eastern Pacific Ocean - ETNP2014_SV_150_PacBio MetaG (Illumina Assembly) | ecosystem: Environmental > Aquatic > Marine > Hypoxic...
TGGCAGCTCGATGAGGAGGCCAAGGCGGATCGGAGGAAGCAGAAGCAGGAACGCAAGCGGCAGAAGGGGCCGCAGCCGGCGCGTGACTCGGCGGCAGAACGGCCGCCGTCGGTCAATGTGGCCGACTTGAAGAAGCGCATCTTCAACCCCAGTGTCTCGCGAGACAATGTCATCAAAGCTCTGGAGGCCCTACCACCAGGTGAGAGAAAGTCCACGATAGCCGGTCTGCCTCCGGGCCTGAGAAGGAAGCTGGGCAACTATCTGAAAGAAGGAGGGCGCTGACCATGCGTGCTGGTGAGAGCGTGCTTTTTGCGCTGACGGAGCAGGGGCGCGTGCTCTGCGAAGTCAGGGAATGGTCTGGGGAGATGATGGAGAGCATCCCGGGCGGGAAAGTGGACCCGATAGACAGAGAGTTTCCGGATTACCAGGAAGCTGCCCTGAAGAGGGAACTCAATGAGGAACTGGGTGTGGAGCCGACAGATTTCAGGTACATCGGTGATGTCTGGTATGAGGACGAATGGGTCTTCCATGTCTTCATTGTGTACGCCTGGAAGGGACAGCTCCCAGCTACAAACCATGAGTTGAACAGACCCCTGAAGTGGGTCCACCCGAATGACCTGCAGGACAACTATTACATGCAGGGACTGGGCAAGCTCATCAGAAAGACAATCCCCTGAAGCCGAAGGACGCAGCATCAATGACTGCCTGTTTCAGGTCCGCAGGCCGAAGCTCGTCGAAGATTACGCATGAGGTAACCGATGTCACGATCATTTGCAGTCTCTTTCATTCTCGGCTTGGGCTGGCCTTTCCTCATTTGCCTTCCAGGTCTCCTGCCCTGTCAGGCAGAGGACCTCCCCCACCAACCAGACCCACAGACCGTTCAGCTCTGGAACTTCGACCAGGGAGAGGGCCGTAAGACCTCTGATTCCGTTCAGAAAGTGACAGTCGACATTGCCAACTGCGAATGGGGTCCCGGAAGATTCGGTAAGGCCCTTGTATTCGACGGCAAGAAGGCTCGCCTGGCGATCCGGCTCAAAGTTCCTCTGTCGTTCGCAGGTGACGGCAGCTTTACCATTGAGTGCTGGATTCGGACTTCCCGTGTGGGACAGACACAACAGATCTTTGCGTCCCCCAATTGCGAGTTGGAGGTGCGCAAAGAAAACGGACAGATCTCGTTTAACCTCCGCGGCCAACGCGGCACCTCCACCCGTTGCACGGGCAACACGAGCGTAGTCGATGGCAAGTGGCATCACGTCACCGCTGTTCGGGATGCTGAAGCGAAGGTTCTCAAGCTTTATGTAGACCATCGCTTCGATGTCGAAGTTGAAGACAGAACAGCGGGACAGACCATCGTGGTGGGTCACCCGGTCTTTGGTGGAAAGCCGAACGGAAGGGAGATGTTCAAGGGCTCCCTCGATGAAGTCAGAATCTCCAACATTACGCGCACGGTGGCTCCACCGACGGCGGGTGAGAATGAAGTTAAGCCGTATGTTCTTGAGAACGATCGAGTTCGAATGGTCTTCGCCGTGGGCGAAAGGCAGGTCTTCCTCGCAAGCCTGTTCGACAAACGATCCGGGACTGAATTCATCGAGAAGCGACTTTCCGCGACACGGACAGGGAACCTGTGGAGTGTGATCCTCCGCTCACCTGACGGGCTGAGTTCGCTCGACGGGGAACAGGGACGGTTGACCGTAAAGACGCGCGAGCGGACGGCAGGCGATGAACTTGTCCTGCGGTGGGAGAATCTTCGAATTCCTCAATCGGGTGGGCAGGTATCAGTCGAGGCCACCGTTCTGCTGCCGACAGGTTCTGCATTCTCCGAATGGCGGATCCGGATTAAGAACTCAACCCAAACCTATGGCGTGTGGACGGCAATCTTCCCTCGCTTAAGGAACCTCCGGAAACTTGGTGAAGACGGGAACGATTTCCTCGCCATTCCCGGTGGAAACGGTGGCGGCGCCGGTGAGGGGCAACTCTACTCTGACCCTTTCAAGACACTGCATCCCAGAGTTCGCACGTATCCCTGCTACCACCAGTCCATGCAGTTTAATGCGTACTATGGATCTGAAGGCGGCCTCTACTTCTCGACACCGGACGGTGAGATGAATCTCAAAGGCTTCCACTTCCGCGCGTCGAACGGCAAGCCGCCCGCGCTTCTTTACGAGGTCCATCACTTTCCTGCCAACGCCGGGGTGCCTGCTACCGGTCTGGAAGTCTCCTATCCGTCGGTAATCGGCCCATTCAGTGGGGACTGGTATGACGCGGCACAGCTCTACCGTTCGTGGGCATTGAAACAGAAGTGGGCAAGGCTGGGACCTCTGCATGGGCGGAAAGACATCTCGCCCTGGATTCGTGACGGCGCCTATTGGATGTTGCTGCCCCTGGACTTTATGCCATCGAAACGCAAACACCTGAGACGGCTGGCTCGGTCTCTGCCAGAAAAGGAGGTCCGACGTCTCGCCCGCAATATCGATGTCGATTCGACGCTCGCCATGGTGCGTGAGGCCCGGGATTACTTCGGCTTCCCCATGACACTCTGGTGCAGCGACTGGTATGAAGGTGGAGGCGACATGTCTCCACCACGGTACCTGCCCATGAATGGCCTGAAAACGTTTCTCGAACGTATGCACGCCGAGTTTCCAAAGGTCCATTTCAGCGCCTATGTCGCACCCAAAAGGTACAGCGTGCAGATCCGTGAGTATGGTGACGAAGTGCAGACGAATCTTGAGAATCGCCCCGACGGCTCGCCGTCCATGGGGCCAGTGATGCCAACCGAGACAAACGATCAGCATGCGTATCCCTGCTGGTTTACTCCTTTCTGGCAGGCTCACTGGAAGAAGAAGGCGTCTGATCGAGCGTCGCTTGGGATCGATGGATTTCACGTGGACGAACTCGCATCGGGCACATCATTTCACGACCAGTGTTTCAGTCCGAATCATGGCCATCCGGTGGGCGGGGGGACGTTGTACGCAAACACACGCAGGCGCATGACATCACTGCTCCGCGATAGCGCTCGACGTGCTCGAAAGGACTTCGCCATCCATCACGAAGCCCTCAACGAAATCTATATCGACGTGGCGGACGCCGCTGAGGTCTGCACCTCGCCTTCGAACAACAACATCCCGCTCTACGAAGCCGTCTACCACGACTACAACTTCATCATGGGCAGGCGCATCCTCGAATGGACAGATCGCAACCTCTTCCGAAAAGGCCGGGAAGACGGGGACAAGCACATTGACGAATTCGTATCCTCGTTCGCACAAACGTTTGTGTGGGGCAACCAGCCCGGTTGGACCCGCATGGACATCGTCTCATATGCCCCGCGAGTGGCCGGCACCATCCGCCGTTTCATGAACGCCCGATACCGGGCCATGAAGTTCCTCAACGTCGGGCAGATGATGCGACCATTGACGCTCACGAAGCCGCTGGCAAAGGTCAAGAGGATCTGGCGTCGATGCGATACTCCCGAACACATCCTCCCCGTGGTATACAACTCAGTCTGGAAAGCCGCCGATGGAACGATCGGGATTGTCCTCGCAAACATTACGGACGCCCCCCAGATCATCCACTACAGGTACGACTTGAAAGACAGTGGCCTGAACCGAACGCCTCTGCAGATTCAGCGGATAGATACAGCTTCTCCTGGCGATGCCGAGAAGGTTCAAGAGACGGTAATGGAGCGATCGGATTCCATTGAGGGTTACTCTGTGAAGATTCTTGAGATCAAGCCCTTCAATCAAGAGTAAGCGGTCCCAGCGTTACCGTTCCGTCGCAGACCGAGAGAAACAAAGTCTTGTGCTTGCGGCCATCAGGCCACGTTACTCGTGAGGGATCGATGTCACAATCACTTTCGGCCTCTTTCCTGACGGACGACGTATCCGAGGTCCAGCGGCAGCATGAGCTGCAGTTTGAGCGTCTCTGCCGGGGCGACCAGCCGGCACATGTACCGACATTCGCAAGCGATGTCCTGGGCCTGCCGCGGGACGAGTCCCGCGATGTCGACGCATGGCTGGGCGAGAAGCTTCTCCATCTCAGGGAGAATATTGAGAGGTACAAGGACCCGGTGACCTGGCGGCCCTTTGCCTTGTCTCTGGGCCGGTATGACCTCCATTTTGCCAGCGCGGTGATGGGCTGCCCGGTCTTTCGCAATGGCGATGGTCCCGTCTGGTGGACGTCCCTCTCGAAGCTCGGAATGCGCATGGAGGACTTCCGCTCTCCAGACCTGGACGAGAACGCGATCTTCCAGGAGATGCTGGGGATATTGAAGTTCGTTGTCGAGGCAACCGAGGGCACGGTTCCAGTCGAGATACCATATGTCTCTGAACCGCTCGTCGCTGCCGTCGATATGTTCAGCGAGGATTTTCTGGCCTGCCTGGCTCAGGAGCCGGAGTTGGCCGGCCAAGTGCTCGACCGCATATCAGCCACAATACTGGAGATGCGTCACCGGTTCTTCGAAGCGGTGCCAGGCGCGCCGGTCTACGCGCACGGCTTTTTCAGCCGGATGATGCCCCGCGGATACACGCTCCTTTACGGCTGCACCACGCAACTGATTTCCGGAGATATGTACGGACAACATATTCGTTGCCGGGACGTGGACCTTTTCACTTGCCATGCCCGCGGCGGATGCATTCACCTCTGTGGCCGACACACCCAGCACATTGACGCGTGGCGGGATATGCCTGAAGTGAAGTCGCTGCAACTGAACGACGCCGCGAACGACGATCTGGAGGAGTATTGGAGCAATCTCCGGCCCGACCAGTTTGTCATCCTTGTCCCCTCAGAACGCATGACCGCTGAAAATGCCCTCGAGGTCACCGGAGGGCGACAGCTCGTGATCAACATGACGACGGAGAAGAGGATTCCGGTCCAGTGAGATAGCGGCTGGAACGCGGACGGATCATGAAAAAAACGCTCAGAGAATCAGCACAGTCAAGTCAGGTTATGCAGTTTGATTCATCCGATTAAGGGCTGCATATTTGATGCTCCGTCCCTGTAACCGTCTTGAGCAGGAGAGCCGAACTCAAGTTGAAACATCGACTCAGCCAATTCCTGAATCTGGAGCCAGGCGAAGAGAAACTGGTCGGTTGCGCGCTGCTACAGTCAGTATTCATCGGTCTGCCGCGGCTCTTTACACTTACGGTAGCAAGCGCCCTCTTCCTTGAGAGGTTTTCCGCCTCCAATCTGCCTTATGTCTACATCGCCGGCTCAGTGATTGTTCCCTTAGTGGGATTCCTTCATCTGAACATTGGTAAGAGACTATCGTTCCAGCAGCACCAGACGGGCACTTTTCTCGCGCTTGCCGTCTTCTCTCTAGCCTTCCTCGCAATACTCCTGCTTTCTGATGCCAGTTGGCCGATCTTCCTTCTGCTGGTCTGGTATGACGTGGAATGGTCGATGCTTAACCTTGCCTTCTGGGGCACGGCTAACCGGGTCTTTACTGTGCGGCAAGGGAAGAGACTTTTCGGCCTGATCGGAAATGGTGAAGTTCTGGCTCAGGTTGCCGGTGGCCTCCTCACTCCCGTTCTCGTAGGGCTGGTGGGCACGCGTTCGCTTTTGGGCATTTCCTTCATTGGGCATTGCTTCGCCGTCGGAATCTTCATCTACATCACTCGCGCCTTCAAAGAAGAGTTCAAAGAAGAAATCGATACTGCATCGGAGAATCAGCAGGCATCTCAAGGCTTCTTTGACTTGTTTAAGAGCCGCTATGCCTTGCTGATCATGGCGTCTTACTTTTTCTGCGCATATATCTCGTATTACTTTGTCGACAACATTTTTCTTTCACAGACCAAAGAGAACTTTCCAAGACCCGAAGACCTGGACCGGATGACCAGCTTCCTCGGCCAGTTCTGGGCCGTCGTAGGTATTACCAGTCTTCTCTTCAGAACTTTTGCTTCCGGAAGGTGGGTGGCTCATTTCGGATTCCTTGGCTCGCTGCTGACGCTCCCTTTCTTTGTGGGCGTGGGAGCTCTTGCCATCGTTTCATCGGGGCTTCTGGGTGCCGGGACCAAAGTGCTTTTCTGGATCGTTGTCGGTTTCAAATTCTTGGAGAGGGTCTTTCTCGCGGTCTACTACCCCGCTCACTATACCCTCTATCAGCCGCTGTCCCCCGAGCGCAGAGACCAGATTCAGACAATGGGAGAGACAGTGGTCGCGCCCATAGTCGGCGGCTTGACCGGTCTGTTACTCCTGGGTCTCAGCAATGGTCTTGGCTTTGCGCCAGTCGGGCTGGCCGGCACGCTGATCTTAATTCTGGGTGTCTGGGTCGCGTTCTCCTTCGTGACGAATCTCGAATACCGCCGGATGCTCAATAACGCACTCGAGCGGAGAGGGTTGACCGGTCAGGACCTCAAGCTTGATGACCCGATGAGTCTTCAGATCCTGCAAAAGGGCCTGGCGAGCCCGCGCCCGGAGGAGGCCCTCTACTGCCTGAAACTCATCGAAGAGGCGGATCCGCCCGGCCTGCCGGATATCCTTCTGCGACTGCTGGAACATCCTGATTCGGACCTTCGAGTCGGCGCGTGCCAGGGCATCGAGCGGCTGAGTATCGAGGAACACCTCGAGCTGCTCTGCGCGCGGCTGAAACGCGAGGAAGATCCAGCAGTTCAGGGGGCCTTGCTTCGGGCCATTTCCTCAACGGCACCAACGGAAGCATTCGACCTGCTCAAGTCTCATCTCGATTCGGAGGAGGAGTCTGTCTGTCGAGGCGCGCTCGTCGGGCTCATTCGTTACTGCGGTCTGGAAGGCGCGGTCGAGGCCGGAGCACGCCTCGTAGGGCTCGAGAAGTCAGAGTCGGGGAAGGAGCGCAGGCTGGCGGCCAATCTTCTGGGGGACATCGGCGTCACCAATTTCTACAGGGGAGTCGAGTCGCTGCTGCGAGACAAGGATCCATCTGTTCAAGAGGCCGCGCTCAGAGCGGCGGAGCGTCTGAACAACTCCCGCCTCTGGCCGCTGGTCATCGAATGTCTGGCGCAATCGTCACTACGCGAAACAGCAATCAAGACGATTGTCTCCTGCGGTGATTCCGCGCTCCCGTCGTTGGAGGAAGCGTATGAAAAAGCTGACGATTCTCCGCAGGGCAGACGACGGATAGTGCAGGCAGTAGGGCGTATCCGAACGCCCGCAGCTATCCAATTCCTCGTGCACCGTCTTCACGAGGCCGATCGCAACTTCCTCCAGGAAATACTCTGGGCGATACATTTCAGTGGCTATCAGTCCCGGAGTGACGAAAGGGCCCGCATAGATCGTCTCCTGCAGGAAGAAGCGGATTTTGGCAGGAAGATCCTGGAAGCCCGCGCGGCATTGATTGGGCGTGCGGGGCCTTCGATGTTGAGGTCCGCAATCGAATACGAACTGGAAAAAGTTCAGATCCGAATCTTCCTCCTCTTCTCGGTGACTTATCCTTCGGCTTCAATCATGCTCATATGGAGCAATTTCAAGGAAGGATCGAATGAGAAGAAAGACATCGCTCTTGAACTGCTCGACAACACCCTGAAAAGTGATCACAAAGAACTGGCCCTGCCGATTCTGGCACCCCCATCGATCACATCAGCTGATACAGAGGAAATAGTTATCGAAACCATCCTGACGCAGCCGGATACCTGGGCGAATCCCTGGCTGCTGGCATGCACGATTCACTCGGCGCAATTCCTGTCCATGGACGGGAAGGAGGAATTGATTCAGCCGTATCTCGATCATCCGGATCGCGCTGTCAGCGAGGCCGCGGGGGCCGCATGCTTGAGGGATGGCCACTCAGATCGCGACGCAGTTGGGGAAGAAGCATCGTTAACCATAATTGAAAAAGTCCAACTGCTGCAGAAGGCCAGCATTTTTACCTCTATCCCTGATGAGATTCTTGCAGACATCGCGCAAGCGCTGAAAGAGATTGATATCGCTGCGGGGAAGACCCTTTTTGAAAAGGGTGTAATTGGCACCACGATGTACATCACAGCATCCGGTAAGATGCGCGTCCATGACGGAGAGGTCACTTTCGCTGAACTCCCTGCCGGCAGCATCTTCGGAGAACTCGCGGCACTTGATCCGGAGCCGCGATCCGCATCCATCACGCCCATCGAAGACAGCAAGCTATTCGAGATATCGCAGGAGGCTCTGTTCGAACTGATGAGGGCCAGGGCGGAACTGGCCGAAGGCATCCTCCAAGTGCTCTGCACCCGCCTGCGAGAGTTACTTGCTAAAGGGCAATCCCCACCGCCGAAGGAAGAGAGTGGCCAAGGCCAGGAGGAGGCGCTCACGGTGAAGGCCACCGAAGATGATCAACTCAGTATCATCGAACGCGTCATCATCCTCAGCACTTGCTCGATTTTTACAGAAACGTCTGATGCCATTCTCTCTCGGATTGCGGAGCTCTCCAGAGAACGCCGGCTGAAGAGGAATGAAACGCTGTTCCACAAGGGGGATCTTGGAACAACGATGTACATGGTCGTGGACGGCAAGATAAAAGTTCACGACGGGGACACTTTGATCGTCGAACTCGGAGAGAGAGCCATCGTCGGTGAAATGGCGGCTCTTTCCTCAGAGCCCCGCACCGCATCTGTGACCGCTGTCGAGGACACTGTGCTGCTTTCCCTTGACCAGAAGTCCCTGCAGGAGATCATGCGCGACCAGTTGGATGTCATGCTGGGCATCATCAGAGTGCTGATCCGTCGGCTTAGAAGCATGATGTAACATTGAGGATGAGGGCCAATGAAAACGTGGCTGGTTATCGCCGTTTGCCCCGGCAGTGCTGGCACCTCGGTCTGGAAGCCCCGGCTTGGCGGGACGCTGCCGGCTCTCATCAAGTCTGGCGACTTCGGCTACTCATAGCCCGGGTCAGGTCTTGACGCATTCGACTATCTTTCCACATTTGCTGATGTTGTGGATAGTGGCCGACAGGCCCGCCTCGCCGGCCGTTTTGAAGTAGTATTCATCAGTGAATGCTGTGGCCAGGATGGTGCCGCTCCCGACGCTGTAAATCACGTCGTTCCCGCGAACGTCCTCGACGGGGAACCCGAGTTTTCGATAGTACGCAAGGCGTTCCTCAACCACATCGGACCCGTATCGGTAAACAGATAGATAGATCCGGCCGTCGACCAGTTGGCTGATGTTGCTGAGAATCTCTGCGTGATGATTCGGGTCCATGTTCCCAAAAGTGTTCCATGTAAGAATCGCAACATCGAACCGATCAGTGACTCTTAACGGCAAGACTTCGGCCGCGCATTCCATGGCAGTGACGTGGTCCCACTCCTCTGTTTTTTCTTTTGCCAGCTCCACCATCTTCGTGGATATGTCGATCCCCAGGATCTTGTCAGTCTTTGGGGCCAGCTTTTCCAGGTAATGCCCCGGTCCGCATCCGACCTCCAATACGGAAGCTGCCAGTGCGATTCGGTCAGGTATGAATTCGTTCTCACATTTGAGAAACTGTCGGATTCCAGGGGTGAAGAACTGTGGATCGAACAGAATCAGGCTTTGGTCATCCTCGTAAGCCTCTTTGCTTACAGACATCGGCTCTCCTCAATTTTTGACAACACGGTAGACCCAGATTCGATACAGAATGTCCGGTTCGGCTCTGGGAAGGCCCTGAAAGCTCTCGCTGACTTTTTCCAGAATCCACCGACCAGCCCTGGTGTGCGAATCCAACACTTGTCGAATATCGCTTTCCTTGTAGTGCTGCAACTGGATTGAGAAGACCAGCATCCCGTTCGGCCGAGTCAACCGAATCAGTTCACCGAATCCACTTGATGGCGCTTGCCGCGGGCCAAATACGCCGGCCGCAACGATCGCGTCAAAGGATTGGGTTTCGAGTTCAATCCTTTCGCCAAGCGTACCCTCGTAAAGTTCCCGGTAGATGCCTTTCTTTTCTGCTTCATCCAGCATCCCGCGAGACATGTCAAGAGCGTAAAGACTCCTAAACCCGGCCCGGTTCAGGAGCACGCCGGCAAGCCCCGTCCCCGCGCCGACATCCAGGATCTTATCGTTCAGCCTGAGGTACTCTGATGCGATTTCAACGGTCACATCCGGAACCACATAGCCGAACACCTGCTGGATGTCACGTTCGTAGTCTCGTGCCCACTCGCTGTAACGACCGGCCAGATCTTCCGATCCTTCGGCCTGGTAGACCCACTGAACTCTTTCCTCAGGCTTCATCAGGCCGAGTCTCCGTCTGTATCGCTAACCTCAGGCATTTCGTGCGGGCGAGCCATGCCAGGAATCGCAGACGCCACTGTGTCCGCTAGGTCCATCGAGCAAGAACAGACCGATTTCTAGCAGACTGGCCCATCACGGCCAAGTCAGGGATTTCGCGTATCGCGACTTCTCCACCAGCCATGGCCAAGAGAGCCGAATGGAAGTTGACAAGGAGTTCGAGAAAGATATCTGCTTCTCGTGCAGTAATCTGTTGCTGTTCGTTTTTCACAGCGTAAGGATGCAGAATGCTGCCACTGAAGCATCGTGAAAAGCGACATGAGCAGTGAATGGAACCACGACGAAGCGAGGAAGCGTCGGACGCGGATGGCGGATGCTGTACAGCAAGTGCGCATGCCTGACCATCAACGGCAGGCTGGCATGCTCTGGGATGGGTCTCTGGCAATCGGCCCCCAGTGCACGCGAATGGAAACCGCGGTAATGCGCACTGGCATATTCCTGATTTCGATCATCCAGATACTGTCATCGCCGGTTTGGTCAGCCTCAGCCCGTGTGCAGCCGACCGAGGCTTACGGCGTGGACCTGCTGGTTATCGAAAATGATTTTCTCGTTGTTACCATCAACCCGCAGAAGGGCGGGCGGGTCGCAGATATCCTGGACAAGCGTACGGACAAACATCTCACGGGCGGCAAGGATGTCTACTTTGGCTGCTGCAAGGAACTGGTTCATGACGACCAACTGCCTGGCGAGCTGATGCAGGCGGCTCATCGTGGACGGATCGTGGAGCGGGGCCCCAAAGTCGCCAGTGTGGTGACCGAATACCTGGGCCGGACGGTTCGCACTAACGGCGTTGAATTGGTCAAGACGTTTCGCCTGGTCGAAAGCGAGCCGTTCCTGCGACTAAGGTATCGTCTGCGCACTCGGTACGTGGGTGCGGACAATATGGCACTCAGGATCCACAATGTGTTTTCTCCCGGCGGCAAGTTCGAGCCGGAAAGCGCTCGCGCTTTTATTCCCATCCCGGCAGGGCCGCGCGCGGCTGTCTGGAACAAATTCTATCGGCAATACACCGGCGGGTGGTCAGCCGTTGTGCGGGAGGAGACCAGCGAGGGTGTGGTCTGTCTCTTCGACTGGAACAAGATGTATCAGGGCTTCAACTGGAACGTTCCCTCCATCGAATGGTACTACCGCCCGGTCAGACTCAAACCGGGTCTGGTCTGGTCAGACGAGGTCATCATTGGGCCCACAGCCGGACTCGGCCAAATCGATCATGCAGATCGCACTGCCGTCTGGCAGACGTCTTTCGACGGCGGACATGTCACCATTCGGTTCTATGCATTCGTCAACGGCGACGCGATGTTGCAGCCGACTGTCCTTGGCTCAGACGGGAAGACTGTGCATGCGGCGGGAAAAACGGCGAAACTCGAAGCGGGCAAGGTGGCATCGGTGACGTGGGAGGTTCCGGACGGCACGACGCTGAAACAGTCCACGCTGAAAGTCGCGGTTACCGTTGGGAAGACGACGGCCTCATTTCTTGCGAACCCGGCAGGCGTTAAGACCTTCTCCCTGCCGGTTCCGGAGCGGAAGCCGGTGGCGTTGGATGAAGAACCAATCAAGAGAATTCAGATTGCCAGGCCGCTTGACGGGCCGGAAATCCGAGGCAGCCAACCGGTGAAAAGTACGGACACCGGATGGGAGCGCCTGGAAGGAGAGAAGCGTCCTAAGAGTCACCCGCCGCCGGCCGAGATCGACCAGCGGCAAGTTACTCTCGATAGCGGTTCAGCATCTTACGGCCTGTACTACCCGTGTGTGCGAGATGACAAAGACAAGCCCTGGCGCCCCTTCGGAGAATGGGGCAGCGGGCTTGGCCTGGCGGATCCGGCCACCGGCAACTTCTACCGTGGCGGATTTTTCGATTTGGAGATCAACGGCGTCAGACTTCGCTCGGCCGTCCCGGACATACGGCTCGTTCGAGGTACGGGCAAAGCGGCCGTCGACTTTCGATGGGACATTGCCACTGCGACAGTTCACGTGCGTTTCACGGCCCTGGGCGGTGACGGAGCTCTCTACAGCGAAGTCGATATCTCCCCCAAGGGCCAGCTCAAAACCGTCATCGCCAGGTTCATCGCTTTTCCCGGCGGATTCCATGGCGAGCGCGATCGCCGTTTCAGGACCATCAAAGGTGAGTCTGGACACGGGAAGCCTTTGAAGTTTGGCCCGGACATGGGTTGGCTACTTCTCGCGGATCGATTGAAGAACCCCGGCACCGGTGCGGTAGCCCTGGCATTCCCGCCGGAACAGATTCAAGACGTCGAGGTCAAAGCGCCGAGCAATTACGGCGTCACCACAACGGTCACCTGGAAGCCTTCGCTCCGCCGGCTCAACTTCGTTCTCTGGACCATGTTTCGCTCGACGAACCAACGGGCCCTGGAGCGCATCCAGGCGGAACACGGCCCGGCCATGGCAAAGCTCAAGACTCCCGACCGGCTATTCACCGTCGGTAGAGAGGTGGCGCGGCCAAAGCCGAAGCCGGAAGGCATTCGTGTGCGCGTCCTGGAACTGGCGACGTTTGCCCACGGCGAATCCCGGTGGGGCCATCGTCACTTCGAAGAGCTGGAACGCAGCGAGTACCTTTACACTCACAAGTACGGCCAGCCCACGCGGTACGAGGAATTCCTGCGCCGGACGGTCGAGTCGTCCCGTTACGCTTTTCGGGCAGGCGACCAGTTCCGCTACTTCCTGCGCAATCGAAAGGACGTGCAAGTTCACCGGGCCTACAGGAACGTCTTCAGCGATTACCTGGCCAAGCTCTATGACTACGACTTCGTGGTGCTGAATGACTTTCCCCTGGACCTGCTTGACCCATACGAGCGGGATCTGCAGGCATACGTCCGGTCCGGCCGCGGCTTGGTGTTCATGGGGGGATACGGCGCTTACGGCGGCATGGGCAAAGGCTACGGCTCCTGGAAAGGTGCGGCCATCACCAGCCTGCTGCCCGTAAACATCGAGAGTGTGCCTGATTTCGTTGAGCAGACGGACTACAGGCAGGGGCTCTGGAGCCAGAAAATGCAGGGAAGAACACGCGAGTGTGCCTATCCCGATTACCGAATCACCATCGGCAACGGCTTCCAGCGTTTCGGGCCGATACTGCCCATCATGCACTCTCTCGATTGGCTCGGACGGGGCAACCAGGTTGTCCCGGTGCATGACAACCATCCCATCCTTGCGGGCGTGCCGGTGGAGCAACTCTCCCCCAGCTACCACCGCGTAACTGTTCGCGGGGCAGCGACGACCATCGCCAGAATCGGCCACGATCCCGTTCTTGTGGTGGACGCAATCGGCAAGGGGAGGGTGGCTGCGTTGACGTTCAGTGATGCGAGGCGCCTCTGGGTCTGGCGTCATACCTCTCAACTTTTCTCGCAGCTCGCGGATTGGGCAGCCGGTGCGCCGCCCAAGCCGATGGTAAGGCGCACGAACGTCGGCGCCTGGGGACGAGCGGTTGGCGTCGAGCTCGACAATCCGACGGCCAAGACGATCGAGTCCGATCTGATCGTTACTCAAGTCGGCGCAGGCGGACGGCGCGTGGGGAGGACGCTGACACCGGCGATTCCTGCGAGGTCGAGTCGTCGATTCCATCTCGATTTTGAGGATGCCCCACGATTCGCTTCAGGCGAAGTCAAAGTGGTCGCATCCTGGTCAGGCCACACGGCAACAACCTACTTCAGAGATCCGCCATCGTCCGCAGCACCGGAACTCGGAATCGACGACGAGCACAAACGAAACGTCCTCCGCAGGGAGACCATCAGTCCACGCGTCATTGTCGGGCAGCGCGTGCCAGGTGGCTCGACCGTGGTGGCTCAACTGATCGGCGAAGACGGTAGAGCCGTACGCTCATCAGAAACGCTCGCGTCTGGAGCATCGGACGGTGGCCTGCGCCTGCCCATCCCGGCGAAGCGCCTGGCCTACGGCAACTACGCCTATCGCGTGTCGCTTAAAAACGCGAATGAAAAGGAGCTTGCCGCCACGGCCATCCGGATCAAGGTCTGCCGGCTCGTCATCCCGGAGTACCCCATCCTGTGGTACGGGTACGGAGCGCACAGCCAGGGCGACCTTGACTGCTACATGACCCTTGGCTTGATCGAGCGTTTCAAAGAGCAGGCGAACTCGGTCTTCAGTATCCGTGGCTGGGGAGCGCACAACGTGGAGGAAATCTGCGACCGCTCTCTGGGCTTGGGAATTCCGCTTTTCAATTACTGTTTCTACTCACCGGCCGTACGCGGGGACGACCCCAAGTTCGGTCGCTCGCCGCACCACGAATCTCGCTTGAACGCACTCCGGGCCAAAGGGCTGGCACAGGCGCCCTACGCCAAACATCCGGCCATTCACTGGTTCTACATCGACGACGAAGGCACGGGCTTCAGTGAGACAGACTATGACAAAGAGCAGTACGAAAAGATCACCGGCAGGAAGTGGCCCGCGGAATTCAAGTCCGTGGAGGATCACCACAGCGTCGCCAGGTTCCACATCCGCGGCGGCAACAACGTCTGGAAAGCCGCTTTCGACGGGCTGCGGGAAGCGCTGCCTGACCGCACACATTTCTTTCTTCAGTCGGTCGGCAACGTCGCTGCCAACGGAGGCTGGATCTGGGACAACTTTCGCGACAGCGATATCAACTGCATCGACCTCTATCCGCCCGCGCCGGTGGATTACGGCCAGTGCCTCTTTTACTACAACGCCATGCGCTGCCTGGGCTACTACAACGGTAAGCCGGGCTGGATCCTCTTGGGCGAGTACCGCGAGACCTTCGAAATGATGCGCAGCCAGTGGTGGCTGATGCTGGGAAGCGGCCTGGAATCGTACGGCTGGTACGGCGCGAACTACGGCGGAGGACCTCACGGCATTGGCGCCGACCGCATCCACCGTATTGCTCCCTACGATCGACTGGCCATGCGGTACAGCAGCCTGCTGGCGCGATGGGATAAGCCGCGCAGCCGAGTCGCCATCTACTGGTCTCTGGCCAGTTGCGCCCGGCGCGGAGAAGACGAGGGAAGAAAGACCATTCGCATCTACGGCCGCGAGGTGGAAAAAGCATGCCAGGCCGCCGCTGTCGAGCTCTACCGCCACGACCTCTACCCCGACGTGATCACCGAAGCAGAAATCCTGGCCGGCAAACATGACCAGTACGATGCCATCATCCTGCCCGGCGTCACGTGGGACACCAGGCCGGTCGTGCAGAAGCTCACGGCCTACGCAAAGAGCCATCCACTCATGCTCGCCAAAAGCTCGACCATCAAACTTCCGGGCGCTGCGCCCTTCGACGCCGCTGCCTTGTCGAAAAAGTACCCACCTGAGATCGAGACGCCCGACCCGATGGTCCACGCTGAGCCGCTCACGGCCGGCGCCCAACGATACGTCATGGTCTACAACCACCAGGACAAAAATGTCGACGCGTCCGTCCTCATTCGCCAGCCGCAAACAACCGTCGCGTACGATGTCTTCAGCCACGCCTTCATCAAAGTCGCCAGCCAGAATGGCGCTTCCGTCATGAAAGTCCGATTGGGCGCCTACGACGGCAGACTGCTGGCTCTCTGTCCCGCCGCGCTGCCGGACATCAAGGTCGAGGTCAGAGATGGCACATGTGGTTCTGACATCTCTGCACAGATCTTGGCCGGCCTGCCATCAAAGAACGGCGTCGTCCCCGTCGAGGTGGCCGTACTGGATCCGAGAGGAAGTAAGACAGACTACGGGGGTTCATTCGCCGTAACCGGCGGCCGCAGCACTTACGTCATTGCCTCAGGGGAGAATGAACAGACAGGTCGCTGGACAGTGAGCGCAAAGGACCTCATCACCGGAAAAATCGCATCCGCTACATTCCAACTGACTCCGAAACAATGATCCTCTCATGGCTGATTCAACGAAGACACTTCGTAGCCGATGTCGCAGGGAATCGCGCTCGGATCAAGACCACGTCTGATGCACAGGGAGAACTGACATGAGCAATGAATGGACTTTCGAAAGGGCGAAACAACATTGGGCCCCGATGACGAAGGCTATCCAGCATGTGGGGGTGCCCGGCCATCAATGGCAGGCGGGTGTGCTCTGGGATGGGTCACTGGCATTCGGGCCCCTGGGAATGCGAGAGAATCCCGCGTTGGCAGATGAGTCCCAGGCTTTGGGTGACAATCGGCTCCACGTCTCTGTTGGCTTCGGCGATCCCATTTGTTTCATGGACCGCAGGGGTGACGGCTGTGATGCGATTAAGTTGTGTCTGGAAGAGGGGCGTTTGCCCATTCCGCATGTCGAGACGAAAGATGGTGACCTGTTGTGGCACGAGACCGTGTTCGCTCACCTCCTGGGTCGCACACCGGAAGACAGCATGCTTCCCCGTCCGGACGACCTGCTGGTCGTTCATGCGCTTTTCAAGGTGGTCAATAACGCCGACAGTTCACGTGAGGGAAATCTCTGCTTTTATTTTGGTGACGCGAGTTCGCTGCTGTTTGGATACAAAGTCGATACGGGTGACGACTTCAGCCCTTCTCTGGATCACAAATTCGAGGATTCGTTCGGCCTTGTGGGAAGCGAGGTCCGTTACGTCATTCCATCGCCTGACAGAGGTGACCTGGTATGGCACAGCGAGGCAGAAAATGTTCAGTCGACGAAGACTCCTCTGAAGAACGTCCTTCAGTGGCGAGTCCCGCTCGAACCCGGTGAGGAATCGGAAGTCGAGTTGATCATTCCTTACAGGCCCATCGAAGGCGGTACGGCAGAGAAGCTTCTGGAACTGGACAGCGCCTCGCTGCTGAATGAGGCACGCGCTTATTGGACAGAGTTGCTTGATGGCACAAGCGACCTGCTGACTCCGGACGACTTCGTCAATGACTACGCGGCCGCAGTACCGGGGCAGATGGCCCAGCAGATCGGCTACAGGCACAGAAGTTCGATCTGGATGTACAAGACGAGCCCGAACCACTACGAAGTCTGCTGGCCCTGCAACGCGGCAAAGGCCCTCCCCACCCTCGACCTGCGTGGCCTCACTCATCTGTCGCGTCCGGTTCTGCAGAGCTTTGTTGACCTCCAGACAGATGACGTTGGTGTTTTGCGTAGGGACAGGAGGAAAGAGTTCGGCAGATCGGGGGAGCAGGTGGCTGGTGAAGATTTCGAGCGGCGTCCAGGCTTTCTCGGAAACTTCGGCGACTGGACGGCCAATACCTTGCTCCTGAGCCACGGGCTCGAGCTTTGGGCCCTGGCCTCTCATTATCGGATTACTCGAGACGGAGAATGGCTCGGCGCCGGGCCAGAGTCGCCCCTCCAGGCCATCCTGGATGCCTGCGATTGGACCGCTGCTCAACGCCGCGTCACCATGCGTGAGCAAAACGGAAAGAAGGTTCCTCACTGGGGCCTCCTGCCTGCCGCGGCAGCGCACGACTGGCTTTCGGGGAACACCATCTTCAACGACGCATTCTGCATCTTCGGAATGATCGAGGCCGTGCGGCTCCTTCGTGAGATAGATCACCCCCGTGCGGAAGCTATCGCCGAAGAACTTAACGACTACCGGGCATGCCTTCGAGACCGATACATGGAAGCACGGGATCTGGCCCGTCCCGTCTCGCATCCCGACGGCTCAGAGATTCCTTACGTTCCTCGCGACACAGGCGAGCTGGACTGGGAGAAAGTTGACTGGACGTACACGGGCTACGGGCCCCTGCGTGCCGGTGCATGGGGCGCATTGGACCCCAATCACGAGCTGGTCGACCAGGCGCTCGCGTTCCTGGAGACCGGCCTACCCAAAGGCGAAGGCCACTACCTGAACATCCGGGACCAAACAGCCGACGTGAACTGGCAGGACATCAGCGATCCCAACGCCGACAGACATTTCCTCTGGCGCCACTACGTGGAATACGAGACCATGTGGCCTATCGGAACCGACCTGTTCCTCCAGCGCGACGACCTCCCCAGATTCTTCGAGTTCTTCTTCAACAACCTGGCCGTTGTGCTCCATCAACCGTGGCAAGTGGGCGTCGAATCCCTCGACGGCGTGCCCTCGTGTGCGCCCGGTGATGCGGAACGCTGGCGAATGATCCGGAACATGTTCGTCAACGAGCGCGGGGGCCACGACGGCTCCCAGCAGTCCCTGTGGCTGCTGCAGGCCATTCCCCGCTCGTGGCTCTTTCCCGGATCCCATCTCTGCGCTAAAGACATGGGCACTCACTTCGGTGGCGCGGTGGATCTCGAAGTGCACGTGTCAGAGGACGGGGAATCTCTGGATGTCAAGGCCGAGTATGAGCTGGCGGTCTGTCCATCGGAAATCCGAATGCGTCTCAGGTCTGGTAACGGAAAGCCCCTTGCTTCAGCGACAGTCAACGGCGCAGAGACCACCATCCTCGAGGCTGATACTATCAGACTGCCCCAGGCAACCACCGGAAATTACCGGATCGTCTGCTCTTTCCGTCAATAGACGGTTTGCTCAATTCCTTTAACCTGCATTGCTATGGAATTCATTCGCGACCTCACCGATCCTCTGGCGGATCAAGTCATCGAACGTCACCGCGTCTATTGGGAGAACGGCGACTCCCCGCGGTCGCTCTTCCGGGTGCTGGGAAAGCCTACTCCCATGGGTGACACGCCCACGGCCCACTATCTCGAGCCACAGCCGCTGGATGCGGCGGCCTTCAAGAAATCCATCGAGCAGAGCTACGATGCCCATGGCCTGCTCCATGACGACTTTATCCGATCCGTTCACGTGGGTGTTCCCAGCGAGGCCCTTTTCGGATGTCCCATTCGGGTAAGCGGCGGGACCCATTGGGCAGAGGACTGTTTCACAAGCTGGGATCAGTACGACCATTACAAGCTGGAAGATAACCCCTGGTTCCGGGCCATGATGGACAACACTCGTCGTGCCATCGATGCCCTCGGGACGGAGCAATACCCCATCTCATGCGGTTTCAATCGTGGTCCTGTAGACCTGGCGGTCGCGGTGCTCACTGCGACGGGACTGGTCGAAGCGCTGATCGAACGTCCGGCCCAGGCCGCTCACTTCATCGACCGTCTCACGGACATCCTCATCGAAACGGCGACGGCTGGCGCGGACCTACAGCCTTTCCACAGGGGCGGCAAGTTCAACTCTTACGGAACGTGGACGCCGGGTACGACTGTCACCTTTTCCGTGGACAGCGCGTGTCTGTTCAGCCCGGCGATGTACCAGGAGTTTTTTCTGCCGAACGACATCCGGCTCTGTGAAGCTTTTGACAGGCCCTTTGCGCATCTTCACGCCTCGGCCCGCCAGCACTTCTCGGACTGGGCGGACATACCGAATCTCGGGCTTCAGTGCGTCATCGACGATGCCGTTCTCCCTGAAACCCACGAAGTCCTGCCCATCGGCCCCCAACTGGTGGAACTGCTTCCGGACTTCAAAAGGATTCGGGAAAAGACATCTCTGATGCTCTACGGATTCTGGGATGAAGCCAGAATCGATGCCGCTCTTGCCGAACTGTCGCCAGGAGGACTCTCGCTGGACATTCGAGTAATGGACCCGGACGCTATCAGAGAGCGATACCTGTCGGCATGAAATTCGGCTCCGGTCACCTTGAAACAGACAAATGCGCCCAGACGAAATACTCACGAAGGTAAAGAATGCGATTGATGCTCTGATCGAGATTGGCAGTCAGTACGACGGCCTGTTTCCATCGCTGATCGATCGCGACACTCATCAGATGCTTTACAGCATGCCGCCTCCCATCCAGGGCCAGCGTAATGGGGACCGCTCTCACCTTGGGTGCAATCTGATCCATGACGAGGCGGCTTTGAAGACCATGTTCGCTCTGTCCGAGTTTTCCGGTGATGAACGATACGCAAACGCCGCAGATCGATATCTCCAACGCTTCTCGAACCACTGCACCGATACGGACACGGGGCTGTTCCCGTGGGGTGAGCACTCGTTCTGGCACCTCATGGAGAACCGAGTGGGCAACAGCTACGTCTACCACAGCCCGGAAACGAAGGCATCTGCCACCCACGATCACCTGCGCCAGGCCCCGCTCTGGCTCTGGGAGAAGCTCTGGCATTTCAATCCCCGCTGCGCGGAGCGGTTTGCCGAAGGGCAGGACTACCATTGGGTGGACTGCTCCCCTCCGGAATACATCCGGCACGCTCCCATTGAAACGAAAACTCATCCATCAAAGGGCAACCGCTCCTGCGATTTCCCCCGCCACAGCGGCTTCTACATATTCAATCTCTCCTTTGCCCTTGCGAAGACCGGCCGCGACGACTTGCTCACTCGGATCGAGAAGTTTCTCGATTACTGGTGGAAGAAACGGGACGATCGGGGCCTGCTGCTGATCGAGAGCCGTTCGCCCGAGGACGATGAGCGGTTCTACGACGTAAACAACCCGGGACAGACGTTGTCTCTGGCGACCAGCCTGTTGGAATCCGCTGAGATTCTGGGAAGCACGCGCCCGGAAATCTCAGCCACCATGCGAGAGAGAGCGGCTACATACCTGAACGGTTTCTTCTCAGCGCCCCATGACCTCGAAAAGGGAACGTTTGTCATCTCCTCGAATCGGGAGACCAATGAAGCGGTCCAGACCATGCCGGTCTGGGGAAGCATCTACGGCCTGTGGCCCGCCTCTTATGTGGCTGTGGTCGCCCTCTGCGCTCACCGTCTCACGCACGATCCGCGGCTCCTTGCGTGGGCTGAATCAGTTGGTCAGGCGTACCTGAGGGAGCCTTTCCCTGCGGATGTGGCCGTACCTGCAATGGATGCGGGTCTCGCCCTGGGACTCTTCGCTGACCTGTACGATCTCACGGGACAAGAGATCTGGCTAAGCGGGGGCCTGGAACTCGCGGGCACGATTGTGGAGCTCTACTTCGACAAAGTCCTGCCTCGCGGAGCGGCGGGCATCGAGTGGTATGAATCGCAGATGGGGCCGAGCTTCCTGCTCCACGGCCTCGCCCGCATGGCCATGCTGGCGGAGGACCCTGAATCCTGCCCCCTCCCTGCAGATTACACCGGAAGGTAGGAGGAAGATGGGAGCCTTACTGATGCCGATCCTGCTGTAACTTTTTCACGCCGCATGCGGGGCACGAAGCGCTTTTTTCTGAGGCAACTATGGAATGCAAGCTCTTGACGGAAGAACAGGTCGAACGGATTCACGAAGCGTCACTGACGATTCTCGAGCGAACCGGTGTATCCGTGCCACATACCGAAATGCTCGGACGCTTTGCGGACGCTGGTGCAAACGTGGACCACGACGCCCAAAGGGTGCGGATTCCGGCGGACCTGGTGGGCCGTTCCCTGGAGACCGCGGGCAAGGCCTTCACTCTTTTCGGGCGCGACATGAGCCGGCGGGCCGAGTTCGGCGTCGGGCGGCGGAACTACAACAGCATTGGCGGCGAAGCATTCTGGGTTGATGAAGTCGGTGGGCCACGACGCCCTGCAACCCTCGACGACGTCGTTACAGCATCGAGGATCGGCGACGCCCTCGAACACATCAATCTTGTCGGCTCCATGGCCGACCCGCATGAGCTTCCGATCTCCTGTCGTTGCGTGGAAGTAGCTGCGACGATGGTGAAGAACACAGTGAAGCCGATCCATTTCTGGTACCACGACCGGGCTTCGGCCAGATTCCTCAACGAACTGATGATCGCTGTCCGGGGTGATGAACAAACGGCATCGGAATACCCGCTTTGGTATCCGTTCCTCGAGCCCATCAGTCCCCTCCGTTTCCCGTTTGACGGGATCGACCTGTTGTATGAGACATCCCGCCTCAATCTGGCTGTGCCCATCGGCCCCATGGCACAGATGGGCCTGTCTGCCCCGATGAGTATCGCGGGCACCATGGCGCTCGAGAACGCTGAAATCCTCGCCGGGGTCTGCATCACTCAACTCATTCGACCCGGCATGCCGGTCTGTTACGGGGGGATCTGCCACGCTTTTGACATGCGAACTACGCAGTTGATCTTCAGTGGTCCGGAGCAGGCGATGTTCGGGGTCGGCATGACCCAACTGGGTAAGCATTACGGGTTGCCGGTCTACATTAACGTCGGGCTGACCGATTCAAAGCGCCCGGACGCCCAGGCCGGTCTGGAGATCGCGGCGACGCTTGGCATGGGCGCCGCTGCCGGCGCCGATATCTTCGGCCACATGGGAATCTCCGGCGTGGATCAGGCGACATCCCTCGACATTCTCGTGCTGCAGGAAGAGATCATCAGTTACGTCGAACGGACCATGGCGCCCGTTGACATGAGCGACGAGGCATTGGGCCTTGACCTCATTGATGAGGTCGGCCCGGGCGGCACTTTCATCGACACCATGCACACCGTGGAAAGGATGCGCAGTGAGCTCTGGGCCCCGAAGCTCCTTGACCGGGAGTTCTACCAGGCGTGGCTGGCCGGCGGGGGCCTGTCTACAGAGCAGCGGTGCCGGGCTCGCAGGGACGAATTGCTCAGCCGGCACGAGCCAGAGCCACCAGATCCGTCGGTGGTGAACGCGATCAACGAGGTCGTGAAATATGCCAGGAAGGAGCTTGTGTAGTGCCTGCCCATCCCGTCCTCGCCGATTCTTATGCCCGGGATGAAGCTGTCTGGGATGCTCTTTGGGAGAACAGGTCCATTGGTCGGATAGCGATTGCTGTCCATCCTGACACGGAAAGAAGGAATCTGGCAAAGGAGCTCGCAGCCGACCTGCTGCATGAGCCTGAGGTTCTACCGGCCGGTTGGACTGAGCGGTGGCGGGATGCCCTCCTGGATAGTTTGGCTGGCTTGATGGCAGGCATGCAATTGCCCGGCGATTGGTATCCCGCTCTTAATGTTCCCCGCTTTGTGCATGGGCAGTCTCAGGGAACCTGCGACCTCTTCGGAGCTGAAGTCGAGTTACAGCCAGACGGACTGTTCTTCGTCCATCCCCTTCCGCCCGATCCCGCAATCATCGACGCCATTGAGCCGCAGCCGCTGGAGTCAAGCATCTACTGGGGCGCCGTGGAGTGGATCCGATACGCAAGAGCAGGGACCGGCGGCCAATTCCCGTTCCGAAATCCGGTCATGACCAGTCCGTTCGATACGGCCAACTACCTGCTCGGCACGACGGTACTCCTGGAGTGGGTCTACACTGAGCCAGCCACTTTGAAGGCCCTGCTGGAAAAAATCACGGATGTGGAAATACAAATGATCGCCGCGTTGAAAGAAGCGTCGGGCAACTCTCTGCAAGGTGACGCTGTTTCGTGCATGCGCGGTGGATTCTGTTTCTGCTCCGAATGCCGGTCCCTCGTGTCACGACAGATTTACGATGAATTCGAGGCTCCCTACCTCCGCCGTTTGGGCGAGAGCATCGGCCCCTTCGCCATCCATTCCTGCGGAAGCTGGGAGCGAACCATCTCGAGTGCCATCGACGACCCGAATTTCCGGGCCATGAACGGACAGATAAGAGAGAACGATCTGGCCGAGCTCTGTGACCTGGCACAGGGAAGAATCAGCTTCTCAATCGGCCCGAGCAGGGACCTGGACGAGCGATATACCTGGCCAGACATTACGGACTTCTACGAACACATCCTCCAGACCGTACCGCCGACCCAGCCTATCGAGATCTCGATCTCAGAAGCAGACATTCCGCTATGGAACAAAGTCTGTCAGAAACTCGATGCAGAACACAGCAGCCTTCGGGCGTAGTCCGGAGGAGGGCCCGGAAGATTTACCGACCTTTGTCGCGAACTGCCCGAAAACACTCGACAGAGCTCCAGGCCCACCTATCAATGAGCGGGGTAATCTCTGACTTCCTTCCATGCCTCTATCACGGTCTCAATGCTCTCCCACGGTGTGTGCGCGAAAATGGCCTCGGCCGCGGTCAGGCCGAGGCCACCTCCGGATCCCAGGATCTCGACCGCATCAAAGACCTGCTGCCGAATTTCCTCACGTGACCCCCGCTCCAGGGTGATCGGCTCGTTGATGCCGCCGATGACGGATACCTTCTTATCAAAGGCCGCCTTCACCTTTCGCAGGTCAATGTCTGTGTCTCCAGCCACGGGGTCGAGAAGGTAATGGGCATCGATCCCCATTTCGACGAAAGTCTCCAACAGCGGCATGTAACCGACGCTCATCGTATAGCCCATCAGCCGCCCGCCCTGATGCACCATTCGGGTCAGTTCCTTGATGCGTGGCAGGAAGAACTCGCGATGCAAGGCCGGAGACCAGAACGAAGCGCCCTCGTAATAGCCACGTCGCATGATGAAGTCTGCGGGAGTGTCAAGCAGGAGCTCTACGTTACTCTTCTCCTGCTCGTGAATGATGTCCAGCAGCGAGCTGAACATCTCCGGCCGGTCCATCGCCATCAGGACCGTGCCTTCAACGCCGCAGAGCCAGATGGCCATGTCTGCGCCGTTGGAGCCATGTCCTACCAGCAGGACGCCGAGCTCCTGGGCCTGGCGGGCGACCGCCGCTGCTTCTTCACGGAACTGCACGATCGCCTCGTCCGACAGTGGACAGAACAGATACTTGAGCTTCTCCAGGTCCTCCTCAGTCTCGATGAGGCACTTCCGGTATCTCGGCACGTTGTAGTCGTCCGTCAGATAGACGCCGCTGCCCTTGTGAGAGGGCCAGTCGGGGGTAACCCAGTCATCGGTCCTGAAGACCTCCTGCCGAAGGGCCCCCGCCGGGGTCTGATACTCCTTGACCATGCACGGCCATCGCTCGCCAGGAACGGTCTCTTCCCATTCACGGACTTCTACATCCGGATGAAACGTCAGGGACGGATGCAGGCTCAGCCAGGCATCGATACCGATGGACTGCCAGCTCTGAGCCTGCTCCACCTGGTTGGACCATGCCAGTGGAGGCGGCGGCTGGAAGCCAAACGGCTTGAACAGCAGAGGCACGTAGTCCGGTTCCTGGTAACGGAGAACGGCCAGCATCCTTTCACGAGAAGATAGACGTTTCATCACTCATACTCAGGAACTCAATCGCTATGAACTGGAACTGGCGGACGCAGTTGCAGCGGCGGAACTGGCAGCCGCTGCGGCCGCGGCCTGCTGCGCGTTGATGATGCTTTGCATGTCCATCAGCGCCTTGGCGTCAGTGATGGCCTCGAGGTCCTCGTCGACCTGCACGAGCTCCAGGAACGTGATGCTTGAAGCCAGGTTGAACGTCAGCGATCGGTCCGGCTTTGGTCTCAACTGCTCAATCTCTCCGCGGTTTGTGAGCACGCACCTGACGATGGTGGCGGCCCCGTGATTCAAGAACGTAAGTATGGCCAGTTCATCGTAATCGCTCTGCCAGATCGAGACCCCATTCCGCCGGAACCCCTCGGACAGCTCAAAGTAACGGTCTGCCGCGATCTCCGCATCAAGGTTGGCCAGATAGAGCAGATTCGCCGCTGTCTGCAGCGGGTCGCCAGAGGAGAACCCTCTCCTGTTGAGGGCCTGATACAGATCCTCGATGGCCAGGCCGATTTCTGCTGGAGATGCCTCCTGCCCGACGAGAATGGCGCAAGCCGGGAAGTCGTCCGGACCGGTCAGCCACCAGTGATGTCGCCTCATCTCCTCGTAGATCTCACCAAACCGGGCAATCGCCTCCTCCGGGATCGGGGACAGGGAATGCTGCAGGCGCAAGACAAGGATGGCCATGGTTTCGTAGATCCCACCACGCCGCAAGCCATAGTCCCGGAACAGGTCTCGGACCCGCCTGACCTCATCCAGGAACCCGCCGGCACCATCCCCATTCAGCAGGAGAATGGCGCTTATAATGAAGCGCAGCGATGAGTTCAGCTCTCCGAACCATCCGGATAGTTCCTTGATCTGGTCCGAAATGTCACGGATTGCGGCCGCCACGTCAGCAGGATTCCCAGGACAGCAAGCAGCCGTCAGGGCGGCGAATCTGAGTGGCGAAGCATCAGACCCCCACCCGCGTTCTGAGTTAAGGGCCTCGTAGATGTCGATGAACCGGCTGAGAGGATCAGCGGGAATTTGGAATGGCTCTCTCAAACTGGTGTCTCCTGATGACGTTTAAGCTCCCCGACGCAGGAAAATATGCCAAATCGGAAGTGTGACGTTACCCATTGATCTGTTTATAGGGAAACTCCTTCCGTTGTGGCCGCCTTTTCGAACTGCGTGGCAATTGGAAACCATTCCGTACGGGAATGGATATGCGGCTCACTTCTGACCTGCTGGCTGAGTTTCAGTAGGCTAAGACGAGGGCAATTCTACGGATCTGAATGACAATTTTCAGGGGCAAAGCCCCGGGACGTTTGCCTAGCCCAGCCCAACGGGCTGGGTTTTCGGGCAGATCATCCTTAGGGGCGACGCCCCGGCCATTTGCCCCAAAAATGGCATCCTTATAAATGGCCGGGGCGTTGCCCCTGTTCAAATCTTTTTGTCATTCACCCAGTCCGTTGGGCTGGGCTAGGCAAACAGCCCGGGGCTTCGCCCCTGAAATCCGTCAAAACGACTCCCTTTTCGAGTTTTAGTCATATGGGAATCGAATCAAATGCGACAATTAGTAATTCCCAAGGTGTTCGCACCCACTGGGTGAATTCAAGCAACTTCACGGAATACGAGGCCGGTCCTAAGACTTCGGATTTATCTCGGCAAAGAGCGATCTGTTAGGCGATTCAGCGGCCTACCTCACAGGGCGGATTGAATGAGGTAGGAAACAGCGGGCCTGAGTATCTGATCCCTTTTGTCTTTTTGAGCTCAGTCAAGTACGAGCTGATGCGACCATGGACTCGCGCAGAGTGAGAAATGTAGACAGTGCCTGCCCGTTGGAATGCCATACCTTCCTTCGGGGAATCAAAGGCATAAAATTTTCCAACCTTCCACTTAATTACGCCTGAGTTCTTGAGAACGAGATCGAAAATTTGGTCAGGATTGAAATGCTGTTTGCAGGGGGTTTTACAGTCAATTGGAATCATTGGCTTTGGGCCGTCGGGACATGGGTGTAAGAAAAAACGGATATCATAAACACGCACAAGTGGAGGCTCCGCTCTTGCGCCTCCGGCAAATGTTGAAAATAACAGGATGAAGAGTGTCTTTAGATTTAACCGCATAACGTTTGGAGCTCAGAGACTGCAGCGAGCAAGGAGCGGATTAAAAGGGAAAGTAGACCTCAAAGCGACGAATCTCCAGCTTGCGCTCGCTGCAACGAGCGCGTGGCTCTGTATTTTGGCGACACCCGAAATTCTCTTCGTGATGCTTGTGGGCCGCTGCGTGGGTCTTTAATCTGGGCCCGGGCGTTAACATATGCCTTCGCCAATTGTCAGTGTTCCTCCATTGTAATTGTCTTAAAGTCATCGACATTGAATTTCGCTAATTTTCCAAGCTCCGCTCTGTAATGACCTCGCATCTGATTGACTATTTCCAAGATAGACTTTGCTTTTTCCGCCGCGGACAACAGGGCAAAATTGTAAGAGCATTTGGAGCATTCAATTACTGTGGAAGTCAAGGCGCTTACGTCGGAGAAAAGCGGCTGGCACGAGCACTGCCCACTGAAAAGTAAAAGAAAAACTCAAAACAAGAGAAGCCTCAATCGCGGCATTCGTGCAAATCCGCTTGATCGATTTGTTATGGCGTGAAAATTCTGCCCATTATGGATGGATTCTCGGCGGCAAACGCAAGTGATACACGACGACTACCACAGCTAAACTCGAAAGCGAGCATATCAAAGAAGTGTTCTTGAATCCGAAAGACGTCTTGAGGAAGATCGAAATGGTGAAGTAACACGCGGAACCAAGAGCGCAGTATTGCAAGTAGTAAGGGTCAAGAAATAACCATAGTTGTCTCTGTGGAAATCTAATGCACTGCATTACTCCTGGCAGAAATAGCGGCGACACTAAGGAGGTGGGCCACAATTAATGTGCCAACTTTAGGGAATGCGATTATACTAATTGTATGAAGAGAGACGTGTCACTGGAAGCTGGAATAGTGGAAAAATATGCTGCAGTCTCGCCTACCCTTGATGAG
>Ga0187827_10002056_pt1 | contig 28047 bp, 24 predicted proteins | sample ETNtaG_39_FD_167969 | JGI IMG/M metagenome (GOLD analysis project Ga0187827, IMG submission 167969) | Marine microbial and viral communities from oxygen minimum zone, Eastern Pacific Ocean - ETNP2014_SV_150_PacBio MetaG (Illumina Assembly) | ecosystem: Environmental > Aquatic > Marine > Hypoxic...
AAGAGGCTCAGAAAACTAATGCTGATGTGTATTTGGATATGACTGTTATCGAAAAGGATGTTTTGGAGAGAGAATTTCCTGCTATTACTGCTACGTGTAAGGAATTAGGTTTTGATGTGTTTAAAGGGCCGGTTCCTATTAGTCCAACGGCACATTATCTTTGTGGCGGGGTTAAGGTAGATTTTTCTGGAAGGACTGATGTTGAGCAGTTATTTGCTATTGGAGAGGTTTCTTGCAGGGGCATTCATGGTGCTGATCGTTTGGCTTCGAATTCTTTAATAGAGGGTTTAGTGTTTGGGAATAAACTAGCTGAGTATTTGAAGGATGCATTGGGCGATTATGTTGAGATTGAGGAGACTTCTTTTGATGAGGAAAAAAGTTCGTTATCCAAGATTCAGGCACTGCTTTGGGAGCATGTTGGGATTGTGCGTACTCAACAGGGTTTACAGTATTGTCTGGATGAGTTGAAGAAACTTTCTGGTAGGTATGCTTTGGTTGCTGAGTTGATTACTCGCTGTGCTTTAGCTCGTGAAGAAAGTCGTGGAACGCATTATCGTTCTGATTTTTCTTCTAAAAAAGATAGCTTTAGGAAGCATACCCTTATTAATAAGGAAGGCATTACTTTTGATTAAGATGGATGGGAAAGTTATCATCTCTTTTATTTTACCTATTGTCAGTATTGCTTTTGTTTTTGGGTTTTTAGTGTATACTGAACCTACGATTACCGGTTTTTCTGTTGTTAATGGGTCTGGAGTTTTACGTGATTTGGATGCTCGTGTTACTTTAGAGACTTCGGCTGGCGAAGTTATTCCGGAAAATGCGTATGTTGTTGTGAAGATAGATAGAAAACAGGCAATTATGAAGGTGGGAGATTTTATTTTGAAAACTGGTCAGGTGTTTAACTATACTTCTGGGAAACTGGAAAGTATTTCGTATGAAGGTTTAGGGTTTTCTGGCGACTTTGTTTATGAACTTTGGTTAAGAGACTTTAATTTGGATAGAAGAGTGACGTCTGGGGTGCATACGGTGACGATGCAGATATTGTATTTGCAGCATGTTCTTTTGGAGAAGTCTGAGGAGGTTATTGTGCAATAGTGTTTTTTGGTTTTCCATACTCATACTTGATTATTGATTGAATGTTCCCTCTTTTTTCTCCAAGACCCCAAATATCTATTTTCTTTCTGATTCCATTTCTTTTTCCCACTCTTTTCACAATTCTCTTAATCTCCAAATCTCTTAGCATTTTGTGTATTAATGAGGAATTTTTCTCAAGCAGCGTTGCAATTTCGCCTCGTGAAAGATTTTTCTTTCTCAAAGCGGCGATTATTTTAGTCTTTGTTATGCCCGGAGTCCAGGACTTAGATAGGTTTAGGAATCCTCTCTTGAATTTCTCATTCTTCTGCGGATGTAAGCTTGCCATTTTGTACTGTTCAAAGATTTTGAAATTGAAATATCCAGTTATCCACAATGCGTCTTTTGGTTTGTTTTCAGATGATGTTACATTTATTTTTTTGAGCAAGCTTTGCACATATTTTCTTCTATCGTGATCTTTTATCGCTATTCCTAACATTTGTACTGATTTGTTTCTAATAGTTACGTGTCCTTCGGCGGCAAAAAGTCCTTTAATGAAATTTGGAATAAATTTTCTTTTTTTAGACAAGATTTCTAAACAATGATCAAATATTTCATTGAATATTAGCCTAAATGTGATGCTATTAAACTCGGTTGAAAGAACACCAAATCCAGAGCACCTTTCTTTACTCTTGCTTACTCTTGCAAAACTGTTTTTTGGAATATGTGTTTTCTTAATCCAATACTCTAAAACTTTTCCTTCATCAGCGTGTTTATGTGTGCTAATTTGTGCGAATAATTCTCTTTTCTTTATGCCAAACCTACTTAAGAACTTTATCCAGTATTGATGAAGTTTGTAATTGCTGTTTGCAAAAGCGGTTCTTCGGATTCCAGAGTAGCTCCTTGTATTTAAGCCGTCTCCGAAATATAGACCTACAATCTCAAATAGAAATCCATCTAAGATGATTTCTTTGTTTATTCTGAGAACTTTTGAACGTTTGCATTTTGTAATAATTAATTTGTTTCCTCTCTCCACAATAGAATTTTTTGATCTATTTACTGTTTTTGGAATAAAATTAATTATTTTCATCTAAATCACTATTCCCCCACGTGAATCTATGTAATTGATTTTCATTTAAATAGGCTGTGGCTGCAGTTGGCAAGTGGCAAGTGCAGAGTCATTTTGTCCTTTAAACCTCTAAGGGGACAAAATTCAGCCATTACAGACTGGACAGTTAGAATTGTCCAGTGGAAAATTATTATTTGATTGATTTGCGTAATTAGTGTGATTTAGAATGGACTTATTTCTGCATTTTATTCATCAATTTACTCATTGCCTTCTCGGGATCCTTCCCTTTAAACATCTTCATCATCTTTTTTCCCTGACGATACTGCTTTAGGAGATCCCTGACATCCTGAACTTTCCTTCCAGACCCTTTAGCAATTCTCTCGATTCTAGAAGAGTTCATGATATCTGGTTCTTGTTTCTCTTGACGAGTCATAGATTGCATCACATACTTCCAAGACTTTAGCTTTCCTTCTTGGACTTTCAAGGCATCTTTGGGCATCTTGATTTGACCCATTCCAGGAATCATTTCCATAATCTTTCCTAATGATCCCATTTTCGACATTGCTTCCATTTGTTCGTAGAGATCTTCTAACGTAAATTCTCCTTTTAGTAAACGCTTGCTTAGATCTTCAGCGTCTTCTTCCGAAATGGCGCCTTGTGCCTTTTCTAACAATGCTTCAAGATCTCCCATTCCTAGAAGTCTTCCTACAAAGCCTTCCGGGTTGAATGATTCTAAATCTTCTAACTTTTCTCCTACTCCCAAGAATTTAATGGGTGCTTGGGTAATGGCGCAAGCTGAGAGTGCTCCACCCGCTTTTGCGGTTCCATCCATTTTTGTTGCTATTACTCCTGTAATCTTGCAAGACTCATGGAATTTCTTCGCTTGTGCTTCTGCGGCTTGTCCAATGTCGGCTGAAATAACGAGTAATCGTTCATCAGGTTTAATTGCTTTATTTACTGATTCGATTTCTTTGATTAATTCCTGGCTTAATGCGTCTCTGCCTGCAGTGTCCACAATAATGACGTCTTTTTGGTTGAGTTCTTGTTCGAATTCCTTGTAGATTTTAACGGGATCTTTTTCTTTTTTGTTGATGTAGCTCGGCACATTTGCTTTCTTGGCCACTTGTTCTAATTGGTCCATAGCTGCGGGTCGATGAACATCTAGACCTACAACGGCTACCTTTTTTCCTCTTTTTACGAAATATTTTGCTAGTTTTCCGGTTGTGGTAGTTTTACCGGAACCGAATAATCCTACAAGCATGATTTTGAATGGTTTCTTGTCGGGTTCAATTTTTTGAGATTCTTTTCCTAAGAATGCTACTAATGCTTCATAGACAATGTTTACGAGATGTTCTCTCTTGCTTAGGCCTTTGGGAGTATCTTCTTTCTTTATTCGGTCTTTAATGCCGTTCGTTAAGTTAAAGACTAATTTTACATTGACGTCTGCTTGTAGAAGTGCTTTTTGAATGTCCTTTATGAGTTCATTGATTAGTTTATCATCGACGAAGACGGCTTTTGCTATCTTGCTCATGGTGTTTTTTAGTGAGGTTCCTAGTTTGTCTAATACCATCTTTGGTTAGAAAGTGTAGATTTGTTTAAAAGGTTTTTTAAATAAAAATGCGTTTTACTCGGTTATGACTCATAGAAAAGATGTAGACTGTAAAAGGCTTGAAGGAGTTATTGCCAACACCACGATCACACTTGTTAAGGAAGGTCGAGAGACGGTCGATGTGGAATGTGGTTATTTTGTTGAGGGCAAGGGTTGCAGGGTTAGTGTGGACCAGGCTGATGCACACGAAGCTCAACGAGCGGCTACGGGAGATGGTTCGTTTACTAGTCAGGCTAAGAGTTTGCTTTTTGGATTTCGTAAGCTTAAGCAGAGGGTTGTTGAATCACCCATTATAGGTGGCGTGGTGAGTTATAGACCTTGTGAATTCTATGAGTAACATTTCTTCTTACTTGTTTACCCAACAAAAATAGGTCTTTTAGAAAGTTCTCTAGGTAAGGATAATTTTTTGAATGGCATGCCTTCTGTTTCTTTCTTGATGTTTTCTATCAATTGTTTTGTTGACATTGCTTGAAGGTCTTTTTTGCCGCGAATACGGACATTTAGCTTCTTGCTCTTCTTTTCTTTTTCTCCGTAGACGATTGTGGTGGAGCACCACTCTATCTCTGCAGCTCTAATCTTCTTTCCTACATGCAATTCTCGATCATCGATGTCAACTCTAATGTTTTCTTTAGCGATCTCTTCTGCAATCTTTTCGGCATCTTTGTTGAATTTTTCATTAACTGGGATAACTCTAACCTGTGTTGGTGCTAGCCAGAGTGGCAACATCGGTGTTTTGCCTTCATTTTGCTGCATTGCAGCTTTTTCTAAGAGTGCATAGATGTTTCTTTCAATGGCTCCGGAGGGTGAACAATGTAACACTAAGGGATGTTTTTTCTTTCCATCTTTGTCGGTAAACTGCATATTGTAGCGCTCTCCGTTTTCTACATCGATTTGATCTGTACTTAATGCGGAGGCTTTATCTAATCCGTCTACGAAGTTGAGTTCGTATTTCAGCATGAAGTAGAAGATGCGTTCGTCCCACATCTCTATTAACGCAGGTTTTCCAATCTCTTTTACTAATCCTTCAACAATCTCTTTGTTTTTTTCGTAAAATTCTTTTGTTACACGTACTGCCAATTCTACGTCGTCCTTTTTTAGTCCTACTCCTTTCAAGACACTGTGACAGAACTTGTATCTTATCTTGAATTCTTTCATCGCTTGATCGAGGTCTGCACAGAGAGCGTGGCAGTCTGGCATGGTAAAAGCGCGAAGTCTTCTTAATCCTGTTAATTCTCCGGATTGTTCGCGTCTGAATGAGTAACGAGTCATTTCGTAGAGTTTTAGTGGTAGATCTCGGTAGCTGATGGTTGCGTCATGTGCCATGAGGAATTGTCCGAAACATGCTGCGAATCTTAGAAAAAAGCTTCTTTTGTCTGAGTCTATCTGGTATTGTCTTGCTGGAAATCTTTGGAGGTATTTGCTTAATGTTGGATGATTCATGTCATACATGATGGGTGTTTCTACTTCTACACCGCCGTAATCTACTACTCGATCGGTGATGTAGGTTTCTAAGAGTGATTTCATTAATCTTCCTTTAGGATAGTAGCGCATGTTTCCTGCATCGGAGCCGGGTTCGTAGTCGGCTATCTCTAATTTCTTCATTAATGCTACGTGGGCAGGTTCTTTGTCTACCTGTCTGACTTTTTCTTTTTCGTAGACTGCGAATTTCTTTAGATTTTCATGGCCTTGGAAGTTGAACTTGTCGATGTCATGGAGTTTTCCATCTACATCCATGATGTGCCAGTAACTTTTGATCTTTTCTTCTTTCTTTAACGCTTCGGATTCTCCACAACAGGCATCCTTGCTTTCTGGGCCGAATTCTCTTGATAGTTCTGCCATCGGATGGCCTTTGCACGCAATTGTGAAGGCTTTGTAGTAGCCGAAGGGTGAGGAATTTTCTTTGAAATCTTTTTTGAGATCTTTCTCTACTTTTTTTAGGATATCCATCGCTACTTGAGGAGAAGAGGGTTCAGATGTTAGGTGCACATACGGGTAGATGACAATAGAATCTGCTTTTACTTCCTTTGCAACTGCTTTTACTTCTTTTACATAGCGTTCTGCAATAGCATCGGGATCGTTTTCGTCTCGTTTTTCTACTGAGGTGAGGACTACTAGACATTCCTCTATTTTCTTTTTTGCTTTCTCTACATCGGGAGCTGATTTGAGTGCTTTCTTTTTTGCTTCAAACTCAACGAAGTCGGAATGCAGGCAAAGTATCTTCATAGAAGGTGATGGTTATGGTGATTTTAAATAGGTTGTGGTTATTTTCCCTTGTAGCGGTTCCATTTAGATTCTAGGTTACCATAGATTCCGTCAATGTAAAGCTTTCTGGGTCTCCTCGCTTCAGGACTAGTGATCACATCAACATAGGGATCATTTATTGGAATATATTCACTGAAGAACGATGTTAGAAATCTTTCTTGAGCTTCATTACTTACTCGAGAAAGTCTATCTGATAATGGATACGCTTCTGGGTCGAATCTTTTTTCTGCTTTTTCACGCATCCCCCATGTCCTTCGATTTGCGTTATTACTTAGTTCTTCATTAAGCGAGTAAAAATCTCTGGAGAGATGCTGATGGCCGTTGTATCGTTTTAGATTGCCTGCTGCGACATATCGAGTTAGAATCTCATCTGTATTAAGGATATCTAACATTTCTTCAGGAATATCTAGATTGGGTAATGCAGTATAGGCGTCTTCGATTTCGTCATCTCGTAGTCTATTGATGTCTCCTCTCCTGATACCCCAAATAGGTTCCTCTTGAAAGTTTTCAATTACCCAATCAATTCCAGCCTGTGGATTAAATTCGCTAGAATCTTGCGCATCTGCTTCCACTTCATCAAATAAGGATAGTTGTCTTTTCTGTATTGTCATACTTGACGATAAGCTTACTTTATTTATAAACCTAGGCTATATGAACTACTTATTGGGGACAAAATTAGTATATATTCACCCGCAAGAATTATATCGTTTTGTTGCGGCTTCCTGATACTAAACTGCATTATCCACGAACGGTTTAGATGCAGTTTAGTATATTTTAATGGGTCCTTCTTTTTTGCTTACTAGTTTGACGTTCTTTACTTTGCTGAGGTCATCTAGGGCGTTGATTCTTAATAATGAAGGGGATTTGGTGTAGAGGAGCTCTTCGATGTATAATGAGCGCTCTACATGAGGGGTGTAGCGTTCTTCGTCGTCCTGGGAGTGGTCGATTAATCCTCTTAGTTCGATGCTGTCTGCCTCGATGTTAAAGACCATTGCTCCGTTGTAGTTGTTTTCTTTATTTTGCCAGTCGTAGTTGTAGGCCGGAATTACTAGTAGGTTCTTTTCTTTGCTAAATAAGAATGCTTTGTGCTCCCACTCAGCTGAGGTTTGGGAGTAGCGTTGTTCAGAGATATAATTTGCAACTTCTTTTGGATTTGCTACATCTTTTACATTGAATAGTGAGATCTTGATACCTTTTGTTCTGCCGGTGTCGGTTGCATCTCTGCCTATTCCTATGATGGTGTCTTTATCGTACGGGTGAAGATATCTTGAGAAACCTGGAATCTTTAGTTGTCCTAGTTCTTTGATTATCGATGGATTGCTTAGGTCGATTACGAAAAAGGGATCGGTTTGGCGGAAAGTAACCATGTACAATCTATCATCGATGAATCTTGTTGAGAAGATACGCTCTCCAGATGCTAAATTGGTGAGTTCGCCTAGTTGTACTAGCTCTGCATTTAGGGTGTAGACATTATTACTGGATTCTGATCTTTGCTGGTCGAAACGAGACCATCTTTGGTTTAATGTTGTTGCAACTCTGAGGATTCCGTTATTTTCATCTAGGGATAACTGGTTGTTGAGTGCTCCGGGAACTTTTCCGGTTGTTTCTACGTTGATATTGCTTCCGTCAACAGCAATTTTCTGGATGATGGTGAATTCTAGATGTTTATAGCTGTCTAGTTTTCGTTTTAGCTTTGATTCTATCTGGTCTTCTATCTCATCTCGGTCTTCATGGAAATTGAGATAGGTACTGATGATGTTGAAGATTTTCTGCTCTTTTTCGTATTGGGAGAGAATGTCGTTATCCGCATTCTTTATTTTCTGGATGAGTGCTTTTGATTCTGCAGGGAGTTTGGGTTCCACTACTTCGATAAGGATTTTGTTTCTGAGCTCCCATTCGTCTATATATTCGGTATGGGTAATGTAAATGTTGTTTTCGGACATGTAGAGATTTTGTGAGCCTTCAACGGCTACTGATTTTGAGGTGATGGAATCGGGATCAGAGAGCTTGATGGCATGGATGTTGTTTAGCTGAGGGTTATCGTAGGGAATTGGGAGGATGGAGATGTGCTCGGGAGCTATTCGGGTAATCTGAGTGCCTTCCATTACGATGGGGAGTGGCATCCCTTCCGAGATATAGGTTGTGGTGATGAAGTAGACATAGTCTCCAATCATTCTTGCTCTGAAGAATCTTCCATCGAATCTAAATTCTTTGATGAGTTCTGGATTGGATTTGTCTTTGATATCGTAGATGTTGAGGAACGTCATGCTTTGTGAGGGTAGGAACCCTATTTTTCTCAGGGTTTCTTGATTGTTAAAGTCGCCAAAGACTGCTAGGTGGTTGTTGTTAATGAAGAGGCCTTCGATACGGTTTTTGAAGTCTAGAGTGGTGGTTACTTCTGCGTCCTCTCCGGGATATGCATTTACAATGAAAAGTGTATTGCCGGATGCGGTGTAGATGTAGTTGCCATCGGTTTTGATGATGTCTGCTTCGTCTACATTGGCTACCTGGTTATTTGTTTGGGAAAAATCATTTGGTTGAGGCGGTGCTACTGCTTTTGAGGATGTTGCGGATTCTGCAAACGTGATATCGGGTACTCCAAGAGATCGAATGATGCCGCCATCATAGCTATCGTAACCGCGATTGGAGTAGGTTTCTATGAATTGGTTGAATTCAGCTTCTGAAGAGAAGGTTGTGGGTGTAAGGGCATCGCTGGGATCGAAAACGTTGCTATTATAGGATCCGGGTGAAAATTCAATGGTGGAGCATGCCGTTAGGATCAGTACTGCAAACAAAATGATGGTTGATTGTATTTGGTTTTTCATGGTAGAACTAGAATAGTATGCGTATATAAATACATTGGTAAGGTTTTAAGTTGAGTTGAAGTTAACTCCAACTAAATCTTTACCTCAGGAGGGATTTTTCCGAGAATTATTATATCACAGTCTGTAATTTTTCTTAATTCTTTCATAAGGCCCAGTACATGTAAAGCCCCGAAGAAAATCAATCCTTGCTGTCGTTTGTATTTTTTCATTGCAGTAATGAATTTTTCTGCTGCAACTTTGTTGCGGTCTTCTAGGATTATCTTATTGTAATAGTGATCCTTTAAAATGTTTTTTTGAACCTTTTTGTCGAAATCTTTTACTTTTAGGTAGTTTTCAATTTTATTTCTTAGTTCATTCATATTCTCTGCTGTAGGCGTAAGATTAAGTTGCTTGAGAAGCTGGTCACGACCATTTGTTACTTCCCTTATTTCTTTATCATAGGCAAATTTAAAGGGTGTTTTCGTATATTTCTCGAGTTCGTAATGATAGCTTAATGCGTAGGCAGTTCTCGCTCTGGTCTGGGTTTCTCTCTCTTCTAGTGCGATGGGCGTGATTCCGAATTTGGGAGCATACCCTTTGTCAATAAGTTGGGCTAGCAGGAGATCTTCTCCTCCTCGAGATTTCTTTTCTTTTTCTGTTTCGCTTGGTCCTAGCCATCCTTCAAGGCCAATTAGATCTAATCCTTCGTCTCTTGCGGCTAGTGCTAGTGTTACGAAATCTGCCTGTGCCGTATGGCTTTTTAATTTGGGATCTGAATCATATCCTACATGATGGTCTAGAAGGATTACTATTAGCGGCCCCTTTCCCTTCTTTGAGGCGTAGATCTTTGATATTGGTTTTTCTCGTTCCTCTGCGAAGCTCTTTAGATATCTATAATAGTATGAGGGGACCATCCACAAATATTCTGGAGGATTTCCTAATCGTATCCTAAAGGTGTCGGTGGGCCTTGTTTTCGATGCAATTGCTAGTGGTAGATCATCATCTGCAGCAGATGCTTTCTTGAATACTCCTGACAACATTGCTGCTGCTGTTCCTTTGGTTGCTTCCCGTAGGAATGTTCTTCTTGTAAGCCCCGTTCTTGGGTCTTTTTGGAGGAGAGATAGTTCTCTTCGTGACATTCCGATTTCTTTTTTGAACTTCATAAGATTTTGGATAATCACCCTTTTATCGTTCACGGTTTTACCTACTTCTTTAAAGAAATCCAGTTTTTGAAGGGAATCGAAATAGGTATTGAGCAGTTGGATTTGTTCTATTGAGAATAATCTGAGAAGGGTTTCTTGCTGAACATGAGATAGTTCTTTCATTGTATGAGTTAACTTATCCTAGCGCCCTCTTTAGTCGCGTTTACAGGCACTTTATTTACTTCTAATCTTTTGTTGTCATAGAAGACTTCTTTGTTCTTTACCAGCATTTTCAATTGTAGAAAGTCTTTGAAGGTGATTTGTTTCTTGCTGTTCTTGAGGTTGCCGAAGCTAGCTGTATCTCCTGGTTTTGCATCGGTTTCTAGGATTTCAACTGAGTCGTCATCGGTTGCGGCTAGTAGCATTGCTTGTGATTCAACTCCTCGGAGTTTTGCGGGTTCTAGATTGGCTACTACGATTATTTTCTTGCCAGGTAATTCTTGAAGTGAGTAATGTCCTTTAAGTCCAGCTACGATCTGGCGTTTTTCCCCTAGGTCGAGTTTGAGTACTAGTAGTTTATCTGCATCCAGATGGTCCTTTACTTCTAGAATCTCTGCTACCTTGAGATCTAGGGGGAAGAGTTCTTCCTTGGGTAGTGCTTCGATTCTCTTGAAGATGATTTCTGCTTTCGCTAGTTTTTGGTTTTTTAGTGGGGTTGCGAGATCCTTCCAAAGTTGCTCTTTTATTTTGAGTTGTTTTTGCAGGTTTTTAGTAAATTCAGGCATTGCGGGTTCTAATAAGATACTGAGGTCTTTTGCGATGTTGACTGCGGTGCTGATCACCTTATGGGCTTTTTTAGCATCTGTCTTTACTAGTTTCCACGGTTCGTTGTCTTGGAAGTATTTGTTGCCTTCTGCAGAAACGGCAAGGATGAGGTTCAAGGCTACTTTGAAGTCGTATTGTTCGTATGCTTTCTTGATATCTTCATAGCTTTTTGCTAATTTCTTTAGAAAAGCGGTATCGGGTACGGTAATTTCTGAATTGAAGTTTTTGTTGGTGAATGAAAGTACACGATAACAGAAATTTGAGAGATTGCCCACTAGTTCGGCGTTTACTTTTTCTGTGATGAGGTCGTGGGTGTAGTCGCCATCATCGCCAAGAGGCATTGCTTCTAGAAGATACCATCTAAAGGGATCTACTCCATAGCGTTGCATCTGTTCAAATGGTTCGATGACGTTTCCGGTGGATTTTCCCATCTTTGTGCCGCGAGAGAGGATGAAACCGTGGACAAGTAATTCTTTTGGAAGGTCAATCTTTGCTGAGAGTAGCATCGCTGGCCAGAAGGCTGCGTGAAATCGTAAGATATCTTTTCCGATGATTTGCGTATTGGCGGGCCACAGCTTTTTGAACTTTTTTTCGTCTCTTCCGTAGCCGGCTCCCGTAATATAATTTGATAATGCATCGCACCAGACATACATTACCTGGTCTTTATCATCGGGGACTTCGATTCCCCAGGGTAGTGATGTTTTTGGACGGGAGAAACTGATATCTTTTGCTTCTTTTAGAAATGAGAGGATTTCATTCTTTCTTATTTTAGGAATGACTTTGAATTCATCTTTTTCTATTTTTTTTGTAATGGTGTCTGCGTATTTTGATAAACGGAAAAAGTAGTTTTCTTCTTTGAAGGATTCGATCTTTCGTGTAGGGTGGTTGGGGCATTGTCCATTCTCTAGTTCGTGTTCCGTTTTGCTGGCTTCGCAGCCTGCACAATAGAGTCCGTTGTATTCTTGCTTGAAGATGTCACCTTCTTTTACTAAGGCTTTCCAGAGTTTGATTGCTCCAGGATGATGTATCTTTTTATCGGTGGTTCTGATGAATTGATCGTATTCGATGTTTAATTCTTTGTAGAGTTTTTTGAAGATTGCTACATTGTCATCTAGGAAGGTTTTGATTTCTTTTTTTTCTTTTTTCGCGGTTTGCCAGTTTTTAATTCCGTGCTCATCAGTTCCGGTTTGGAAGAAGACCTCTTTTCCTAGGAGTTTGTGGAATCTGGCTATAGCATCAGCTTCTACAATCTCTAGTGCATGACCTACATGCGGAACCGAATTGGGATACGCTATAGCAGTCGTTAGGTAATGTGTTTCTTTTTTGATCATGACACTCTGGGAAAGTACTTTGTTTATAAATATTGTTAGGATAGCGTACTCAGGAACGCCATTGTATTATTGAGATCTTCTTTACGTTTCTTGTGTTTTAGGTATGGTCCTACCTGTTTTCCAAAGCTTTTCACACTTTCCTTCTTATTGATTGAAACGTACCAACAATCTTTGTTCTTCTTACCTTTTACAGCTACGCTTTCTAGCCCATATCTACAATCAATTCCTACACTCTGTAGTTTCTTATGCATTGCTTTCAGTAGTCCTTTGTCATAGGTTCTGATTCTCACTCTTGGTCTCTTGTTGTATGTTCCTATATTACCTTCTGCATCCGTATAACCTGCTACAAATGATAGGAATGTTTTTTTGTTGTTTAGTATCCAACGACTGATTTGATCTTCCTTAGGTAACAGGAAACTGAATGACTGATTTAGAGCAACCTGTATGCTGTAAACTTGCCCATATCGTTTTGACCATACCTTACCAAATCTTTCAAACAAGCTTTTTACTAGTTCAAATTGTTCAGTTTTGGTTGTGTTTGTCTTAACTTTTATGCAATGATGTTCTCTGGTAACGTTCAAATCTCCCAGTCGAAAACCCACGAGGTATGCTTTTTCTACTTTACTCCCTCTAAAATCTTTCTTAGGATGTTTTGTTTTTGCCTCGCTCATGGTTCTTGAAGGAATTTTGAACTTCTTCATCTTGTCGAAGATGGCTACTGGATTACATTCATATTCCTTTGCAATTCTTGAAAGGGGCAGTTTTTGTTCATGGTATAAATAGGATAGCCTTTCTTTGGAAATCTCAACGATTTTCTTTGGCCTAGTTTCTATTCCATAGATTTTTAGTCTCCGATGGATTGTGTTGCTTGCACATTTGTATTGATCTGCTATTTTGTATGTTGAAAGTTTCTTTCCAACATAAAGATTCTCTAAGGCTTTCTTTGAAATTTCTACTTCCTTTTTTGGGTACCTTATTCGGATGCTATATTCCTTAAGCCGTCTCTGAATAACGCCCTGATCACATACAAGTAGTTTTGCAATGTCTCGTGTACTCAGCCCTTTCTTTAGATAGAGTTCTTCTAATCTCTTCTTGAGGATGATTATTTTTTTCATGATTTTTACCTCCAGTTCTGATAAGACTTCTACATTTTTTGAAGTAGTCTTCCTTGAGTTGGACGTCTAGCGATACCTCCTAATTGATTTCAGGCTTATCCGAATATCATTATTTAGAAGTTTTGCGTGTCCTTAGAAATCGAGGCATACATATATAGTTTTTGCTTAATTGTCCAGTAGTTAATTTCTTTTTTGTATCCTATTGCAGTAGTATTTATTTCATTGCATATAAATAGTCTGATGTGTATAATTAGGTTTTTTTAATCTTGGCTACGAAGAAGCCCTCTGAGTCATTATCCTGGGGCCAGATTCTTAGGCACTTAGAGATGTCTTTATGGTAATGTTTGCCTTCGAATTCTTTGACGGTAGGGCTGGTTTTTAATCCAGTGAGTTTTATCTCTTGGAGCAAAGCATCGGGATATTTGTCGAGTAGCCAAGATACGACCTCTTCGTCTTCTTCGGGTTCGAGTGAACAGGTAGAATAGACTACGATGCCGCCTTTCTTTACTATTTTGAAGGCGGTTTCTAATAATTGTCTTTGCTGCCCGTTGAGGCGTCTGATTGCATGGGGATTCCACATTCCTATTGTTTTGAGAGACTTTCGGATGGTGCCGGTTCCGGAACAGGGTGCATCTACAAGAATTCTATCGAACTCGATGTGGGACTTGGCGTAGTGTCTTCCTTCTCCGAGCGTGATGATTGCATTGCGGACACCCATGCGCTGGAGATTGATTCCTAATGGTTGCAAGCGTATGCCTTGGTAGTCGTTAGCTAGGAGCATGCCTTCTCCCTTCATGTACTGTGCTATTTGGGTCGTTTTAGAGCCAGGGGCTGCACACATGTCTAAGATGGTTTCTCCGGGTTGGGGGTCTAGTGCGAGCGGAGGGAGCATGCTTGCTGCTTCCTGGATGTAATAGTATCCTAGCTGGTGTTCAACGGTGTTTCCGATGTCTAGTCTTCCTGTTTTGTGCTTGACCCAGAAGCCTTCTTTGCACCAGGGAACGGGAGTAAGTTGCCAGCCTTGCTTTTCTAGACGTGCCTTGACTTCTTTTATGGATCTTTTTAGGGTGTTTATTCTTACTGATCTTCTTAGAAATGTTTTTGAGATTGTGCTGAAGACTTCCCAGTTGGTTAGTTTTTCATATCTCGCTTTGAATGCGGGTTTGTATTGGATGTATTGTGGTTTCATCGTTGTCAAAATTCCATCTCTCTTTAAAATGCTACTTATCTCTTTGATAATAATCATTGTTGCTGAGTTGTTGAGGGGGTTTTCTTCTTATCATGTGGATGAGCATTACGATGATGGCAATGAGTATGATAGCTGCGAGAGGGATGCGGAATACCTTGTAATTGAAGGACGTGCAGTCGTCGCAGCCGATTTTTAAGTATTCTATAGGGGGATTTTCTAAATCTACTTCGAGTTTTATTTCATTATCTTTGAGGATGCGGATGTAGCGCCCATTTTCAAGTGAGGGGACTGCTACTGTTTCAGAGCTTTCAGTGAGTGTGATGGGTTTTAGGTTACAGGTGGGATCATCGAAGCATCCTGGACCTGGTTCAGGAATAACCGTTAGGGCAAACCTAAATTTATTGCTATACAAAATATTTTCGTCTTCCTTGATGAGCTGAACCTCATAATCTCCATCCTCCTGCCTGAAGGAAGCTCCACGTGAGCTATGCTGAAGGTCAGCATAATGAATCTCACCATGATCGTATTCTAAACTTAAGAGGTGATACGTATCGTGCCATGCATATTGTTCTTGAGCTAAAACTGTTAAAGCTGATACAATCATTGACATGGCTACTATTCCCATTATTATTCTGCCGCTATGCATCTTCCTTCGTTTTCACCGGAGCCGCAAATTTCGTTTTCTCCACAGCTTGTTCCTTGAGGTTTTGCTACGCATTTTCCTTGTTCTGAGCATTTTTGAAGACAATTTGGTGAGAATCCCGCAAATTCTTTGCAGATCAACGCCTGGCTACCCAAATGATCATCGGGATGGCATTCAGCACCAACATCAACACATTTGCCGCTATCTTTCTTACTGCCACATTTGCCCGCGTAGTAACCTACCTTGAACGCGCGACACCAAGTTTCAGCATGTTTTGCTGCGCATTTACCGTTGTCGCAAGCCGAACAATCAGGAGCCCACCCTTTCGAGAGATGGCAACTGGTCCTTTCATCGGGGATGCATTCCAGTTCTCCCCTTACGCATTTTCCTTCATGTATGGTGTCCTTTTTTCCACATTTGCCAAAATTTGTGAGGCGCTCCCTGTCATCAAATGTCCTACAATCATTTTCGGTAGGAATGCATTCTAATTCGGTGTTGCAGCCCGAATTACAATCCTTGGCCCATTTTCTGTCGGTTTTGCAGTCCCAATTCTTTATACACTCTTTGATTTCATGCGGTATGCACTGTCCGACGCCACTGCATCTGCCTAGAATAGGCGCGACTTCATTTTTTACCCGGTATTTTACCCCCCCCGGTGAACCTATTAGCCAATTTGTTGATTTGAAGTACCCACTCATTGTACATTCAGCATTTTCTCGAATTATGCAATTTCCGGTAGATCTTTCACAGTGATAGGAGCAGTCACCAAAGAGATCTACACAATCAGAATTCTCATTGCACTTAAATTTTTTACTTCCCAGAATTGACGGCAAGTCGTTGCATTTATTTTCTGTTTCCTCATATCCCATTTCACCAAGAATCGCCTCACACTCCGCCATGTTAAAATAATCTGATTCATGCTGAAATAAATCTATTAGAAATGTTAAGCTTTCTTCTGAATCTGGAAGTCCAATTTTACTATAGTCGATATTCTTTTTCCCCCAGAAATCTTGAATTATTTTGGCGCGATCGTTGGTCTTCCGGAGCTCATCGTGCAACTCCTCAAGCTGTTTTTCAAAAATCCACAAGAAATGGGGGGTTGAAGTGACAAACAATCGGTAGCCCATAGTGCTGGAGAATGAAACTCTTTTCTGCTTCTCATCCTCATTGCATCCGATGAAGCAGACTTTATCTTTGGATTTTGGATCCTTTCGACATTGGATTGGCACGTCAACGTGAGGATCCTTAGTCAATGGGAAGCAGCTTTTGCTAGTTTCTTCAAATTTATTTACACCCGGGAAACTGTGCCCTAAGCCGAATGCGTGCCCCATCTCATGAATAAGGGTACGAAGCTCTCCACTGGAGCCCAATTTCTTTTCTCCTAATTCTACTACGAATCCCTCCAATGTCTCTGGAATTTTAGGGATTAATAGAATGAGCAGGTCATTATGTCTGCAGGGTTTGGCAAATTGGTCGGCCAATTTAATTATTTCTATCCCTGCATTTTTGGACAGGTCAAATCTAATATTTTCTGAATATTTTTCGTCAACGTAATGGTAGCTAAAAAGGCCCATTCCATAAGTTGCGAAGGGTTCAAAGTTTCTAATCCCCTTTAATACTGCATCTTCAAATGCGGAAATCATTTCATCTTCTGATGCAAAATCAGATCCAACAAACACCACCTTCCATTTTCCAGGGCCATAGTCTGGATTGTCAGCTACATCTAACTTCTTGCACAAATCAACACACGCCCCATCCTTACATCCACCCAAACATTTTCTGGGCTTCTTCTCAACAGCTATTTTTCCATCTCTACATTCAGCTTCAACGACATGGGTTCCACTTTCGTGCATAAACTGCTCAATCTCATCAAACTTTCCTTCTGCATAGAGTTTTCCCCATACTATCTTTGAAACAAACATGCCGTCTTTCCTTTTAATTCCCCTGTTTTTGTCAATTATTACACAATAGTCTTCATGAACGAGCTCTTGTCTTGCGTTGCCTGTCGGCCCCACGGTGAGTGCCTTTTTGTAGTAGTTTAATCCATTGTCCCCGTCTATACATTCACGTGTTTTCTTGGTATCTCCTTTTTCTCCGTACAGCGAATCTATGAATTTCTCGAACTCTTCTTCTGGGTTTTCGGATGCAACGAGGCCTACGGGATTGATGGGATGGTCTCTCACTAGATTCTCTATTTTTTTCTTCTGTAGTGGATCATAAATCCGCCTCAGTTTCTGCTCTTTTTTTGAATAGATTAGGAGTAGGTCTGCGTCTGCATGTTTATTCTTTGCAGATTCGAGCGCATTATCTGTTTCAATCACTTCGATTGCAATGTCCAGATCTTCATAGTTATCCAACCTTACGTTGAGATCGGATCATCTCTTGAGAATCCTCTGCAGGTGTTTAGTTCTTCTGCGAATTTTGTTGTTCTACCTGCGAAAATTACCCAAATGACTACCAATACGACAAGCACAATTACGCTAATTATTACTATATTTAATGGTAGTCCCTGGGCTTTTTTCTTCAACATTTTCTTGCTTTGAACAGTTTATTTACTTCTACGATGACAAAGACGAGGGAGGCTACACCCAAGGTGAAGATCCAGTCTTGTAGTGATAACGGTACCGTTCTGAAGAAGCTCGCGAGCGGGGTGTAGAGGACGAGTGAGTGCAGTGCAAGCGAGACTACGATTGCTCCCCATAGCCAGTGATTGCTCTTAAGTTTGAAGGCTGAATGATGTTCAGATCTACAATTAATGACGTTAAACATCTGGAAGAGCATGAGCACGGTGAAGGCCATGGTCTGAGGGTAGCGGAAGAGTATTTCACGTTTTCTTTTGGTGATTGCGTCTTGTTGTGGGTTGTCGGTGAGTTGTTGAGCTTGGTAGAAGTCTTGGTAGCTTCCCTCAAACTGCCATGGGCCTATCTCGTCATCATTTACCTCTATGGTTTGTTGCTGATGGAGTTCGTATTTGAACAAGCCCAGGGTTCCTAGCATCATAACGATGCCTACGAGCGCCATGCGTGAGGCTAGCGAGCGAGAGAGTATGCGATCGTTTTTGGGGCGTGGTTTCTGGTTCATGGTATCTTCTTCTACCGGTTCAAGGCTGAGTGCTAGGGCTGGAAGACCATCGGTTACGAGATTTATCCAGAGAATTTGTACTGCTAGTAGCGGTAGTGCATTCCCGAAGACTCCAGAGAGGATGATTGCGAAGAAGATGGTTAACACCTCACCCAGATTTGAGCTTAGGAGATAGCTTACGAATTTTTTAATGTTTGCGTAGATGCCTCTACCTTCTTCTATTGCGTGGACGATCGAATTGAAGTTGTCGTCCGTTAAGACCATATCTGCAGCTTCTTTGGCGACGTCGGTGCCGGTGATGCCCATGGCGATGCCGATGTCGGCATTTTTCAATGCAGGAGCGTCATTGACTCCATCTCCGGTCATCGCGATGACATTTCCCATTGATCTGAGCGCGTCCACAATGGCTGTTTTATGGGATGGATTAACGCGTGCAAAGATGTTGGTAGTCTGGAGAACGGTTTCTAGATTTTTTACTCGATCTAATTGTTCGCCTGTCATGGCATTGCCTTGTATTCCAAGGTCGTGGGCAATCGCTTTAGCGGTTGTGGCGTGGTCGCCGGTAATCATGATGACTCTTATTCCTGCGGTTTTGCACTGTGCGATTGCAGTCTTTACTTGTGGTCTGGCTGGATCGATCATTGCTTGTAGGCCTACGAAAATGAGGTCGGTTTCTGATAGTTTTGCAGATTGTTTGTAGGCGAATCCGATGACTCTTAATGCTTGCATCGCGAAGTCTTCATTCGCTTTGAGAATGTGTTTTCGTTGTTTGTCGGTTAATGGTGTTATTTTTCCGTTGATTTCTATTTTGGTACATTTGTTTAGGATAACGTCGGGGGCGCCTTTGGTGTAGACATATTTTGAGGTGCCTTTGAGGTGTAATGTTGACATGGACTTTCGTTCTGATGAGAAGGGGAGCTCTTGCTTTCTGGGGAATTGTTTTTCTAATTTTTCTTTGAGGAGTCCTGCTTTTGCTGCTGATACGATTAATGCTATTTCGGTAGGGTCGCCGATTTGGCCTTCTAATTCGGCGTTATTTGCGAGGCTTCCAATTTCTAAGATGCGCGTAAGTCTTTTGGTATCTATTTCGACATTGTCGATGACGAATTCTCCGCGTGGCGAATAGCCTTCGCCGAGGACGTCTATTATTTCGTTGTTGCAGAAGATCTTTTTGACGGTCATTTGGTTGCAGGTGAGGGTTCCTGTTTTATCTGAGCAGATTACTGTGGTGGAGCCTAATGTTTCGACGCTCGGGAGTTTTCTCATTAATGCATTCTTTTTGATGAGTCTTTTCACCCCTAGTGCTAGGGAGATCGTGACGACGGCAGGCAGGCCTTCGGGTATCGCTGCAACGGCTAGGGCGATGCTTGCTAGAAGCAGATCTATTACTTCAATTTCGGTGCGTACGAGGCCTGAAATGAATACTGTGACGGCAATACCGATGACGAGCCAGCCTAGGAATTTTCCTAGCTCGTCTAGTTTTTTTTGGAGTGGGGTTTGTGTTTTCTTTGTGGTCTGGACGAGCTTCGCTATTTTTCCGATCTCGGTTTGCATTCCGGTTCTTATTACGATAGCTTTTCCACGTCCTGCTGAAATGGAGGTTCCGGAAAAGACCATGTTGTGTTGGTCGGCGATTCCTTTTTTTGATTCTACAAGAGTTAGTTCTTTTGAGCTTGGGGTGGATTCTCCGGTTAATGCAGCTTCTAGCGTTTTGAGTTCGATGACTTCGATGAGTCTTGCGTCTGCAGGGATTTTGGTGCCCTCTTCGAGTTGAATGATGTCGCCGGGGACGAGTTTTGCTGCGTCAATCTTCTGCAATTTTCCGTCGCGGATGACGTCTGCTTTCAATGACCCTAGTTTTTTGAGCGCTTCTATTGCTTTTTCGGCTTTGTATTCCTGGATGAATCCTAAAATTGCGTTGAGGATGAGAATCGAGGCAATGACAATAGCATCGATGAATTCTTTGTAGGTTAGTTGTTGGGTGTGTTCGAAGAAAGGGAGGATGGTGGAGATGATTAACGCGCCGATGAGGATGTAGACAACGGGAGAATGAAATTGCTCAAGGAAGATAACGAACGGGGATGTTTGTTCTGCCTCCTTGAGCGTATTAGTGCCATATTTAGTGAGTCTTTTTTTTGCTTCTTGCTTTGATAATCCTTTTTCCTGGGTCTTCAGTTCTTTGAAGACTTCTTTCAGGTTGCGATCGTGCATTTACTCGATATCCTCTATGCGTTCTTTTTCGAACTTTTCGAACTTGACGTACCATAGATTTTTTTCTTGGTCAAAGCTAAAGACCACATTGTGTTTTTGGTCTTTGTCTAGTGCGAACAGAAGGGGCATCGGGATGGTTGTTTCGAAGCTGGATCCTCGCTTGTATAATTTTCTTCTAAATTTAACTGGTTTCATTGTTTTATTGTATACTTATATTAGTGCTTATTGTTATACTTCTAAATATACTTATATTTAAAGGTGCTGTTTTAGGAGGTTTTTTATGGTGTTGCGATGTACTCGGTGTATGAAAACGGCCATTATCGTCTCAAAGAAGGATATTGCGGGGATGAACATTGCTAAGCATTTGGAGTATTATGATCTGGCTATGTGTGATGCTTCGTTACATGTTCTGGATACGGATGCGGTGCACGCTGAGAGTATTGTGGATGATGTTAAGGCTGACTTGTATTTGTTTGCTACTCGACATGCAGCTGCTTCTGGGAAGCCTTCGTTGAGTTGCCATGTTGCGGGCAATTGGGGGGAGGCTGAGTATGGCGGGGTTGCTGGAAAGTTGTGTATGGGGCCTGCTTGTATCTTGAAGGAGGCTTTCTTGGAGTTGAACAAGCAATGTAGCGAGATGGAACATGAAATTACTCTAGAGGCTACACACCATGGACCTTTAGTTGAGAAGCCTTCTTTATTTATTGAGATTGGAAGTACTGAGAAGGACTGGAAGAACATGGAATCGGGCAATGCGATGGCTAAGGTTATTTTTACTTTACTTTCTCGATTGAAAACTGTTGATGCGAAGCCGTATTCGGTTGCAGTTGGTTTAGGCGGTGGACACTATCCGCACCGATTTAATAAGATTCAACTCGGAAAGGAGATTGCGGTGGGACATATTTGCGCTAAACATCATTTGCATTTATTGGATGAGGTTTTACTGCGGGAGGCGATGGCTAAGAGTTTTCCTTCGTTTGATTTCTTTCTTTTGGATTGGAAAGGGCTGGGTCAGGAAAAAGCTCGGATTGTTGCTTTGCTTGATTCTCTAGAGTTGCCTTACAAACGTGCAGATCAGTTATGATTCTTTTGCAATGCTGAGGCACGGCACAATTATGAGATTCAAGAATCTCATACTTGAAGCGAGCGAGAAGTTCGCTTCTCGCAACAGCCGCCTCCATCGGCGTCAGCATTGCTCGTCGTTATGAAAACTTATTTATAGTCTGTTTCTGCTAGAGAGAGTATGTTTAGGAAGAAGGTCACAAAAGATATGTATATTGCTTCGAAGAAATCTAGTGCTAAATCGAGTGTGAAATCTAAATTCAGAATTAAACGTGGACTGTTGATTATTGGATGTTTCTTGGTATTGGTGTATGTGGTTTTTTACAACAAGGTGTTGTTATTGAGTATGCTGGAGAAGAATCCTCAATTGTTTGCGGTGTATGAACACATTGCGTTGCAGATTCAGGGACGGACGTTGCTGGGTCTTGGTTATGCGTCCTTTTTTGGTGCGCTCTTTTTCATTACCTTCCCGATGGAGGTGTTGTTCTTGTACTATGCCACTCTCGATTATTTTTCTTTGTCGTTGGTTGCGATTGTGCTAACGGGGGGATTAATGGGGATGACGTTTAACTATGCGTTTGGGAGAGTTGTTGGGACGAATTTATTGAAAAAGATATTGAAGAAGAATTTCTCGACATTGGAATGGATTAATGAGCGCTTTGGAACTGCGTTTATTTTTATTGGAAATATCATTCCTAGTCCGATTGAGCCGTTTGGGGTGTTGTTGGGTGCGACGAAGTATCCCTTCAAAAAATATGTGCTGTATGTGTTTGCTGGTAGATTGTTGAAGTATTCTTTTTTGATTCTTGGCACGGATTATTTCTTGAACACGGTGTATCCTGCTTTATTGGCGATTTCTCCTTTTTAGAATTTAGGTTATTGAAAATCTCGTCAGAGTTTTCAATTCCTCAGACCGGAGGCATCGGTCTGAGTTATGAATATCTTTATATAGCCAATTCCTCAGAATGAGGGTATGTTTGAGCATTTTGGACAGAAGAGTCTGCATGACCGATTGAAGGATACGTTATTTGTCTTGAAGCATTCCTTTTCGGTGGTGGGAAAGGATAAGGGGATTATGCGTCCTGCTCTGCATGCTGCATTCTTTTCTTTCTTTATCGTTACGCTGTTCTTTTTCTCATTGTTCGTGATTTTCTTGAAAGAGGATGTGTTATTGGGATGGATTGGTATTGCGTTGGTTGTTTTTGTGTTCTTGCCGTGGAGATATGTATATGTTGTGAGACAGAAGGCGTGTACTGCGGTTATTGCGTATGCTGCGATGGGAGATCATGCCGTATCGTATAGGGATTCATATCAGCATACTCATGAGTTGAGAAAACATTTCGGGATTGTTGCGATGATCGATTTTATGTTGCATTTTTCTGGAAAGCACAAGAGTCATAAGCGCGGTATGTTGGCTAACTTTTTGAATCGGTTTTGTCCTCATCTTTCTGATGTTCAGGATTTGTTGAGTCACTATATGTTGCCAGCAGTGATTGTTGAAGGTAAATCGTTGCATGAGTTGGCAGATGAGTTGAAGGGATTAAAGAAGGACGTACATGAGGATTATCATGAGGCGTTCGGTGTTGATTTTTCTGGTCATGTGGTGGGGCACTTTCTTTTCGTTCCGATTTTGATCTTGTTTTCGCTGTCGCTCTACATAGGACATCAGTTTTCGTATCTGACGCAGGATTCTTTAATTACGATAGCAGGATATTCTTTTTCGTGGTTGCCGCCATTACTGATATTGTATCTTGCTTTTGTTGCTCGAGGCATTATTCACCTTTTTGTGGAGATGGCTAAGGTTATTTACTATACTTTGTTTTATATCCAGATTCGTGAGCGGGCCCACATTGTTCCTACGATGCGGCATCGAGTAACGAGCTTTTTATTGCATAATCGCGAGGCACCGCCTACGGGAAAGCATAGACATAGAGATTTTACGGATGATCATAAGAAGGTTGCTAACTATGTGCATACACAGCTGGAACAAGGTCACACGGAACATGACATTCATCAACATCTTGTGGATAGCGATTATGCCGAGGGCGAACTCAATAGAATTTTTGATTATGTAAGACACCGATAAGAATTACTTTATTCTTCTTTCTTTTCTTCTTCAGCTGGTGCTGCGCCTTCAGCAGGTTTTTCTCCTTCGGCTGGAGCGGTTTCTTCAGCAGGCATTAATTCCTTGATGATTGCATCTGGGATGTTGGCTTCCTTTAGTTTAGCCTTAATATCTCCCTTATCCTTACCTTCCATGGAAGCGAGGATGTCCTTAGCCGTCTTCTCGAATTCTGCTCTTCGCTCTTCGATTTCCTTAGCAAGCTTTTTCTTTTCTTCTTCAAGGTGTTTTAATTCTTCAGCTGACAATTCAGTCTTTTCAGCTTTGATCTTTTCGTCAAACTGTCCTGCGTTAATAGCGGTAATAGCTTCATCAGCAGGCATTCCTTCAACTAGGATTCCCATGGATCTACAGGTACCGACAACTTCTTTGATTTTGTTTTTTAGGTTTTTCCCTAGAAGTGCGGTTTCTTTCATCTTTGCGATTTTGATACACTGTTCGATTAGAATGTCGGCTACTTTATCATTTAATGGATTGCCAGATCCTTTTTCGATTTTAGCTTCTTTTTTGATTAACTGAGAACAGGGAGGGGTACCAATTTCAACTTCAAATTCTTTGGAGTCGGTGTCGACAATAACTTTAACGGGAACTTTCATGCCTGCAAAGGCTTTGGTCATTTCGTTGATTTTACCGACAACTTCACCGATGTTGACTCCTAGTGGTCCTAGGGCTGGTCCGAGCGGAGGCGCAGCTGTTGCTTTACCGCCTTCAACCAAACTGTCGATGCTTTCTGTTGCCATTAGTCTATAAGGATTTTTAGTCTGTTTATAAATGTTAGGTTAGTCTTAAATGGGCTAGAATTACTTCCCCGGCATCTTGAATTCTGGGGCTTCTGCTTCGCCTTCTTCACGTCGGATGACTTTGACGGAATCCATTTTAACGGTGATCGGGATAGGCACGGCTGCTTCTAGTAATTCAACAACGACTTCTTCTTTTTGTTTGTCGATTCTCGTAATCTTTGCGTTTTCACGCTTGAATGGACCGGAGATGATTTCGACGATGTCGTTTTTCTGAATATTGACGTCTTTCTTGACTTGTTCAAGCATGTGCTCGATTTCTTCATATTTAATAGGAGCTCCAAGAATGCCTCGAGCGTAGGGTACATTGAATGCAGCCTGTTCTGCGTCGGCTTTGGTTTCTGCCTCTAGGAAAATGTATCCTCGCATACCGTGAGGGCGGATAATACTATAGACTGCTATTTTCTTTTTCTTAGCATTACTCGTAACGAAGTCCATTACCTGGTCTTCACGATTTGCCGTCGTACGCAATGCGTAGACTTCTCCGGTGTGTGTTGTTTCTGCTTCCATTTTAAAAAAATGTGATTTTGAGCATCTGGATGGTGAATCCGATCAACCCGATGATGAGCATGCCGAGCCCAGATACTTTGACGATGACGCTAAACTCTTTTCGGTCTGGACGCTTCGTTACTTTTAAGACACGTACGCATTCATACATAAAGCTTTTCATTCTTGTGCGTAATGAGATGCGTTCTTCCATCTTATCGCACAAAATCGATTCCTAACTCGTTCTCGATCTCCTTTTTCTTTTTGTCTGCTAATTTCTTTGTGGTTCCAAATATTTGAGAGGATTTTACTCCTGTAACAATAAGCATGGTTCTAATTGTTTTTGCAAGGTCTTTGTAGATGGAGGCTCCCCAGATGATTTTTGCATCTTCTGATAGGCGCTCGGAGATAGATTCAACGACGCGTTTTGCTTCCTCTAGCGTCATGTCCTCGCCGCCAGCGACGTTGACTAATGCTCCATTGGCTCCGGTGATGTCTACATCAAGAAGTGGATTGTTGATTGCTTTTTCTACGGCTTCAACAGCTCGATTTTCGGAATCTGATTCTCCAACTCCAATTAAAGCTACTCCGCCGCCCTTCATGACGGTTCTGATGTCTGCAAAATCAAGATTTACGAGGCCAGCAGTCGTTACCATTTCTGCAATTCCTTTAACTGCATTGGTTAGGATTTCATCTGCAACCTTGAAAGCGGTATGTAGTGGTAGATCAGGTGCTAATTCTAATAATTTATCGTTAGGAATTACGATTAAGGTGTCTACGATCTGTTCAAGCTTTTCTAGACCGTTGATGGCGTTTTCGTATCGGTTTTGGCCTTCCATAGCAAAGGGAATAGTAACAACAGCAACGGTTAATGCTCCCTGTTTCTTAGCAATCTCTGCTACTATGGGGGCTGAACCGGTTCCGGTTCCTCCGCCGAGACCGCAGGTAATGAAGATCATGTCGCATCCTTCGATGGATTTCTTGATTTCTTGCTCTTGCTCGCGAGCGGCTTCCTCTCCTAGTTTGGGATTTGCGCCTGCGCCCAATCCACGCGTAACATCTTTTCCGATGAGAATCTTTTGATCGGCTGTAGTATAGAGAAGATCTTGAGCGTCGGTATTTACGGCGATGACTTCGGTACCGGCAATGCCTACTTCAGCAATGCGATTGATGGTGTTGTTTCCGCCACCACCACATCCGATGACTTTGATGGTTGCTCGCTGTTTTTTAAGGTAAGATTCTAGCTCGGCGTCAATATCATTATTGGCCTGCTGATTATTATTATTCTGTTGGTTATTGTCTTGGTGATTTTCCGGTGGTGCTGGCTGTGAGAACTCTTCGTTGCGCGATTCGGTTGCTTCCTTAATAATCGTTTCCATTCTGTTACTTCTCTTGGGTAGATGGCGAAGTTTTTAAACTTTCTTCTTTTTCTGTCGATGGAGCTGCTTTTTTGAAGGTGACCTTCTTAATTTCGGAAATATGTTCTTTGAACTGTTTCTCCATTTCTGGGACAATTTCTTTGGGCATGTCGTGCTCCATCGTTAGTGTAGCGGATCCGTCTTTGATGGTGACGTCTGATGGTTCGATACCGAGCATGATTTTTGAGACTGCTTTGATTTTATCTTTAACGTCGGTGATGATTTTGTTGATGGTGTAGTCATAGGTTACTTCGCGTCCGGCAAGCGGATGATTGAAGTCTACTAGAGTGCGTCCGCCCCCGGTGGTTTTGATGATGCCTTTGTTACCATCGATATCGACGGTCATTCCTCGAGCAGGCCTGACTTCTTGGTTTTTGAATTTTGAAGTAGGGATTAGTTGAATGAGATTAGCTTGTTTCTTGCCATAGGCTTCTTCAGGATCAAGGGTAATAGAATAGCTTTTGCCGATTTCTTTTCCGACGAGATCTTTGTCGAGTCCAGGGATCAGATGTCCGCGACCTACGCAAATGGACATCGGTTGGACGTCATGAGCGTGTAGGTGATGTTCGTCTACGACCTTGTTTTCAGTCGTATCGAAAATTGCATCGTCATCGGTTGTCTTTCCGGTGTAGGAGAGTTCGATGAATTGGTTGTTTGCTATTTTTGTCATTTTGATTTCCCCTCTAGGTGGCTTAGTAGCACTCAGAAGGATGTTCTTGGAATAGTTGTAGGATATATAAATGTATCGGTGCTTTTTTTCGGGGTTCTAACGACTGTAAACGTCACTTTTATAGTAAGGTTTTTAAAGCCCATTCATTTCCAACGCAAGATGGCCAATTGTCTTTCTTTAGAGTGCAGAGTCTCATTTTCGGACACTACCTTTACTAGAAGGACGAATAGGCTGTATACCAGCTAAATGCCCTGGTAGTGTAGTCTGGTACGGCAAAAAAGCGATTTTTTGCTGCGGCAACTATCATGAAGCCCTGTCGATTGATGTCCATGGATGTCATGCAGCAAGGCTTCGACTCGGGTTCAAAAGACTGGTTACGTGCAAAGCGCAGAGAACCATCGTGAAAGTCCCGACCAGGGCGTTATCACCTTCGGGCGAACGCGTGTTCGTTCGGAAAGTGCAAGGCGAACGCAAAGGCGTCCGCAACAAGGGCCCGTAGCTCAGCCTGGTCTAGAGCACCTGACTTTTAATGGGTTAACGCCCACAGGCAATCAGGGTGTCACGCGTTCGAATCGCGTCGGGCCCATCCCACTGAATAACTACAATGACGAAAAAAATCGATGTGAAGAAACATGTGTTGGTCCCCAAACATATTAAGTTGAGCGACAAAGATAAGAAGAATCTTCTCGACAAGTACAGTATCACGTCCAAGGAACTTCCTAAAATTCGTAAAACTGATCCGGCTATTGCTGAACTACAGGCTAAGGAAGGAGACGTTATAAAAATTGTGAGATCTTCTGCAACTGCAGGAGAGGCTATTTTTTACCGAGGTGTTGTGCGTGTTTAAATTCGGTCAGACATTGATTGCGAAACACTTTAAGGATCAGAGTTTCGTTAATTCGAACATTGCTTCGTTTAATGACTTCTTAGAAAAGGAATTACATACTATTATCGAGGAGAATAAGGAGATCATTCCGACTATTATTCCTCAGAACATTGACGATTATAAGATTACTCTTGACCGGATTTGGGTGACGAAGCCCGAGATTACGGAAGCTGATGGAAGCAAGCGTAACATTTATCCGATGGAGGCTCGATTGCGAAAATTGACGTACAGCTCGCCGGTATTCATCGAGGTGA
>Ga0187827_10002060_pt1 | contig 28011 bp, 18 predicted proteins | sample ETNtaG_39_FD_167969 | JGI IMG/M metagenome (GOLD analysis project Ga0187827, IMG submission 167969) | Marine microbial and viral communities from oxygen minimum zone, Eastern Pacific Ocean - ETNP2014_SV_150_PacBio MetaG (Illumina Assembly) | ecosystem: Environmental > Aquatic > Marine > Hypoxic...
GTCAAACAGTACGACGAGTTCACCGTCCTCAAGTCGCACATCCTGCTCGATACCTCCGGGTCGATGAACTACACCTCGGGGACGGTTACCAAGTTTGATTATGCGCGGTTCATCGCGGCGGTCCTGACCAATCTCCTCATCACGCAGAAGGACAGCGTCGGGCTGGTGACATTTGACACAGAGATGCGGAAATACCTGCCGCCCAAAAACACTTCGAGCCAGCTCGCCCGCGTGATGCACGACCTCAGCGAAGTGGAGCCAGGCGGCGAGACGTCCCTTGGCGGGATGCTCAAGCAGTTGGCGTCGTCCATGAAACGGCGAGGTCTGATCATTCTGATTTCGGATCTGTTCGATCTGCCGGGCGAGATCCGCGGGGCACTCGCTCACTTTGCAAAGCGCCGCCACGAGATCGTGGTCTTCCGTGTTCTCGATGAAGCAGAGCGGACCTTCCCCTTCAAGAAATTCACCAAGTTCGTTGATATGGAAGGCACCGAGCACCTGCTCGCCGAGCCAAACCGCATACGCAAAGAGTACATGAAACGATTCAACGAGCTCGAGCGGGAAATCCAGGAAGCCTGTTACAGCATGGCCATCGATTACGTGCCTGTGTACACAAACAGGCCCCCTGAATACGCGCTGGCCAAATATCTTTCGCTGCGGATGGATCGGAATAAATAATGTCTCCTCTCAATCCCATCCTGCTTCCCGGCCTGTTCCTGGTCGGCGCTCCGATCATTATTCATTTGATCAATCGGAATCGTTTCGAAGAGGTTCAGTGGGGCGCCTATCAGCTTCTCCTTACCTCGTTTCAGGTAAAGGCAAGGCGCATCCGCCTTCAGGAGATCTTACTCCTTCTGCTGCGCTGCCTTCTGCTCGCATTCTTCATCCTGGCCCTTTGCCGGTACGTCATTCAATACGAAGGCTTCAACTGGACGGACCCTCTCACCAGCAACGTGATTGTCATCGACGGTTCTTACAGCATGGAGCGGGAAACCGATGAAGGGCCGCTCCTGGACAAGGCCAAGAAGAAGGCCAATGAAATCATCGATGGGCTGCGCAAAGGTGAGGATGTTTCGGTCATCGTAATCGGCCGAACCCCCGAGCGTCTCACAACCAAGCCAGAGTTTGAGTTCGAGGACATCAAGAAAGAGATACTCAATCACAAGCTTCGAGGCGAGGCCGCGGACTACGTGGCCGGGCTCGACCTTACACTCAAGGTTCTGAACGAGACGAAAAACCCCATGCGCCGTCTCTTCATCATCAGCGATCTTCAGAACAACGGCTGGCGAAGCCGCGACACCGCCAAGTGGGCCTATCTCCAGGCGGTCATGGACAGCCTCGAACTCAAGGTCAACTCCTACTATCTCGGGCAGAAGGTGGAGTCCAAGGCAAATTTTTCAGTTTCGCCGCCGCGTCTTCAGGGAGTATCCGTCACCATTTTCGAGCCGGCCCGATTTGTCTTTTCGGTTAAGAATCATCACGACGCACCGGATGTCGTTTCCATCGTGATCGAGAAAGACGGCAAGGAAATCGATCGCCGGGAGCGCACCCTGGATCCTGGTGAAACCCGTGAGGAGACCTTCGATGTGCAGTTTGAAAAACCGGGGCCGCATGTGCTCACCGCGAGCGTGGAGACGGATTTCATTCCGGGTGACAACCGCTCCTTCATGGCCATCAACGTGGTAGAAGAGATCCCATTGCTGGTCATCGATGGAACGTACACCGAAGACTTCTTCCGGAGCTCGACCGGGTTCTTTGCGGCCGCGCTCAATCCGGACGTGCAAAAAGATTCCAAGACCGCGTTCGCCATAAAGCGTATCGCCGCCAAAGAAGCAGGCAATGAGAGTCTTTCGGCCTACAAGGCCATCGTTCTCGCCAACCTCGGCGCCTACCCGGAGAGCCTGGTCGTGGCACTCGAACGCTACGTCGATCAGGGCGGCGGGATGTTAATCTCATGTGGCAGCCAGTCCCAGCCTAACGACATGATGAAGTCTCTTTACAAAGATGGTTTTGGTCTTTTGCCTGCTGCTCTCAGCAGCCCGCGCAAAATGGAGCGCCAGGAACGTCCCTTCAGCCCATTCTTTCCCAAAGGCCGCAGTGATATCTTTCCGTTCCTCGAGGCCGACGAAGGCCAGCGGCTGGCGGAGGTCCTGCTCAGACAGTTTATCCCTGCTGATGTGACGGAAGAAGATCTCAAGCACGGCACCGAGGTATTGGCCGAGCTTGCGGATGAAAAACCATTCCTCCTGAGCCGCCGATTTGGCAAAGGCCGCGTCATGCTCTGCACGACGGCTTTTGACATGTCCTGGGGTAATTTCCCAAGCCAGTGGGTTTACGTGCCGCTGGTCAACCATCTCATGCTCTATCTGAGCGCGGAAAACCAGAACGACCATCAAGTCATTCAGGGCGACAAGTACATCTTGACTCTGCCTGCGCCTGAAGAAAACGAACAGAACACGATCTACATCAGAGATCCGGGCGACGAACTGATCGAAGAGGAAGGCAATCGAGATGGTAAAGAACTTATGCTCGATTTCGCGGAAACAAGAAAGGCGGGCGTTTACCTGGTTTCTACGGACAAGGAGTTTCCGGCCGATGCTACCAGGGCATTTGCGGTGAACATCGACCTTTCGGAGTCCGAGCTCGGCCCCATTGAAAAAGACTTCCGAGAACTTCTCACCGAAGGATTCGAAATGAAGTTTTTTGATGAATACGACGAATATAAAAAAGAGGAGGAGGAAGATGGCAGCATCGATCTCTGGCGCTACTTCATCCTCCTCACGATTATCGCTCTGATCGGTGAGAGCATCTTCACCGCCTGGATCGCCTCTGAACAGGAAATCAAACCAGAGGATTTCAAGCCGGTGATGTCGGACTGACTATTATGATTCCATGACAGCTTACTCGATGGATTTTCACATTTTGGGAAACGCTAAGCCGCAACACTTTGAGAACGTGAAACTCCACCGGTCGAGCCGGTGGCCTCAACAAATCGCCGCCTCCAATTTCAAATTCCCCTTTCCTGATTCCTGATACCCGTGGGTGATTTCATATTCGCCATCCCGGTTTCCATCTGGTGGGTCATCGCGGCCTGGCCGTTGATCGTGGGTGCGATCCTTTTCTTCTATCGCAAGGAATGGTCGTTCACTTCTCTGAAGAATGTCCTGCCCGCGGTCATCATTCGTGTGGTGGTGGTAACGCTCCTTCTGCTCTGCCTGCTGCAGCCGGTGTGGAAGACCGAGTTCTCCAAGACCATCCCACTGACCGTGCCGATTTTCATCGATAACTCGGCATCCATGTGGTACCCCGATCGTCATCGTAAGGCGGCGGACAAAGTCGAGCTCGCCGAGCGGCTCGAATTGCTCGATTCAGAACTCCGTTTCAAGTTCGAGAGATTCTTCGGAGGGCAACTGCCGGACGCCCATGAAGCGCTCGAAGCGGTTGGTGCTGAAAAACTCACGTTCAAGGCCAAGCCCGAGGACGAGGAGGTCGATGCGATCGAAGATCGGTATGACGAATTCATCGATCTCGCCGAAGAATTCGAAGACATGCTCGAGCGCTTCGAAGATGAAGATGCAGATTTGGCTCTCCTGGACTCGGTCACAAAAGAATCCGCAGCCGAAGCCATGCGAGCGGTTTCAAGCCGCGGGGAAGCACTCGAGAAGGCATGGGAAAAAGTTGAAGACAAGGAAGTCCAGACCGGCAGCGATTACGCACGTATCGCTCGCGAGATCGAGTTGGGGCGAAGCGATGCAGACGAATTTCTCCTGTCCATCTCTGCCTATCAGGAACGGGCTGATGAAGAACTGGCGGAGTCAGACGATCCTCGCGTTCAGCCGGCGATCGAGAGAGTCACTGAGAGCAGTCGCATGGATCTTCTGTTCCACGTGATGGAAGACATAAAAGCGCCGATTCGGCCGGAGCTCGAGGACAGAAATGAAAAGAGCCCGATCTATATTTTTGGCGAGGAAGAGGCGCTGGATAAGGAAAAGCACTTCAAACTCGAGCACTTGCAGAAGGCCAAAATTCGGAAGACCGATATTCCAGCCGAGTTCACCCGGTTGTTCAGCAATCTGCCTGATGAGGAAGAAATGGAGCAGGTGATACTCATCACTGACGGGCGCGATAATTCCGCGTCCGCCGAGGGGGAGCTGATCGATGTTTTCAAAAAGAAGAATCTTCGGGTAATCACCCTTGCCACAGGAATCCCCGAACCCGCGCCGGACATCGGCATCCTCAACTCCGAGCTGCCGGCCAGGGCCTTTGATGGCGATACAGTGCCGCTGAAGATGAAAATGAAAATGGTCGGCGAACACGACGGCGACATTAAAATCCGCGTCATGTCCGGCGATGAGATTATCGAAGAACAGGACGTACCAAAAGACGTAGAGCGCGACGAGCTCGGCCGCTTCGATTTCAAAATGGAATTCAAAGTCGAAGGCAGCAAACCGCCGCAGCGTGTCGAGCTCCTTTCCGATGACACCATCCCTGAAAATAACGAACGCACCCTCGACATGTGGGTGCGCAAGGAACAGATCCGCGTGCTTTTCATGGATGAATTTCCTCGCTGGGAGAGCCGCTATCTCAACATGATGCTGCGTCGCGATAAGCGAATGGATTTGAAGAAAATGCGGACCATCTTCACCGCGTCACTTAAAGATCGGAAGCTCAAACGCGGGGACGGCGCCCGTGAGTTTCCAGCCGATGAAGAATCGCTCTATGATTTTGATCTCATCATTCTTGGGGATCTGCCTCCCGAGACATTCACGCGCGAAGAGATGGATCGTCTGGTCTCATTCGTCCGGGATCGCTCTGGAACGATCATCTTTCTTGCAGGACCCAATTTCCTGCCCGGAAGCTGGCAGAACACACCCCTCGAAGACTTGCTCCCCGCACAGCCTTCCCGCCGTATTTCCATCCAGCATGCAGCGCTGAAGATGTCTCTGACCGATGAAGGTAAAGAGGCTGATTTCATCCGGCCTTACAAAGGCCCCGTCAACCCCGCGGGCCACGGGCGCCTCCACTGGACGCGCAACGATATCGCTGAAACGCCCACCGCAGCCGTCCTTGCGCAGGATTCCAACACAGGTCTGCCTATCGTAATCACCTCATTGTACGGCACGGGCAAGACACTCTTTCTGGCCTCCGATGAATTCTGGCGCTGGCGATATCGCTCCGGCTGGAAATTTCACCACGCCTACTGGAGCATGATCCTGCTCTGGGCTACCAGCGAGAAAATCGAGGGCGTGAGCAAATACGCCAAGCTCCACATGGATAAGCTCAAGCTGACCACTTCCGAAAACGCGGAGGTCAAGATCAGACTGATGGATGAGGAGGGTAAGCCTCTGGAGAGCAGCCTGGGCTTCATCCACCTGGAGTCGATCGGAGGCGACGACGAGGAGGAGGATGCGCCCGACGGAGACGCCCAGCCGGCGACTGAAGTCAAGGAATCGGAAGAAGAAACAGATTCAGAAAGAATTGACAAAAAGATCCCCTACCAGGTGGTCGATGTTGGCGGTCGCTATCGGATCGAACTGGGGGAGCTTCCCGCGGGCCGCTATCGCATTAAACCGATCGTCACTGAGCTGGAAGGGGTAGAGATGGAGGCCAAACTGGAATTCGAAGTGGTTGAAGAAACCACCATGGAGAATCTCTACATTCGGCAGAACCGTTCCTTCCTCGAGCGGCTCAGCGAAGAAACGGGCGGCAAGTTTTTCGATTTTCCCGATTACGCTAAGTTGCCGGAAGCGGTCACCACCGACGAGAAGGAAGTCAAACGCGAAGAGTCTAATGAGCTGTGGGACACATGGTGGATGCTCGCGGCGGTAGTGGGCCTGCTGGTTGTTGAGTGGGTGTTCCGAAAGCGGCGCAATCTTGTTTGATTTGCCCGTGGCGACGGGTTGCCAGCCTGTCTGCCGACTGCAATGTGGAGGCAGGCCAATCAAGTGAAGACTCAAAACGGGTCGGTGCCATTGACGCGCCATTCTCAGACTGATGAACCGATAGCTCAGCTATTGCTGCTGATCCGCTTTGGCGGCGCTGCCGGCTGCCTGGATGCTCACTTCACGGAGCTGGCGGTCTGAGACTGCGGACGGGGCCAGAGTGAAAAGACACGTGGCCTTTTGCGTTTTCGGGAAGGCGATGCTGTCACGGATACTCTCCAGGCCCTGGAGCAGCATGATAATGCGGTCGAGACCGAGGGCGATGCCGCCGTGCGGCGGGGCCCCGTGGCGCAGAGCCGAGAGCAGAAAACCGAATTTCAGCTCTGCCTCTTCTTCGCCGATTCCGAGCAGCTCGAATATCTTCTTCTGGATGTCCTGATCGTGGATACGAATGCTCCCTCCGGCTATTTCGTTGCCGTTGAGGTTGAGGTCGTGTGCGATGGCGATGGCGTCGCCTGGGTTTTCATCGAGTGATTCCACGTATTCCGGCTTGGGCGCGGTGAAGGGATGATGGAGGGCAACGTAACGTTGTTCATCTTCATCCCATTCGACCAGTGGGAAGTCAACGACCCACGAGAGGTTCCACTCGTTTTCGGGTATCAGATCCAGATCTTTTGCCAGGGTCATCCTCAGATTGCTGAGGGATTGGTCGACGACCTTGCGCTGGTCGGCAACGAAGAAGAGCACGTCGCCGGCCTCACCGTTTACCCGCTCGAGGAATTGATTGAGCAAGTCTTCTTCGAAGAACTTTGCGATGGGCGAATTCACCTTGTCCTCTTCGACGCGCATCCAGGCGAGTCCCTTGGCGCCGAATTCCTTGACGTATTCGGTGTAGCGGTCGAGCTGTCGGCGGGCAATGTTCTCCGATGCCCCTTTGGCATTGATGGCGCGGACCTGCCCGCCGGTTTCGATCGTGCCGCTGAAGACTTTGAATTCGGCTTTGGCCGCGAGGTCGGATACGTCCTGAATTTCGAGCCCGAATCGCAGGTCGGGCGCGTCGTTCCCGTACTTGTCCATACATTCCTGAAAAGACAATCGCGGGAATGGCGGTTTCACTTCGATCCCGGCGAGGGCCATGATTTCGGTGATGAGGCCCTCGATACATTCAATGATGTCGTCCTGATCGACGAAGGCCATTTCGACGTCGATCTGCGTAAATTCCGGTTGGCGGTCGGCACGGAGGTCTTCATCCCGGAAGCACTTCACGATCTGATAATAACGGTCGTACCCGGAACACATGAGCACTTGTTTGAAGAGCTGCGGCGATTGCGGCAGGGCGAAGAATTCCCCGGGAGAGAGGCGGCTTGGGACGAGGAAGTCACGAGCGCCTTCCGGAGTGCTCTTGGTGAGCATCGGGGTTTCGATGTCGAGGAACTCGTGACGATTGAAATACTCGCGGGTGGCCTGGACAACTTTGTGCCGGAACATGAGATTTTGCTGCATGCCGGGCCGGCGCAGATCGAGATGGCGGTTCTTCAGACGGACTTCAGTGCTGATTTCTGCAAAGTCATCCACCTCCATGGGGAGGACGTCAGCCTTGCTGAGAATCTCGAGCTCATCCACGAGGACCTCAATCTGTCCTGTCGCGAGATCCGGATTCTCTTTGCCTTCGAGCCGCGGGCCAACGGTACCGCGTATGGCGATCACGAATTCGGAACGCAGTTCTTTCGCTCCGGTATGGACCTCCTGATTGTGATTTGGATTGAAGACAATCTGGGTGACGCCGTAACGGTCTCTGATATCGACGAATGTGAGGTCGCCATGGTCGCGACTGGTGTTGACCCATCCGTTGAGCTGGATGGCGGATCCGATGTCTTCCTTACGAAGCTGGCCGCAGGTGTGTGTACGTTTGAGTTTCATGGTGTGAGCGAATTGGATTCAGGATTCAACGGGTTCAGGATTCAGCCCTCCACTGACCTCGCAAGCTCGGTCGGGCAAATCATCAAAGATACAGGTTGCAGTGCTTGTTGGAGTAACGGCTTTAGCCGGGGCCGGGCAGCAGAAAGAACCCGGCTAAAAAAGCCGTTACTCCAACATTGGCCGAGCATCACTTACGACATAGTATCTCAGGAGGCTCCAAGATGCCGAGCAGCACTAAGTCGCTGGCAGGCACGAGAGTTCAACAGCACAGACGGAATGAAAGCGACCACTGGTCCGCACACTCCAAAGAATGTCAACGAATCTTGAATCCCTCTGAATCTGAATCCAAAAAATAAGCCACGAGCCATGAAAGACTCGTGGTCTTACATCTTATTCTGGATTCGCGATTTTGTGCAGGTTAATCGAGTCTTTGCGTCTTTTTCAGGTTGTATTTGATTCGCTGCGCTTCGGCTATCCGGTTTTCCAGCTTTGTATTGTCTTTGTCTCTGATCGCCGCTTTGACGTAGAGCTTGATGGCCTGGTCAAGCTTCCTCAGAGCAGCTTTGTTGTGGGTCATCCAGTTTGGCATGTTGGGGGCTGCCTTTTTATAGAGGGTCATGGCTTCGGCGTAGAGCTTGTCAGCCTTGCCGACGCCGGTACCGCTGGTATTGATTAGCTTGTTCCCGGAACCGCCAGGCGCGTTTCCGGGATCTTCCGTCTCGCCTTCGATAATCAGGTCGTTTTCGTCGACCTTAATCTCATTTTCCTCATCGCTGCTGTCGACGAGTTTCTTCGCCTTTGGGGCAACGTCAGAATCGGGAAACTCTTTGATGATCTTTGTGAGCCTGAGCTCGGCCTGTGATTGTTGTCCGAGCGCCAGTTCCGTCACGGCCTTCCGATAGAGATCCTGGGCTTCCAGCCCGCCGACATACCGGTCGACGGCTCCGGTGAGGCCACCCTTTTCTTTGAGTGAAGAGTGAGCCTCGACGAACGCGCTGAAGCTTTCCTTGAATGCGTCGTCGCCTTCCTCCAGGGCAATCTCCTTCAGTTCTTCGGCCGGGTCAGCCAGATCGTTCTCCACGCAGAAGACGTAAAGCCCGGCCGTGGCCTGGGGATCGAGCTTGAATTTTCTCAGGGTCTCCTGCAGCCTGTCCGGCTCGATCTTTACGAAGCGAATGCTTGTTTCTATCTGCCCACCATCCCGCCCTCGAATCTTGAGAGTGAGTTGGTCCGGTTTGGCGCCCACGACGTCTGCGTTCTTGATTCGTCCCTCACTGAATTTGATGCCTTTGTTTTTGGCATCGGCGGTGACGTTCTGTGCGGCACGTTCAAACCCCTCGGCCTGGAGCTTGTAGGCGTCAAACTGCGTTTTCGCTAACGCCTTCAATTCGGCGTTCGGCGCGTCCTTGATAAGCCCTTCGAACGCGGTGGCTGCCTTGGCATGGTCGAAACGTCTGAGAGTAGCTCTTGAGGCTGCTTTGCCGATGAGGCCCTTGAATGCCGAAGCGGCTGCGACTGCATCCTTTGAGCCGTCGCTGGAACGGATCTCTTCGAGCTGGTCGAGTCGCGCGATGCGGGCCTGCGCTTTTTCCTTCCAGCGGCTGGTTCCAAAGCGATCACCGAGATCTTTGTATGCCTTTCTGGCAGCGTCGAGCTGGTCATTCCGTACCTTGGCGATGATAGCCCTGGACTCGGAGGCGAATTTCTTATCGAACTGTTTCACCACGACCGCGAAATAGAATTGCGCGGCCTCCTTCTGTTTCCGAGTCTCTGCATGGTTGTCGTGAAGGGAGACGACTTTGGACAACGCATCAAAGCAATTGCCCTGATCAAAATCCCTGGAGGTTTCTTGCTTCACCTGTGTGTAGAGCCTGTAGAAGATGCGGTTGACGCCGCCGGATACGATACGGACTGATTTGGTGCCGCGGTTGGCAATCTGCTCGAGCGCGAATTCCATAAACTCTTCAACCCGTTCCTCGGCGTTTTCGAGCTTGGCCAACTTCAATGGCTTGATTTGCCCGCCGCCGGTTTTCGGAATGGACGTGGTCGCAACGGTTGGCTGTGCAAGATTGACGCCGTTGGTTTCGCCCTCTTCTCCTCCTTCATCTTTCATAAAGAGGAACCAATACCCAATAGCGCAGAACAGGATCAAAGACCATAGAGCGAGCATCATGCTGCCAATCGGCAGGCCTTGATCCTGAGCTTCAGCCTCCGCCGCGTTGCGTCCACCGGCTCTGGTGGCAGTACCGATGGCGGCAGCCTTTCCAGATCCCAGTTTTTTGGTGGTTTTGGCAATCGGCCTTGTCGGCGAGGTAGGTTCTTCGTCATCTTCTTCCGAAGGCGAAGCCGTTTTCTTCTTTTTCTTTTTCTTGGTTGGCTCGTCGACGGATGTGGCCTTCTTCTTTTTCTTTTTCTTCTTCTTCTTTTTTTTCTTTGGTTTGGATTCGAGTTCCTTGCCTATCTCGATGAGCTCCTCGAGCGCGTCGTAGAGATCTTCGTATTCCTGGAAACGATCTTCCGGGTCGAAGGACATCATTTTGAGAATCAGGTCGTCAAGCTCACGTGGCAGGTCGCTGTCAATTTCGCTGGGCCTGACAAGCTTCAGACCGCTTCCGCTTGCCTTCCAAAGATCTCTCTCTCCCTCAAAAAACTCTTCCCCGGCCACCATGGCATAAAGCAATCCGCCCAGCGCGAATAAATCGGCACGGTGATCTTCGGGGCGCTCGGACTGGATGACCTCGGGGGCGGTGAACGGCGTGGGATTTCGGGCCGAGTGTTTAGCCAGCACGCCGAGCAGAAGGCCGACGCCGGATAGCTTGAAGGTTTCGCCATCGTCCATGAAGAGGATTTTGGACGTCTTCAGGTTGCCGTGAAACTGTTCCTTCTTCTTGCCAACGTCGAGTGCTCTGGCGACGCCCAGAGCCAACCGGGCCGCCGTAGAAACCGGCATGGATCCCTCTTCCCGCAGTCTGTCATCGAGTGACCCGCCGGCCATGAATTCCATGGTGTAATAGATGGTCTCGTCGTCATCCTGATCCACATTGTAGATGCTGATGATATTCGGGTGCGAAAGGCTGGCGGCCGCTCGTGATCTCTCCAGGAATTCTTCCACAACTGGTTTATGTGCAAGAAATTTTGGGTTCATGACCTTGATGGCCACGTCTCGTTGGAGCGAATCCTGGATACCTCTGTAAACGCCTCCGGTCCGCCCGCTGCCAATAAGCTCTTTGACGGTGTGGTTCTTGATCTCTAATTCACTCACGGTGATACCTTCTGAAACCAGAACTCCTGCTTCGGGAAGTTCTCTTCAATTCACTGGGGGGTAGCTTGGTCAATCCGCCGCTCGAAGATAATGTTGGATTGACATCAAGGCTGTATAAATAAAAGGGTTAGGATGCTAGCAGATGTGTTACGGCTCACAAGCCAAAATCGCATCCGACCACTCCAGGGCAAGCTGCTGCGCGGTGGAATCCGGCTGAATATCGATCCAGGTGACATTCGGGAATCGCTTGAACCAGGAAATCTGGCTCTTGGCAAAGCGGCGAGTGCCCTGCTTGACCTGATGAATGGCAATCTCACGCTCCATTTCACCGTTAAGAAATGCCATAATCTCCCGGTATCCAAGGGCTTGCATGGACCCTTTGCCCAGACCTTCCGGACGCTCCATCAGACATTCTGTTTCCTCAATAAGACCGTCCTGGATCATTTGAGTTACACGAGTATTGATACGGTTGTAGAGGGCCTCACGCTCCATCCGCAGACCGAACAGGCGAAACTCATACAGGTCACGGGTTCCGCCCTCCTGGACCTGCCACTCCGAAATCGGCTGCCCGGATACCTCAAAGACCTCCAGGGCCCGGACGATGCGCCGCTCATCGTTAGCGTGGATGCGCCTGGCGGCCTTGAGATCCACCTCTCGGAGGCGGTCGTGCATGGCCTGCGCCCCAATCTCACGGCATTGTTCAACAAGCCTGGCCCGAACGTCCGCGTCGCCGGGCGCTTCAAAGATCCCCTCCATGAACGCCTTCAGGTACAGGGCTGTGCCACCCACCATGAAGACTCTCTTACCGCGGCGGTGGATGTCCTCGGCCGCAGCATCGGCCGAACGAATGAAATCCGCCACGTTGAACTCTTCTTCGGGCTGGACGATGTCGATCAGATGATGCGGAACGAGTGTCCGCTCTTCATGGCTCGGCTTGGCCGTGCCGATATCCATGCCGCGATAAATCTGCATCGAATCCGCGGAAATGATCTCCCCATCACCGCGCGTGGCTACCTCGAGCGCCAGCGCGGATTTGCCAACCGCGGTCGGACCGAGAAAGATGGTGACAGGGATAGGTGAGCCTTCTGACATCTGCTTTCAGATGGGATGAATTCAAGAGGGCGGGATTATAGAAGGCTGACGGGGCGATGCAGTGGCGGGAAGAAATGGAGTGATGGAATGATGGTGGTTCCTTCCCCGCTGTCATTTGCCGAAACTACTCGCTACAATCCCGCCTCAATTGCTTGCCCTCCAGTCGTTGCAGGAAGAATGGGAGAGCATTCTTTGAAGACCGGACAGCGCGCGGCACACATAAGAAATCAGCAGAGAGGGAAACTTGGACAATCATCCCAACATCATGATCTTTGTCATGGACTCCCAGAGGACCACGAACCTGGGCGTCTATGGCTACCCGAAGCACACGTCCCCGCAACTGGAGGCCATTGCCGGCGAAGGAATGGTTTACGACAACCACCGGTCCTCGAGCCCGTGGTGCCTCGCTTCGTATGCCTCCATCAACACCGGCAAGTATCCATCATCGCACGGTGCGAACATCCGGTTCGAGAGCCTGCTCGAAGAGTATCCCACTCTTGCCGAAACTCTTTCCAGGCACGATTACTCTACAGCCGGTTTCTCGAGTAATTCGTATTTTTCCGATGTCGTAGGCACAAACCGGGGCTTCGAGCATTTCGAGTTCTACAAAGCCAACAAAGAAGTCGACCAGGACAAGGGCTCCGCGGAAATGGAACGCCGCGTCCTCAAGTGGCTGGATGAACGAGACCAGGAAAAGCCGTTTTTCCTTTTCATCAATTCCAACGAGCCACACTGGCCCTACTGGGCACCCGAGCCGTATCGGTTTCTTTTCTTGCCAGAGAATCACGGCCACGATGAAGATGCACTCCGAGCACTCCAGAAGCGGGCGCAGACGCGGCCGGACCTGGTAGACAAGACTCTCACGCCGGAAGAATGGCAGCTCGTAAAAGGGCTTTACGATGGCGAAACGGCACGGTCTGACGGTGCCCTCGGCACCATCGTCGATGCCATGCGGCAGAAAGAGATCATTGACAACACCCTCATTATTGTGACCTCTGATCACGGAGAGGACCAGGGCGAACATATGGGCTTCATCTCGCACGCGTGCACACTCAACCGCACGGTGCTCCAGGTGCCGCTCATCATGCGTCTGCCAGGCGTCATCCCTGCCGGCAAACGCTTTTCAGGGATGTCGCAGGACGTCGATTTCTTCCCGACGATTCTGACCATCGCCGGGCTCGATGACGACGTCTGGCATGGAGGGTTGGAGGGACGCAGCCTCGTGCCGACCTTCCAGGACGAAAGTGTCCGTGAATATGCGATTGCGGAATTCTCACCGCCCCTTCGATTACTCGAGCGCGATCTGCGAGGTCACGAGTTGCCCTCCAGGTACGCCAGGCATCACTTTCGCGCGCTCAAGAGCCTGGAAGATCAGAAGTATCGATTCATCTGGAGCTCCAACGGGCAGGATGAGCTCTTCAATATGGAAACCGATCCGGGCGAAACCCAGAACCTCCTTGACGAGTTGCCCGAAACCTCAAATATGTATTACAAGAAACTGGACGAGTGGATGATGGCGCGCCCGCACCGTGACTACGGCGATGCGCTCAACATCCATCCGATAAAGGGAGTCAAGACGGAAAACCTCCGCCGTCTGGAACAGTGGGGCCTGCTCCGGCATCTCCACCCGATACCGTTCGGTGGAAGCGACGAAAATCTGTCGCACACCATCGATAGATCGTAGGGAGATCAGGAATCAGAAATACGGTGAAGCGATTGCGCACCCGGAACGAGAACAGAGAGAGCTGAATCCTCAAATCCAGACGCACTCTCGGCAGAAGCCGTCACTAAGAGCCCAGACTTACTCATTACTCATTATTCATCACTTCATTACATCCCATGTCAGCACAGGAATACGAATACAAGGCGGAGATGCAGCAGCTTCTGCATCTGATCATCAATTCCCTTTACACCCATCCGGAAGTCTTCCTTCGCGAGCTGATTTCAAACGCGTCGGATGCGTTAAACAAAGTTCGCTTCCGGTTGCTTACGGATGAGAACATCCTGAATCCTGATGCACCGCTGCGCATAAGCATCCGCGTCGACCCCAAAGAACAGACCTTCGAGATCGAAGACCCTGGCTGCGGTATGACCCACGACGATCTCATCGAACGCGTCGGCACCGTGGCCAGCTCCGGCACGCTTGAATTCGTCAAGACCATGCAGGAAACCGGCAAGAAACCGGAAGAGCTCATCGGCCAGTTCGGCGTTGGGTTTTACTCCGTCTTTATGGTCGCCGATGAAGTGACTATCGAGACCCGTCACATGGATCCCGATTCCAAGGGCTACCGGTGGAAGTCCGATGGCCAGGGCAAATTCAGTATCGAAGAAATCGCACTCAAAAACCGCGGCACCACCATCTCCTTCAAACTCAAGGATGACCACAAGGAGTTCGCTTACGACTACACCCTCAAGAGCATCGTTGAGAAGTATTCGAACTTTGTGGACTTCGATATCTACGTCGACAAGGACAAGGTGAATACCGTCTCCGCGCTCTGGCATAAGAACCGAAGCGAGGTAACCGACGAGGAAAAGAAGGAGTTCTATAAGTTCATCTCACACGACTTTGGCGACCCGCTCGAAGACCTGCATCTCTCCATCGAAGGTGCGGTCAATTTCAAGGCGCTTCTGTTCGTGCCGGAAAAGGCGCCCATGGGTCTCTTCCGTGAGGACTTTGAGCGTTCTCTCCAGCTCTACAGCAACCGCGTCTTCATTCAGGACGACTGCCGCGATCTTCTGCCCGAATACCTGCGTTACATTCGCGGCGTCGTCGATACGGAAGACCTGCCGCTTAATGTCTCACGTGAGGTGACCCAGTCCAGCCCGGCCATGAAGAAGATCAACAACATCCTCACCGACAAAGTGCTCAAACTCCAAGAGGACCTGTCAGAAGACGAAGAGAAGTACACAAACTTCTTCCGCGAGTTTGGCGGCATCCTCAAAACCGGCCTCAACACGGAAATGAAGCACAAGGATCGCCTCATCGATCTCCTTCGTTTTGAGTCCACCGCTACAGCCGCCGGCGAATACACCACCCTCAAAGCCTACGTCGAAGGAATGGCCGACGACCAGGAAGAAATCTATTACCTGATCAGCGAGCACCGTGAGCTCGCCGAGCGCAGCCCCAACCTCGAGTATTTCAAGAAGAACAACATTGAAGTCCTCTTCCTGCTCGATCCGGTCGATCCTTTCATTGTCTCATTCCTCAATGAGTATGAAGAAAAGAAACTGAAAACCATAGAACAGTCCGATATCGATCTCAAAGACGACGATGAAAAGAAAGACGCGGTCGCCGGAGAGAAGGCAGAATCCCTGCTCTCAGCCATCAAGAAGGTTCTTGGCGAGAGCGTGGAGGACGTCGTCGAATCCAAGCGGCTGGTGGACTCCGCCGCTACGCTTGTGGCCGGTGATTCAGGTATGGACGCTCAGACCGAGCGCATGATGAGAATGATGAATAAGGATTTTCAGTCAGCCGCCAAGATTCTCGAGATCAACATGAGCCACCCACTGATAAGCAACCTCTCACGCCTCCACGACGACAAAAACGAGGAGATGGTGGAAAGCTGCGCGCAACAGCTATTCGAAGGCGCTCTCCTCCTCGACGGAACCCTGGAGCAGAAGAGCGACTTCGTCTCTCGCATGACGGAGTTCATGGTGCAGGCAACGAGCTGAAGTTGGCGTAGAGGCACCCCAATACCGATTGCCCGATGGCGGCTCAGATTCCGGGCCGAAAGCGTGGGACACTTTCTTCATCCGCGGCCTTACTTCATCCGCGGGCTATCTTCATCCGTGGTCCTTCTTCATCCGCGGTTATTCTTCATCCGCGTTCGCATCTGATTCCGTTTCTGCCTCCGCTTCCTCTTCTGGCGGCGGTGGGCAGACCTGTCGTCCCTCAACAAACGCGATACACGTCCTCGCGCCGACGCCGGTCATACCTTTAGAGGTATAGTTCTTATCGGCGTCACTGGTCATGGTGGGGGCGATATCCAGATGGCACCACGGCGTGTCTTCAATGAAATGATGAAGGAACCAGGCGGCTGTAACCGCTCCGCCGGCGCGCCCGCCGGTGTTCTTGATATCGGTGAACTTGCCTTTTATCAGTTCCTTGAATTCCGGACGCTCCGCGCAGGGCATGTGCCACATCAGCTCGCCGGTGGATTCGCTGGTAGCCATGACGTCTCGAATCAGATCGGAATCATTTCCAAAGACACCGGTGCAGAAAGGCCCGACTGCAACGGCGCACGCGCCTGTTAAAGTGGCAAGATCGATGACCGGTGAAAGGCCGAGCTCGCCCGCGTGACAGAGGGCGTCCGCAAGGATCAGTCGACCCTCTGCATCCGTATTGAGCACCTCGATCGTTTTGCCGTTCTTAGCGGTGACAATGTCGCCCGGTTTGTATGCCTTCGAGCTTGGGAGGTTTTCAACTGTTGGCACGATGGCCGTCACGTTGGCTCTCAATTCGAGCTGAGCGATGGCATCGATCGCGGCGAGAACCGCGGCGGCACCGCTCATGTCTCCCTTCATCTCTTCCATTCCTCCCGCTGTCTTGAGAGAGAGACCACCGGAATCGAAAGTGACTCCTTTGCCCACCAGGCCGATTGGCGTGACGTCTTCGCCGGCTCCTCGATACTCGAGCACCAGCAGTCGAGGCGGCACGTCACTTCCCCGGCCGACCGCGTCCAGCGCGCCCATCCCCATCTGCTGGATCTCTGCCTGCTCATGGCAGGTGAAAATCAGGCCTCGTTCTTCAGCGATGGACTGGGCTTTCTGGCTGAGAGTTTCCGGATTCATCTGCGCGGGCGCCGCGTTCGCCAGCTCGCGGGCGAGGTTCGTTGCTCCGCCTTTAGCCTGTCCGCGTTGAGCGGCCGCGCGGATCGCGTCTCTCTCCTGCTTCGTGGCCACGAACGTGACGGACTTGAGCTTAGGCTCTTCCTGTTCCTGTTTAACGGAAAACTGGTAACTGCCCATCACCAGGCCTTCCGCTGCGGCTTCGACGGCCGTGGTCTTTTCCATCTCCGTCTCGCAATGGACGAGAACGGCAGAACGAGACTTCAGCCCCGGCAGTTGCCGCACCGCGCTGGCCGCGGCCTTACGATAGTTGTCGGCCGTGAGGTCCTCCTTGCCGCCGATGCCTGCCAGCAGAACGCGCTGCGCGCCGATGAGACCCAGCGTATGGAGGCAAAGCGTCTGATCGGTTTTGCCTTCAAAAACAGAACGCCGGATTACCTGCAGAATCGCGCCATTGAGTTTGTCATTCAGTGCCGCCGCTTCACCATCCAGTTTTCGCCGGCCCTCGCAGAGTGGGAGAATAATCGTATCGGCCTTCGTCTGACACACGTCGACGTCTGATACTCTGAGATCCATAGTTGCTCCTTTCAAGAACGGCGGAACGAGATTAGAAAGACGCGATCAGTCGCAAGGATAGCAAGGTCTCTGTAAAGGATCTCGGTTTCAGCCCGCCAGATCGGCGGGCTGAATTCCCCGTTCCTCACCGAGAATCTCAGACGGGGAGGTAGAATTGGTGAAAGAAAGGACTCCTGTTCTCATGGTTCCAGGTTGAATCTGAAAGTGGTAATTGAGCCCGACTTGTCGATGTTTCTTCCTGTGGCTCAATCGTTTACGGCTCAGAATGCACTGATTGAAAGGCCTGAGCCGATTGCTATAATGCGCCGCCTTTGCCAAGGCAGAGCAGCGGAAAAAGCGCAACAGGACATTTCGACATAAAGGTTTAAGTGATGAAAACGATCACTGCGAAGAAGAATCAAGTGGATCAGAAGTGGCTCATCGTGGACGCGACGGATGTGTCGCTGGGACGAATGTCCGCCCAGATCTCAAAAATTCTGCAGGGCAAGCACAAGCCCATTTATACGCCCCATGTAGACACCGGTGATTTTGTCATCGTGGTCAACTGCGAAAAAGTGGGCATCCAAAAGAAAAAACTCACCCAGAAGCTGTATCGCCACCATACCGGTTACCCGGGCGGTCTGCGTGAGGCCACTCTGGAAGAAATGCTCGAGAAGCGACCGGACGACGTCATCCGGCTTGCCGTCCGCGGCATGCTGCCGAAGAGCAAGCTTGGTCGGCAGATGTTGACCAAACTCAAGATTTACTCAGGGCCCGAGCATCCGCACGAAGCCCAGCAACCCGAAACTCTGGAACTGTAAGGAGCGAACGTGGCAGAGGAAGTAGCTGAAACAACCGAAGAAACGGAAACCAAGGAACAGCAGGTTCACTGGGGAACGGGCCGCCGTAAAACATCGATTGCCAGGGTGCGGTTGTTCACCAATGGCTCGGGCCGATTCATTGTGAACGAAAAAGACATAGCAGAATTCCTTCCGGTGGAACGCCTTCAGCAGATCGCCACATCCCCTCTGGAGGATACTGGCAAGAAAATCGAGTATGACGTCTTCGCCCGTGTCAATGGCGGTGGCATCACCGGCCAGGCCGGGGCCATCCGTCTCGGCGTCGCCCGAGCACTTCTCCTGGCCGAGGTCTCACTGGAAGAAGACCTGCGCGGCAAAGGACACCTGACTCGTGACAGCCGAATGGTCGAACGCAAACACTACGGCCGCCGCGGAGCACGCCGAGGTTTCCAGTTCTCGAAGCGTTAATCGAAGGAAAACATCAAAGTCTGCCGAAGCCCTTCATGGAAACATTGAAGGGCTTTTTTTGATCTGGGCAGTAATCTCTAGCCATGCCCCTGTACTTTTTCGTTACTACAATCTGCGAAGCAATGGCCCTTCGGGCAACCCCGATGAAGAACTCCGAGTTATACGTAGGTATCCCATGAAAATCACTGATTGGGTTTCCAGCATCAGTCTCTACCGCATCACATCTGACACCCTCGACAGGAAGTGCTCTCAGTTCATAAGCTATTCCTGTGGTTTACTGGCTTCGAGCATATTTCTTGGCCGACTCCTCAAAAGCTCTCCCTCCGGTTTTGATCTGCTGCTTGGCGTTTTTCTGGCCGTCACCCTCGCCGGATTATTCTTCATCAACGGGACACTGACTTCGCTACAGTATGCTCTCCAGCTTTCAACAGGCAGCAAGCATCAGTTTGTGCAGTACGGTGCGTTTGTCATTGCTCTTGCGGCAATGTTACTGTTCGCCCGTTTGCTTCCAGGAATGGGTCTCAATGAACTGCAAGTTCTGATCGCAACCATCACCATTCTCTGCACAGCCGTGCTGTTAATAGCCCTCGGGCAGGTTGCTTACTTGTACCTGATCATCAGCCGGGCAAAGGCGGAGGACGGTGCACTGGGTGATCTGGGTTAAGGGCAGACAGAACTGCGTCGATCTATTTAATAAACCGCACGATCGCCGGATACCTGTAAAACACACCCTCGTTCGCCTTCAGTCCCGCGATGATTGGCATGACGAGGCCGGCAATAAACCCTACCGCGAGCATCGGGATACCGATGATCACAAAGGCAAGAATCGCGGATACGATCATGTACATGGACAGGGAGATTTGAAAATTCAGGGCCTCTTTGCCGTGGTAATCCACGAAAGGCATTTCCTTCTTCTTTATGGACCAGACCAGCAGCGGCCCGAGCACGTTGCCCAGCGGAACAAAAAAGGCGCTGAATGCGGCCAAGTGACAGAGCATGGCCATGTTTCGCTCATCGGTCTTCGCCGTTGAATAAGCGTGCGGATCTTCATCCAGCATTGGTTCGGCATCCCCCTGCCGAGTTTCCGGCTTATCGCTCTGCCGATTCTGGTCTTCACCCCAATCGAACTGATCTTCCTCCCACTTCATCCTCTTGTTGGAGGGATCGTCCTGTTGCCACATTATGATTATCCCTCGCGGGTCTGGTTGACGTAGTCGGAAAGGATGCTGAGCGCCTCTTCCACCATGTAATCGCGCCACGAGCGGGCTTCCCACGCGTCCCTTTCCGATTCAGGGAGTTTCCTCAGGTTCTCACGAAACTGAATCTGTTCGTGTTCCAGCTCTTCCGGGTCGATATCCTCCGCGTTCGCTTCACGTTTCTCCCACTTATCGAACTGCTCCTGCGAAATAATTTTCTGTTTCAACTGCCAGCGGCGTTGGAGACGATTGCTTGCAAGGGTCACTTTTCGGTCGGCCTTGTTTTTATTCAAGACTTCCTCCTCGTTCAGACTGACGAGGGTTCCGTTGCGATTGCGGGTGATGATCGCCTGGCGTTGCAGGACATTCTGGAAACGCTCGTTGCTCTTGATGCGTGCTCGACTGTTTTTGCGAAGGTAGGAGAAGGGGAAATCGGCGCCGAACCTTTTGTATTTTGCCGGGGGGATCTCATCCCACGGAAGGCTGTATTCATATACCGTCTCCCCTATTTTAATATTGTCGTACAGACCAGGCAGAAGAATGTCTGGCCGAACGCCCTTGAGCTGTGTAGAGCCGCCTGAAATCCTGTAAAACTTGGAGATGGTGAGTTTGACAAACCCCTGTTTGTCGCCCGTGTTGCTGAATCGAAAGCGGTCCAGGTCCACGGTCGTCTGAACGGTCCCTTTTCCATGGGTGCGCGGGTTACCCACAATGATAGCCCGGCCATAATCCTGCAGGGCCGCGGCAAATATCTCAGACGCTGAAGCGGAAAACTGATCGATCATCACCAGCAGCGGGCCCCGGTAAAGAATGCCGGAATCCGGATCGACTTCTTTGGCCACCTTGCCGGCCCGGTCTCGTACCTGCACTATCGGGCCTTCTTCGTTGAAAAGCCCGGCCATCTTGATCGAGTCGGGCAGCGAGCCGCCGCCGTTGCCTCGGAGGTCGATGATGATCCCGTCCACCTTATCCTTCTTCAGTTTCTCAACGAGCTTTTTCACGTCTGTAGCACAGGAGCGTGTGTTCGGCAGTTTCGAGCTGAAGTCCCTGTAAAAAGAAGGCAGTTTGATAAAGCCAAAGCGATTTCTTTTGCCGTTCGCCTCAATATCAAACACTGCAGATTTGGCGGACTGCTCCTCCAGTTTCACTTCGTCTCGTTTGATATCGATGATGCGGCGCACACTCTCGTCTGCTGCATTTGCTGGCTTGACCGTCAATTTCACGATCGTGTTCTTCTTGCCGCGAATGAGCTGGACCACTTCATCGAGATCCATATCGACCACGTTCGTCGCCTCCTTATCGCCCTGCGCTACTTCGATAATCAGGTCTTCCGGCTGCAAACGGCCGTCCCGCTCTGCCGGGCCGCCTGGGATAATCCGAACGACTTTGGTATAGCCGTCGCGGGACTGCAGAGCGGCACCGATGCCTTCGAACTTCAGCTTCATCTGGATATTGAAATTAGCCACTTCGGAAGGCGAAAAGTGCGTGCTGTGAGGGTCAAAGACCTCGGCCACGGTGTCTACAAAAAAGTCGACCATCTTTGGGGCTCGGGTTTTCAGAGCGAAGCGCTCCACCCGTTCGTAGCGCTTCATCAACTGTTCGTGAATCTCTTTCATGATCTGCTCTTTGCTTTTCTTCTTTTTCGCGTGTTTGTTCGCCCGGTCTTTGACGATCTTTCTCGACAGGACCTGGAACTTGAGGAGCTTGAACCAGCGTTCATCGAGATCTTCTGTGCTTCGGACAAAATCCCTCTTGTCGCCGTCCAACTCAAACATCTCCTTCTTTGTGAAATCCATTGGCCGTTTCAGCAGTTCGGGCAGCTTGGCCATCCGTTCCTTCACCCGCTTCACGTAGATGTCTCGCAGCTTGTATACAAAGGTCAGATCGCCTCGCTCAATCCCGTCATCGAGGGTGAGTTCCCACGCCCTGAAACGAGTGTAGTCCTTTAGTAGAAAGAATTTCTTTTCCGAATCGAGGGCCTTGAAGACCTCCACAAAAATCTTCTTGGAAATGTCGTTGTTCAACTCCAGATGGTTGTAGTGATATTTTTCAAGGACGGTGACAATCTGGCTGGCGAGCTGGCCTTCACGGCGCTTTGCGTCTTCTGTGAGACTGTCCTGCGCGATGCTGGCTGAGAGGGTGATGGACAGAAAAGCCAGAAATTTGAGGCAGTTTTTCATGGGTTTCTCCAAAAGTAAATGCAACTGCGCCGCGGGCAGTTGAGCCGCCTGTCGATCTGCAAGGCGGTGAATCGAGGGAGTTTAAAGAATCAGCGAATCAAATGCGAATGTCAGGAATCCTTAATTCCCCTGACGACACTATACCCCCTGCGGGTAGTGATCTCGGCATTTCCAAACATTTTTTCAAACATCTCAACATGCGGAGCGGGACTCTTAGTCACAAGTTGAAGCGTGCCCGATGGGTTCAGGAGCTCGTGCGAACGGCGGATGAACAGGTCCGAAATGCTGTAGTTTGAAAAGTAAGGGGGATTGGCCAGCACCCGGTCAAACCGCCGGTCACCGGCATCGACCGTGGCAGTCAGTATGACTTCCCCGTTGGTAGCTTTGTTCAAAGAAAGGTTCTCATTTGCCAGCGCAGCCGCCCTGGCATTGGAGTCCAACAGCGTCACCTTTCCGTTCATCTGCGCGGCCATAATCACACCGACCGAGCCGTATCCACAACCGAGATCGAGGAGGGAGTCTCCCGGATTGAATTCCGCCACATCGAGGAGGGCTCGGGCTCCGTCGTCGAACTTGGCGTGGCTGAAAACGCCGGGCCGGGTCTGGAACTCAAACTCTCTGTTCTGAAAACGCGTCTGAATAGTGCAGCGGTAGCCCCGGCGTTTGAACTTCTGCGCCCCCTTTCGCCGGCATAAATACAGCCGACCGGCGCGGTTCTTTTCTTCGAGCTTCACTCCTCCAAAGACACGCTGAAGCTCCTGCGCGAGTTTCGAATCGCGAGGGTTGTCTGTGGCCACCAGTAAGTTCCCGCCCGGGGCCAGTGCGGAGAAGGTTTGTTCGAGGATGTCCCTCGCCAATTGCCATTCGGTGTTCTGATGAAACGCAAAAAAGGCGGAATCGAATGGGCCAACAGGTAAATCGGCATCAAGAACGATGTCGACCCCCGGCACCGCATTTGACTCAAGAGTGTCACGGGCCGTATCCGTGTGAAACGCGTCGAGATGGAAGAAGGTGACCTCGCCCTCGGACTGCAGTGCCTTACAGGCCATCGCGATCAGCGGCTCGGAAGACAGGCCGGTCAACACGCGGCCTTTCTGCACTGAGGGCAGAGCGTTGATGAGCATGCGGTCCGTCACAGGTGGTGTGCGGTGCGCAAAGATGGTGAGCTCGCCATCAAGCAGCCTGGTTTCGCGGTGCGCCTTTCTCCTCGATCCGATTCGAATGATCTGTGGCATGCGGGAATTCCGGCGCGCTATCTCTCAGAGCTTCCGGGACGATTCTGCTCCGTCTGCTTCAGAACTCTTTGGATGGATTTAAGATTCTCTTCAATCAATTCACGGCCGTGCTTGACAAGCAGATCGAGTTCCTTCTTTTTCAGCTTGACCTTGAACAAGTTCATTTCGTCAATCTTCTTATCTGTGATCGTCATATGGATGAATCGGTCGCCGAGCCGTTCTTTCGTGTATGTCTCGAGAAGAGATCGATACCGCCGCCGGGTAATCGGGATTACTTTACTGCCTCCTGGCGCAAAAAAAGTGTATCCCTCCTTTGTCAATACCGAGCGTGAAGAATCTACCGCGACAATCACATCACACTTGCGCACCAGAAGAGGCTCTAAACCGGCGTTGTCAAAAATACCACCATCGATAAGGCGGATCGTCTTTGTATCCCGCTTTCCTTTCTTGCTGACCCCCTGGTTTACGGCCTTGATCTTATGTGAGCTGAAGAGCGTCGGTACCGCGGACGATGCCGCTACAGCATGGGAGACCTGGATCTCGTGCAATTGTGAAGGGCTGACCATGTATTGGGGAAGCTGCCCGTTTTCGACAAGGTTTTCATCGGAAGCTCCGTCTCGAGTGAAAACGAACAGGCTGGCGTTTTCCACATTCACGGTATTGATCAGAAGGAAAGGCTGCTCGCATAACTCAGTGATTCTCTTGTTCCCAAAGAACACCTGATCCAATGCCTCAGCAAAGCCGATGACGCGCGTATCTTCTTTATCGTTGAAAAGCTTCTTTGGATTCAGGGCCTTGCCCAGAGAAGTGGTCAGCAGATTCTTGCTCAGCTTAGGCCCGAATTCTTTCAAAGGCAGGCCGAGGCAATAATAAGAACCAACAATACTGCCGCCGGACACGGCGGAGATGAAGTCAATCCTCTTCAGTAGTCCCCGCTCCTCCAGCTCGAGCATGGCCCCATAACTGACTCCCGTCGAACGCAGCCCGCCGCCTGATAGTGCCAGCCCAACGACTAATCCGTCGCCGGTTCTGTCCAGAGCCCTTTCCGCCGAGATTTCGCCCAGCGGGAGGAACAGTAGAACGATAACGAATCTCATAGGACACTCTTTGTACGCAGCCTGAACATAGCAGTGCTTAACCTAACAGAAGCTTCCCTCTTTGAAACACGGTTTGGAGAATGGCCGAAACCCCACCTCAAATTGAAAAGAAAAGACGGGGGCAGAAATCCCTGGTGTGGCTGGTTCTTGCTGCGGCGGGGGCAGAGGGGTTTTCGTTCCATCTGCTGCAATACGCTTTTCTGAACGATTCGTCTCTCGCCGGCGCTCCAATAATCGATCTTCCTGTCTTCTGTGGCGCGGGCGCGGTTCTGCTGGTTTGGTTTCTGCAGATTCGATGGAAGTGCAGCCGGGAGGACATTCAGCGGACCCAGGCTGTAACCGTTTCAGCCAAGGCGTGGTTTCCAGTGCTTCTGCTGTGGATACCCGTACTCCAATGGCTTGGTGGCGCCGAGAAATCCTCGGTCTACTGGTACTTCGGATTTATGATGACGAATGCAATCTCGATGGGTGCGGCCCTTTCGCCGATCCTTCAGGTGTGCACTAAACGACCCACAATCATCCTCTGGTCCGCTGTCGCCGCATTCACGATTATCTTTTCCTGGATCTGCTTTCATCTCTACTGGCATCTTCAGTGGGGATACCCGGACAGCGGGTTCTACGCTGAGGCATTTCAGCAGACCCTGCGCGGCCGATTCATGCATAACAACACCTGGACTTTTGCGAACCTTCTGGGAGATCATTTCTCACCAATTGTTCTCCTGTTGTTGCCCTTTTATGCATTATTTCCGAGACACGAGACATTAATGGTCCTCCATGCTGCGGGTATTGCACTTGCCGCCGTTCCCATTTACCTGATAGGCCGAAAAGCTACGCCGGCGAGCGCGTATACTGGACTGGCCCTCGCGTTGGCCTGGTTGTTTTATCCGCCGGTCCAGATGCAGGTAACGAATCATACTTACGGAATGAAGATGCCCAGCTTTGCCATGGCTTTCATTTTGTGGGCGGCCTATTTTGTATTAGTAAAAAAGCGGATCGGCACGATCGGATTCTGCCTGCTGGCTCTGTGCTGCGAAGAAAGCGTGGCGCCGGTCGTGGCTATGTTTGGGCTGGGACTGTTCTTCTATGGGGACAGAAAAGCTGGGGCAGGCATTTTTGCAGGAACGCTGATTTGGTTTTTTGCAGCAACGCAGTGGATTATGCCGGCAATCAGGGGCAGTGAGATTCTGCAGACGGGGCTATTTTACGATCATATGGGAAAAACAATGCTGGAGGTGATTATGTACATGATAAGTCACCCGGTTAAGACGGCACTGATGGTTTTCCGCTATCCTGTAATCTTCTTCTTAATGCATCTCATACTTCCTCTCATCCTTTCGCCGCTTATAAGATGGAGGTACCTGGCAATTGTTCTACCTACATTTATTCTCCTATGTACCAGTAAGCAACCGGCATTTGTAGACTACGAGTTCCAGTACAAAGCGACATTACTGCCTATTCTATTCCTGGCCTGCTTGAGCGCTGTGTCAGCGCCCCCTGAGTGGCTGAAAGGGAAGCTGAAGGACTGGCTTGGTGTCACTGATGAAACGCCGGCCCTCGCTTCTATCGTGTTCTTCGGGTGTGCAATTAGTTGTATATTCTTCGGGAATCTACCTTTCTCATGGGGGAAACCGGGCATAGGGCAACACCAGCGCGCAGTGAGCCCTGTTGTAGAAAAAGTAAAACAATTAGTTCCACTCGAGACAGATGTCTTTGCCACTGAAAGACTGGCTTCACACCTGACGGATCGAAGAAACCTATACCGCTTTCAGGCCATTGGCCGCTCTGAATTTGACTATGCTGTCTTTGATTTCCTCAGTGACTGGCCTCCTTTGCGCGAGGTCTATGAACTGCGCAGAGAATTAGTGCAAGGGGAGTTTGTACCAATCCTCGTGGAAGAAGGAATAGTCGTCTTAGAGGAGGGCGGCAGCATGCCTCCTGAACTCAACCGCTTTGGGAAGACCTCCGACGCCCCGCCTCGAATGAAGATCGAATTTGACGAGATTATTCGTGCTGGAATCGGGCAGGCCGCGATTTCTGATTCCGAAATCCGCATTCTTGTGGTCTGGGAGGCTGTCTCTCGTCCACCACATGATTACACCGTCGAAGTTGAACTAGTGACACCTGACGGCCTGATTGGCAAGCGTTTCGACCTGTGTGGTGGGATCTGGCCGAGCTCATTGTGGAAACCCGGCAAGAGATACGGGGACGAGTTCCTGTTCCAAGTTTCGCCGACGGAGATCCAGGGAATTCAGATGCGCTTGATGCCGCCGCATTATGTAAAGGACGGGAAAGTAATTTCAGGACGTTTCTGATATCAGACCACGATTCCGTGTTCTCCCAATGAGTGTGATACGACAGTCTCAATCTGCGTGGTACGCGTATCGGCATAATACGCATTACTCATTCCATATACTCCTTCCTTTCTTTTCTGTTATTCTCTCGCTGCTTCAGGTTGTTTCACCGGAAGGAGGGTCTAATTGTGAGCATTTTAGTTCTGATTGTCGGGGCGGTTCTGTTGTTACTTATCGCAGGTGGCTGTGTTGCTGCATTTGCTGCCTTTACTAAGAACTCGGGGGGAGGCGGGCCGGCCATTGGGATTGCGGTGGGATGCGGCGCGTTGGGCATCCTTGGACTGCTGGTCTTAGGTGGGGCCTTTTTTTCACGAGCGCCAGGGCACCCGTTGCAGTACAGATGGCTGCCCCTATGGGTCAGACGGTGGAGGTCTCCCCTCCGGACGTCGCTGGTGGAGGCCCCGCGCCGGCCATTCCTGAACGGGAGGCGGAACAGACAGGTGTCCCGGTCAAACTTTTACTCAAAGTGCCAGGCGACGGCGGGCTTCAGTTGACCATAAAAAACCTGACTTCGGGGCCGATCAGCCCATTGACACTCCAGGGGAACAGCCCTTCCTGGTTCCTGGTGCATGCTTCCAAAGGGACGAAATCGGAGATCGAGCAATGGGAGTCTCCCAATCTCCTCGTGACACCAGGAGAAAGCCAGGCTTTCAAGATCAGCGATCCGCTGGATGACCTCGGTCTGGCAGAGGGCGATAAAGTTCTGGTGTCGTTCGAACAGAATATGGGTGACGTGCAGATGAGCGTAAAAAGTAACGCGGTGCAGCCGAAGTAGCTCCCATTACGACGGCTGCGGAAACGGCGGCCAGTGGCTGCCACGCTGGCCAGAGAGACCGCGGTTGGGGCCAGGCTGAAATTCCTGGTCGGGCAGACCGACCAGTTCCCCGTCTTTTACCCACTCCTCGTCCCCTCCATAGAGTTCCTGGATGAGCTTGGATTTCAGTTCGGCGATGATGTCCTGATGTGCGGCACTGTGGAGGAGGTCATAGAGTTCCTGCGGGTCGTTCTCCACATCGAAGAGCTGAACAACATTTCCGACCGGGTAATAGATGAGCTTGTAAGAGTGAGAGCGGATCATGCGGCTGGCACCCGCACCCGCGCCGCATTCGCCGTAAAGAGATTCCCGCTCTTCACCGGCCATGGACTGTCCTTCAACCGTCTTCGGGATTTCGATACCGGCCAGAT
>Ga0187827_10002061_pt1 | contig 28000 bp, 27 predicted proteins | sample ETNtaG_39_FD_167969 | JGI IMG/M metagenome (GOLD analysis project Ga0187827, IMG submission 167969) | Marine microbial and viral communities from oxygen minimum zone, Eastern Pacific Ocean - ETNP2014_SV_150_PacBio MetaG (Illumina Assembly) | ecosystem: Environmental > Aquatic > Marine > Hypoxic...
GCTCAAAACTTGAGAAGGCAAACCGGCTCGAAGTCAAAGTAGTGAATGAGGATGAATTGGCTGAAATGATAGGAGATAGTGAAGTTGAGGACGATTCAGAAATCTTACCACCCACAAAACAAGAATCAATAGTTGTTGATGAAGAGCCTGCGGAAGAAAAAGAGCCAGGTAATCATCAAACTTCATTAGGTGATTTTAGTTAATTCACTCAACCGTACAGCATTGCAGATGTGCTATCTTCGCCTTTCTCTTCACTTGCAGAGAGTTGATGACTCAACATGGCCTTGATTTGTTCTTCAATCCTCGCCGCCTCTTCCAATAGAGGTTCTGGGTCTAGGTGAATAGCAGGGAATAACAGGTCAAGTTTTTCGATAATTCTAGCAGCAGCCCGTGCATCAGGGATACCAGGATTTGCTTCAGCCATTATTGCACTTAGGTCAATCCCTCTTCTTCTACCTTCACCCATCATCACTCCAGTCATCCCACCAACAACACCATGTTTGAGGAGTGGGATTCCCATTTCGATTAACCTCTTCCTGTTAGATTCTATTGCCCCAATTCCAAGGATGGTTTCGTCAGAATCATCATCATCGACTAATTCATGGGGAGATTCAACACCATGAGCAAACGCATCAATTAGAATACCAGTATTGATTTTTGCATTTTTGCTCCATTCAAATAGTGCTTCAGTTAGTGGTAAGGCAAGTCGACTATGTACTTGTATGTCAGATAAAACAACAATCAATTTGTCACATCCATCAACATTGCACTGTGGCTCACCCGCATAGAATCTAATTGGTGGTAATGGTTCTCCATCTTGCACTAAACATACAGCTGGCAGCCTTGAATCCCGAACGCCCCCAACAAATTGCAATTCAAGGTGCTCAACAAGATAGTGGGCAACAATGTTTGAAACCATACTAACTGTTGGGAAACAGGAAACAACAATTGCTCCTTCCGTATCTATGTTTTCATCAAACTTAACGAGAGGTCTCCCATCCATGTATAACCGGTCACCGTCGATGCCATTAATGGTTGGGGCGCCTTGCAGTCGGTAGTAGCGACCAGTAGGCGTGAGGTGAATTGATTATGGCAGGTAGTCAGTGGACCCATTCTTTATCTCCTTCATCGTGGAATAATTTCGAGGCATGCCCTCGTAAATTTTGGCTTTCACGACAACGATTACCTCGCAAGGCCGGAATGGCAGCATCCTTGGGTACTGCTGTCCACGATTCAGTTGAGGATTTGTGTAATATTGATCTCGAAGGTCGTGACGACGATGAATCGAATTGGCTTCCAGCCGCTGCAAAATCAATTCTAACACGACAATGGGTGGATGAAAGAGAGAAATTCTTCAACACGCCCCGTCATCCAAAATGGAAGGAAGAAGATTTTGAGGGAGCACAGAAACAACTCATTGGAGCGTTGAACATCCTCTTCAAAAAGGCAGGTTACAAACAGATATCACTTTCTTCAGTAACTGTTGCTCAGTGGAAAGATATCCAAGATATGGTGCTAGCCGCAGAAGGAACGCTCCGATCATCCTGCGGTCGATTGATGGGTAGACTCGATTTGCTGATCGCTGAACGAGATGAAGAGGGCAAGACCGTTGGTTGGATAGTAGCTGATCTAAAGACCGGTAAACCACCAGACGGAGAGATCTACGAGACAGTCAGCCGTCAACTCAGACTTTACCGTGATTTGGTAATTGCGAATAACCCCAATCACCCAAAGATTTCCGCTGAAGGTTGGTATTCCAAGAACTCATCGGTTTATGTGGCTGAAGGACCTAATGTGATTGACGATGCAATGGCTGCTTGGGAGGCAAGTCAACTTACTCCTGAACCATTTGATGCTACACCTAGTAACGAGGCATGCGGCTTTTGCGAGTGGAAGGCATGGTGCCCGAAATGGCCGGTGGCCAAAGCACGTGGGGAAATGGAATCGCACGGAACTTTCCGAGATTATGTAGTAAAAATAATCAATCTTGATGATGATTGTTTGGTGGGTCTTATCGAAATAATGGGTCCAGAGGATGATGAGGGTAAGATGGGTCCAACAGGTCAAAGACATGGGGTGGTATTTGCCGGATATGCGCTCGAAAATATTCAGAAGTTGAATGATCTTGCCCCTGATTATGAAACCCAATTATTCTTTTTTGGTAGCGTTAATGTCGCAAGCAAAACATGGAAAATGGGTGATTGGTGTGATGTCCTCCCTTGGTCTCCTTTGCTTCGTTCAACCCGTGAATTTTAGTTTCACATATTGAGATGATTACGAATCCGTTCTCGGTCATCGGCCTGAAATGGTCCGTTGGGTGAAAGTAACCAGTTGAGGTAGCTGGCATCACTTGTTGCGAGTTGTTGTAGAGTGGCACCACGGTGGCGCCCAAATACAATTATGAGGTCATCATCTGAAATACGGATTTTCCCATCCGCATCGAATGTATCTAAATCGTCATAACCTCGACCTAATGAGCCAGAATTTGAGTAATCACCCCCAGCAAGCCAAGTTTGCAAATCTTTGAGTGGCCTGCGGAAAGGTTTAGGCTCTGCTTCCATTATTTTCCATAGAAGCAGAAGTGAGGCGGCAGCATCAGCACCAGCATCGTGTGCATTTTCTAATTCTACGCCATATTTGTTACAAAGGTGTCCAAGTCCGTGCGGGCGAGGTAAATTCAATTTTCGTGCTACTAGTAATGTGTCAATAATGGCCTTTGGCTGAGGGACTATTTTTCCAAATCTCAAATATTCATTACTAATGAAGGGCCAATCAAATGCTTTCACATTATGTCCAACGATGACGGCATCCGTGAACAACTCATCGAGTTGGTCAATATACCGCCCAAAAGTATCCAAATGTTTGACATCTGAATCATGAATACCGTGTATTCTAATTGAGTCAGCAGGAATTAGGCGTTGGGGGTTGACCAACGCTTCAAAGTGAATTGTAGAGCCATCGAAATCACTTCCTACAACAGCGAATTGAATGATTCTGTCACTCGTCAATTCAAGACCAGTAGTTTCCAAATCAAATCCGACAACGCGACATCCAGCAAGAGGATCGTATGTCATTGGTTGTGCGGGTGGGTGGGCCCTGTTTGAACTTGTGCAACGAGAATCAGAGATGGGTGAAGCCTATTGCTGAGTGCCTTATCTGGCATTCATGAGTTGGTTACGTAGTCTCTTTTCCCGTTTCAGTGCGCCAGCAGAGAAAGAGATGACTTTCGATGAACGAGAAAAAGAAGTTTCCAACCAGCTTACAGAAGATTATGCTAAGGATAAGGATGAGACACTGAGTGATGTTTTGTCAGAATTAGATGATGATACATTGCAGAAACCAAATGAAGAAGCATCTGAGGTGCCGGTTGATTTTCATGTTGAACAGGCAGATGCTGACGACTTATTGGTTGACTCACCTTTAGTTGATCATTACAGTATGGCTAAGGGTGATGAGGTTGATCCAACTACTGCAGATCAACATCTTGTAGAAGCTAGTTCAGTTGATGAAGAAATGAGTGGCTACGAGCAAGTTGATGTGCCAGTGATGGACGATGACATTGAATGGCAGACGAAATGAAAGTTTCTCCTTTTTTCTCTGACAATGTCATGACATCAATGCGTCACCCTGTTAAACAATGGTTTAGGCTCGCAGTTACATGGTAGGAGCAAGGGGATGGTCGTTGGGTCGCTCTCGACATCTCTCAATTCTATTGATGGCGGCCCTATTTTTGTCGGGTTGCACTAATCCAATTGGCCCTCCAGAGCCCATTTCATCACTAACAGTCGATGTTGATCAAATTAATGCTGGCGAATCAATCAATTTCGATGCACGTGAATCATCAACGCCAGAAGCAACTGTAATTATTCAATATTCATGGGATTTTGGAGATGGCACAACCACTACCACTACACAGGGATTGACCAACCATATCTATACTATTCCGGGCACCTATGAAGTGACAGTCGAGGTCTCAAATGATCAAGGTGGTGTTGACGAGAGTTCTTGGACAATTAATGTGAATGCTTACCCCGTAATTTCTCTTCTTGCAGCACCGTTGGCTAAAGTGGGGGAATCAATCACACTCGATGCGGCTGCGTCTCAAGACCCAGAGGGGGGAGTACTTACTTGGGCATGGGATTTAGATTTGGGAACTGATTCGGATAATGACGAAGACCCACGTAATGATGTAGATTCAACCCTCTCTTCTATCACTATGTTGATGAATGAATCGGGTCAATTTGAGGGTTCTGTATCTGTAACAGATGACCGTGGTGCTAGTTCTACTGAAGCATTCCTCGTCAATGTCAGTACTCGTACGTGGCAGGTAACTTGGGAGCAGCAGAGGATTTCTGAGGATTGGAATGGATATCTAGAACAGGGAGAATCATGGACCCATTCACACATCCCCGGCATTTCTGCCCGTCTCATTGAGGTAAATGCGACGTTGACATTGAGCAATGATATTCTGCCTCCTCAAGACAATTTTACGCTTCGTTTAGCAGTCCCTTCAAGTGGTTGGAATGAAGAATCCCCAACTCGTCAAGAAAACATCACAAAACCGCCAACAGCGTTTATTGAGCGAGATGGCATGAATCCAATCCCTCCAGAGACGAAGACCTTCCAGGCGGACTACGCAGATGATTTACTCGTATTCCTTCTTGACGACCCAGGGGCAAGATTTGGTGTTGGGAATTGGACGTGGCAGATTACGGCAGACCAAGCAGATCCCGATACACCAATAGATGATTTCGATGACTTTGATCCAGATAAGGGAAACGATTGGCAATTAGAAGTAGAATTTGTCATTCTTATTCCACGGATCTCAGAAGTTTTCACTTGAGGGGCTGATGCGAACTTTCTAACGCCTAAGGGTTGTGGCCCACTTCGGTAGAGATGGTATCATCAATGGACATCACTAAGATTGGCGTAAAAGACAAGGTCGTTATCGACCTTAAAGTAGGAATGGACGGTCCGGATGATTATCAGTTCCAGCCAAGAGCTCATCTCGATGGAAACATGGTTAGAATCACCAATGAAGGATATGCTGATGAGTTTACTAGCATGGAATTAGAAGATGAAGCGCTTGAAGTAGCAGAAAGAGACCGTTTTGTCGAGTTACGCATCAAGTTCGAGGTAAAGGGAATGCACGGAAAACTCAACAAAATTAATCCAAATCCTAAAGATGGCAAGGGCAAAAAACTCGCTACCTCTAATTGGAAGACCGTTGTTCCCCTTCTGTGATGGGCCATCCCTGGGTACCCCCGCCTTTCATTGATATGGGTTGGGAGACCTAACATAGTTGATGCAAGGTAATGTAGGTAGTCAGAAGCAAGCAAGGCGCATGAGATTAAAGTCAGAAATTCTAGATTATGTGAGTAATCATCCGAATTGTACAGCAGGTGAGATAGTAGCTGCACTCGCTAATGATCGGCGTATGAAAAACCATGGTTTAACTCCACGAAAGGTTGGATTCTTTATTCCACGATACTGCAAAGAAATTCTTTGGAATCAGGACAGTTCTACAGGAAAGAGAGTTTACGCTTTACCTTGAATAATTATTCTCACGCTTTCGGTCACCCCTCCCCCCTTCTTCTTTGGTGGCCGGGAGCAATTCCGGCGGGATTATAGCGGTCGGGTAGGTCGAGAGGTCGCTGGACCCATAGTGTAGCCTGGATATCACTGGGGCTTGCGGAGCCTCAAACCCGTGTTCAAATCGCGGTGGGTCCGCCAATTCATTACTTCTCAAAGATGATGATAATATCCTTTATCGATTATCCCTTGATTCATGGAAGCGACTAATTTCTTGAAAAATGAGTGGATTGAAAAGTTGAATGGATGGGTACAGGGAACTATTCTGGGCGGTCTTTTTGCCTTATTATATTGGATATACAGCGAATCTACATTGCCACCTGATGCTAATTGCGCATGGCTTGCAAGCCCTGGTACTGACGTACTTGCTTTTATTGGTGCGGCACTCTGTATCTGGAGAAGCCGGGTGCACAATGATTTCTGGGTAGGTTGTTTTGGTGCTTGTGTTGTAGTTATTCATCTCTGCCAAGTTGCTTCGGCGAAGAGTTTCTTCTAGATGTCATAAACAAGTTCCATAATGTAGTTTGATTGATAATCAAGTAGTTCTTCGGGAGGTCATGGTGGGTAGCCTACCGGATGATGTTTTGTCTGATGAGCCGGTGATGCCGGAGATACCAATCAAGCCTAACAAGTCAATTCCAATTACAATCGCCGTTTTCTTGATTCTTGGATCTTTGATAGTTGGTTTTTCTGCATTTGGTAATTTGTCCAATAAAGGGATGCCCGATGACGAGGCTCAAAGTTTGGCAGATAGTCTGAATATGCAAGGTTCTAATCTTACTGGTGAACAGGTGAATGCATATTTCGATGATTTGGAAGATGCTGGATATTTTACCACACTTGGAATCATAGAGGCAATGGCATGCATCGCTTTGCTTACTTCAGGGGTACTGTTGATAATTGGCAAGAAATTAGGAGTTTGGGTAGGTGTATGCGGAGGTAGCCTATACTTGATTGATGCAATTGTTGGCTTCGTAATATTGAGTGGTGTTGAATCACCAGATCAATTGTTGACTATGAGTATGAGAATAGCTTCTGGAATTGGCATGGGTTGTGGTTTGTTGTGCTTATCACTACCATTTGTACCGTTATTAGTAGCATCAGGACGAGCAGCTCTTGAACCGATGTCAAAATCTATTGTAGAATGAGAGTAATGATTACTCGTTCTTGGCTCGAGGCCACTTTTTCTCTAGTGCTTTAGAGAGCGATTCATCCATTCGAGCATTCCACCAATCTGCTTTTCTCCATACCGCATATCGTCCCCTGACGCCACGCATATCTGCGCCCTCGAGTTTTGCCTCTTGCATATTTGAGAGTGAGAGTTTTGCTTTCTTGAATCGAGCCTTTCGCATGTCAGCGCCATCAAGCGCTGCTTTCATTAGATTAGCGCCCACAAAAGAGGCATTTCTCATATCAGCGCCAGAAAGATTTGCGCCCTCAAGATTTGCCCCATCAAAAATAGCTCTACGTAAATTAGCACCTTCAAAATCAGCATCGACTAAGTCAGCCCCGATGAAGGATTGGAATGAGAAGTCCTTACGGACCACCTCCTCGCTCATTTACCTCACTCCCTTGAACGATTGTCAAGATGGCTTCGGCCTTCAGTGGTGAGTACACAGTATCGATTTTTCTTGTTGCCTTCACCTGCGGGATATTCAATCAAGTGTCGCTCAATCAAGCGATTCAGATAGAGGCTAAGATTGCGAGGGGGCGTTATTCCTGAGTCGAGAAAGAGTTGCTCCAAAACACGGGGGGGTGAGTCGTGAATACCTTCAACTTCGCGAAGGTACTGAATTGCTCCTAACACTTGATCAGGCTTACGATTCAAGTTGTTATTGTCGCAAAGTGTTCGGAATGCTGCCCCCCGTTCTGGAAGGCCAGATTCCTTGGCCGCTTTTCGTGCAGCTTCGATGGCAGATTCGCGTGCATTTCTAATTAAGGATATAGCGGTTGACCAATTTTCTTCTAACATCTTCTTTGACAGATGGTTATCAATGTCTCTAGCACTACCAGCAAGGTCAATTTCCACATCACCCACCTTCATCATTATCCGGTTCTGTATTTCAGCAACCATATCTCCATCAGACATCTCTACCCCTTGCATAACGAGAGGCGAAGTTATTTTAATCGTTCCGTCTATAACTTTTTGATTTTTTTTGAAATTTGATTTCTGGATTATAATTAGACCCCACAATATTTTTCATTTCCAAGATAATAATATACGAGATAATATCCAATCTTCATTTCGAGGAAGGCGAAAATGACTTGATAGTTGTCGTCGCACGGCAATATGCAAGAGGGTCTTCCATGTCAGGTGTGAAAGTCAACTTTCTCCCATTTTTCGTCATTTCTACACTTTTGTTCTCATCGTTTTTACCTATACTAGATATTGCTAGCGCAACAGGTGGCCAAGGAATCATCACCACCTTTGCAGATGGCAGTGCATCGGCAACAGTGAATCTCAATGGTAATACGACAAATTCGTCAATTGAGATTACATTGGAGCGTAATACAACGATAAACAATGCATCTTTTGATATATCTTATAATTATGCAATTGATTCTCCATCACCGGGTGATGAAGTAATTCTCGACATGGGAAATGATGGCCTATATGAATGGGCGTGGGATTCCCTTGGCTATGGTGACTTTGGGAGGCAGACTCTCTTTAGTACAGGTGCTAACAACAGCAGTACGCACGTGAATTCTTCGGGAAATGCCATTCCAGACATTCTTCTGCCTACTAATGCACAGATACAATTTGCTGACCTCTTAGCAGAATATTCCCCCGATTTTGGCGGGGGCTGGATTCCAACAGGGCCAATTGATAGTATTGTGGTTGGTGATGTTGATGGCAATAACCTATCTGAGCCAATTTTCTTACAACGCGGACATCAATGGCCTAATGGGAGCAATAATTCAGCTATTGGTACTTTTACATGGACTCCTACTAGTGGCTTTTCAAATATCAGTTGGACTCCTGTTTGTGATGGTGCATCTTCTATTGAGGTTGCAGATTTCAATGGAGATAATTTTGCTGATGTCGCTGCCTTTGATATTAATAACGAATCAGCCTGTCTTTTGATTTCATTATCGAATGGTAGTTGGGCACCGAACACCAATTTATCTCTTGGCATGTCTCCTAACGCAATTGCCAGCGGAGATATGGATGGGGACGGGGATGCTGAATTACTGTCAATTCATTCTACAGGTTATCTCAATGAGTATGTTTATGATATTCAAAATAGTAATTTTCTTTTGAGAGCAACAACCACAGTTAGTAACAATGGGACCGCTATGCCAGCGGAGTTAGGTGGCATCGCAATTGGTGATTTTTGGAGTTCAGGAAATAATACAGCAGTTGTTTCAGATATTATGGATGGCCATGTAACAATGTGGAATATTTCTCAAGGTAGTTGGAGTCAAGCAGACATTAGTACAGAATTTGATTGCATGCAAGTTGAACTTCGCACTCTCAATTGGAATGGAGATGGTTTCCTTGATTTGATTGGAAATGCCGATGTAAATACAGGGGGCCTGTGCACAGCAACTTTCAATGGAACGGGATGGAGTACAAATGTGACCAATTTAACACAATTTACTAACTACACAGTGGGTGATTGGAGTGGTAACGGTGGTATTGAAATATTGCAGCCAGTAGTAGGTAATATTGATGGAAACGAATCCACCTTTAACGGCTCTCTTCAAGTCCATTCTTTTGGGGTGAATGGTAGTATACAATCAACTCCGCAGGTACTTTACCCCCATACAGCACCACGAGATGTGGTTCTCGCGGACATGGACGGGGATGGCATCTTAGAGCAAATTGTTTTAGCGGGCGAATCATCATTGGGTCTGTTCATAGCTGGTTGGCATACTGCTACATTTGACATTGACATGAATAATAATCCAGAGGGATATCTTGTAGGTTACGCAGGAGATGGGCAGAATGGAGTAGATCCTTTATTGTGGTTTGATACTCAACAGAGCATAGCTCAGTCACTTTCTGCTAATTTTACAAATGCTCCTTATTTGAATGATTTATACGGCACACGGATTTCAACTCTAAGGCCTACTGCGACTTCTATTGGAAATGGGACACTTACCTTGAGGGATGTGAATATCACTTACAGCATTTCTATCACAGTTACTTCAAACCCAAGTGTAGGTAATTTATCCAACGCCTTCAATTCACTTATGCAACCAGGTATAGGTTCATTCAACGTGTCATTATCACTCAATTCTAGTTCTCAAGGTGCTTTGACTGTTAATAATCTAATAGTGGATTGGGTGGCAGGGATGAGTGCCCAAGTTTTCAGAGATGGGCCAATCATTGAAAGTCAAATGGTGGGGTGGGATGCAATAGGAAACGAGCACATAGTAATGCTTTTTTGGAATGATTTGGCGATGAATGAACCTGATTTCTCGTATTATCAATTATTTAGGTGGGAAAATGGCACGCCACCAGAAATCAATAATCCATTTAAAAGTATGATTCCTAATAACATGTCCTTTGATAATGATAGTGTTTCAAATAAGACTTGGGATTATGTAGTTAGAACCGTGTATCAAAATAGCGTCTTTTCTAATTATTCAGAGGTGGAAACGGTTGTTGTCTCAGCATTATTACCACCTGATACCGAAGCACCTGAAGCGGTTGAAGTCGTCAATGCTACTGATGTAGGAAATGATAGTGGTGGCGTAATTGAAGTTTCTTGGCCCACAAGTAATTCTTTTGATATAGGGTGGTATGCTGTATATGTTGATTCAAATCCATTTTCTTCTATTATCAATCAGACAGAAATTGCTAATTTCTCTATTTATGATAATACAACATCACTTCTATACAATACATCAGGAGATGGTATAGATCACTATTTTGGAGTTGTCTGCGGGGACCTTGTAGGTAATGTCAATTGGAATGTGACAACGACAGGCCCAGTTTATTCACGAAATAATTCTAATCGTTCATCAAATCTAATCTTTTCATTAGAAACAGGATTAACACAAAATGGTAGTACAGAAATTGTTGCCGCTGCGGGCTCACCATTATATTTGAATGGAACATTAACCAGTATGAGCGAGCCAGTGGGTCTAGCAGATTATTCGATATTATTGGAGCCAACCACATCATTAACCCCAGTGTTAATTACAGGAGTTACAGATTCAAACGGTAGTTTCAATCATTATTGGGCAAATTGGCTTGATTTTGAATCTGAACACGCCCCGCTTAGCGGGCCGATTAGTGTAATTGCTACATTTGCTGGTGGCACATGGGGTCTAGATAATCAAACACTAACTGCAGCAGCATCAAATCAGCATTTCACAGCAATAACTGAAGCAACACTTTCAACAAACTCAACCACCATACAACTTGATGAAGATGGCTCAGGTGTCGTGACAGTCATACTTCAATCAGAGCATGCTGTAGAACAACCATTGCTCACCAATCTCATAATAAACTATCAAATAGGGAACCAATCAAATCAGGCAGTAAGTGAAACAGGTAATCTTTCGATTGACAGCAATGGCGAAGCTTCAGTTTCCATCAATTATTTGTTAGGTGGTGAACTTGATGTTTCAATGTTAATTCATCCCCCCTGGCTTTCACTTAATTCAACTACAGTAAGAGTGATACTTCTTCCTCCACCAACTCCGGACGAACCTACTAACAATAGTACGGCCCCAGGTCCAGATTTGGATCTGATAGACTTGATTTGGTCATGCGAAGTTGGTGCTTGGGAAGCGACGGAGAATGGTTCGTCAGTTGGCAAGGCTTGCACACTTGAGAATACAAACGGAGTGTTGGTTCACGCTGAGTTAGTGATTGCACCTCTTAATGGAGTAGAGATGATTGCACTTCCAACTACGGCAACCATTTTCTCAAATAGTAGTAAGAATGTGCAATTATCAGTTAAGGCACTTGATGGAATGGCAGCAGGAGATTATGTGTTTGAGGTAGATATTTTGTTGTCAGCAGCGGGGCACAATTCTAGTTCATCATATGAAACCGTCAATTTCACAGTGTTGGCTAAGCAAGTAGGTGGTAGTGGTAACGGTGGTCAATATCAACCACCACCTTTAGAACAGAATCAAGAAAGTTCAGGCATGTCAACAACGGTGATAGCAGGTATTGTAATATTGCTGTTAGGCATACTTGCAGTAGGTGTGTTTGTAGTGCGTACACTTACTGCTGAAGGGAAATATGATGAAGATAATATTGATGAGTTTGATGATGATTATGATTATGATTATGATTATGATGAGTATGGAGAAGTATACGAGGCGCCGCCTCAAAGCACTAAACCACTTCCAAGAGAGAAACCGATGCCCGCTCAATCATTATCTCGTGAAAGTTCAGCAAGACAATCTGAATGGCAAGAGGATGAGTACGAAGAGTATGAGGATGAATACGATGATGCCGATGACGATTATACCGATTCAGAAAACTACCATGTTGACGAAGATGGTGTCGAATGGTGGAAAGATGAAATTGATGTATGGTGGTACCGTTATCCCGATGAAGAGGAGTGGTCAGAGTTCATTGAATAACCGTTGGGGTTTTCAAGGAGCAAGAACTGAAGGTGTTTGTTATGAGTGATATTAACGATACTCACGGCTTCCCGTTGGTCTTACACAAAGATGCAGACCCCTCATCTACAGGCGGGGTTGCAGTTTGCGGATTTTCAAACGTTGGCATGGTTGGAAGCATTGCAACGAGCCATGTGGTGAAGGCTCTTGGCTTGCAACAATTAGGGACTGTAATTGACTACAATTTTCCGCCAGTTGCCCTCATACAGAATGAGGTGCCACAACACCCGGTGAGGGTTTACCAAGGTGAAGGAATAGGGATTTTCACATCTGATTTACAATTTCCAGGACACACCGATGTTCAATTTGCAGAAACCGTTCTTGATTGGTTCAAGGAAGGTGGTTTTGACCGTCTTTTTGTGATTGATGGAATTGTTACCGGAGAGTTAGGTGACAAAGAGGTTGGGGAATTATTCGGTGTATCTTCTACTCAGGATGGGCGAGATAGATTGAAAAAAATTGAAATTGAGCCTGTAAAGCAAGGAATTGTTGCGGGGATATCTGGTTGGTTACTTGCAGAAGGTGATAGGCGAGGCTTTGATGTTACAGCATTACTTGCCGAATGTAATCCAATGTACCCCGATGCACGGGCGGCAGCGATTGCAACTGAAGCGTTGAGTGATTTAGCTGACATTGATATTCCGTTGGATGAGTTGCTTGCAGATGCTAGAAGAATTGAGGACAACGTGCGGCAAATGTTTGAGATGTCAAAGAATTTGCTTCCCCCGCCAGATGCAGAGTTTGAGGTCGATGAAGATGATCCTATGATAAATTGAAAAAACATTTCCTCTGTGAAATTATTATGTTTTTATTTTATCTTAGATAAGAAGAAAAACCAACGCCCCTCGGATGAGTGTGGCTATAATATGCTGTGGGGAACCCCCGGGCAAGCAAAAAACACACCAATTTAAAAGATAAATTGGCGCTTTCAATCAATGTCAACTATGGCGGCATCCTCTACAAGCCAGAAGCAATGTGTGGCGACCAAACAAAGCCAATCGTCGAGCCTAGTAGAATGGATTTTCGCCAGCAGCGTGGTCGGTAATATCTGAAATGGATACTATTTCCGGAATATGTTCTTTGATCATTTTCTCAACACCATTTTTCAGAGTGACATCAACGGCAGAGCACCCTTTGCACCCCCCCCCGAAAGAGACGATAACATTACCATCTTTCACATCTATAAGTGTGATATTACCTCCATGAGAGGCAATTCCTGGATTGATTTGTGCGTCAATAATTTGTTGTACACGATTAGATAACTCATCTTGCCAAAGTGGATTTGGATTCTCAAAGTGAAACCCTCCACCCGTAAGAGTTTCCTTGTATCCTAGAGTAGTGTCGCTCATGTATGGTGCACTTTTCTCGGCGATGATGACAGTCCAACCATCAACATCGAATATTTCATCGCCATCTTCAGCATTATCACTTGGAATAAGTTGTAGGTCGTATTGAAACCCCTTTTCACCCCTACCAACTATTGTGATTTTTAGAGCTAGAGATGGTTCATCTGAACCCGCCGCGAACTCATCGAGCTTTTCTCTAGCAGTTTCTGAAAAATTGAGCAACGGGGAACCCTCCGTAAGGGGGGCTCCCCGCCGCATCGTTTTAATCTGCGCTCACAGCACAGTTGCAATCATCCTACTCAGAGTAGGAATCGGCGGCGTAGCAAACTTAGTCCCAACATTGGGATTGATGAGATTGCTCCACCAGCAGCAGCATCACCGACATCGACGGATACTCCGCCATCGGTTTCGACTAGCTTTGTTTTCAAGAGATCTTCAGCATTGTTCTTGATCTTCTCAACACCATCATCACTTGGCTTTGGCTTTGGCTTGACTTCATCGTCAATTGGCAAAGGCATTGGCTTTGGCAAAGGCATTGGCCTTGGCTTCACATCAATGTGTGATGGGCCAATAGGCACTGGCTCGATACCAGGCTCGCTGCAGTCAGCTTTCCATCGTCCTTTCATTGCACCTTCACCATCTGCATTTAGCCTGTATTTACCAGCCAATACACCGTTTGCGGTGCCATCAAGGAGTTGCCACTCACCATAGTAAGTGCTACGTCCATATTCACCTGCGAAGGTTGCTATGATGTCACCATCTAAGTTGGTTGCCTCACCTCTGAACTGTCCATTTGCGAACAATCCGATGATATCGCCACCGATGAATCCTTCAGCATCCATCCAGACACCTCGGAATTGGCCATCGCCAGCATTTGCGGTTGCATCAATTAATGACCAGCGTGCAGCAAGGAATCCATGTGCGCATTGATCCTCATCAGAATCGCCGATGTAGTTGACGATAACTCGCCCATCAAAGTTAGCTAGGCGCTCCCTCAAATCTTCAACACTCATGCGTCCGACTTTGTTGACGTCGTAAGTGCCATCGTCATGAATTACCACGACAACGACCCAAGCAACTTCGCCATTAGTCCAGACAAGAACCACTACGTTGTTACCGTCTTGGTCCATATCTTCTGCATCAGCAAGCGTGAAGTTATAGGATTCTGACTCCGCATCAGAGATTAACATCTCACTAAGCGCATAGTCTGCCTCAACCTGCTTGATGACCTCTAAGGTCTCTTTTCCATTCTCAAGAGCCTGTGCGTTTGTTGCCTCCGCACTAGCTGACCCGGCAGTAACTACTACCAACATCCCCAGAGTGACTAGCAAAGTAGCCAGACTCTTTCTTCCGTACAATCTGTTAATGGGTTCTGTTCCCATGTTTATATTGTTGTACTGCATTAGATATAACCAAACTAAGGGAACCCCCCGAACTTATGCGGGCTTCCACCTTTGTATACCAACATCGAGACATCATCGTGGCAACCTTTTCAGTATCTAGCCAACCACATGCCTCTGTGGTTAGGGACGTTCTAGACCGACCGTTGCGTGATTTACGCCTTTCAGTAATTGATCGCTGTAATCTCCGGTGCCGCTATTGTATGCCTCGTGATGTATTTGACGTAGACCATTCCTACCTCGCACGCGAGGAGATACTTTCCTTTGAGGAACTAAATCATCTAGTGACATCTATGATACCACTTGGTATAGAGAAGATTCGCCTCACAGGGGGAGAACCACTTTTACGCCGTGATTTCCCAAAATTAGTTGAGATTCTTTCAACACATGGAGTAGAACTCGCAGTGACTACTAACGGAATATTGCTTGAGAAGCAGGCTGAGGCACTTGCAGCAGCGGGACTTGATAGGGTTACTGTTAGCCTTGATGCACTTGATGATGATACATTTCAGTTGATGACAGATACTGATGCAAAGGTCAGTGATGTTTTGGCTGGAATCGATGCCGCAGTTGCAGCAGGACTTAGCCCAGTGAAAATCAATACTGTTGTTCGCAAAGGTGTCAATGAACATGCAGTTTTACAACTGTTCAATCATTTTCAAGGGAGTGGGGTGATAGTTCGGTTCATTGAATATATGGATGTGGGTGCATCAAATAAATGGCGACGTGATGACGTTGTAACGGGGTCTGAAATACTTGAGATGTTAGGTGCTGAACATGATTTACAACCTGTTGTCCCTGAAAATGCTAGTCAAGTTGCTAAGTTGTGGCAGACTTCTGATGGTGACAGGGTGGGCCTTATTACATCAATTTCTGAACCATTTTGCGGTGATTGTACTAGGGGTAGAATTTCTGCTGAAGGTAGATTTTACACCTGTCTTTTCTCAGATTCAGGATTCGATATTAAACCAGAACTCAGGTCAGGTGCAGGTCTAGATGAGTTGCAAGAACTCGTCCGTTCCGTATGGCTGGGTCGCACTGATAGATATTCAGAGTTGCGAGATGAAGGAAATCACATTCACCTTCCAGTTGAGATGTCCTACATCGGGGGTTGAGGGCTAATCCTAAACTCTCCACACGGCCCTGAAACGAGTAACATCGGGCTCGTCGTCTGGCAGCGAACGGATAGTGAAATCACCCATCGTGAGCGCTTCTCCGATAGTCTCGATAAATGGCCTCGGAAGCGGCCAGGGTGGCCCTTCATGCGGGCCCTCCTCGGTCTGATACCTACCGATGCATACCAGATGCCCCCCCTCTCTCACTAGTGTGGGAAGAATGGGGGAGGCAAGCACGCGAACCGACTCCGGCATCGCCTGCAGGATGTGGACCTCCAACACTAGGTCGAACGACGCAACCCACTCGTCAGGGGGGTCTAACAGATCCGCAGTGACCCACTCGACCTTTGAATCGAGATTCATCTCCTCTGCCCACTCTACTGCTGTGGGGGAGATGTCGAATGCGATTACATCCCACCCCTGTTGCTCTAGGAAGACGGCATCTTCACCTAGCCCACAGCCGACTACCAAGGCACGTCCCACAGCACGTTCATTCACGGCCCACTCAACCACCCGCGGATTGGGGAGACCGTCGGACCAGGGTATCCAACCCTCGTCCCTGCCAGCCTCGGAGTACAATTCCTCGAACCAAGCTAGAGGGACACCGTCCTCCATAGCTGCCTGTGACATCGAGAGTAGTTTCTCACGAACCTCGTCCATCATTTCACCCACAGTCTGGCGGCAGAGACAATCTCACCCCAAGGCGCATCGGTACGAATTGCAGGTTTTCCATAAGATGCAACTGTTGCTGCATGGCCTAATTCAGACAACGCCGCGGCTAACTTTGTTGGTGATGGCGGCGCTGGTAATTTTAGCCTCGAAGCCAATTCATCCACTATAATCAGATTACCAGAATGAATAGCTTTTGCTTCACCGGCAATGTGGCGTACAGAACGCCCAATTGCTCTTCTTCTGAGCCGTAATTCACGGGGTTCATCAACTAATTCTTCAGTCGGACCACACAAAGCAAGCGCTTGCTCTTCAGTCATCGAACTCATGACATCTTCATCTCCTATCTGGCCGATCCATAAAGGCCCAGAAACTCGTTTATCGCTGAGATTTACAGGGGTGCTCAAAGGAACCAGAATGTGGCCACAACCATGCTCATCTCCTGCTTCCTCTGCGGTTGGCTCAGCAATTCGCCATCCGAGATTTTCTTCCACAATACTCGCGCCCTCAAGAGAGCGCCTCACTCGAACACTCACCCTAAGGTGATGGCTGTCCCAAATTGAAAGAATTGGCTCGATAATTCGGTCGTGTTGAGCAGCAGTTCTTGCTACAGTTGCTAACAGAATTCTCAATCCAGTATCATGGGCAATTTCATCTAACCTAGCCCGAGCCCCATATCTGCGCATCAATGGTGCTGGCGAGGAGCCCGTTAGAGCGGCAACATCCGTTGCAGTAACTTCCAGTACAGCCTTTCGTGCAAGTGATTGAATCACTGGGTCAAGGAATGGAATTGGTGAGCCAAATGGGTCGATGTCTACCCACTGCCAGCCTCTAGACAATGCAATTTGTCTTGCATCCCCAACAATTGGATGAAAACCCGCCAGTTCTGGTGGATGATTGCATTGATGGTTAGTATTAGCCCATGTTATCGAATTAGAATTAAGATCACACAGCGTTAAGTCAAGTCGTTTTACTAATTCATCAGGCAGTTCATGACATAGTCGAAGACTTCTCACTCCGCTAGCAGCCAAGGAATCTAGCATGCGGACAGTTTTGTCTCCAGCAAGCAAACCAACACTCATTTCGTGGGCCATGAGGAGGACGCTTCTTGTTCGATTACCAGACATTGCGTGGTTATGGAACACAGCCCTCTCTTTTTTTGAAGCAGGGCCAGCGAGATTCACTTCACCTTCAACATAATTGCTTGGTAAATGAATGTGAGTGCGTCCCTCAAGGAGTACTTCACCCGGCCATCCATCTGGCAAGTCTTCGCCCATCAAGTCAAGCCGAGCATCTCTTCTTCATGAACTTGTTTTACCCAGTTGTATGTTCAAATAGCCATATCAGTGGTATAGGTAATGAACGATTTCGGTTATGAAACGGCTCTCTTAATCACCCTATATTTACTGTTAAATGTGGATTTCTTTGTTCATGCATGATTATTGCAAAATGTATTTGCTCAAATTGTGTTCTCAATATGTTATCATTCAGTAAACCAAGAACGACTGATGCTAACCTGTCTCCGAGTGGCAACTTTGCATCGTCATACATGCAAACTGGTTGCCCCAATGCAATCCGATTATTCGATACAGTTTGAATCAGATATGGTACATTGTGCGCTCCCCTCCCGGGTTTTACTCGCCATGTTACGCCAGAACGTCCAGCGATGAATAAGGCATCATCAATTATTTCGATAGTATCTGAATTCGCATCAACAATAGATCTGAAAAGACCGAATGAACGCTCCAGAGGCGTTATTCGAGCATCCTCTGCTTTTATCCCTATTAATTGAGCAAGGTCTCTAGTTAATGCCCTTAGCCTGTCAGATACGAGCATAGATGGGCGCCCGCCCCATATTCTCAGAAATCGTTCTAAGAGGCCAGGTTGAGTTGGTAATGGTATCACATATCTGCCACGAACACCGAATTCAATCCCAAGTAGATAGGTATCATGATCCCAATCACAAAGCGGTGCTGGAATAGTGTGCATCCGTTTGGATTCAGGTTGAGGTGCATCGGCCGCTCCAATCAACGAAAAATGTCCACTTCGGAGCGCCTCTCTTCTTTCCCCCTCAATCTTCGCTCTAGAGTTATTCACCGTCCCTTCAATTTGGTGTAATAAGTTGAGGAATCTCAAAACAACTGAATCCGCTCGCTTTTCTAGCATCATCATGAAGATCAGAGTTCCAGGGCCACGCTCAACTCTTGCACCATCAACTATCAAACCGGATTGAGAAGTTCTTACTTGATGACCATTGAATCGCACTTCAATCTCATCACTTCCAGTTTCTTCTCCGTTTAGGTTGGGGAATAGTTTGGATCCGCGGGCTGCCATTATTTCTCTAATCTGTAGATATGCCGGGTAATCTCTATGCTCATCAAGTTGGACATCAGAGCTGGTAATCTGCATATTCCCTGTAATTTTTCTCAATAAATCAGCCCAGCCAGTATTGTAAGGTATCGCTCCAACGATGCGGTGTTCTCCCTGCAACCATTTTCTTGATTCATCCAGCAAATCCTGCTGATGTTGCTCCAAGTAATTTTGCCAAGCTGGCATTGAGAGCCGTAATAATTCGTTTGGGTCATTCCAAGGACCACAGACTAAGCACAGAATTAGATTGTAATGTTCTGGTAGGGGTTCTCGACAGCATCGACATACCCTAGATTGCTCCGCCATATACTATACTTCACATCTGACCCTTATTGAATGAGGCAGAAATACAATACAGATGCATCTTTCTTAAGATATTATTTTCTTTATAAACCTAAAGAAGATGAATTCAATGAGCCACCAAGAAGGAGAGATGAGCCACTAATTTGATTACTAATTATTATCAAAATACATTGTTTAAGTAGTCTCACTTATCTAAAATATCCGAGCCAAAAAATTTCACATCTTTTTCGACTTTGAATTGGCTAGTAGTGACTATTGAAAGGAGAAAAAAGGTGTATATATGAAAGATGAAAAGAATAGAAAAGCCAGCGAATATGATTACGAAGCACTAGCAACTTGGGTACGCGGAAGAGCATGCAATCCCTGCAGATCTAAAGATCCATCTTCTATTGTGTATGATGCAGGATTGCACAAATCATGCCAACGTTGTGAAAGACTTGCAGACTGGCTACAAGGAATACCAATTGATGAAAGGACATTAGCTGACCTATGCCATTGGGTTGAAAGCAAAAAGCAACAGAAATCAGAGTGGCAGGACATCAGTATGATTCTTCTTTTTGCTGCAAGAGGTTTCATTAATTCTGGTAATCCTGAAATTAATCTTCCAGAAGATGAATTGAGGGAGTTTAACGAACAGCCCCCCAAAGTAGAGATGGACGAATCTGCTTTGGATGATGAAGGTGTAGGATTCGAAGATGAATTCAAAGATGATTGGATTTGAGCAGACGTAAAAATTAGTAATGGTCAAACGAAATGTTTGGATTAACATGAGTTACTTTGCGCCCGTGGTCAACAACTTCACCTACAATTTGACAACCAGATAACCGCTCATCTAGCCAGTTTGTTACAGCACTTGCTACTTCACCTATAACAATGACAGTCATTCCCATTCCAAGGTTGAAAGTACGAGCCATTTCACGCTCATCAACTTCACCAATTTTAGCAATCCAATCAAATTCCGGAAGTGAGGGCAAAGGTGTGGAAATGTGGTACCCAAGTCCATCATGAAGCCTCAAAAGGTTGGATAAACCACCTCCTGTGATGTGAGCAATGCCCTTGATTTGTCCACTAGAACACGGCCCTTCACCTCCTCGGCAAGCAACAATCAAATCATAGATGGGGTCACAGTAGATGCGGGTTGGATTCAAGAGAACTTCACCCAGTGTCACATCGCCATCCGTAAAGCGCTCTATTCGTCCCTCATTGACAGAGAATGGTGCGGCAGCACCCAATTTAGCCCCGCTTTTTTCTAGTACCGCTCTAACTAGTGAGAATCCGTTTGAATGGATGCCTGATGATGGTAGTCCAATGAGTTGATCTCCTGCTTGCATGTTTTCGCCAGTGATTGCTTCTCCCTTTGGCAGCCAACCTAGAGCAGTTCCTGAAAGGTCGAGTTCCTTGACAATACCTGGAAGAGAAGCAGTTTCCCCGCCTGCGAGCGTCACGCGCGCTCGGGCGGCTGCGCTCGCAAGAGATGCCCCAAGAGCAGCATGGACTTCGGGATCAGGGCGAGGAGTCGCGACATAATCGACAAAGGCAATTGGTTCCGCTCCAACACAGAGTAAATCGTTGACATTCATTGCCATGCAGTCGATTCCAACTCCAGCCAACTGATTCAATTCATTAGCAATCTGAAGTTTGCTACCAACTCCATCGGTGGCTAACGCAAGCAGATTATCCCCAAATTCAACTAGTCCACCAAAACCCCCTGGTAGGTCGACAGGAGCGCCAGGTGATCCTGCTTTTCTGACTGACTTAGATAATGCGCCAATCAATGATGCTACTGAAGCAGCCTCAAGGTCAATATCAACTCCGGACGAGGCGTAATTGAGCCCCTCGCCATCACTCATCAATTCGTCGAGATGGTGGCGGTTTTTCAAACCGCCGAGTCATTTTCAATGGTAATGCCAGCCCTTTGTAAGTCATTTAGTAATGATTCGGGGTCTTGGCAATTGAATGTGTAAGAACGACCTTTTCGTGTTGTTAGAACCTCTAATCCGGGCCCACTCTTTACGATGTACCCTATATTTTTCAAACCCTTAAGTCTCCAACCAATGCCACCCCATTTAATCCAATTAATTTCAACGATTTTAGCTGAGATAATTTCTGAATTAGTTAAGTTTACAGCCAACCCTCTATATCCGAAGGATAGGTGATTACCATCATATTGAATTGCATAGATGGAGAATGACCAAGCCATCCAAATGAATATTATTATTGGGAAACCAAAACCCAACCAATAGATTATATTTCCGAAATATAGTAGTCCGTTTTTATGTAAACCAAGTGCTAAATATAGAGTGACTGATCCAATTATAGACACCGCTGCAATGAAGAATAAAAGGTAGTAATACTTTGGCTGCGATTGCTCATTGTACATTGTCAAACCCCAATAATAATGCAGATTCAGCAAATTTCGTTTTAGATTCTTGCATCCGATGCCCGTCTTCAATCTCAATTAATTCTACTACGCAGTTATCTTCATCTCTCATTTTTCGAGAGTTTTCTATTGGCACAACATCGTCTACAGTGCCATGAAGAATCACAGTTGGATGGTTGAGTTTTGGCCATGACATTTTTTCAGCATCAAGAAAGAAGTCCCAGTCAAGTGTAATGTCGTGTTCGAATCCATTGTGGAAGTATTGGATGCTTCCATCATGTTGCCATTTTGCAAGCCCCTCTTCTTTAGCTCCTTGACGCCATAATTCATCTAATCCGAAAGCGGGAGCAATCAGAAGTAGAGAGAAATCCTCATCAGGTCTAAGCGCGGATGCATTTGCTGCAGCCAAACCCCCCATAGAGGAGCCTGATACTAAATCAAAGGGCCCTTCATTATCGATTAATCTGAGTAAGACTTTAGTTTCTTGTTCGATAGACCATCCAAGTTCTGACATGACAGGGGTTACGAGATCCCAGCCTAATTCTTCCCTCATATAATCAGGTTTGCTACCTTCGGGAGTGCCTTCAAATCCATGAGCAAATAACACACGCATGTTAGTCACGTCTCTCAAATGATAGAGGTTTGAAATCACTGCCAACAATGTGGCATCTTTTCATTGTAATATCCAAAATATCACTTGTTGGTAATGAACGAATATGGATTTCAGCGGTCACTTCTACAGTTGCTGAAAACAGGTGGCCGCCATGCACTTGATGGTCATCATCTGAAAATACAATATGAATATGGGTGAACTGTTTTCCATCTAATAAAGCAATATTTCCTTGTACTGATAGTAATTCAACAGGTCCAGCAACAACTTTTCGCTGGTAAATTTCGTTTGAATCAAGATAACCTACATCAACATTGTTTATTCGTCCAATTCCACTAGTTATCGCACCAGAGGAGTGGACAGAATTTTCAAAAATATCTTGTATAGATTGATGAATTTCCTCTCCTGGATCTAATCTGACAAATAGGTCACGCCCCCAATCTCCGGTTTCCATGGCTTGAGCCACAGAGCGGGACTTTGATAGAGATTCGCTGTCCCCGTACTCTTGGTGAAGAGTTGAGCCGCGGCCTTGTTATCTTCGTTGAAGATGAAGAAACACTTCGTAAATTAGGAGAAACCATCCTTGAAAGGATGGGTTTTGAGGTTTCTGCACATGGTGATGCAGAATCAGCTTTAGAGGCTATACAGAGTAACAATGCAATAGTACTCTTGGCCACTGATATGTCACTTCCAGGAATGAATGGGGTAAATCTTGCACATAAGATTAGAGCCTTGGGCATCAATGCACCAATTCTGTTGATGACCGGTCATGATGAAGAGGAAATCAATGAAGCGGGTGGGGTTCCTGAGCCGGGCTTGATTTTACAGAAGCCGATCGGCCTTGCTGAGTTGCGAGCGGTTGTCGATTCTCTCCTTTCTTAGGCGTTCGGCGCCAATTTCCTTGAAAGAGATTTTTTCTACGTTTTCAATTAAAAAAGTTCTAGTGGAAATGAAAACGGTGACCAATCGTGCACTGTAAAGACCCCCTATTTCCAGTGGAAATGAAGGGGTGTTATCGCTTACTTCAATAACCCCCAATAAACGCTGTTGAGTCCTGCGCGGGGGCGAGGACATGGTAGGCATTCAAGATTCAAACGCTCGCTGGCGCACATTTCTGCAAGAGCAGTCTTCACCTGAAATTCAGGTTCTTGCAAGTGCTTGGCCGAATCAGAATGTTCTGCTAGTAAAATTCGTTAATATTCAAGCGTGGGACCCTAATTTTGCTCAGGCACTGATAGAATACCCTAAACCAATATTGAGGGCAGGTTCAGAAGCATTGAGAAGTCTTTGCATAGAAGGTGGTTGGGAAATTGATCCGATGCTACGTGTGACAGAACTTCCTCAAGACTGCAAGCGTTCACTTAGAGAAGTAGGTTCAGATGATATTGATATGCTAATTTCTTCAGAAGTGGTGGTAACAAAAGTTTCTGAATTGAAGCCGCGAATTTATCATGCATTGTTCCGTTGTGCGGTTTGTAATCATACAAATGAAGTCCCACAACTCAATGAATTAGAATTGATTGAACCGGTATCTTGTGACGATTTGAATGGTGGTTGTGGACGTTATCCAACGGGCAAAGATGGCACACGATTTGAGTTGATTCAAGAAAATGTCTCCCTAGTTGATAATCAATGGATCGAAATTCAAGAATTACCTGAAAACGTTACTGGCGGCGCCCAGCCAGCAAGAGCAACGGTTCTAGCCGAAGCAGATCTTGCCAATCTTCTACTTCCTGGAATGCGAGTCACTGTGAATTTGGTTCCTTTCATTCGTACTGAGAAAACTCGAGGTAGCAAAACACCGATGTTCAATATCTATCACACACTTGTTTCGGCGGAACAAGAAAATATACCATTCAATGAAATCGAGATTTCTGAAGAGGAATTAGAAATGATTACCGAAATAAGTCAGAGATCAGACCTGCTTGAATTGATGACCAATAGCATAGCCCCTTCAATTTTCGGGGCGGGCAAATTACAGATGGTGAAGCGCTCTTTGGTGATGCAATTGTTTAGCGGTGTTTCTAGGAAATATTCAGATGGAACCCGTGCCCGCGGCGATATTCACATCTTGTTAATGGGCGACCCAGGCGTTGCTAAGAGCCAACTTCTTTCCTACATGGCACAAATTTCACCACGTGGAAAATATGCTTCTGGTGGTGGTATTTCAGGAGCCGGTCTAACCGCCGCTGCTGTGAGGGATGCTTTCAACGATGGTCGCTTTTCTCTTGAGGCCGGCATCCTTGTTCTAGCAGATTCCGGATTGGCTGCCATCGATGAGTTTGACAAGATGAATCCTGATGACAGAGCAAAAATGCATGAGGCGATGGAGCAACAAAAAATCCACATTTCAAAAGGTGGAATCAATGCAACGATGAGGACCCGTTGCGCAGTTCTTGCTGCCGCAAATCCTCGTCTTGGTCGCTTCAGCCAACGTGCACAAGTGGGCTTAGACATCTCACCTATGTTTGAGGAAGTTGACCTTCCTCCTGCATTGATGTCTAGATTTGATATTATTTGGCTAATCAGAGATGATGTAATTCAAGAACGGGATAAACAAATCGCTGAACATATTTTGACCAACCGGAGTAGCGGTGTGAGTGAAACACTAATTGAAGAGGGAAGAGAGGTCGATCCACGTGTTGTTGATGATGAGAGCGCCATCAAGAAAGGATACAGTGGAGAAGACCTACTAACCATTCCCATGTTCCAAAAATATGTTGCGTGGTCTAAACGCAATATCCATCCAGTGTTAACGGATGAAGCAAGAGATGAGATAGTGGCTTTCTATCTAGAGAAGCGTAACGAGTCTGATGGAGATGATAACGCCGTTCCAATCACAGCCCGCGCGCTTGAGGGTTTGGTTAGATTGGCCGAGGCGAATGCCCGCATGCGCCTAGCCACAAAAGCGTCGATCGAAGATGCCAAGAGAGCATTAGCATTGTTCAGAAATTGGCGCTATGAATTAATGGGAGATGAGTTTGATGAAGGCACGATTCTGACCGGTCGTTCGGCAAAGAAAAGGTCGGCGGACCAGACTGTATTGGAAGTCATCAGACAGTTGGCAGGCGGTAAGCGAGATTTTGATATTAATGAGATTGACATCCTCAATGAAATGTCTCGCCGTGAATTTGATGAATATGAGGTTGAAGAAGCACTCAAGCAACTATCTCAAAGAAGTCAGATTTACACACCGGGTGCAGGTCGTTGGCGGCTTGTGAATTAAGTCAACTTTTGAGTCAAATATTGTTTATTAGCCGGTTCTGCTATGAGCCATAAGCCTCTCCGAGGTTTTGATGGCAACCCCAGAACCGGCAGGTGACATTACTGATGCAGGGTCTTTAGACCCTGAATCACTAGGTTTCATGTGTGGCTTGGAAATCCATCAACAATTGGCCACAGGCAAGTTACATTCCCGCCAACCTTGCACCCTCTATGATTACACAATTGAGACAATTCCAGAACATTGGCCACGTGCTCACCGTCGCCTAAGAGCATCAGAAGGTGAGGCGGGGCAGGTCGATGTGGCGGCCCGTTTTGAAGCAAGAAGGAATCGTTCATTTGTCTATGTGAAATCACCTAATGCTGGCCTTATTGAACTTGATGAAGCTCCACCACTTGTCCACGATTCTGAAGCAATTGATGTCGCCCTCACTGTTGTGGCGATGATGGGTATGAATCCAATTCCAGTAATGCAAGCAATGAGGAAAACAGTGGTAGATGGCTCAAATACCAGTGGTTTTCAACGCACTACACTGATTGCTACCGGTGGAGCAGTACAAACACCTTCAGGCGCAGTGGGAATTTCTCTCCTTACTTTGGAGGAGGATTCAGCACGTAAGTTGGATACTCAGAACGGCATGGCGGGAGAAGTGGTAGTCTACACCCTTGACAGACTTGGAGTGCCACTTATTGAAATCGCTACTGAGCCGGAGGTGCAAAACCCGGAACACGCAAAGGAGTGTGCTCGTGCGCTTGGCCAACTTTTGAGGGATACCCGAAAAGTCCGTCGTGGTTTGGGTACCATTCGTCAAGACCTCAATGTGAGCATCGCTTGTGGGGACAGAGTTGAGATCAAAGGTTGTCAGGATTTGGATTGGGTTCCAAGAATTATCTCTTTGGAAATGGCGCGTCAACTACACTTCTATCGCTTAGCTAATGAATTGCGGGCGGAAGCAGGATTGCCATCCCTTCCATCAAATCGTGATGATGATGATGATGCTGTAGAGCAACAGGTTGCTTCAGCAGTTGCAGAACTTCTTTCGTTTGAGCCAGTTGAGTTAACAGAAGTTTTCTCAACATGTGATTCAAAGATGATTGTAGATGCTATTGCAGAAGGTGCGATACTGCTTGGAGTAAAATTACCACATTTCGCATGCCGTCTTGGTAGTAAGCAGTTGGATGGCGAGGGGGCTCAACTACCGAGGTTGGGCCGAGAACTCGCATCTGCAGCTAAATTAGCTGGGGTGAAAGGAATCTTTCATTCAGATGAATTGCCAGCATATGGAATCACCGAGGCTGAAATGTCTGCTGTTAGTAGTGCTCTTTCTGTCAGTGGGAATGATGCCTATGTTCTCTGTGTAGCACCCCAATGGCAGGCAGAACTTGCTCTTGAGTCAGCAATTAACCGAGCGCGGCAGGCATATCATCGAATTCCCCAAGAGGTTCGAAATGTTGTGATTAGAAAAGGGGCCCCTGATGATGGTACAACCAGTGCAATGCGGCCATTACCTGGGAGTGCGAGAATGTACCCTGAAACTGATATTCCCGTGTTTCAACTATCAAAAGAAAAATGGGAGGAAATTACCTCAGATTTACCACCAACCTTCGAGCAACGACGAGAACTACTTGCAGCCTGCGATATTTCGGAAAATCAAGTAGATGCACTGCTAAGTAGAGAAGAAGACGATAATTTCCATGTTGGACACAATGGCTCATTGAGTGAAGGACTTGGGCCGCTTCCTGACAAAGCTTGGGCCAGTTTAATGCTTGACCGCACTAGAGAAGAGATTGCCGAAGCGGCAGGCGCTCCAGATGTGGAATTGATACCGCTTGCTCTGTTAGGATTCGCTCTAGATATGCGAGAAGCGGGTGGAGTCACTAGAGATGGACTTGTACCATTGGCAACCCGTATGATGACTAGTGGTGGCTGGAAAAATGCTGCTGGTGATGCGGCAGAGATCCGCACAATGCTTGCCAATCTTGCAGATGAACTTGGAGTAGTGCCGGCAGATAGCGGTGCTATCAATGAAGTAGTTGCAAGAGTCTTGGCTGACAGAGCGGACTTCGTTGCTGAAAGAGGAATGGGTGCATTGGGTCCACTGATGGGTGTGGTTCTGAAGGAACTTGGTAGCGGTGCCGATGGAAAAGCAGTCAGTGATGCGCTGAAAACAGCCATCATGAAACTTCAGTGAGGTTTGTGGATGCGCTCTGCAAGAGTGTTTGGCTTCTCCTTACTGATACTTTTGTTATGTCCCGCAACAGCGAGTCTTGGACACACTACCAACCCTGAAAATGTGACCTGGGAACTACCTCCAGTTCAATGGAGTAAAGATTTGGAATCAGGGTATGTATCTACAGCTCCCTTGGTTATTAACGATTTAGTCATCGTGAAAGTCGGTGGC
>Ga0187827_10002063_pt1 | contig 27997 bp, 10 predicted proteins | sample ETNtaG_39_FD_167969 | JGI IMG/M metagenome (GOLD analysis project Ga0187827, IMG submission 167969) | Marine microbial and viral communities from oxygen minimum zone, Eastern Pacific Ocean - ETNP2014_SV_150_PacBio MetaG (Illumina Assembly) | ecosystem: Environmental > Aquatic > Marine > Hypoxic...
CTTAACGAACCCGAGCTGAAATTCTGGGTTGGCATTGGCGTCGGTGTCGTGGTGTTGATCACCGCGGCCGCGGTCGTAATTCCTCTGTGGCTCGGGGTGCGTGCGATCAGAAGGATGGAACTTTAACCGCCTTTGATTCGCTGGCCTTCAATTCATGTAATCCACGAACAGCACATGAAATCGCATGAAGATTACGCGTCTTGAAACATTCACCATCGGCGAAGGCCCGGACATCGATCCGGACAAGGGAGGCATCGAGCCGATCGCCTGCATACGGGTCCATACAGACGAAGGCATTACCGGGTTGTCCGAAGTTTTCCGGGTGCCGCCTGGAGTCGTACACGCGACGGTTGGCGGGCCGGACACGCATTTCGGCCGACTGCTGCTGGGCGAAGAAATCACGCATCCCGAACGACTCTGGCAGAAAGTCTGGGATTCCATCATTCATACTAATCGCCGCGGCTGGCAGGTCATCATCCTCGGTGCGCTCGATGTGGCTATCTGGGATATTTACGGACAGTCGCTCGGCGAGCCCGTGTATCAGCTTCTGGGCGGAGTCGAGCGTGGGCCATTCCAGACGCACGCGGATTCGCGCGTCGATACTGTCGTACCGTATTGCACCATCGTTTCCGATGAGTGGGGCAATGAAGAAATGGTGAAACAGCAGGCTGAACGTGCTACTCAGCTTGCCGAGCTCGGCTACAAAGCATTCAAGGCCGAGCCGATGATGTCTACGCCAGAGCTCGTGGTGAAGATGGCCAGAGAGGTCCGGCAGGCCATCGGGCCCGATCTGACCCTCAGCATTGACGTGGGATATCTTTTCAATGATGTGCCGACTGCCGCAAAGATCTGTCGGCAGCTCGAAGAGTATGATGTCTTCTTTTTTGAAACACCGTTCCCCGTCGATGTGCCCGAGGTCTACGCCAGGCTGGCCTCCCAATGTTCGATCCCCCTTGCCATGGGCGAGCACGGGGTTACACGTTGGGAATTTCAGGACATGATGGACCGCGGCGGCGTTACCGTGTGCCAGCCATACATGACCACTTGCGGCGGCCTGACCGAAGCCAAACGCATCGTCGATCTGGCTGTCCCCCGCGGCGCGCTCGTCTGCCCGGGCAACTGGTCAACGCAGATACTCGGCGCGGCGACCGTCCACCTGGCAGCGTACTCACCAGTCACACCGTTCGTAGAATTCGCACCTGCGGAGATCTTCGAATCGCCGCTCCGCCTCGCGCTTCAGGAAGCAGGGCACCCGGTAGTGAACGGCGAGATAGCGTTACCCACATCGCCAGGTATTGGTTACAGATTGCCGGATTCCATTGTTAAAGATTTCAGGATGGATTGAAGGATGTTTCATCCGGTCCGCAGTCGGCAATATCTCCCGTAGCTCTGGTCATCCACCCGCTCAAGGTTTACTATCAGCCGCTCGCAATCCACAATCTGAAATCTTTCTTCAATCCGTAATCCGTAATCCGTAATCCGAATCCCATGTCTGAAATCAGAATCGGCCTGGCCGGTCTCGGCCATCGCGGCCTGCACTGGCTGCGAATGCTGGACAAACTTGATGGCTACAGAATCACCGCTCTTTGCGATCCCATCGTGCCGCTCCAAGAGCGCGGCCTTGCGTCTCTGACCGATCCGAAGGATGTGAAGACTTATTCCGCTTACGACGACATCCTGGCCGACGATGACGTGGATGCGATTGCCCTTACGGTGCGCTGCCGGGAACAGGGCGCTCTTGCGGCGCAGGCATTGGAGGCCGGGAAACATGTAAACTCCGAGGTGCCGGCCGCACATACGATGGAAGATTGCTGGCGAATCGTCCTGGCTGCCGAGCGAAGCGGCAAGGTCTATCAACTCGGCGAGCAAGCGCGCTTCTGGGGAGTCGTGGAAGCCTGGACGGGAATGGTCTCACGGGGGGAGCTCGGCCGGGTCACTTACTGCGAAGGGCAATACATTGGTTACTACGGCACTCGGCAGTTCTTCCAGGATCCGGAGACGGGCAACTTCTTTTCCATCGAAGATCTCAAAGACCACCCGGAGGCGAAACCGACCTGGCTCCACACGATGCCGCCCATTCATTATCTGCCGCACGAGCTCGGCCCAATGCTGCGCGTGCTCGACGACAGGGTCGTTGAAGTCACGGCCATGAGCACCAGCGGCCCAAGCTATTCCCATGAGCAAATCGGCCAGCCCGACATGCAGGTCGCGCTGATGAAAACAGAGAAGGATGCACTCATGAGAATGGCGACTGGATTCACACAGCCCGTACCGAAGAGAGGACACCACTGGTATCAGGTCATCGGAACGCGAGGCTGTGTTGAGTGGTCCCGTTCGAGCCGTGAAAAGCCAAAGATGTGGCGGGCCTTTTCCCAGATGCATGATGTGGCCGACGTGGACTGGAAGTTCGAGCGCGCTGACGCTCCGCCGGAAGCCAGGGGCAGCGGGCACGGTGACGCAGACTACTACGTGCACGCTTCCTTCCGCGATGCGGTTCTGAACAATCGTCCTCAGGAATTCAACGTCTACCGCGCCATTGAGACGGCCGCGCCCGCCGTCCTCGCCGCCGAATCAATCGACCAGGGCACCAAGCTGATGATAGTGCCCGATTTCAGGCCCGGGCCGGATCGGGCTGCAGGTGAGGCGCCGAAGTGACGCATTCGGGCATGAAAATCTCTGTCTTCGCCGGCGACTCTGAACCAGGTCTCGATCAATATGTCCAGGAGATCTTCCGAAGCTGGGGACTGCCTCTGTGTGAGTCTTCAGATTTCCAGGGAGCATCTGGTCTTGATCCTCACTCCTCTCCCGTTGCCATCGCTCTCCCCGGCGTCGACGGCTCACTCGCCGAATTGCTCCTGGATTACGTCAACCGCGGCGGCTCGCTCGTCAGTTTTCTGCCGGCCGACATCCTGGCAGGGGCCGCTGGACTGAAATTTACAGGAGAGAAGCAAACACCACTCCGGCTCCGTCTTCCGAGAGAACCTGTGGCTGGTCTGGCCGGGGAGCTGCTTCCCGTCGTTGGGAATGCCGGGAACTACGAGGTCATTGGTGAATCAGTTCAAGCGTACGGGTATCTGTCGTTCCCCGGGCAGTTTCACGGCGAGACGATCGGGGTTGCTGAAACCGCTGTCGGCAGGGGGCGCATAGTAGCGATTGCTTTCGACCTGCCGCTGAGCGTCCTTCTCTGCCGCCAGGGCGATCCCGCCTACGCGGAGCAAGTCCCTGAGGGTGACGGATGCGCCAGGCCATCACATCTGGCGGCGGACATCGGACCCAATGATGCCGCCTGGATTCCTTACGCGGATCTCTTGAGCCGGTGGCTGGTCGATCTTGTTGTTCGGCTCAGTGGTGCACCTGTGCCCCGCCTCTACCACCTGCCGGGCGAGTCCAGAGGCATCCTCGTTTATTCCGGCGACGAAGACCATGCCGAAGTGGCCTGGAACGAAGACCAGTTCGGCTGGATGGCTCAAAACGATGCGAGAATGAATCTCTACATCATCCCAGAGTCCACCCACTCGACGAGGGCTGACGGGGAACGGTATCGGCAGCACCATGACCTTGGCCCGCACCCCAACCTTCGGCCCCTGGACGGAGAACCCGTCTCCATTCGAATCTCAGATCTCGAACGACAGATTCTGCTCTTCGAAGAGATGTACGGCATAAAGTCGAGGTCGATTCGCAATCACAGTACGGCCTGGGCGGGGTACATGGAACCTGTCGAGGTGATGGAAAAGCTGGGGATAGGAATGGACGGGAATTACTTCTCCGGCACTTACAGGCGCGACCGGGAATCCGCTCCCTACGCAGGTTTCGGCGGCGCCATTCCCATGCGATATTCACAGCCGAACGGCCGGATGCTGAACGTTTACCAACAGCACACTCACGTGGCTGACGACGTTCTGTTCGGCCGGGCAAACTACTCCTACATGTTTTCACTGCAGCAGTGGGAAGTCATACTCGACCGCATCTTCACCGACATCGAGACACGCTTCCATGTGCCTTACGCAGTTTGCATTCATCCCGGCAACTGGGTGCGATTCTCCGGTGACCAGGGCCGGGCACTCGTCCGGGAAGCACAGGCACGCAGATTCCCTGTCTGGTCCTTCGACCAATGGCTCGATTTCTGGGAAGCGAGAGACAGTTACTCTTTCTCACGATTGAGTTGGGATGGCACGAGAGTCACATGCGAACTTAACAGCGAGAAGACCCACTCCGAGTTGCGGATGCTGCTGCCACTTGAAACCAATGGCATGAAACTGAAGGAAGTATTCATTTCCGATCAGAAGGTAGACTGGACGCAGACTTCACTCTACCGGCGGCAGCATGCACTGGTAGAGTTAGCGGGGGCCGATAATGAAAAGCTTGACGCGACCTATGAGTAGTGACAGGCATAGCGGATTGGTGGGCAGGACTTTGGAACTGTGACCGGGAGAATTGAACATCAAAGGAAACTGAACCATGACCTCCCCCGAAGAACTGAGAGAAAAACTGAAGGGCCCAGTCGTCGCAATGACCACGCACTTCAAAGACGACGATTCGCTTGACCTGGATGCGATGAGACGGTTGGCGGAGTTTTACGTCGAGCAGAAGGTGCCGACCGTCATCGTTACCGGCAGCACGGGCGAGTATGGAGCGCTTGAGGATGACGAACGCAAGGCAGTTCAGAAGGTCGTGATCGACACGGCCAAAGGCAGCGGGATGACGGTAATTGCCGGCGTGTCCGACATGGCTTCACTCAAGTGCATCGAACTGGCCAGGGCCGCCGAGCAACTCGGCGCGGACGGGGTGATGCTGACCCCGCCGCTGGCCGCCACTAACGGCGGCGGATTCTCCGTCCTCCAGCATCATTACGACGTGGTCAGCAGCGCCACCGAAATCGGCATCGTGATCTACTTCAGTGGCGCGGTGATGTGGCAGGTGCAGGACATCATCGCCAAACCGAAACTCATACTCGACCTGGTGGACTCCTGCAACGGTCGCGTCGCGGGGTTTAAGGATGCCTCGGGCAACTTCTCTTTCTACCGGCAGCACAGCGAACTGCTGAAGGGCAAGGTGGCCACCATGGGCAGTGCGGGTATGAACTACTACCTGTGGGGTTTCGAATTCGGCTCGCCCTGTTTTCTCACCGGCCTCGGCAACATCTGGCCCAAGTGTGAGATCGACTTCTACCATCACCTGGTCGAAGGCCGCCGCGACGAGGCCCTGAAGATTGTCAGCGAAAAGGACCTGCCCTACCTGGCCGTGACCAAGGAAACCAGGCGCTATTGGGCCTGCGTGAAAGCGCTCCAGGAGATGGCCGGCCTGCCCGGCGGCAAGATGCGCCCGCCGTTACTGGACTGCACGCGTGAGCAGCGCGAGGAACTCAGAAGAGTTTGTTCGGAGATTGGCCTGTTGTAGCGCCACGGATAGCCTTAAATTACTCCTATTCCCACCTATCTATAGACCTGCACCCAGGTCAACCCCGGGCCCATCGAACCGTTGGGATTGCGGCGGTGAAGGTATGGTCGCGCATCCAGGATCGGGCGGATGTAATGGAATGGCGTTGCCGGCAGGCGATGGACATATGCGCCGTCCTCTCCGCAGATGGCTTTGTTTTCTCCAACGGTTGTCCAGTTTTTTCCATCAGTTGAGACCTGGATGATACAGTCCGTACGACGGAACATACTGACGCCGTAGTGCACCTTCGGACCGAAGTACTCCCAGTAGAACTGCGCCCGGATGGCGATTTTTTTCGCGACCACCGGCTTAGTGAGTTTGATGATTGCCCCGCTTCTCAGTTGCGCGTTATCTTTGCGTTGAAAGAGACTGCCGATGGAGTAAGGCGCGTACTTGAGTAATTCACAGACTTTATTGCCTTCCTTGTCCAGATAAGTGCCGGCCAGATTCGGATCGTCTGACCAGACTCCATCGTCCGGAATGATTGCGGTATCTGACTGCTCGATTCTCTCCGTGCCGGGGATGACCAGTGGAAGCCGTTTCCGATCTTTCCAGAGGGCAAGATCTCTTGCTGTTGGAGCGACGCCCGTGATGGCCAGGAGTACTTCCTTGCGGCCGGATCGCCTTCCGGGCGGATAATGGACGGAGACGCTCTTGATCGCGAGCTCAGGATATGGATTGACCCACTCGTGCAGCGTGACCTTCAGTGGGTCACCGGCCCCCGTCATTCCAAGCCACGCGGGTCTGAAGAAGAGTGAGATATATTCCGTCATCCGATGCTTTGCGGATTTGAAATTTATGACGTCCACGCCGGCAGCTCGGGAGGCGCCGCCCGGCTGATAGATTCCGTAGCAGGCGTACTTCTTCGACAGGTTTCCCATCGCATCGAGCGGCTGGGTAAGGTAGCGACCATTCGTATAAGTGATGCGGTACCCGGGCGCGTTGCCGCCGGCAAGATTGGTGCGCAGGAAGATCAGGCTGGCAGCCGGGCGGCCAACAGGAATTTCAGGGGATTGGTTTGGGATGACCAGCCGGGCATTCTTTGACTGCATAGCCACCATCACGATGGATTTGCCGCCATTGTTTTTCGGGTCGATGACTTTGAAGGGAACTTCCTCGAATTCGACGTCCCCCCGCGGCAAATGGCGAAGATCGTTGTTAGGTCCCCAGTCGAGCCAGTCCTTGCCATCGCCCGGGACCGGGTCGATATGCGACCAGTTGCAGGCGCCCTTCATGTCGATTTTGAAGTAGTCCTTCTTTACGCCGTCCCGCCAGGAAGGAAGTTCACGCTCTAATACAATCTCACCGAATCTCTGCTGCATATGTGCTATTTTCAAAGCCCACTCTTCGGTGTGAACAGGAGGGCTGTTCGGGTTCCATGCCTGGCAGAAAAAGGGGATGTTCGAACCGCCGTCAACCATCGTCATACTGCGGCAGAATTGCCCGGTGAGCACTTGGTCTACGGGCCCTGCGGCTCCCCAGACAGAGTTCCACGTTCCCCAGACTCGGTGGCCTTCCGGAGCTTTATAATACTCGTTGACCCTCCCGCGATTCGGGAATGGGAACTCCGCCTGGAGCATCGTCGTCCGTTCGAAGCGTCGTATGGCTTCCTCGGGATCGGATTTTTCGTCACCGGTGATCCCCCTCCAGCAGTACACATGCATGTCCTCAGGAATGCGGTCGTATGCCTTATACATGTCGTTGTATGCGCCGTTCCCGCCTTCGAATCCTGCTACCATCATGGTATCCAAAAGCGCCGTCTTCCTGTTTCGAAGCCGAAAAAGGTCGTAGGCGCGCAAGACCATTTCGGTGAAGAGCTCGTCGCCCGATTTGTTCCTGACCAGACAGCGACGATCTGCATTCCATCGCGAACCGCCGTCCGTGCCGTCCATTTCATCGGTATTGATGTTGATTGAACCGACGACGCCCCCGTTATTCACCCTTCGGGCATACCCATCGTAAAACTCGTAGCGACCGTAGTGCGACGGGCAACAGTTAATGCGCATGTAGCCGGCCAGCCCGGTACCGAGGTAGTGCCAGTTTTCGTCGTCAGCCATTTCGGTCGGGCTGCCGCCGCTGTGTCCCGCATATCCGGCGGTGGAGTTCATGAAGTAATCCTCGAGCGCGGGATGCCTGCTGCCGAGTACGTAGTTCACCTTCAGCCGGGCGAGCGCGCGGATCATCGGCAGCGTCAGGCCGCCGCGGCAATCGAGCATTCTCCATGGGATGTACGGCCAGTCTCGAATCTCGATGCCGCGGGCAGACGCGGATGATTCATCACGCCGGATCAGGAGCTGGTGGAGCGTCTGCACGCCGTAGAAAGTACCCGCCTGATCGTACCCGCAGATGACGATTCCGTCGGGGCCCGATGCCAGGTAATAGCCTTGAATGCCCGGTTTCTTATCGTCCAGCTTCCATCCATGCGCGCCCGCCATCTTTCGGGCAAGCCCGTCTTCGAAGGTCTCGCCGATGACGATAGCGCCCTTGGCGTCTTCAATCGTCTCATCACCTTTCTCGAGGATTGGGTTCAGCCTGATCCCCAGCGCCGCGTATACCTCGTCGACCAGATTGTCCTTTACCTTTTCGCCCCGTCCGCCGTTTCGATAGTAAACCCGCGTCCCGTCCTTGATGACAAATTCACCGGGACGCTCTTCGACCTCCTGCGGGGTCGGCATCAACACGGGCCCTTCGAGTTTCCTGAACTGGCGATATTTCTTTTCGGGAACGACCAGGCCCTCCTTCCATCGAAAGCGGCTGATCCCTTTGTGTTCTCCCTTGGGTCCGCCCCATATTCGAATGAAGTAGCTCGCATGGCCCCCGTCTCCGAACCAGATCTTGACGTACCGGCAAACAGAATTGACGCGGCGAATCCGACCGTAAAGGACAGGGCCGGGCGGATTGAGCACCCCGGCCCCGCGCAGCTTACGTGATAGCACAAACTCTTCACCGCCTTCCGCTCGCACACTCACCGTCATGTTTTGGATGGCCGCGGCAGGCAGAAGCTCAACGCTTCGGACGTAGTATTCTTCGCCGAGATCAAAAATGATTTCGTGTCCCTTTGGGTAAGGAACATATCCGGCTGTGGGTCGGGGGTGCGTCCATTGCACAAACTTCCGCTGTTGATCCGGATGGGTGAGAGAGCCCTCGGTCGCGGAAATCCATCCGGTTGTGCCGCCGATATCCGGCTGTCCGTGAATCCAACCGGGAGTCCACTGTTTACGGGAAGGAAATTCCTCTTTGTCCGTGCCGGGCTCTCGGTAGGTGTACTTCACCTTGGCCAGCTTTTCCTTTTCAAGATTCGTATCATCCCTCGGCGAATTCCCAGTCAGGCATACCGCGCCGGTTGGTGCGCCGTAGATCTGCTGTTCGATGGAGATCGAGTCGATGGCCGCAGAGCCTTTACTGTCCATCAAGCGAATAAAGACTGTGGCCTCACGCTGGCCTGGATCGGAGAAGAAATCCACTACGTGGTCTTCCCACTCGCCGGTCTTGGTGAACTCATGCTGAAGCCACGGCTTGTCCACACCAAGAAAGACCTTCGCTTCCCCGCTGTCCTTCCGAACCCTGGCCGTAAGTTTGTAGCCAACATTCGGCAGGACGCCGAATTTCTGTGTGACCTGCACGCCATGCTCTTCCGCATTGGCCGAGACTGAAAGAACGGCATGGCCCAAATCGTCATCAAATTTCAAATCGGCTTTGGTCTTTTCACCAAGAGTCGCCATCCTCCAGACCTTCGGCCGATCAGAATCTTTGACGACTTCGTTGAAGGCGCCGTTGGCGAGCGTGTTTCGATGTTCGAACACAATGACCCCGGTCGGGTACGGCACGTGCCAGGAATTGGTGGGGTTGTAGGTCCACGTCGTTCGCATGCGTTCGCCGCCGGTATCCGGTTTGGGGCCGTCTCGAACCATTCGCAGACCCCATACTTCACCACGCCGAGGTGGCCCCCGGTATTTGAAATCCACCTTGTCCGTCTTGTCCGTATCGAAGCCATCGTACGGGAACGAAAGCTCAACAATCCATCTCTTGGCTCCGAAGGCACCAGCCATCTTGTACCCGGTTTCGATGTACGGCACGAAGGGAGGATACAGACCGTCATACCATACGGCTGGGTATGCGTTGAAAATGAATTGGTATACCTGACCAACACCCCCGACGCCGCCAAGCTCGATGAAGGTCTCGATATGGTCTCCGCGACCAGCGGTTGCCCACCTGCGTTTCCCTCCGGGGTGGCTCGAGGCCATCCTCACCATTTTCAGATTCGGCTCTTCGCAGACGAGCGCCATGTAGAGATTCTCATCGTCGTGGCAGACATAAATGACCGTCTGCTTGCGGACCGGCTCCTTGGTCATCCACTGAATGAACGCGCTCTTGGTGTGATCAGCGACTTTCCAGCAGTCGTCTTCCAATATGCCGTCCAGAAGCGGCGGAACATCGATTCTGCGCGAGACCAGCGTTTTGAAGTCATCACTATCGTTAAACGCACGATTGAATTTCGTTCTGAACCGAAACGTCGTCTGTTCGATGAAGTCCCCGCCAAGCCGATCCTCGTACGCGTCCTTTGTCTCGGCCAACATGACCTGGGCAAACAGCACGGTCAATGCGCACATGTCTGTGAATCGTTGCCGGGTTGTATGTGTTGTCATGGATTGGTGGCAGACAGATGGTGCTGATCAGCAGCGTCAACAGGTGAGCATGAAGAGGAGGCGAGTATAGAGTCTCGGACCCCGGAAAAGAAGAGAGGCTTGGCCAATGGTATCTGCCAGTTTCAGAAATCCAATCTTCCGAGTCGGTCGTCATTTGCCAGATTGACCAGCAGACCTCTTGCCAGCAGCTCTGGTCGGACGGGGGGGACGCCCATCCTGCGGATCCGTAAGGATCTGCACGGTTTGGCGAGAAACCATGGCACACGGAAACTCCCCTTAAAATGCCAATCAGATCTTGCCCGGCCTCTCGGGAATGGAAGAAACGATTTCTAAGATGCTGATGGAACCAATAACCTCGGAGGATCACGGGCGCGAAAGCGTCGCGTCAATTCACGCCCTTTTTATTCGCATCCATGCTCCTGGACTACTTTCGATCTTTCTATCCTCGCAATCAGCCCGGTGGTACGCGGCAGAGCTATGCTCATGAATTCAGGGCCGCGCTGACCATCCCTGCTGCATTCTCGCTGATGGAAAGCGGGGTAGTTGGGATCCTTGCCAGGAAGGCATTCGCCGTCACACCCGCTCAGTTTGCAGTCATCATGTCCGCGTCCAGCTTTGCCTGGGTGACGAGCTTTCTATGGACAAAATTCGCTCACGGCAGGCCTAAAGTAAGGCTCATTGTCGCGCTCCAGATCTTGTCGCTGCTTTCGGTGGCATCGATCGCCTTCTTACCGATGAATGCCACCGGCGCCCTCTTGCTCACTGTCCTGATCGCCACACAGAGCTGCCTGATGTGCGGGGTCATCACTCTCCGCAGCACCATTTGGCGAATGAATTATCCTCGTGACGCCAGGGCAACGATCACCGGCAGGCTCACTGTCATTCACAGTATCATCGTTGGCTCTATACCGCTCCTGGCTTACTCGCTTCTTGATCAGAACCCGCAGGCTTTTCGTGTCATTTATCCTGTCAGTGTTCTGGTGGCCATGATTGGTGTATCTGCCTATTCCCGGATCCAGGTGAGAGGCGAAGCTGGGCTTTTGCGAACGGAAAGGGGCGAGGATCTTTCTGATCCAGAGACAACTGAAGTGGATGTGGAAGCACAGAAGAATGGGGCCAGTCCTGAATTCTGGTCTGTGCTCAGGGACGATCCCCTGTTCCGGCGTTACATGATCCACCAGTTTATTCTGGGAAGCGCGAACATGATCTCAATGACGGTGATGGTCTATCTGGTAGCAGATCTCACCAAGGGGTTCTCCTTGGCCTACATGGCGTCGATTGCACTCACAGCCGCAATTCCGCGGCTGGTAGGGACCATCATCCTTCCGCTGTGGGCGCGCTATCTGGACAGAGTGCACATTACAAGATTCAGAGTTTTGCAGAGCTTCGTGCTGATGTCCGATCACTTCGTTCTCTGGCTTGGGATGCTGACCATGCTGTGGCCGCTAATCATTCTGGCCAGAATAATCCAGGGAGTGGGCCGGGCGGGCACGCTGCTCGCCTGGAACCTCGGGCATAATGACTTTACACAGGATCATCAGGTGGCCGGCTACATGGGTGTGCATGTGACATTGACGGGCGTGCGCGGCGCCATCGGCCCTTTCCTCGGGATGTTGCTGTTTAAGGGATGGGCGCCGGTTTCCGTGGATGTCCTGGGGGTGACATTGCCTGGCTTTCAGGGAATGGGTATTCATATCTTCCTCCTATGTCTGTTTATGGCTACATCGGCATGGATCGGCTATCAGTTCCTCAGCAGAGATGTTGCGGCACAGCCGACTACGGTGATGGAGTCTCAGTAATCCGGATTCTCTATCTTTGACAGAACAGCCTCGACGAAACCATGAAGAAACTTGCTTTACCGCTCCTGTGTCTGGCCGTTCCTTTGGGATTACATTCGCACCTGTGCGCCGAGATACAGAAGTTCAAAGTGAACCAGCCGGGCACACGCAACTTCGGCGTGTGGCGTCTGACCAATGATTCCGCCATTCGGGACGAGGCCAACTACCACAACACCCAGTGCTGGAGTCATAACGGACGGTACACCTGCTACACTCACTGGGGAGGCAATGAAGGCCCCGGCGGAAAAGCCTCTGCCGAAATCCACATCATTGATCTGAAGACTGGCGAAGACCGATTCGTGGAGAAAGGCATCAGCCCCCGCTGGGCAAACAACCACAACTGGCTCTTCTTCTGTCACTGGACGGGCGACGGCAAACCGCCTTACGAGACCGGCACCCAAGTCATTCGATACGATGCCGACACAGGTAAAAAGGTGGTGATCACTTTTGGAATGGAAGCGCCCTACAGCCTCGACAGCTCCGATACTTGGCTATACGGGAGTCAACGGTATCGCGGCCAAAAGCCTGAATTCATAGCCGGACGTGTACGCAACCAGGCAAACAGCAGGATTCAAAACCTGCCCGAAGCTCCGAACCGGCACGCGCACGTTCATGCGAATCCTGTTTACCCAATTGTCATGGTCCGGGCTAAAGATCCTTCAGACCCCATCTATGGAATGAACCGGGGATTCTTTGACCTTGATGGGACGAACGTTCGCATCGCAGCCACCATGGGTGAGTCCGGGCATATGGCATGGAGCGGCGGCGGCAAGTTCCTGCTGATGGGCAATCGGCAGTACTGCGGCCGCCCATGGAATAAACCTTTTCCGAGCGACCTGGTAACGCTGGCCTACGCTGGTGGAGGCGATGTCTGCCCCTGTGGAAAATCAGGACGCTACATCTGCGGTGGTGGCCTTATCATGGCAGATACACGCAGTGGCGATGTGTGGACCGTAATCCGGCCTCATTCGGCCATCATCTATCCCATGGCGGGCGATTACTCCACGCTGTCCGATATCGATCCCAAAGGAAGTCCTGACGGAACAAAGATCCACTATCACTCCACACGTGATTTGGAAGGCCTGCCCTCGGCCACTGTGACCAAGTACGACCGAAAGCATCCCGATATCATCCATGTGGATTCAACCGAAGGGTTCTCTGATTCCGGCGACATCGTGGCCAGATGGGAGGTCATCGGTTACAGCCGTAAGACGGAGACGACCTTCGAAGGGCTGACCCGGAATAAGTATGGAACTCGGCCCGCCCCTGACATGGTTCACAAGGTACGCGTGCTGTTGCCACTCTCCGCTTTCATACTGACCGGGAAAGAAAAGGAACGGGTTCAGCCGAACTCATCGATGGTCCGTGCCGGAATTTCGAAAGACAACCCCCTGCTGTATCAGCGCCAGACCAACTGCTACATCGTCGTGGCCAGACTGCCGGATCGTCCGCACCTGCGAATGTCTGGCGGTAAGGTCCAACTGATACCCGGCGAGAGCCACTGGGAAACCCAGGGGTATCGTCTGTTCAAGAACGGCAAGGCTCTGTCCACAGAACCGTTCAAACCCGGGGCAGCCTTTGAGATCGATGTGCCGGGTGAATACACAGCCTCGGCTGTCGAATGGAGCGGCCTGGAAAGCCAGAAGAGCCTTCCCTTGAGAGTGCAGGGGAAATCTTCGGGAATGGTGTTCGAAGAAGCCCCAAAAGACTTCTCCTGGACAACCCGAAGCTGGCAGGTCGATGGTAAGACGGTAACCGAAACCGATGCGATGAAAGCCCCCCAGTCAACCATGGAGTTGATGCATCTGCATGATGGCAGGATTGCCACCGAAAAGTGGCAGAGCGGCCGAAGAGCGACTCATGTGGACTACAACGGGGATGGCAAGCCGCTCCGCTTCCAGGAATTCGAAAACGAGAAACTGAAGAAGCAGGTCTACAAGACTCCTGATGGTGTTCTATCCAGCGAAGAGTTCTACGGGCCTGACGGATTCAAGACCGAGTACATCAAACACGACATCCGGCCGGCCCGAATCGGACGGGTATCCAGGCACTGGTGGTACAAAAGGGGGCGTCCAGTAAAAGTGATAAGAGGCGGAAAGGTAATCTACGATGAAAACTGAAATGCTGGAACAACAAAACAGACCACTCAACATCATTCTCATCTGGTCGTTTCTCTTTGCCCTGGGACACGGAGAGGAACAGGCGAAGGAGTATTCCGGCAGCCCCTCGTGGTGGACGAGCGGGGAAGACTGGCAGATGGATGAGGAACTTTCGGAGACCTGGTGGATCTCTCGCCAGAAGGACATGCTCACCGATCCTATGAAGAGGGAGGAACTTGTCTTCACGAAAGACATCGAGCTTCCGGACGCGCCGCGGGAAGCTTCACTTCGGGTCTCCGCCCAGGGCACGTACACTCTATGGATCAACGACAGGAAAGTGGGAAGCGACGACCAGGTAGGCACTCTGGATAAGTACGACATCCGCCCGTTCCTCAAGAAGGGGACGAATCGCTTCCGCACCCACGCCAAAACGAACTCATGGTTCGCGGGCCTGTTTGTCTGCGGCAAAGCGAATCCTCCCAATGGAGAAACGGTCCTCATCAGGTCGGACCGTTCATGGACCGCAGCGAAGGCGGACGACCCGGAAACTGCCGGCTCCGCGGGCGAAGTCATCCGCGGCATCAACGGAGGATTCTGGAACAACGTGGGGCGTCTGATGGCCATGCCGGAGGCTTACTACCGCCTGAATACAGGTGTGGATGCGCCTGGCATCGCGTGGGCCAGGCCCTACGCGGGCGAGAAAGTAAAAGTACTGGCCCTCACAGGACGGGCGGGGCAGCGCGATTTCATTGAGCTTTCGCGCCGCACGGACCTGGATGTCACGATCGTTTTCTCGGATCTTGGCTCGCGGAACTACGAGGCGATTTATGAGGGCAAGTATTCGACCGCCCCCTTCTTCCCGCTGCTGAAGGGCATGTTCTACAAAGATACAAAGGCGCGGATCGAAAAGGCGCTGAGCGAGGAGTGGGACGTGATCATCCTTGCCGGTATCGGTGGATATCGCGGGTCAGGCGGTGAGAAACTGTTTTACGAGGTGGTGGCCGGCCGGCTTAAAGCGCTCGTCGAAAGCGGCACTGGATTGATCTACCGCCAGCGGGCCCTTCCGCCGAAGAGCATCCCCTCCGAGAAGGGCAAGAAGAGGCCAAAAGGGGATCACTCGTACCAGGAGGCGCTGACCGCAAAGCCCATCGCGGAACAGCCGAACCTGCTGGCTCTCGCCATGCCTTTCGGCAAGCTGCCGGGGTTCCATCTGCGAAAGCAGGATCAAGAGAAACGCTACGAGAACGTGGCCAGCCTTTTCCAGTTCGGCAAGGGCCGCGTGATGAGGCTCAACGGGCGATGGATCGGAGCCCTCGCCAACCGCAAAGGAGACAACAGCGATCTCCACTACCAGTACTACTTGTCCTTTGCTATCAAGTCGATCCTGTGGGCTGCAGGCAAAGAGCCGCGGGTGCAGTTCAAGGAATTCCCGGCAACGCTGTCCCAGACGGCGGAGAACAAAACGCAGTCGCTGCCATTCACCCTCACGGGAGTACCGGGCGGCTGCAAAGCAACACTTATGGTCCGTTCTCAGGAGAAGCTGGCTCAGTTGCCGGCCGCGCCCATTACTACCCAGGGCCTGGAACGCGGCGTAGCCCCTCTCCGTTCCCTGCATACCGCGTCACACGATATCAAGGCCGGACCTGAAACACGGGTTTCGCTTCCCCTGCCTCACCTGCCGGCCGGAGAGTACTTCCTGGATGTCACCATCGAGCTGAACGGGAAGAAGGCGAATTGGGCCACCTCGTACCACACCGTGGAACGTCCCGTCGCCATTGCCGAGCTGAAGCTGTCGAGGAAGTACATTGACGTAGCGGACGGCAAGCTGGATTCGATCGGCGCAGAGGCGGTGTTGAGTGCAGCCGCGCCCGCGGGCATGAAAGCGCGCTTCCAGCTCATCGACAACTACGACCGTCTCCTTGCCGAACGGGCAGTGGTCATCCAGGCGGGGACGAAAGTCGCAGTGGCCGCCTTCCCCGTGAAGCGCTTTTCGACCACGCTGGGGCGCGTCCGCGCGGAGCTGTTGATCGGGGATCGTTCCGAGTCGGTGAAGGTTGCCCGGTTCACCACCATTCGCCGAGATTGGGACCGCTACGTTTTCGTCGGCTGGGGCGGCGGGGTCAGGAGCCATCAGGACGTCATCTACAGCCGCGTGCTCGCAGGGCTTGGCTTCGAGGCCAGCCGGCACCATCGGCTGAAGATCGAGGATCTGGAGGCGGTGGACAAAGTGGCGCTGCCTCCATACCCATTCCCTCGGTACGGCCACGAGAAGATCAACTACAAGGAAATGTTGGAGAGGTCCATCGAATCGGCGAGCAAGATCGCGGAATCGCAGCTCGGCTTCGATCCGATCGCTTTCAATACGGGCGACGAGTTTTTCTACAAGGGCGGGGAAGAGAAGCCTTCTCGAATCCAGGCGTATCGTGAGTTCCTCGAGAAAAGGTATGGGACTATCGAGTCTCTGAATAAGGTCTGGGACAGCGGTTACGGAGCCTTCGCCGAAATCTACCCCATTCTGCCCGGTAAGAAGGTCGACAAGCTCAAGGAGCTGGGAGCTTTCGTGAAACAGGAGGAGTTCCTTGAAACGGCTCAGACCACGCGCAACTACGCACGATACGTGGACCAATGGCTGGATAACTACCGGGCTTACATGAAGGCCGCAGAGGTGGCCAGGGCAGGCATCAAAAAGGTCTATCCGCAGGCGCGGGTTGGCATGGACTGCCCCATGTGGCCCCACTCCACATCGGGCCACGATTGGTACCGTTTCATGCAGAACTTTGAGTACTTCGCGCCTTACGGTCGCGGCGGCGAGGTCATTCCACAGAAACAGGCCCGATCGTACGCAAAGCCCGGGCAGTTCCTCGGCCTGACCTACGGCGGCTACCTCTACATGGCCTACGACCGCAAGGAGGAACTGACGGACGTGGCCTGGCAGCGTTGGCGACTGTGGAACGGATTCCTAGAAGGCTTCAACAGCATGTGGTGGTACACGCTGAGTCCCGGATCGAATGAAGGTAACCTCGGCCCGGGCTACGAGCCTTATCCCACACTCATCGCAGCCACAGACGCGATTACCCGCAGCAACCGCGGGTACTACACGCTCCTCAATCCGCTCAGCCGAAACTACGGCCCGATCGCGATGCACGATTCCGTACCCAGCCGGATCGCATCCGGGGTCCTGCCCGAGGGAGGGGGCGGGTACGGTCACAATTTCAATATGCACATCTTTATGAACATTCTGCAGAACCACTGCGGACGCCAATACACTTTTGTTGACTATCGGCAGGTCTCCCAAGGGGAGCTCGACAAGTACAAAGTGCTGACCATGCCCAAGTCGGTCCTCATTGGCGCAGAGGAGGCCAAGGTTCTGGAGGGGTGGCTCAGAAAGGGCGGCACCATCATCGCCGACTGGCGCCCCGGGGTCTTCGATGGCAGCGGCAAATGGAGTGGAGGCGGCCCCGTGCCCTCTCTATTCGGACTGTCGTTCGGCAAGGAGCTGGGCCGCACGGAGCTCAGTGGCAAGCTGGAAGGAACTTTGCTGGGTCGCAAACTGGTCATCGAGCCCTCCTGGTCCTTTCCCGCGGATCCGGCAGTGAAGCTGAACGGCGCCAGGGCGCTTTGCGAGATCGATGGGGTCCCACTGGTCACCGTCAATGAAGTTGGCAAGGGACGGGCCATCTGCCTGAACATCCCGTTTACGTACGGTAAAGGCTACAACACCCCCGACTGCCTTTACGCCTACTGGGGTGACGAAGCGCACAACGCGCTCATCTCCAACATCGTTAACCACATCCTGGAAACGCTGGGTGTGGGGCGGGCCCTGAAGATGGAGCCGGCGGATGACGCATGGCCATTCCGGCTGGATGTCGCCCCGTACGCTGACGGCGCGGCTCAGTACATCGGCCTCACACGCAAGGTGGACCGGCAGGCCCCCAGCCGCATCAAGATAAGACCAAAAGCGGCGGGACACGTCTACAACATGTTCTCTGGTGAGTATGTGGGACGCAGAGAGGCTCTGGAGCTGGACGTCCCGAAATTCATGGTGAAACTGTTCTCCTTACTCCCTTACCAGGTGGCTGGTCTTGAGTGCGCTCTGGTTCAGGACTCAGTAAAGCCGGGCGAAGAGATCTCCGGTACGGTCACCGTGCAAACTGGCAATGCTGAGCCTGTGCGGCATGTCGTACATGTTGAGACGATTCGGCCGGATGGCAAAACCGTTCGGTACCTGGCTCAGAATTTGGAGACAAGACAGGGGAAGGCAGATTTCTCCGTCCCCTTCGCTCTCAACGAACCCAAAGGAGACTGGAGATTGGTGTTTACCGATGTGGCCACGCAGGTGAGAGAGGAGGTCCGGATACAGGTGAAGTGATTTCGCCAGTGTGATGCTGGATTCTGGATACTGGATGCTCGATCGAGCATTCAGCCCCGGCCCCCAACATTCAGTTTCGAGTATCCAGCATCCAGCATCCAACTCCCAGCATCCAGCATCGAACATCCAGCACTCATTGGAGCCCCACGATGACATCCCGCGAACGAGTCTCAAAAGCTTTCGATCACCGATTACCGGATCGCACCCCGCTGTTCGAGATCTTTCAGTCCTATCATCCGATCCACTGGAACATCTGTGGCCGAAACGTGGCGACGGATCAGGCGATGGCCTGGGATGCCATGGCCGACGGCATCGCATGGGAGGAACTTTTCGAGGCCAACATTCTGGCGCAGTTCACGATCAGCAGATACTTCGGCCTGGACATGGTGAGGCTCACCGGCTCTCCCGGCCCCAACTACAAACGACCTCTCAAGACCGGCGAGACGACCTGGACTCTCAATGGAACCAGGTATCACCAGCACCCAAAAACCAAGCTGGTTGTCCTCGAGAAACCTGGGGAAGAGGCTGCATACAGCCACCGTTTCACCGAAGAACAGACGCGAAAGGAACTGGAGGAATGGGACGGCTCCTGCCCGTCCCAGGGCCGCGGCGATGACCCCACCGTGGCCGGGGTCCGCAAGCTTGCCGAGGCCGAGGGCATCGACTGGGTTTACATGGGCGAGGTCGGCGCGGGAACGGGTGCGGCTTTTTATCCGCCGTTCCTGCTCATGTGGATGATCGAGGCGCCGGATCTTTTCCGGAGATATATTGAAAAGCAAAAACTCCCCGGCCTGGCACGAACACGCCAGATGATCGAAAGCGGCTGCACGGTCATCGCGATGGGCGGTGACGTGAGCTGCGACAAGGGCCCTTTCATCTCTCCCGCGCACTATCGCGAATTCATCCTTCCTGTCATTCAGGAGCACGTGAACCTGATTCATGACATGGGAGCGAAGGCGGTCTACACCTCAGACGGAAACCACTGGCCCATCAGAGACGAGTTCTTTTTCGATTCCCGTGCCGATGGCTATAAAGAAGTGGACAACGCCGCGGGTATGACCTGGCCTCGCTTAATCGATGAGGGGGTTGCCGAGCGAATCTGCATCATCGGTAATCTCGACGCACGCTACACGCTCTGCCTGGGAACGGCCGAGGATGTCAGGGCAGAGGTCATCGAATGCCTCAAATTCGGGCAGCAGACTCCGGGCGGACACATACTGCACGCGAGCCATTCAGTTCACGAGGACGTAAAGGCGGAAAACTATCACGCAGTCGTCGACGCCTACCGTGACTTCTTCGGTATGGAAAAACCTGGCAAATGATGCCTACCCAAAAACTCGGCAGATGATGCCTACTCTTACCTGCCTGTTCCTTTTCACCACTGCTCTGCGTGCTGAGACAGTTCTCAGTGAAGAGGCAGTTCTCTTCTCATCGGATCAGGAGCTCGTCCGCAAAACGGATGGTGTTTCCGTCGATGAGTTCAGCGGCTACTTTGTGACTCAGAAGACGCTGCCACTGGACCGTAGAAAAGCAGAGCGTGTCGTCCTGCGGTTGTCATCGTCGAAAGTTCTCTTCAGCGCTTTCCTGGAGCATTCCGGGGATGCCACTTTCATTGCATTGGAAACATCCTCGGACGGGCAGCACTGGCAGTCCAGGCTGGTCTACGAGAAACGCGCTTTGGGACACACCGTGGACGGCCCGATTGTCCCCCTAGACCTCTCGGCTACTCCCCCCGCTCGGTTTGTTCGCGTTTCGTTGTGGCGGAATGGCAGCGGGCCTCACGGTTTCGGAAAGACTTTCTTTCACGTCACTCCGCTGGGGAAGAGAGTATCGACGGTCGAGAGCAAGCCCATCGAAACAGCGAACGCTGAGAAGGGCCTGTGGGTTTGGGCAAAGGCTGAAGACGTGCCGGGAGAAGCGGTCGCGAAATCCAAAGTTCCATATCAGCCGCCGGAGATCATGAAGGCTCGCGCGATCGATACCGGCACGCTGAAGACGGGCCTTCATTCTTACCTCGTTCGGCCTTACTCGAAGCAATCACCCGATGAACCCACGACAGCCAGCCAGCAATTGGGTCGACCTTCTTTCTGGTACCGGTCCGCCACCGGCCCAAATGGCAGCATTCTCCTCGACTGGTCAAAGGCATCGCCAAAGCTCAAAGTCTTCTGGGACTTGTTCAAAGAAGAGGAGGCCCCCGAGGACGATCTCGATGCCGAGGTCGAGGCCAAGCCTGCGGTCGAGCGAGGCTATGAAATCTGGCGGAAGAGCTCCGGCAACCCCGTTCTGCATCTTGCCGGTAGATTGACCCGTCCGGACGCAAGCTCATGGACCGACCGGGGCACAACTGTCGAGGGAGCTCCCCTTTTGAAAGCGAAGCCCTCGTCGTTCAATGCTGCCGGGCTCCCCGCTGCTTCCTTTGGCACGCTGGCTCCTGGAACCTACTACTATCGCTTCTCTGCCATTGTGCCCGACGGCCTGACCGCAGCGACGCCGGCCGTCAAAGTGACATTGAACAAGGGACAGAGCGCGGCCGAGTTTCGACTTTCCAAAGTGATCGGCGCCAGCGGGTACCTGGTCTGGCGGAGCAACAGGCCCAAGCGTTGGGCGGGCACCCTCGTCGGCATCCTTGGAGAGAAGGACCTCATCTGGCACGACACTGGCCTCCCCCAATCCAGCGGCACTTCCATTCGAGTGTCGATAAGCGAAGCGGAAACCAAGGTTGGATTGAAAACAGCGACGTGGAAGCCATTGCCCAAAGGAAAGAGCATTCGTCTGAACCAGAAGACGCGCTGGTTCAAGTATCGTGTCTTGGGGGTCACTCACTTCCCGCTTCAGCGAAAGCGGGTGGCTCGCATCCTTGTTTCGCGCCACAAGCCCGGACCGGATGAACTTTCGGCCCGGAACGTGAACCATCTGAATGCGCACCTGGAACCGTTCATGGTCAATGCCCCCCATGCCTGGCACAGTTTTTCGCTCTTTGCGGATGCCGCCATCTCGAAGCCGGATGCTCGAGGCCGGGTCCGTGCCAATGCCCTGCATGTGAAATCCAGGGGCGGCACCTTCCTTACCAGGAATTTCGACGTCCAGGTTTACAGCCCCATTGCCGGTCGCTGGGAGACGCTGCTCGAAGCGCGCAATCGCAGCCGCCTGAGCATGGTGATCTCACTCGACCGCACCATCCATGGACGCATCCGTGCGCTCGGTCCTTATGCCAGCTACAGCGGCGCCTATGCTTTTGACCCAACTCCTCGAGTAACGCCTCTGCTCCTGCCCGCGGAAATCACAGATGTGGCCATCAACGGCCGCAAGCTCCGGGAGCGCCCGCTCTTTCGAAACTGCATCGATGGCCGCATCGCTGTCGCTGCAGGCGAGTCCGAACTTGGATTCAACATCAAGGGTCTTTCAATGGCAGTCGCCGGCATCGACGCCAATGCCGTCCCTCTAACTGTGATCGTTTCCCTGGCACAGTCGAAAGAAGAACTGATCCCCGTCTCGCGCCAGATCATCAAAGTAAGGCCCGGCGAAGTAAAAAGGTATCGCCAGAGATTCAATCTCGCTCAGCCCGGCGAGCATCGCGTTCAGACATCGGTGAGGGCCGGCGGCAAACCATATTACGAATTCACCTATTGGCTCATGGCGGGGAATGGCGTCGAACTGGAGCGTCTTCATCCGGTGTATCGAGGGGATCTCTTTGCATCCGATCCTGACAGGCATTTTCGCTTCCGAATTTCACTCTCCAGCGGGATCGAAGCGAACGTGGCCTGCAAACTCGTTGACCTGTCGAACTCGTCATCGGTCTGGACAAAGGCCGTGCAAATCCGGCCTGGCGTTCCGGCGACCGTCGAGATTCCTGTCGCTGGTCTCCGTTACGGCGGATATCGCTTTGAATCGGATGCCGGCCACCTTGGGAAGGCGTCGAGCAAACTGCGGCTGCTTCCGGATGTCAAGGGCATGACCGACTGCCATCTGAGGTCAGACGGTGTGGTCATGCGCGGTGGCCGGCCCTTCCTTCCGATCGTCCTCTGGTACGCGCCGTCCCCGGCCGTTCCCGAAGAGGGCCATGATTGGATTCAAGAATGCGGCATCAACGTGGTGTCTTCCCGCAATGAGCTCTTGCCTCGCATGAACGAAGCAGGAGTGCTTCAAATCACAGGCGGCCCGCTCCGGCGCGCACCGGACAGCCGGGAATGGGATGAGCGCCGGGTCATCGATCAGATTCTCAAGGCCCCAACCGATGGACGATTCGCCTGGGACATCGGCGAAGAGCTTGATATCTGGAATGAAACGAAAGGTCGTGCGAGAGGGAAAAGCGTCTGGTGGTCAGGCTACATGAGTACTTATTCACTCACACGGGAACTGATGCCGTTTCTGCCGGTTTCCGCCCTGTCATTCGACGCCAACTCTTACACCGGCCCATACTCCGCCCTGGCCCGCATGGCCGATATTTTTGGCCTCGAGCCTTACCTGTATCTGCACTATGACGACGGCGCGGACGAGCGAAGCGGCGCGGTCACTCGATTCCGTTCCATCATCTACACGGCAGCCCAGGCGGCCAGAGCCCGGACCCGATGGAATCGCCCGGGTCAAGGGGAGCCATCACAGAAAGCCGTGTCCGTCACACTCCAGGCATGGGACGGGCGTTGCTGGCAGCCCTGGAAAGATCGAAACGCCCATCGCCGAGCGCTCTCGCTCATCGAGCATCGATTCATGGCCTACGATGCCATCCTCCTGGGCGCGACCATTCTTCAGTACTACAACTTCCACTGCGATTACTGGCACATGAAGTTCAACCCTCTGCATTGGGAAGGCTGGCGTGCCGTGGTCGAGGAAGTCGCATCTCTGTCACCGGTCCTCAGTGGGCCCGACATGACGAAAGAGATCCGGCGACTCGAAGGCAGCGTCGACATTGGAGCGAGGGAGCATGAGGATTACTTCTACCTAATCGTCGCCAACTACCGGGGCCGCGAGGGAACATTCGCGGTCGAGCTGCCGGATCGATGGATAAATGTCCAGCGCATTGCTGTGGTCTCCGAGGATCGTTCGATTGGAACTGACGGACGAATTCTCAGGGACACCATCGGACCCTTTGGCGTGCACATCTACACGAACAACACGCACATCCAGCCAACCCGGATCGCCCGCCTGTTGAAGGACCCCCGGTTCAATTCCGCACCGGCACGCAGCCGCATCACCGGCAACTACGCCTGCGAATGGAACGGAGCGAAGATCAGTGCCAGCTACAACATCTGGAATTTCGGCCACCAGGTCTTCGCCAACGACGGTGACCCGGAAACGGCCTACATCACCGCCACCTGGATGAAGAAGCCAGCCGTCCCGCCGCCCTATGTTCTTACCATTTCACTTGCCGATACCAGAGTTATCGACCAGATCATCATCCGAAGCTGGAGACCGAAATACTGGCCCGATACATCGGAAATTCTGGAAGACTATCTACTCGAAGTTGGCACCGAAGGTCAGTGGCAAAAGATTGCCAGGGTCGATGGGAATCGAGAGGAAGTGATGAAACACAATTTTGAATCGCGGCCCGCCGATGCTGTTCGCCTGACGGTTGAGAAGGGCCTTTTCGTGAACGAAATCGAAGCCTACGGGCCGGATTGATTTCGTTGTGGGCACAGATATGCCAAATCTTTACACCGAAGGTGTTGCGCCTTACAGCCCGGGGTTCGCGAGCCTCGGCGAGCTACCCTGGGTCATTGGGCTCCGAGTAATCCAAGACGGAGGCGCTTTTACGGATTTCACGGGCAAAGCCGGGCTCTGCCCACATTTCTTTACACCGAAGGTGTTACGCCTTACAGCCCAGGGGTTCGCGAGCCTCGGCGAGCTACCCTGGGTCAACGGGCTCCGAGTACCTTTTACCCCGAAGGCAGCGATTTACAGGGGCTTGATTATTAGACTTGCCGACATCCTGTCGGCTCTCCTTCTCAGGTGCGCTACACGTTCTTTTTATTCGTCGCAGGCGGCAGTCCAATAAACTATGGCACAATGAAATTACGATTGGGTAATGAAAGACTAATCCAAACGTTCATCCCAAAACTTGTGTGCCATATTTAATTTGACTATCCCGCTGGGCAAGAGAAGGGGGGCGTAGCGCACCTAGTAGGCCTTCAATCTTAATTTTGTGCATCAGAATCCGGGAAGATTACTTTGGAGTGCTGCGACTTGTCGCAGCTTTCACTTTCCCAGGATGGTCAGCAGAGACAGTGACTGCGAGTTCTTTCTTCCTCAGAGGCATCAGAAAATGAAAGCGGTGACAAGTCACCGCACTCCAAAATTGTGCTCGCGGCTTGGACATCCAATGCACAAAATTAAAATTGAAACTAGCTGGCAAGCCGTGGGTAGGTCTAATAATTAGACCCCTGTAAATCGCTGCCGAAGGGGTTCCGCCCATATGTAGTTTGTCTGCGTCCACAGATTATAAGGGCGCAACCCCTTCGGCCTTCGGGGTAGAAGATGCTCCACCTCGGAACCCAGGGTAGCTCGCAAAGCCTCGCAACCCTGGGCTGTAAGGCGTAATGCCTTCGGCATTAAAGAAGGAGCTGAGTAAATTCTTTCGTTTCAGAGCGGATAGCAATCCGGCCTACGATAGTCGCGCAATCCGTAACAGGAACTACTTAATCGGAATGCGCACCCTGTCCCACTGGTCTGTATCACCACTGAGCACCTCGCCATGAAGCCTCCTCCTCGATCGTTCTGCCTTCTCTCTATATTCCTCTTGACAAGAATCTCGCCCGCCGGCCCAGTCATTGGCGAGAACCCACACACGGGCGAGAAGATCCGGTTGAAGACGGACCACCCGGTCTTCGCCTTTCTCTCCCCTGCCACTCTCAAGCCGGACGAGTCAGACAAAGCCCTGCGAGCACTCCTCTCCGCAACGGCGAAGTCACTTCAGGATGCGAAGGCGCTCTCTGCATTCTGCTCGCGCTATCTTGCTCTGAATAGCCGGAAAAAACTTGACAACAAAGAGAAGAGAAAGCTGGGTGATGTCCTGCTTGCTGCGGTGAAGCAACTCTCGTCTGCGGAGTTGAAAGAGCCAAAGCTGCGCGCTGCCTGTTTCAACGGTCTGGCGCTCCTGAGGCATGAAGGCTTTATCAAAGGAAAGCAGTTCGCTTCCCTGGCGATACCGGCGAAGGCCGAGTTGTTTCAGGATGGAAAGGTCAGGAAGGGAAAGCTGTTCCTTGACCTTGTGGACTTGCTTTGGGATTCGCCCGCTCTTTCACGGGACGAGCAAAAGGCTCTGCGCGAGGCTGCCTACGGCGGCCTTTCACCGGGAGGCGGATCATGCAACAACGGGCGATGGGGCTGGGTGCGCTCCTGGAAAGTGGCCGCAGCGTTCTCCGATGCCGGGCTGGCCGCCAAGGTGCTCGATGATTTCCGGCACTGGCTCGGACACGATGTCTACCCTTCAGGGGCGCCGCTGGACTTTGTCTCCTATGACTACTGTCACGCGCGAAAACCGGCCGTCCTGGATGACCTCGCCGGGATCTTCGATGGGCTCGATCCTGTTACCTACAAAGTTCCCAGCTTCCCGACAGCCGACCGATTCCACCGGGACGGCGTTGCCGATGCCCGCAATCTGAAAAAGGTCGAGAGTATCTACTGGCGCGATATCTCCCTGTTCCGCGATCGTTACCGAAACATGGCCATGCCCAACGGCACCGTGCCAGGCATCAATGACACGAATCCCCTGGCGGCCGAGGATGCTACTCGTCGCAGGCTCTCTGTGGATTCGCCGGCCAGCCGCAATGCAGGGTCGAGCGCTCTCCTATATTCCGGCAGCGCGAACCGGGCTTTCCTATGGGGAGAAGCGGAGGCCGAAGGGAACACTCCTGAGACCACCAAGGATGTCTTTGCCGCCTACCTTCACGCCGATCCTTCGGACGCGGTTCACAACCACTACGACATCAACCAGCTCATTCTCTGGCGCTACGGCAAGATGCTGGCCGGAGACAACGGGGGTTCCGTCAACGTCCTCACCAAGACGTATGACCGCAAGCTCGGCGCGTACGGCATGAAGACCTATTCCCATAACACCGTAGTCGTCGATCAGAAATCGCAGTTCATCGGCGGCGGAAAGATTCTCGATTTTGGTGAGCTGCCGGGCTTCAAGGTCGCGACGGCCGATGCGGGTTACGCCTGGAAGAACATCAATCACCGGCGTCTGCTCGCGCTCACGGACGAGTATCTTCTTGACCAGAACCTTCTCTTTCCCGTCGAAGGTACGCCGGAGCAATCACACACTTTTGATTACATGTTTCAGACTTTCGGGAACGGTTACGAGACGAGCCTGACGAACAAGGACGTCCCTCGCGAAAAGCGCGTCTATGCCGGCCAGAACTGGCCGTCCGATGTTTACTTTCGCTGGCCCAATCTTCAGGAGATCTATCCGTACATCCGTTGGGACGAATTCCATCCTTATCTCGCACGAAAATCCTGGCACGTCACCGCCAACGAAGAGAGTGTCCACTTGAAGACCCACTTTCTCCTGCAAAAGGATGAGACCATGAGGGCTATGCTTGGCATGGCGCAATTGAATATTCGCGGCCGTTACCGGAAGGACAGGATGCTCCTTGGCGTTCCAAAAATCTGTGCCCGGAAAGAAGGGCGGTCCGGTCAATTCATGGTTCTTCACGACGCCTTCAAGGAAAAAGAACACGTCACTGCCGCAGTCCGACTGGATGAAAGGTCGGCAAGGGTCTCGCTCGCCGATGGCAGGACCGACTGGGTCTTCATCGAGCGAGAAGGTGACGCCCGCCATCTTCTGGTTCGGGCATCCGGCGGCGTGCTCCAGTCAGTGAGCGCCTTTGAGCTTAAAAAAGTAAAGCTTGGCGGCATGGCTTTGCTTTCTGCGGACGATGCAGCTCAGAGCATCGGCGCGAGAGTTGAATACGCCGGTAAGTCCGTGCGCGTCTACACCACTTCCAAGGAAGCCGCCCGCCTGCTCGTTCATCTCGGAGCGAAACCTTCAGCGGTGACTGCTGATGGCAAAGCGATCCCTGTGAAGATGAATGGCGAGGCCCTAAGACTCGATCTGCCGCCTGGTGTTCATCGTGCCCAAATCACGATGGACTCGCCGGTAAGGATTAGCGCTGACGAGAATGAATTGAACAGTCTCGTCTCGAAACTTCCGCTCCGCCCGGTCAAGACTGAAGACGATCGCTTCGCGTTGGACACGTCGAAGGTCGTCTGGCAGCGGGTCTATCGCCGGCCCCGCATCTATGCCGACGGCGCTTACAAAGGCGTCGACGGTATCGACCTCTGGTCAGCCGCCATTTCAGATAACGCGGAAGTCGCGGTTCTCGGCACCCACGAGAACTGTATCGAGTGCGTCGGAAAAGACGGGTCGCCCCGGTGGCGGTTCTACATGGATGGCCGCGCTGTCTGCGATTACTGGGGCAAACAGGGTCACTGGGACGGAATCGGTCTCCACGCCCGGCCACTTTCTATTTCTTCCGACGGAAGCCGCATCGCCGCGGTAACTGAAAAGGGAACTGTCTACCTTCTCAACCAGGACGGGCATCTGATCTGGAAAGCGAACGTCAAAGGTTGGGGTTACTCAGCCACTCTTTCGCGGAAAGGAGACCGGGTCGC
>Ga0187827_10002065_pt1 | contig 27974 bp, 16 predicted proteins | sample ETNtaG_39_FD_167969 | JGI IMG/M metagenome (GOLD analysis project Ga0187827, IMG submission 167969) | Marine microbial and viral communities from oxygen minimum zone, Eastern Pacific Ocean - ETNP2014_SV_150_PacBio MetaG (Illumina Assembly) | ecosystem: Environmental > Aquatic > Marine > Hypoxic...
ATTTTTCCTGAATTGACTGCAACATCCGCCGGGCCATTGCTCTGGTTCTTTGGATCGATGACGTGTCCGCCCCGGAGCAGGAGTTCGAATTCAGGTTCCATGATTTGTCTCACGCGGATAAAAGATCGCCGTCGACATCAGTCAGCGAGTATTGTCCACATTCCCGGGATGCTCTCATGGAATTCCGATCTCCCTTTTCAGCTATCCGAACGAGAGCCTTTGTTTTAGAGTCTGGCCCCAGAGCAAAGACGCCAATCCCCAAAGGAGGAATCATGCAGTTCGACAGCAGAGACGACATCATCCAACTCACGCCGCTCTGGGAAGGAGAGCGGTTTCCCAACGGGCGACCGAAGGTGCCGACGGAGCTCCTGCGCCGGATAGCACGGCTCACGACTGAGGAGGCATGGAGCGGTGTCTGGACGAAGGGGTACAGATATCAATTCCAGGCCGACTTCAAGGTAACGCATCCGGGCAGGATTCTGGTGGGCAGGGCTGTGACAGCGGTCATGGTGCCGCAGCGTCCCGATCTTCATGAATGTCTGCTGAAACACGGACATGAGAACGAAGGCCGAAAGGGATACTTCAACCAGTGGGTCATTGACTCGCTGGAAGAGGATGACGTGGTGGTGGTGGACATGTTCGACAAGGTTTTCCAGGGCACGTATGTCGGCGGGAACCTCTCGACCGCGATTGCTGCCCGCACCAAACGCGGGGGCGCCGTCATCTGGGGAGGCGTTCGCGACCTGCAACAGATCGAGGAAATCGACAACATCCAGATTTTTCATCGAGGCAATGACCCGACCGGAATCGGCGATGTCTCCATGGTTGGCATGAACGTCCCATGCCGCATTGGCAAGGCCATCTGCATGCCCGGTGACGTTGTGCTTGGAACTTCATCCGGGGTACTCTTCATTCCGCCGCACCTGGCTGAATCAAGCGTCATCAATGGTGAAAAGGGATATATCCGCGACCTCTTCGGTCTTGGCCGCGTCAGGAACGGGATCTACAGCACGGCCCAGATCGACGCAGGCTGGACAGTGGCTATCTGGGAAGACTTCATGGACTGGTTCAAGAACGATGCGCCGAAGGAGTATCACCATCTCACGTGGGACAATGAAATGGAAGGAGCGCGCAAACAGGCAGACAAGGGGCATGCCAGCGACGTTCGTTTGTGACAAATAATCGCCTCATTCCTTCGCAGAGGCCCGCTTCTCATTCCATCTCCGGTACCAGTCGAGCAGCTCTGGCGATGGCGCGAAATCGTGGATGGTGATTCTCTTGCGGTCGGGCAGGTAGTTGCCAATGTGCCAGGCGTTGGGGTGGTACAGAGCAAAGTCGCCGGCGTCCATGCTCAGGCGTACCGCTCTCGGCATGCTCTGCGCATATTGGACACCCGCGCGTTCGAGTTCTTCATAGGATGTGTCCTCAGGTGGACGGGGTGCGTTGGCAGCTTCAACTTCTTCGGTGAAGTTTTCACGGAGATGGCTGCCCGGGACGTACCACGTGCAGTTGTCTTCGTAAAGCGGGCAGTTGATCTGATTGAACCAGAGCGGGTCGCCATCAATGCGACGGAATTCTTCTACATCCGGCACGTTGGACTCTTCAGTGATGTCTCGATGCCAGGTCGTCCAGCCGGGCCTTTCGGCGGGCTCGATGAGGATACCCGTTCGATTAAACTCGGTACCGATTCTGTGCCGGGGAGTGAGGATTCTCGCGATGGCATCTACCAGATCCGGCAGTTCGGCGTAATCCTTGAAAGGCTTGAGGTCGATATCGTAGCTGGCGATCGGCTGAAGTCGTTGCGCTTGGGGCCCGCTCTTTTCGCGGGCGAGCTCAGGAACGCGGGCACAGGCCTTGCGCAGATCGGAAATCAGAGACGGTGGCAGTATCTGCCTGAAGACGGCGTAGCCTTCGGTTCGATACTGCTGAATCATGGAATCGCAGAATTGGAAGCTCATGATGGAAGAGCGGAATGTAGGAATCTTGAAAGAGAGCTGCGGCGTGACTCATCCGGTCAGGAATCAGCCATTTCTTCTGCCACTTTCTTCACTTGCCTCAGATCCAGTTTGCCGGTGCCGAGCAAGGGTAGTTCTTCAACTTTCAGGAACTGATTCTCTCTCGGTATGAAAAGATTTGGCAGTCCGGTGGCCTTTAATCGCTCGACGACTACTGCGATCTCTTCCTCTTTGATGGTGCAGAGGACGGCGAGCCTTTCGCCTTTCTGATCATCAGAGATGGAGGTGACGGCAAAGACCTGCTGGTCGGCTTCGGCGGCTTCCTGGAGCGCCTCCTCGACGCGGCCATGGGGCACCATCTCGCCGCCGATCTTCGAGAAACGGGAGAGACGGTCGGTGATTTTCAGAAAGCCGTCTTCATCAAGAAGGCCGATATCGCCGGTCGTGTACCAGCCGTCCTGAATGGCTTCGGCGGTCAGTTCATCTTTGCCGAGGTAGCCCTTCATGATGTTTGGGCCATTGACGAGCAGCATGCCCTCGGTACCGGGCGGCAGGACTTCTCGGGTCTCCGGGTCGACAATTCTCACTGCAACGCCCGGCAGAGGCTGGCCCACATAGCCCCTTCGCGAGCCAGGCTGGAAGAAACCTGGCGCACGGAAGTCCAACGTGCTCGTAGCAATGACAGGGGCGCATTCGGTCGTGCCGTAGCCTTCGAGGGGGCGGATGCCGAAGTGGTCCTCGAACGCGTTGAGGAGGCGTTCGTTGAGCTTCTCCGCGCCGGCGAGCACGATGCGCAGCGAGCCGAATTGCGAAGCTGTGCAACGCTTGAGGTAGAGCTGCAGGAACGTGGGCGTAGCCAGCAGAATCGTGATGTCGTAATTCTGGATCAGCTCCCCAATGCCCGCAGCATCCAGCGGGTTGGGATGGAATACAACCCCCATGCTGTTGTTGGCCGCAAACCAGAGCGACATATACCCGAAGGAATGAAACAACGGCAGGATGCCGAGCAGGCTGTCCTTGCAATCCACCTGGAATACTTGCGATGTTGCCTCGACATTTGAAGCGATGCTGTAATGAGTGAGCATGACGCCCTTGGGCTCGCCGGTGCTTCCGCTGCTGAAAATAATCGTGGCCACATCATCGATCCGAGCGGAACGCTCTGCGCCGCAGGCCCGCTCGATCCACCTGGCAGGCGCAAACGATGCCATCGTAAATGCGAGGAACTTGTCACCAAACTCGAGGTCGCTCACGATCTCTTCGAGCCAGATGGGCTCGAGGTCTTCAGGCAAGTCCATTTTCGCTTTGTCGAGGAACTCTCGGCTCGTCACGACCGTCTTGAGCTCCGCCTGTTTTGCCGATGATTCGATACCAGCGGGGCCGGCGGTGTAGTTAAGATTCACGCTCGGCTTGCCGGTCATCGAAGCGGCGATGTTCACGAGGCCTGCGCCGACCGAGGGTGGCAGCAGAATGCCGATGTGTTTCTCCTCGGCCCATGTTTGCCGCATGGCCCTTGCGATCGCGATGGCGCCGGAAAGGGCTTTTATTCGTTTCACTCGCGGCTGCGTGGCATCAGCAAATGCGTACGAGAAAGGATGCTTACGCGCCTCACTTATGAAAGACCGGTGAAGCGGCTTCAAATCCGGCCGCCGGTATTCCCATGCCATCTGGGCCAGTTCCTGAACGGCGCGCCTCACTACCGCGCCCTTGGTTTTCGAAGGCAGTGGCTCGCCGTATGAAATGGTCACCGGGTAAGGTAATCGCCGCGGCATCTTTGTAATGTATCGGCCCCGCTCGCGGCTGAAGATGCTGCCCCAAAGCCGGTCAAGATGAACGGGGATGATGGGCACGTCACGGCCCTTGGCTATGAATTCAAAGCCGCGGCGAAAGGACTGCAGGAGACCGTTTCGACTGAGCTGCCCTTCGGCAAAGATGCAGACGATCTCCCCTTCATCAAGATAGGAGCCGGCATCCTTGAGCGCCTTCATGATGACGCGAGGGCCGCCGGACGCGGAAATCGGGATCGCTCCCAGGACTTTCAGGAACGGCCTGAAGAACGGCGTGTGGAAGTAGTGCGAATCCACAATAAACCGGACCGGCCGGTCAAGGCTGGTGATGAGGAACAGCCCATCCGCAAAAGTAACGTGATTCGGCACAAGCAGCGCGCCTCCTTTTGCGGGGACGTTCTCCACGCCGACAATCCGGACCCGATAAACCGTGCTTTTGAGCAGGACAAGACAGAGACGGAGAAATGCCTCCGGCAACATGTAGAGGGCCCAGATGGTGCACAGGCAGGTGGCGATGGCCGAGCCGACCAGAATGCCGCGGGCGGAAAGCCCAATCTTAGAAAGGAACAATGCCCCGAGCGATCCGCACAGAATGCCGCCGAACACAAAGACATTGGAAACAGCGATAATCGCGCCCCGCTTTTCCGCGGGGGCCCGCCATTGCAGAAGAGCATGAAGCGGCACGACTACCAGCCCGCTCGAAATGCCCAGCAGACACATAAAGATCAGCGTGCCATAGAGACCCGGTGCGAAACCGCCCAATAACAAGGTAAAAATACCCAGCCCAAGCGCGCCCATGGGTATCAGCCCGATCTCGATCTTGCCCGCGGACATCTTCCCCGCGAGGACGCTGCCGGCGCCCGCGCCGATGGCAAACGCGGTTAAAGGCCAGGCAGCCATGGAATCGCTGAGCCCGAGGTAGTCGTCGGATTTTGAATAGACCATGATGTCCTGCCCGAGCAGGCTGGCCAGGGCCCAGTAGGCAGTGAGTCCAATGATGGTCAGCCAGAGCTTTCGATCCTGATGGGCAATCTGCCATGCCTCGCGCAGCACCCGTTTTGTTTCGCCGCTGGTGTTCGCTGCGGGTACCTGCGGCACGAAGAAGGCAGCAAAGAAACCAACGCATGAAAGAAAGACCAGCGGCAGCACGGATAGCCATGTTTTGTGGCCGGCAAGCTGGAGAAAGACGCCGCCCAGGCCGGTGCCGACGATGATGGCGAGAAATGAAAGTAATTCGAGAACGCCGTTGCCTTCGGCCAGTTTTTCGTGAGGCAGGATCTCCGGCAGGATGCCGTACTTCGCCGGGCTGAATACGGCCGACTGGACGCCCATGAATCCGAGCACCACCAGCGCAGGCACGAGCGTCAGTTTGCTCATCTCATAGAAGCGCTCCGGGTCCCCGTCCGTGCCAATATAGGGCGCTACAGCCTGCGCGTATCGCCAGAGGGTCAGCGCGGCAAGGGACATGATCACGATCTCGACAGCCTTCATCGCGATGATGATCGTGCGTTTGCTGAAACGGTCTGAGAAGACTGCGGCGGGCAGGGAAATGAACATCAGGGGCAGCGTGAAGACCACCAGCGCCAGGGTGTACTCGTTCTGGGTGAGATCCTGAACCTGTTCCCCGCCGGCCCCGAACCGCGCATGGATGGCGTGCAGCCCAAGCAGCGGAAGGATCACCTTCCAGGCATTGTCGTTAAACGCGCCCGTAAACTGCGACAGCAGAAGCCCACCGAGTGGATGCTTGCGTTTCATGTATTACCGATAGCTCCGCACGACCAGTTCAGAGATTTTGCCCCGCTTATTGCCCTTACTGTTTATGTTGCGACTCGCAAAAACACGTTCCGGTTTGAAATCCTTGTAAAGCTTGCGAATGAGAGGCGTATCAGAATTCGAAAGCATGACATAGACGCCGCGCTCGGCCAATTCGCGAAATGTTTCAGAGAGCCGCACCTGATCCTCTTCCTTAAATCCGTTCCGGCTGTAGGTGGTAAACGAAGACGTCTTTGTCAGGGGTTGATAGGGAGGGTCGAAGTAGACGAAATCCCCTTTGCGCGCCCGGCTGACCGCATCCGAATATTCGAGACATTCGATCTGAGCATCCTGCAGCGCGGCCGATGCCGCCTGAATGTTCTTTTCATTACAGATATTCGGCTTTTTGTATTTGCCGAAGGGCACATTGAATCCCCCCTGCAAATTTGTCCGGTAAAGCCCGTTGAAACAGGTCTTGTTGAGATAGATGAGCCGGGCCGCCCGGGTCTCGGGCTTGCGCGGGTTTCGCGCGCGAACTCCGTAATAGTAATCCTCTTCGTTCCGGTGCGTCTTGAGGTGGTGAATAACGCCGTCCACATTATCCCGCACGGCCTGGTAGGTCCCGATAAGCGGCTCGTTCACATCGGAGAGAAGGGTTTTCTTCAGCATCCCCAGCGAAGACAGCCCAAAGAAGAGGGCACCTCCGCCAACAAAAGGCTCGAAGTAAGTGCCGAACCGTCCGGGCATGCGGGCAAGCAGTTCGGGCAGGAGTTGCCCCTTGCCGCCCGCCCACTTCATAAATGGTCTTGCCCGTGTAGATGTCATGGATGCCGTTGAGGATCTGAGAAGTAACGAAATTCTCAGGATGGTGAAGGTTACGTCAACCGCGATGGGGGGAATGGATACCAGGTTACGGTGTCTTCGTCTGTTCCGTGTCGCTGTCAAGGCCGGGATGTCGTAGCCGTAGTCCTCGAGTCGACCATTCCGGAATCTGAGAGTCCAGTTACGACGTTGTGCTCCAGGGCTCGAGGTGAGGTCCGCTGGTGCTGGATCCTGCCGCACTATTTCTTCTTGACCGCCTTCAGTACCAGCCCTTCAGGCCAGTGTGCTCCCTCCGCAATCCAGGTGCGGATTGCCTGTATTTGTTCCTTTGTCAAAGGGCCGCCCTTTGAGGGCATGATGTCGTCGTGGTCTTCATCGAGAGAGATGAGTTTCACCAGATTGCTTTCGTCGGGCTTGCCCGGGACGATCGGCGGCAGCTCTGATTCCCCGGTCTTGCAGGCCACCAGCTTCGTACCCATCAGGTACTTGCCCTTCTTCTTCTCAGCATTGTGACATCTCACGCAGCGAGACTCGAAGACAGGCTTGATCTGGGTCACAAAATCTACTGTGAGCTTTGGCGGGTCCTTCCGTTCCGGGTCAGGCCCGTCACCGGGCTCTGCCTCTGACGGCACTGGGTCTGGCTCTGTCGGCTCTGGCTCTGGGTCTGGCTCAGACGGCTCTGGCTCTGGGTCTGGCTCAGACGGCTCTGCTGGCTCTGGCTCTGGCTCAGACGGCTCTGCTGGCTTTGGTTCTGGTTCAGACGGCTCTGCTGGCTTTGGTTCTGGTTCTACCACCTCCGGTTCTGGGTCTACCTTTGCCGGTTTTGGCTCTGGCTTCAGCTCGTCGCCTTTTTCATACCAGTCCTCGCGGAGCCAGTCGGACAGGAGCTTAATCTTCTTGGGAGTCAGTTTTTCATCGCGACCATATGCCGGCATGCGATCGTTCTTTGAACCATAGAAGCGGTCATGCTCAGGGTTGCTGATGATTCCGATGAGCCATTCACGAGAGCCGTATCCCGTCAGGTCGGGCGCGGTCGCATCTTCGTCCGGCTCCCGGTACTGGTGACAATCGGTACATCCGATCTCGGCCACATAGCCCTGGCCTTCTGCAATGACCGCGGCATGTCTGGCATCGATATCTCGCTGTCTTTTCAATTGCGCTTCTGCAGAGAGTGCAACAGTGATGTTGCTCAACATCTCCTTTTCGCTGTCATCAAATTTCGGCACATTTTTCTTGACCCACTTGGCCATCTTTCCGTTGCGGAATTTAGTGCCGCCGAAGTATTTCAGTGTGCTGACCTGCTCCGGGTCGAAAAGACCTTTCAGCCAGGAACGATTCGCAAAGCCCTTGAGGTCCGAAGCCGTAGCCGCCTTTTCGATGGGTTTGCCCATCATGCCGTTGTGTCCATCGTAGCGATGACAGCTCGCGCAATGTTTGGCGAATAACCTCGGGCCTTGTGTCAGAGGATCTTCTCTCAGCAACGTGACTGCTCCGGTAACAGGAATCCCCTTCGGTGATTCAGCCAGTATTTTGACCCGCTCCGAATTGGCCTGGGCCTTGTTTACCGCGAGCTTGTGGGCTTCGTCGTGCCAATCCTTGTCCAGGGCCAGATACGTGAGAACGGCCATCGCAGTCAGGGCGACGAAGAGAAAGCCCACGTTGAAGACGTGTCCTTTTTTCAGGCGCCCGGTCAGCGGCATGAGGACAAGCATGCCAACCAGGCATCCCGGAAGGACAAAAGCCCCCCACAATCCGCTGAGGCTCTTGAGGGTTTGAAAGAGGAAGAGGAAATACCAGTCCGGCCGGGCAGCTTGAAAGGATTCCGATGGGTCAGCCGGCGCGCCGAGTTTCGCCCCGTGGTGATAAAGGACGAGGAGCACAACGGCTCCAAGCACAAACATTCCGGCAATGGCATTACGCCACGCCTGATCGGGCCAGTATGCGCATCCCGGTTTTTGAGAGGCTTCGCTCTCCAGTCGCGCATTTCTGCGGCAGAGCTTGAGATGCACTGCCAGAAGCAACCCGATGATGGCAGGAAGCAGGCCCGCGTGAAGAGCAAAAAATCGAGTGAGAGTGTGGTGCCCGAAATCTGTGCCTCCAACGGCCAGCCGTTCGATTTCCGGTCCGATCAGAGGTGCCTGGGCCACGATGCTGGTGACCACGCGCGTCCCCCAATAGGCCTCCTGGTCCCAGGGCAGCAGGTAACCTGTGCGAGCCAGAGTAACGATGAGAATCGCCAGTAGAATCCCCAACCAGAAATTGAGCTCTTTCGGCGCTTTGTAGGCGCCATAAATGACCACTTGCAGCAGGTGCATTACCAGCAGCACCGGAAAAATCTGGGCCGTGTAGTGATGAATGCCACGGAGAAACCATCCACCAGCCATCTCGTGCTGTATGTAATAAACGCTCTCCCACGCGGTTTGTGCGCTCGGGCTGTAACCCATCCACAGAAAGATGCCGGTGATCACCTGGGTGACAAAGCAGAACGTCAGCGTGCTCCCCCAGACGTAACGCCACTTTGCCCCGCCCGGAATATTCTTGAAGAGGGCCTCGTCGACAATCCTGCGATAGCCGGTTCGATGGTCGAGCCAGGTAAGGAATCTCTCTTTCATGAAATCGGAATCGGTTGCTCTGTACCGGTTCGGAAGTTCTGAAACTTCACCCACACCACACCTTCACGCACTTCAACCTGCAACGCATCCATGTCACGGGGTGAAGAGCTCTTGGGACCGCTGATGGAGCCATCCAGAGCGAACGAACTGTCGTGGCATGGGCAGAAAAAGTCTTCGCCCCTGTGATCGATCGTGCATCCCAGATGCGGGCAGGAAACGTTAAATGCCTCAATCTCCGCCTCGCTCGTCCTGCGAAGAAACACCGCGCCGATAAACACATTCGTATACTTGTTCCAGGCATCGATTCGATCAGCGACCAAGGTAAAACGCCGAGGGGTGCCGTCCGCTGGAAGCGTATCGAGCGAAATCACTCGGATGAAATCGCCTCCCTTTCTGTGCCGCTTTCGCAGCGGATCAAAGAAAACAAAAAGGCCGGCTACCGGGGCGACCAGAGAAACGATACCGCCGATGACCACGGCGGCGAGTTTCTTCAGCAGACCGCGCCTTTCCGGCGATCCGGTTGCATTCGGTTCTGACATTTCTGATGCTGAGCGCCTGAAAGCAGGTGGGGTAAAACGGGCGAATAATATAGGTGCGGGCGAAGGTGTCGCCAGCAGTGGCCGGTGGCAGCAAACGAGAGGGTGAGAAAAGAGCGTTGCCCTGGTATTCTTTGCCTGTTGAGGCTGATAGAATCAGCCAGCGCTCGAAGAACCAAATGTTAGTGAATTCTAAAGTGAATAAAGCATTTGCCACATTCAGAAGCGGCAAGCTCGAGCTCGATGAAGATGTTCAGTGGCCGGAAGGAGCCCGGCTGGAGGTGCGACTTCTCGCCGAGAACAATGCCCGTGAGGATGAAGTGCGGCCCGAGTTTCTGGATGCAATGAATGATCCGGACAGGTTTGGTCTCACCGAGGAGGAGTGGCCGCAGACGGAAGCTGAACGGCAGATCTGGCTGAAATGGTTCGATTCGATTGAGCCAATGGATATGAGCACGGACGAACTGGAGGCAATGGAGGCGGACAGGCTCGCGATGAAGAAGATCCAAAGGGATTTCACCCGCAAGAGCTGGGGAAAGGTTGATCGGATCTTTGAATGACTCGCTATCTCTTAGATTCAGGCATCGCCAGCGATATGGTCAATAGACGGCACGGCGTTTATGAGAAGGCGCTTGAGGCGTTTCAAAGGAGAGACATCCTTGGCATTGGAACACCCGTGTGGGGTGAACTCCGGGCTGGAGTTGAGAACAGTTCCAGCCGTGAGAGGAACCTCTCAAAACTGATACATGGAGTCAGGCGGTTGAGATTCTGGCCATATGATAAAACGGCTGCTGAGGAATATGGGCGTCTCTTTGCCCAGCTTCGCAGGAGAGGACGCCCCATGCAGCAGATAGACATTCAAATTGCAGCTATCGCGCTTACAATTGGCAATTGTGTTGTCGTCTCCAAGGACAGTGATCTGAAAGCAATTCCGGGGCTGGACGTCGAGGATTGGTCAGCCTGAATGAGACGCACTTCGATATCCCTTGCTCAGCTTAGACCGGCTTTCTGCAGAAGAAATACAAACAGGCTTCGATTCTCTTTCCCATGCTGCCCGTCGAACAAGCAATAAGAATCGTCCTCGAGGCTGCTCGAACCCTCGATACCGAAAACGTCCCCCTCTCCGAATGCCAAGGGCGTATCCTCGCCGAGCCAACGCTCGCCGATGCAGATTTGCCGCCTTTCGATCGCTCAATCATGGATGGCTTCGCATTGATTGCTGCGGACACTGAATCTAACGGCACAACACTTGAAATTGTTGAGGAGGTCTTCGCAGGGGACATTCCCCAGAAAGCTCTGCAGCCCGGCGAGGCCGCAAAAATCATGACTGGCGCGCCGATACCGCAGGGAGCCGACTGTGTCGTCATGGTCGAGAATACTTCGATGAATAAGGACGGGCAGGTGGTGATTAGTGAAATCGCTGAAATCGGTCAGAACATTAATCCCCGGGCTGAATTCGTCAGCCGTGGAGACGCCCTGTTAGAGCCGGGAATCAAACTGCGTCCCATGGAATTAGGTGTTCTGGCCTTTGTCGGTTGCGTTGACCCGCTGGTTTTTCGCCGGCCGGTATGCGCCATTCTTTCTACAGGCGACGAATTAGTAAATGTATCCGAAACTCCGGGCCCCGGTCAGATTCGAAACAGCAACATTTACTGTCTGGCTGCTCAATTGGAGAATGCCGGGGCCGAAGTGAAGGTTTTAGGAATCGGTCGAGATAATCCAGAGGAACTTTCTGCCCTGATCGGAAAAGGACTCCAAGCCGATATTTTGGTCTCGACTGGCGGTGCATCCGTTGGCGAGAAGGATTTTGTGGGAGGGGTCCTTCAACAGCACGGAGTGGAAATCCATTTTGACAAAGTCGCACTAAAACCCGGCAAACCGACCCTTTTCGGCAGCCGCGATCGAACACTCATATTTGGACTGCCGGGCAATCCACTTTCCGCATTAGTTTCCTGCGAGTTATTCGTGCTCAGCGCTGTTCGTAAAATGTGCGGAAGCGCTGAGGCCGTTCCTGAAACAACTAATGTCAGGCTTGGAAAAGGTAAGATTAAAAGAATGAACAGAAGGCAATACATTCCGGGCGGATTACTTTCGGATGGAACTGGCCTGATTGTTGATCTGTTGGAGTTCAAAGGTTCAGGTGACCTGACTGGTGTTCTCGGCACGGATGGCCTTGTGATAGTTCCAGAGAACGCGCCGCCTCCTTCGTCAGGAGATGTAATCAGTTTTCTGCCATACAGCCGGTAAGCACTTGCTCCTTTCGGCCCTGACATTCAAAGCCATTGCCTGTGGCTTCTCCGCGAAGTGCGGTGAGTATTCCTTCTTTGGGCTCTTAATCGTTCTCTTAATCGGAGTTGCCAGATGCAGCCTCAGAAATCCAGTGCTGCGACAGATCACCGCACTCGATTAAGACAACGATTACGATTATGAATACATGCTCTGACGGCAGGAAAAACCAGCCAGCATCTGAGCAATCCACCAGACAGATGAAAAGTATGGCATGAGAGGCAATCCATCACCCGGCAAAGTCACGGCCGGGCTCATTGGCTGCGGAGCTTTTGGATCCGGCATCGCCATTCAGGCATCCGTCATGGATGCCATCGAGTTATCCGTGATAGCAGATGAGAATCTCAATTCAGCGCTGGATGCCTGTGAGCTGATGGGTCTCACAGAAGATCGATTTATCAGGACGGATGACGCAGGCCAGGCGCTGGACGCAATGAGAAACGGGCTGACTGTCATCACCGAAAAATCGGCCGTTCCACCTGCTCTTCCCATCGATGTCATCGTCGAAGCAACCGGCCATGCCGAAGCGGGTGCCGTAAATGTCCTGAATGCGATCGACAATGGTAAACACGTGGCGATGGTCAACAAAGAAACCGATTCCGCGGTCGGCCCGATTCTGTATTCCAGGGCCAAGGCCCGCGGCCTAATGTATGCGCCCGTGGATGGCGATCAGCACGGTTTACTCGTCAGAATGGTCCGCTGGGGACGGCGACTTGGACTGAAAACCGTCATGGCAGGCAAGTCACGAGACCTGGAATTAGTGGTGGATGAAGAACAGCGAGAGATTCACTGCCGACGGGAGACAATTCGCCTTTCAAAAACTGAAGCGACTCTTTTCAAGCCATGTCTGAGCGACGAACTGATGAAGGTCCTGCCGGCGAGGATTGAATGTCTCGGCAGTCTCTCTCAGATTGGCAACTGGGATTTGGTTGAGCTCACTATTGCTGCTAATGCACTCGATCTTCAACCGCATGAGCCCGTGCTGTGCCCGCCTCTGTTCGTCCCCGAGCTTCCATACTTCGCCCGCGTTAAGGCGCAGAGCGGCGGACTCGACTTCACCGGTGCCATCGATGCGTTCACCTGTCTCCGACGCCATGATGAGAGCGGCATGGGCGGAGGCGTCTTCATCATCGTCGATTCAGACAATGCACGAACAAAGCACATCCTCCAGCGTGGCGGCCCTCTGCAATTGGATGGCGATCTTCCCGTGCTTCTCACTCGACCGTATCACCTCTACGGAGTGGAAGCGGTTCAGACAATTCTCTCTGTCGCGGCTGGTGATGAAGATGTTCTTGAAAACTATCGCCAGCGATACGACGTCCTCACTCGAGCAACGCGTGACATCCCCGCGGGCACTATCGTCGAAGATGATTCCGATCCAGCCTTCCACCACTTCATAGCCCAGGCGTCAGAGCTAACCGAGCGGACACCCGTTCCGTTTCACCTGGCGAGTGGCTGTGCTCTGAGTTCTGACGTTCAAGCGGGACAAGTGCTGACATCGGATGCCATAGCGGAACCACAGAATTCGGCCCTTTGGAGTTTGAGAAGTACCTCTCGCTGAGTAGATCTCGCTGAGTACCGATTTGCTGCTTTCGACTGACATTTGCACTCGAGTGTTCTACTGCGGCCATCATGCCGGATCGGCGCGCTTGAAAAGCCATCATGCATCCTATATTCCCGCGGAGGCCTCTCTGGGTGATACCGAAAGGATGCCGCATGACGAATCACCGATGAAGCGAAGCACCCCCCTGTATCGAGAGGTGAATCTGGGTTATCCAATACCCGCTGAACTGTTATTGAAGGCCGGCGCCGATCCGAATGCTGTCGAACGTAAAGGGCAGACTGCACTTCACAGGGCCGCAGTCCGCGGCAAAAAAGATCTTGTCCCTCTGCTTCTCAAGTACGGCGCGGACCCTGACATCAAAGACAGGAAAGGTCTCACTCCTTCGGACTACGCCAGGAACAAAGAAATCCTCAAATGCCTCACAGGTAGGGGCAGCCTCCGCTAGTTCCGTTACTACAACCCGTCCGCCATACCGCTGAACAGTCATAAGGAAAGAGCGGGACCATCACCTCTCAGTCAACAACTTCAATGCATTCGGCGACAGGGCGATGCCTTTGCCATGTTTACCTTCTACGAACCTGTAGGCTTTCGACAGCTTCCAAGGGAGACGTGAGACCGGAGTTGCCCCAGCCGCGGGTGCAATCTGATCCTTCACCGGTCCGGGCTCAAAATCTATAAGGAGGAGCGTGAAGCGGTCGGGGGAAAGCTTCGAGTGAAAACCCAGTGCCGCGGCCCGACGGGCGATGCTGCTGATGCGAAACTCGTCCATGGCGATCAGGTTCGCCGCACTGTAAAGCGCGGGATGCCAGTCCAGATAAAGAGTCGCCTCGCCGTTTAATGCCCGTGAAAAGGCGCGGTCGTGGGTCGAGTGCTGGGCAAGTACTCCGTCGTAAAAAACCTTGGCATCACGGCCGCTCCAGGTGACTGCCACGTGATGCCACGATCCCTGCTTAAGCTCTCCAGGAAAGTGTGGGGACATCGGATACTTCACCTTGCGGCCCTCGAAAACAGCGCCAAACCGGATGTAGGTTCGCATGTCCGCCGGGTCTCCATTCCTGGCCAGGTTACGTGTATAGAGATTCATGGTGATGGCGTCTCTATCGAACAGATGGTCGGCATAATCAAAATAGAACATGCTGCCGCGCCACAGATAACGCTGGTGAACTTCCTGCGGATCGAAGGCGAATTGCAACCACACCTCGATGGTGCCTTCATCGAGATCAATCAGCCCACTCGCCGGAAACTGGATGCGGTCAGAGGCATGAACCGCCAGAAAGCAGGCGAGAATGAAGTGGAGCATGTCACTTCGGCTCCAACCGTACCAGACGATAGATGGTCTTGGGCACCTTCAGTTTCAGCGTACCGCCCTCGAGCTCGTACGGGTCATCGGTCAGCGCATCGTAGGCTACAAGTTTCAGACCGGACAGCCCCATTTTTTCGAGGTCGAGTTTGATGGTGGCTTCGGCGGGCTGGCCTGTGGTGTTTGCCACGATTAGAAGAGCCGAGTGGCCTTTGCGCAGGTGGAAGCTGCAACGCGCGCTTTTGGGTTCGAGTGTCATCCACTCTCCGACGCGCCAGAATGGAATGAACTCCGCCTCACGCAGATTCATGTCGTCCTGAATCATCCAGTAGAGCGCCATGGGCGCGGCGACCCAGCCGGTGTTGGAGCGGGCGAAGTATGGGTTGTATGAGCCGCGCATGCGATAGTAAGGGCTGGGGTTCTTGTCCTCCGGGTTAACCCACCAGGCGCCGGGGTTGATGTGGAAGCTGCTCATCCGCAGCGAGCCGTTGTTCAGCAGCATGTACATGAACGTCATGTTCGGGCTGAACCGGTGTTCGCCGCCTTTGGTCAGCGTTTCGTGCGGGACGCCGACGCGGTAGGCCAGCGAATCCGGATAGTCTTCCGGAGGCATGAGTTTGTCCCAATCGCCTTTGTAGAAGAAACCACCCTCCCCGGAAGCGGTCACGTCCACAAAGCCTGCAACCAGCGGAAATCGACGTGCACCATGGCCGAGGAACTGAAAACCATCGGGCACGTAAACACGTGTGAGCCAACGAAGCTTCTTGGCCAGCCGGCGCGAGGCAAACAGGTGCCATCGTCCGTGGAGCTTGCCGTTTTCATCGTAGAAGCCATGACCGGTGAAGACGTCATGATCCGGCTCGCGCACAGCGATGGTGTTGTCTTCGTGGAGGGCCCGGATGTTGTATTCGTCAATCATCTTCTTGACCGACCAGACGATGTAATCCTGCGCGGGCGTGCCGAGGCTCGGGTAGACGGCTGTGTAGACCAGTCCCTTTGGCTTGCGCGAAAGCTCTTCAGCGAACGGCGAGTAATGCTTGTCGTATTTCGGATGGGCGCCGAACGTCGTGTAGATCATGGTGTCGAAGCCGCGCCGGTTGGTCTTGCGATAAAAGTGCTCGACCCAAGCCGGATTCTCGACGTAATTCTGACCGTAGTAACCAAGCATGCCGTGGAACTGCTCGAAGATTGGAAAGACGTATTTGATCTTCAACGCCTTGCCGATATCCCACTGATCGTGTTCCTCGAAGCTGGGCAGATAGACGGCCTTGCCAGATTTGCCGGCAACCTGTCTCGCAAGGACGCCCCAGTATCTCGCTGATGCCACCCCGCCCTTCCCGCTGATGATGTGTTGCGGTACGGTGAGGTAGCCGCCGCGATAAAAGCGAAGGCGGTCGATCGGATCGACCACTGAAAACGTCTTCGTCGCATCGACGCCCGGTTCGCGCAGTGCCGCGAGGAGTCGCCCGGCAGGCTGATCCTTTGCGCACATCAGCACGTGATCGACGATCACCGTACTTCCGCCGCCGACGATCAGGCTGCCTGTATCGAACGCCTTCGTCCAGCGATCGAAAGGCACGACGCTTACCATGGTGCGCGTCTCTCCCAATGCGTCGCGAACGCCCAGGGTCAGCCGTACTTTGTCGCCCTGCCTATGCCACCCAAGGGAAACTTCCGACCATCCGTCTTCCAGTGGCGGCTCCACCACTTCGCAAAAGATCTGGTCCTTCTGAGGTCTGAAATCCCTTTGCCAGAAGTGCACCTCCGTACCGTAATAGAGAAAGAAACGAGCGACGTACTTTTTCCAGAATGGTCGAGCGTATCCCGCACAGATGGCATCCTTGCCTTCGCCAATCGAGAACAGCCTGGTAGAGCGCAGATGGCTCAAACGCACCACTACCGAGCCCTTTTCGGCCGAAACGTTGCCTTCAAGCGGATAGCGCAGATCGCAATGAGTGAAGTCCTCAAGCTTTGCATAGCGAGGAATCATCGATGGGATGCCGCTGTGCGCGTGGCGCTGGTCGTACTGGTAGCTGGCATCGACCTCCCTGACCGGGAGCGCCTGAAGAGCGAAAGTAAAGTTGACCGGTCTGGAAATGGTTTTTGGCTGGTCACCGATGATGCGGACAATCCAATTGAGAGCGGCGCCGCTTTCATTCATTTCCGCGTAAGGCTGGTTTCCCACATGCCAATGCCGATCCCACTCGCACCAGAAATCCAGTCCGGTGTCCAGGTCCCCAACTTCCATGCCCGGTTGGAAAAACTTGAGCGGGCCGTCCTTGATGAAATTGTGTCCCTTGTTGCCGATAACTCGACGGAAACGGGCCAGCTCCCTGCGATAGGGAATGTGCAGTAAAAGCCTGCTCAGATCGACAGGCTTGTCCTCGGGTGACAGGGCCAGTTCGTAAATGAGGAGGCCATCGTACTCGAGGGTGGTGCGTATGGTCACCTCGAGGCCCTCGGCCTTTGCGACAGACCGCCAGATAACTTTGCCGTCGGACTGACTTTCAAGCCGGCGCGACCAGGAGAGCGTTTTCCCGCCCACCAGTAATTCAATGGGGCCTGCCAGGAGCGATTTTTCACGACTGACGATGCGTGAGGGAAGACCGCTTGGTGCTACCTGATAATTCCGCAGAACAACCTTTGCGAAGTCCCCATCCAGTTGGATCGCCTTCCAGCCCGGCAGCGGCTCATCGGTGTCACCGATTTTATTATCGAGCCAGACGGGCCGCGCTGGCAGTTGCACTTCACGAGAGGTCTCGGTCAGCGTTTTTCCTTCGGCATCAACCACGCGGTTGCGAACGATGTAGGTCTTTTCGAAGCGTTCAGGGGTTGCCAGGATGCGTTCCATGCGGCCTTGCTTCGGTGAGACAGCCTCACTGGTGGTGGCGACGACCGTGCTGTCAGCGGGATCGATCAGTTCAGCGACGACGCGGCACTTCTCGGTCGCTTCCGGCATTCGCCGGTAGTCGGCGGTGACTTTCAGACCCTTGGCCACGAGCAGGTAGTTATCAATGGTGACGTCGAAGAGCGGCTTCTGCTGGAAGGGCACTGCACCACCGGCGATGAGTTTTCCTGACGCCGCGTCCCGCACGCGATATACAAAGGAGTGCGAGCCGTGGGGCACCTTCACGCGCAAGGGAATGCGCACTGTCCGATCCGGATCGAGGTCGATCTGCCTGTCCACGGGTCTGGCCTGCTTCATCACTTCGCTCACCTTGGCAAAGCCGAGCTCAGCGACAGCGTCGAAGAAATTCAGATTCACCTGTTTTGGCACGAGGAGTCCTTCTTCACGTACGGTGACCTCGGTCTTGAAACCGCTTGATCCCTCAGGCCCGAGGAGAAGAGCTGCCTCGACCTTCACCGGCGCGGCCTTATCGCCGGTGACGAATTCAATCGTCATACCAGCCTCGGACTCATCGATGGGGCCCGCTTCCAGCACACGGACCGCCGGCTCACTTTCCGCGCCGAACCGCAGGTAACCGTAATGCGGGTAGCCTGGCCATTTGTGGATGTAGCTGTTGATGGCAATGACGTTTTCCGGAGTCCTGCGGTTGCGGAGAATGAGAATCTCCCACATCTCACCTGCCGCCGGCCTGGCCCGCTCCATCGTCTTAAAAGAAATGGACAACTCCCCTTCCCAACCTTTGTCTGTCACTCGAGCAGCCGCGGTCCAGTCACCATTCCAATTGATGTTGTGATCGAGCCTGTCTGCGCGCACCCCCTTAGCATTGATGACCAGGTTGTAGCCCTGCTCACCGTGCTGGAACTTCGGTCGCAGCATGACCTCGATTTTATCGTCGCCCCAGTTGCCGTCGAACTTGCCCTCCGACTTGGGAATGATGGCGTAAGGAGGCCGGTCGAAACGCCACGCCAGGAAAAGCGCTTCGTCCGTGTAGCCGATCCAATAGCACGCGAGATCATCCGTCAGCAGGCCTTCCCCTTCGCCCCGCCACCGCACCATCGGCGCCGAACGCGCGGCCCGGGTCCACTCGGCCTTGCCCACTTTGCCGTCAATCGCCGGCGCCTCGACGAGTTTAGAGGCCGTCACCAGTGGCCAACGATAGACGGAGTCCGGTTGCTCGTCAGGGTCTTTGAGCTTAGACGCCGCGGATATGTGCAACGAAGAAATCAACAGAACGGCAGACAGCAGTCCGATGGCAGAGGGCGTCCGGAAGTGAATCTTCATGGCTCTCCTTTGTTCATCCTCTTGACTAAAATCGTCCCTCCATCCGCAGTCCTCCTTTTGCAGTCAGAAGTTCGCCGCACCACGAGAGGACAGTGATTCCTTCAGACTCAGGGACTCATTTCGGTTCTTTGGCCAAAAGCCTCAATCGGGGCAAATGCTTGCCGTTCCTTCCTCGCACGCGAACGGCCGCGCCCCAGCCGCCGCCGCCATTGTAGACCGAGAGCATGATCGGGTTGATACCCTCCTCCAGCGTGACGTTGACCTTATCTTCTCCGATTCGGACGCCGCGGTTTCTGTTGAGTTTGTGGACGAGCTTGCCGTTCAGCCAGACTTTGCAGCCGTCGTCTGTGCCGATCTCGAGGCGCGCCTCGTGTTTTCGTTTGGAGCGAATCCAGGCGCGGATGTAGGCAACGCGATTGCTACCGCCGATCAGACGAGCGAGATTCAGGATCTTTCCGTCGGCCTTTGCTCTCTTCCATTTGATGCCTTTCGCGTCCGGAGATTCGGGCGGGAACGCGGTATCGAACAAGCTTTTCGATTTGGCGGGTTTGGTGAACGGGCCGGTCATCTGCCAGTCGAGAATGTAATCCGCGTCATCGTCTGAAGACGCCAGCACGACCTCGGCCCGATCGAGCACGGCCTCATCCTCGGTCAGCTTTCCAATCGCCATGACGATCTCCTTCTGCTCGTCGAGGGAGGCCGATGCGGACGCCACATCGATGGCCGCGTCGATGAGATTGGACACAACCTCATCTGTTCCCAGGTCTTTGAGCATGAGCTCGGCACAGTTCTCTTCGTCGAATGTGATGGCGCCACCCAGCTTCGTACCGTCCTCCGCGCGAAACCTGGCTGAGGCCTCCCACAAAGCGGTTGCGTTGGTTATTTTGAGCTGGAGCAGATTCCAGCCCGCGCTGAGGCTGACCGTGGCCTTGCTCGCACCGGCCTCGATCGCGCGGTTTCCTTTGAACGTCAACGCCTCCTTGCCGTTCAGCCAGGCTTTGAGGCCGTCATCACTGCCCACCTCGAGCGATGCCTTAACCGGCTTCTCCACGCGGACCCAGGTGCGGAGGTAACCGACGCGATGGTTGCCCTTGCCAAATTTATGAAGATCCAGTTTCCAGGAATTGTTGACGTCTGCGAGGGTTTCCACACGTTTCCAGCTCGATTCATCAGGCTTGGTTTCCGGCAGAAACGCGAAGTCATAAAGATCTTTCTCCTGCTTTCCCTTCTGTGTGTATGGGCCGGCGTAGAGCCAAGTCTGGATATGATTCTCATGACTCCGAATCTTCTTGATCAAGTCGTCAGCCTTCGTCTTGTCTTTGTCTGACTTGACCGAAGTTTTCAGTTTTTCGAGCGCGGCAATGGATTCCGCAGAGCTGACAAGCCCGAGCGACTCGACCACCTTGAAAACCGCGGCTACCGACTCGCTCTGCAGGGCTTCGTTACTTACATGCGATAGCAGCACGTCGAACGCCTTTGAATCCCCGGTATTGCCAATGGTGCCGATTGCCAGAATTTTCTCTTCGTTTCGCGGGGCCGCCTCCATGGCAGCCTCCATCATCCCTATGGCCGTTCCTGGTTCATCTTTCGCGATGGCGCCAACCATGCGATTGTAGCCGCGGAAGGCGAGCACTCTGTGAACAAGGTTATCACTCTCTTTGATAATCTTGAGCAGGTCTTCTGCTGCGCCGGTGTTCGGCCATTCGGTCATGCCCCGCAGCGCGGCTTCCTTGACCTCTTTGTCGTCAGATTGCCATGCGGTGCGCAGCGCCCCAAGGGATTCTGTGATGCCGGTCCTGCCGATGAGCTTCAGGATGGCAATCCTGGCAGGTTTCGCTGAAGCCTTGTATTGCGCCATGATGTCGTCGACGACTTTCTGCTTATTCTCCGCGCGGCCGAAGACTGCAAACACGACCGCCTGGACTGCTTCACGTTCATCGTCTGATTCCGCTGCGACCAGGCGGCCGAGCAGGAATGGCAGATCTTCTACCGTGGTCAGCTTCTTCAGAATCATGAGCGAAGCGACACGCACGCCGGCATCCTTGTCCGCAGCAGTTTTCTTCAGGTAGATTTCAACCTTGTCAGATGGCCGCGTGGCAAGAGTCTGAATCAGTCGGACCCGACTTTCCGGTTTTGATTTATCGATCGCCTGAGTGAGCTGATCGATTACCGCTTCGCCAGGGATAAGTGCCACGGCGTTGCGTGCCGCTTCAAGCTCCTTCTCTTTCGAATCGGCAATGGCCTGCACGAGAGCGGGTACTGCTTCGGAGGAAGCAAGGCGGCCCATGCCGTTCAGTGCAGCAATGCGAACCCCCTGATCTTCGTCTTTCAACGATTCAAGAAAGACGGGCAGAATAGCGGGGTCCGCACTCTCAGAAAGAGCCTCGAGCAATGTCTTCTTGAGATCGGCATCGGCGGTCTTGAGGCGCTCCACAATCGCGCTGCTGACCTGTTTGCCCGGCAGGAGTGCAAGCGCAGCCTTGCTTGCGCCGACCACTTTGCGATCCGCGTCCTGCATCGATTTGAAGATGAGGGGAAGTTCTTCCGTGCCGCCCGAACGGCCGACCCCGATGACAGCCGCGCATTTTTTATGGCCGGCCGTCTCCAGCAGTTTTTTGTAGATGGCAAGGGCCTCAGCCTTTTTGCCGGAGCCGGTCAGCTTGTCCGCAAGCCGAAGGTAAGCATCGGATGCGATGGCCTGGGCACGCTCCGACCCTTTGTTCATGGCCGCAGCGATCGCTTCAGTGCCTTTCGTTGACCCGATGAGGGCGAGGCCCTGAATGGCTGATGAGCGGAGAGCTTCGTTGTCGCCTTTTGCGTGTTGCAGGAAGACAGATTCGCTGGCTGTTTCCTTCCGGTAGACCAGCGAATTCAGGAGCGAAAGCTGCCAGGCCGGGTCTTTGGCTTTGCCGAGCTGTTCACGAATTTTTTCTCCCGCCTTCGGAGAAGAGTTATTCTGAAGCGCGCGGCGGGCCTTCTCACGGATGGATGCATCCTCATCACCGAGAAGCGTAACAAGCACGTCGACGGATTCTTCTCGGCCGATGTGCTCGAGCTGTTTGAGCAGCCAATGCCGAGCCGACACAGGCATCTTCGCTCCCAGTGAAGCGGTGATGGCTTTGCAGACTGCAAGTCGTTCCGCTTCCGCGCCCGGCCTCGATGCGCGCCAGCAAATCGTCTGAAGGGTCTGTTGCGGAGAGTTGCGCTCTTCGATGTTCTCCGATCCCATCTTGGGCAGGAGAGATTGGATCACCGTTGCGTAGGCTGCGGCCTGCTGTTCAGGGCTTCGTTCGGCCGGCTTCGCATCACCCTTGAGTTCGGTGATGAGCGCGTTTACGTCGGGGGCTTCAGCCAATAATGAGTAATGAGTAATGAGTAAGAACGTGAGTGAGAAGGCGCTTGTTTTCATGAATGCGTGGAATGTTGGAGTGTTGGACTGGTGGAATGCTGAAATGCTGGAGTGTTGGAATGAAGATGTACTGAAAAGTCGGATTGAATGTCGCAATGACTCATTACGCATTACGTATTACGTATTACGTATTCCTGTCCCACGGCGCTCGGCGTGGTCGATCCAAAAGTCTGTTGGCGGCTTCATCGTTGATGAATCGTTCGGTCTCGGGATTCCATTTAAGCGGGCGGTTGAGCCAATAGGCGATGTTGCCCAGGTGGCAGACGGTTACAGACCGGCAGCCGATCTCGACGTCGCAGATGGGGCGTCTGCGGGTGCGGATGCATTCGAGCCAGTTGGCGCGGTGGTTTTCGCTGCGGGTGAGGAAGACTTCCCCTGGCTGTGTGGACTCTTTCGTTAAATGATCCGGAGTGGTCTTCAGGTAACCGCGATTGACTTCGATCTCGCCGTCGACACCCACGAATCGGACGCCGGTGGCATCAGGATCGTGGATCATCTCCGTACCGTTGGCGTACCTGAATAGAACATGCCGAAGACCTTTCACGGGCGGAAGGATCTCAGTCGGCCCCGTGTGATCCATGCCGAGGCCCCACTGGGCGATGTCGAACATATGCGCACCCCAGTCAGTCATGCCTCCGCCGGAAAAATCACGGAACGGCCGCCACGACTTTGGATGCAGTTTGCTGTTGTATGGACGATACGGTGCCGGGCCGACCCACATGTCCCAGTCGAGCCCTGCGGGTACGGGCTCTTCCGGCAGGTAGCAGTCCTCGGGCGGGCCGCCACAGCCGACGTGGACGGTATGGACGCGACCGATTCGACCGCTCCGGACCATTTCGCACGCGAATCGAAACGTGCCGTTCGAACGCTGATGGCTGCCGGTCTGAAACACGGTGTCGTACCGCCTGACCGCTTTTACCAGTTCACGCGACTCGTGAACAGTCTGGCAGAGCGGTTTCTCGCCATAGATATCTTTGCCGCTGCGCGCTGCATCCATTCCCATGATTCCATGCCAGTGTTCCGGGGTGGCGATAAGGACGGCGTCTATGTCATCGCGTGCCAGCAACTCGCGATAATCGCGATATGCCCTCGTGCCTTTGTAGGAGCCTCTCCTCCCGGCCTGCAGTGAATACAGCCGATCCAGGCGGCCTTTATCCCTCAGCCGATAAGACTGATCGACATCGCAGACCGCGAGGATCTGCACTTCGCTGAATCCAAAGAACAGACCGAGGTGCATGTCTCCCATTTCGCCGAGGCCGATGATGCCCATGGTGATGCGTTCGCTCGGCGGGGGACGTTTCTTCACTCGAGAGCGCATAACGTACGCACCAGCCATCGCGCCGATTCCGGCAGCGGTGGCTGTCATGATGCTGCGACGTGTGCTTCTGAGTTGGCGCATATGAATATACGTACCACTGAGAACACTGAGAAAAATCAGAGCTATCCGCATTTCTCAGAATCGCAGGAAAAGACTCCATGAGAAATCTGTGTCGGTTTCTGCTTTTCTTTTCTGTGCTCTTTGTGGTTCTTGAATCCTGGGTGCACGTGGGGTCAGACCTCCAGCTTCCACTCGCCGCGCTTGGGGCGATCGATCCAGCGGTTGGCCTCGGGGTCGTTGACGAATTCTTCTTTGTCCGGATTCCACTTGAGTGGGCGCTTGAGCCAGTAGGCGAGGTTGCCCAGGTGGCAGACGGTGACAGAGCGGCAGCCGATTTCGACATCGCAGATAGTCTTCCTGCGTGATCTGATGCAATCGATCAGGTTGCCACGATGGTTCTTGCTTTGGTAGAGATGGACTTCTCCGGGCTGGGTCGGTGTGTCCTTGAGCTCTTCGGGGAATGTCTTGAGGTAGCCTCTTGAGACCTCTACCCAGCCGTCTGTGCCGAAGAACTTGACGCCCTTTGAACCGCCGCGGTGATACATGGTGACGCCGTTTGCGTATTTGTAGGTGAGATACTTCACGTCTTTGCCGTCGGGCGGGATGATCTCGACCGGGCCGGAGTGATGCATGCCCAGCCCCCACTGGGCTATATCGAAGTGGTGCGCGCCCCAGTCGGTCATGCCGCCTCCGGAGTAATCACGGAATGAGCGCCAACTGAACGGATGAAGTCTCTTGTTGTATGGCCGCCACGGCGCGGGGCCAATCCAGCGGTCCCAGTCGAGCCCTTCCGGCACAGGCTCGGCCGGCAGGTAGCAATCGGATGAAGGCCCGCCGACGCTCACGTAGACCGTGTGCACTTTGCCAATCCGCCCACTCTGAACCATCTCGCATGCGAACCTGAAATTGCTGGATGACCTCTGCTGGCTGCCTACCTGGAAGACGCGCCCATAGCGACGGACCGCATTCACCATGGCGCGGCCTTCGCCGATAGTGAGCGACATCGGTTTTTCGGAGTAGATGTCTTTGCCATTTTTGGCCGCATCGATTGCCGGCAGCGCGTGCCAGTGATCCGGTGTGGCGATCATGACCGCATCGATATCTTTGCGGGCGGTCAGCTCACGGAAGTCGACGTATGCATCGCATCCTTTGTAGTTGCCGCTCTCTTTTTCGTGCGAGTATTTCTTCTCGACTTTGGCCTGCGCGGCGTTTCGTTTCTTTGTATCGACATCGCAAACCGCAAGTCCCTGGACTTCCGGGAATCCGATGAAGCTCCCCAAGTTTCCATTCCCCATGCCGCCGATGCCGATGAATCCGAAGGTGATCCGTTCACTGGCCGGCGGACGCCCTTTAGCGCCGAGAGCGGTGGAGGTGATGACGTAAGGAGAGGCAGCCGTAGCAGCAGCGGCTTTGAGGAATTTGCGGCGAGTGTTGGATTGCATGGTGTGAGAGTGAAGTGTGGAGAAATGGAATGTTGGAGAAATTGAATGATGGAGTGTTGGGATGCGTGCGGAGGACCAGAACATTCACCTCCTGCTCTTTACTTTATTACTCATTACTTATTACGCTCACTTTGCCAGATTCCGGGCCGCATCCTTGATTCCGTTGTCCTGCGTAATATCGATGGCGACCTTGAGGGCACTCCGTTTTTCTTTTGCTTTGTCGGGTGCGGCGAGGCACATGGTGATGAGAGCGGCCGCGGCGTTCTGATTCTGTTTGGGATCTTTGAGGGCGTTGACCGCGGCTTCGAGGCTGCCTTTGTCACCGGGCAGAAGGAGGCCGGCGGCGCTTTTGCCGTTGATGGCGCGGAAGCGTGCGCAAGCAGACCAGCCACCGCCGCCCTGGCGTACCTTCATGAGGATCTCGTTCCATCCGGCCTGCAAATCCACGTTGACCTTGTCCTGACCGGGCTGGATGCCCCGGTTGACATCTTTGGTGTGGATGACCTTGCCGTTGAGCCAGACTTTGACGCCGTCGTCCGATCCGATCTGAAGCTGCACCTTCTGGGCCTTTTCCGAACGTACCCAGGTGCGCAAATAGGCGGCGCGATTACTGCCGCGAGCCAGCTTGTTGAAATCGACCATCCAGGCGTTGTTGCCTTCGCCGGTGGTTGCGGATTGCCAGCGCGCACCTGGTTTGCTGACATCTGTTTCGTTTTCTGTCTCATCTGCTTCGAGGTCGATCTCTTCGGTTTCAGCATCGGCGAGGCCGAACTCCGGCGGGAATGGCGTCTTCAGAAGCGCTCTCGCGTCTTTATCCATATAAGGGCCGGAGAAAAGCCAGGTGGTGATGAAATCTTCGAATTGATGGATCTTGTCAATGGCCTGCTGCGCGCTTCGCTTGAGCCCTCCATCCTTTGTTGCGGTGGCAACCTTCACAAGAATGTCTTCGGATTCCGATTTGTATTTCGAGCTGAGCGCACCCGCGAGTTTGACGATGGCCCAGCCCGCATCGGTCTGCAGGTTGGCATCACCGAACCAGCCTTCCAGTGCCTTAAGCGTATTCAGGCTCTGCATGCCAGCGACGCCATCGAGGAGCATCTTGCGCTCGGCCGTGGGTGCGAGGGCGATAGCGTTCTTGTAGAGATTAAGTGTTTCCTCTGCGCTTCGGCTAGATGGCTGTTTGAGCTTCGAGGCGTAGCCTTTGATGGCGATCGATTTGATGTTTTCTTCTTTGGCTGTCCTGGCGATTTCGAGGAGCTCGTCCATGACGATTGTGTCCGGCCAGTTGGCGAGGCCCTGTACTGCGGCCGCGCGGATCCCGGGATCGGTTTCATTGCACGAATTACGCAGGACGCCGAGGACCTTTTCGCCTCCAATGTTGCCCATCATGCGAAGCAGCGAGATGCGGACCTCTTTGCTGGCGCCTTTAAGCGCGTCGAGGATGAGGTCGGCTCGGCGGGCCTGATCAGCCACGCTTCGGGCGGCGTAGATCAGGATGGCTTCGGTGTCTTTGCGGGCCTTGTTGGTTTTGGCCCCGGCGAGTTGTTCGAGGAGTCTTGGCAGACGCTGGTCTTCGCTGACGCCGGCGAGGGAGCTCACTGCGGCGCGGCGTTCTTTGTTCAGCGGAAGCACGTTCACGTTGCGATACCAGACCGCGTTGCCGTGATCCTGGAAGCCGATGAAGCCCTCGCGAGGCATATCTTTGTACGCGGTGCGGAATTTGTTTTTCGAGCCGTCCGGGTTTTTGCCGGCCTCGGCCCACTTGTCGAGATCCATATCTATGATCTGCGCGCCGTTGAGGACGATCTCGATCTTGTTGTCGTAGCAGGTGATGGTGTAGTGATTCCATTCGCCAGCCTTTTTGAGCGGATTGCTGCTGGGGGCCATGACATCGTAGACCGCGCCGTTGTCGTTCTTGCCGGGATTCTCCTTGCCGAAGGTATCGTAGACCTGCACTTCGATGCCGGACTGCACCGCGTCACCCTTGTTGCCCGTGCGGATGAAAATGCCGCTGTTGGCGCCTTTGCTCAGCTTGAAATCCAGGTCGAGGACAAAGTTGCCGTAAGACTCTTTTGTCCAGGCGTAGCCGCCTCCTCGCTTGAGCGCGAGCGCGCCTTCTTCAGCGACCCAGCCCCCGGATTTAAATTCAAACGCGGATGTATCCGACCCGCTGAACAGTGATTTGAACGGGCGGACGTCGCCGCTGGGCGTGGCATCAACTTCCAGGTCGCCCACCATGAACTGGATACCGTCGAGGTAATACTTCATGACCATCGGATTCCAGTAGATCTCTTCCCGGTGCCCCAGGGAGCTGTAAAAGACGCGTCCCTTTCCGTGATTGCGAATCCAGCTCACGCCGAAATCGCCGTCTTTTCGCCGGATGCCTCCCTTGTTCATATTCGTCTTGGTGACATCGAGGCTGAGCAACACGCGAAGACGCCCGCGGGACCATGGCGCACGGAACTGATAGATTTCGTCGGTGATGAAAAAATCCTGTCCACTGAACGCGGCGACTAATGGATGGTCGGGCTCGTCGAGCTTGATGCCGACCTTTTCATGCCAGGGATGGCCGGAAAAGTAGCCGCCGAGCATGAGACCAAAGCCCTGCCACGAGTAAAAGCAATCGGTGGCCGCGTGGCATCCGCCGAGTCCTCCGCCGTTGAGGATGAATTTCTCCAGGTTTTCACGGAGTCGAGCCGAAGTGGCCGCGTCCATCTTTTCGCCGGGCTTCTTGGCTCTGAACAGATCGCCGGTTGTGTTCACGAGGAAGATGGCATCGAAATCCTTGAGTTTGTCAGCCTCGAACATGAACGGATCATCAGTAATGGTCGGCTCGAAGGCTTTGGTATTTTTGCCCATGGCCTCGATGGCCCGTGCACCATAGGGAATGGAACTGTGCACGAAACCAGTGGCGCGTGTGTAAATGAGGACCTTACGGGGCTGCC
>Ga0187827_10002066_pt1 | contig 27966 bp, 26 predicted proteins | sample ETNtaG_39_FD_167969 | JGI IMG/M metagenome (GOLD analysis project Ga0187827, IMG submission 167969) | Marine microbial and viral communities from oxygen minimum zone, Eastern Pacific Ocean - ETNP2014_SV_150_PacBio MetaG (Illumina Assembly) | ecosystem: Environmental > Aquatic > Marine > Hypoxic...
AAATGGGATTGGCAGGGGTAGGCGTTAGAACAGAACCTCAACCTGATAGTGAACACTAATAACCACCTCCGATGAGTCTGGTGGGTTATATCTCTACCCTGCCGCGTTCAGCCAGCGGCTTAATGCAGTGCCGATGTTCACTATTCGAGCGCATTTGAAGGGCCCCCTTACGTAGTTTGTAACTGTTTCACGTGCATAATCTGACATTTTGATAAGGGCTGCTTCGTCACGTAGTTGTGCCATTCGTCCCCCTTCTTCGGCTGCGATTTCGGTCACGCTATCAGCGCCAATCGAGATAGTGCCTTGTTCCTGCGCATTTGCGAGACGTGATTGCATAAGCGCCAGTAGATTGGGCCAGTACGCGAGATGTCTGAAAATCGTTGCGAGTCCTGGATTTTCACCTTGTGTACCGTATGAATTGACCTGTAGAACGATCTCCCAAACAGAGTCATCGATCTCTTCACGAGGTAACAACCTAGGAAGGTCACGAGGCACCAAATTTGTTTCTACAGCCGGATACGCGACGTACTCCCCGGGGTGATCAGGCACCAGAGCGGTCTGTGTGAGTAAGTTCAAGGTATTAGATCGATTGTACGCGGCAAGAATCGCTTTGACACTAAGAAGTTCTTCAGACGTTACACCGGCTTCCGAAATCTCGCCCAAAGAAATCGGATTTAGCTCTGGAAATGCGGTTTCCGATCGTATCCGAGCTAGTGCAGCCTCGGGCTGACCGGTTGGGTAAAGTGGCTTAACTGCTTTCCACGTTGAATTCAGATCTGCCTCTGAATCCGCAAGAATCCGCCATATCGACGTGAGCATAGGAATCTGCATCGTGCTTCGGATGTCGGCGAAAATCTTTGCTATCTCACCTGTGGCGTCAGATTCTGAAAGTGCCGTAACTGTATCATGAACGATGTCTTTCGACATTGATCAACCTTATTCCTTGAAATTGTAATTAATGATAACCAAGGTGGCATAGAACTTCGAAACTCTTGTTCCCCCTTGGTTATCACATATATTTTGTCATCTTAACTAACGTGATGCGACACGACGCATGCAAATAATCGCACGCCTTAACTTAACAACTTAATGTGCACGAGCAACAGAAGATATTATTGAGTGGAATCAAAAAACTAGATTATGTTTGGTATAAGAGCAAATAGAGATCCAGTTTAATTATGAAAACCGACTCTATTTCACTACCCCACAACCGCCATGTCCTAATTATTAGGCCACTGAATTAATTCTACCCTAACGTTATCAGGGGCACTCACCCAGCAAAATTTGGTTCCATCGGGTAATTGATTCGGACCATCAACTAAATTGGCTCCGACTGAAGCCAGTCTTTGAAGTTCGGTTTCGATATCGTCAACGTCAAAACCGAAGTGCTCAAGACCTAGGTTTGGTCCAGAATCACTTTCGGAAAGTACTTGACCGTCCAAAGGTCCGGAAATATTCACTGGTATTCCATTAGCGGACCGGCATTTAATGAACCTGTCACCTGTGTCTCTTGTGGAATCATCCACTATCTCGAAACCAAAATTCGTCACCCACCAGTTAGCCGTAGATTCGGGATCGTTCGATTTAAGGTGTATATGATTCAATTTGTACATTGTGCTTCCCAGGATAGAACTTTAATTATCTAATTGTTTAAATTGAATTATAAATGATAATCCATCTCAAATTAATAATCGTGCGGGCACAATCGTCCGTATTGAAATTAACCTCATTCCCCTACGCTAAAAACTGTTTCGCAAAAAAACTAATCCGATTGGATTATCTAATAATTTATAATTATCTCTTTATTCCATGTAGTTATTAATTACGGTAGAGTTTTTTTTAACACGTGAGAAATGTAAAACTAAAAATTTAATACTTAGGGTATTTTTATGAAAATTAAAGATTTAGAAGTAATAAGAACCAGTTCCCCATTACATAAAACCGCTGGAACAAATTGGCTGTTCGTAAAAATTCTTACTGATACGGATATCGTGGGTTGGGGAGAAGGTTCTTTGCAGTACAAAGATTCTGCCCTTGAAGCGGAGATATGTGACATGAAAAAGTTCTTAATAAATAAAAACCCGTTAAATATTGAAGACATTTGGACGTCTTTATTTAGGAAAGTTACTTGGTCTGGTGGAGCTGTAACTATGTCAGCCATAAGTGCAATAGATTTGGCATTATGGGACATTAAAGGGAAGGCGTACGGTGTTCCTGTTTATGACTTAGTGGGCGGAAAAACTAGAGATAAAGTTAAAGTGTATGCTAACGGATGGTTTGAGAACATTTCTTTATCATCACCTACAACTCGTAAAGAATCTCCAAAATTATATGCTGAATCTGCGAGCAAATTAGTTGATGATGGATGGAAAGCATTGAAATTTTACCCTTTTGGAGGTCCTCAGGTAACTACGCCTGAACAGATTTTTGATGGAGTTAATTTAGTTGAGGCTGTAAGGAGTTCAATTGGGAATTTAGTAGATATTGGTGTTGATATTCGTGCACGTCTGAACACATGGAGTGCAAGTCGGGTCGAAAAACAATTGCGACCATTAAATGTTGCCTGGATGGAAGAACCTATTTTATATGACAACAGTAAGGCTATTATTGAATTTGCCAAGGCTTCAGAGATTCCTATATCAACTGGAGAACAGTTATATAGTAGATGGGAATTTCGACCGATAATTGAAAGTGGAGTAATACCAATTTTACAACCAGATATTTGCCATGCGGGGGGGTTTAGTGAGTTGAAAAAAATTTCTTCTGCCGCCGAAACTTATTATGCTTCAATTGCTCCACATAATTCTAATGGACCTATTTCAACGATTGCTAGTATTCACTTGGGCATGAGTATTCCAAATATCTTTATGCAAGAAATTTTTATATCTTTTATAGAAAGGTACAAAAATTTACTTACAAATCCCCCTGACATCAATAAAGGGTTTGTAGAAATATCTGATTCGCCTGGATGGGGGACGGATCTTATTGAAGATAATATTCTGAAATACCCACCAGGAGATTTCATTCAAGTTGAATCTGAGCCTTATCAGTCATTCTGATAGAGTGTGTATGAGAGGGTTAGATCTTATCTCTCATTGGACTTCGAACTATTAGCATCTGTCCGTTACATTTAGTCACATCTATAAGAATCCATGTCGGAGGGATAAGAAAAAGAAATCGCATAAGTCTATTGGTGATAGTGTAATATTTCTTTGACAAAATTCTTATAGTGATATTTTAATATTCTAATCAAAAAAGTTATAACAGATGTTAGTTGTCGAAAAATTAACTAAGTCATTCGGAGCACGTGATTTGCTTTCGAACGTTTCATTCACGGTAAATCCAGGTGAAAAAATCGGTGTTGTAGGCCCCAATGGTGCAGGTAAGACCACCTTACTTAAGATTATTGCAGGGGATGAACGTTTAAATGCTGGAAAGGTGATCACCTCGGAAGGAGCTTTGTCGTATTTGCACCAAGAGGCTGATGTTAATCTCGAATCTAGTCTCAACGAAGAGATGTGGTCAGCGCTTACTGAACTTTTGGCGTTGAACCGTCATATTTCAATCGTCGAAGAATCTTTAATTATTGGGGACGGAGATCTGGATGCACTATCGGACGAATTGAATAAATTGAACGAAAGATTTAAATTACTGGGAGGTAACTCCGTTGATGCATCGATCGGAAGAGTCACATCAGGTTTGGGTTTTTCGAATGCTGACCTAGAAAAACCGTGTGGTGACTTCTCAGGTGGTTGGAGAATGCGTATATCACTGGCAAAGATACTTCTGAAAAGAGATGAATACTTGTTGTTGGATGAACCAACAAATCACCTAGATAAAGCATCTAAGAAATGGCTTTCACAAGAACTTTCTGAATACCCGGGGGCGGTCTTGATGGTTACGCATGATAGTGGTTTCCTTGAAACAGTCGCAACTCGCATACTTGACGTTGGTTATGGAACAGTTGAATCGTACCCTGGAACGTTTTCCGCATTTTTGAAGGGCAAGAAAATGCGACAAGAACAACTAGATGTATATGCAGACAGGCAAGAGAAGGAGATTGCTCGTCAAGAGGTGTTTATCGATCGTTTCAGATCAAAAGCCACAAAAGCGAGTCAGGTTCAGAGTCGAATAAAAACTCTTGACCGTATGGAGCGAGTAGAGCGGATGATTGATAATAAGACCGCGAAATTTAAGATCCAGTCCATTGGAAGGACGGATTTAAAAGTATTGCAAGCGGAGTCCATATCCCATGACTGGGATGATAATCCTGCACTGTTAGATGTCTCTATTGAAGTTCAACGTGGCCAAAAAGTAGCATTAATTGGACCGAACGGTGGTGGCAAGAGTACGTTCTTACGGATTGTTGCAGGGCATGTGAATCCGCTAGAAGGTTCAGTGGTCTGGTCAGAAAAGGCTAAGGTAGTGTATTATGCACAACACCAGGATGAATCTCTCGACCTAGAATTGAATGTTCTGGAATCGGTCAGGCAGTCAGCCGGAAACCAACCAGACGGAGCCTTACGTGGGATTCTCGGAAGATTCTTGTTCTCATCAGATGACGTGTTCAAATCAATAAAAATGCTTTCTGGAGGAGAAAAAAGCAGGGTTGCTCTTGCGAAATTTCTTGTTCAGCCGAGTAATGTTCTTTTGCTTGATGAACCGACCAACCACCTTGATGCTGCTACAAGGAAAGAATTACTCGGCGCTCTCAAAGAATATGATGGTACGATAATATGTTCTAGCCACGATCCTGCAATAGTTGATGAAATTGCCACCCACGTATACTCAGTTAATGATGGAGAGATCTCGCTCAGTGATGTAAGAATATGAATTTGGACAAAATATCAAAAACAATTGGAATAGTGGGAGTAATATTTGCAGTTATTGTCGTTGTAGGGTTTTCATTGCTTATATTGCTTGGTTCATAAGATTAAATTCGAGGATTGGCGATATCCAAGGACTAGCATGGGAGTGAGGTATTGACCTTTATTAGCCCTTGGTTATCAAATATATTTTGCCACTGATACCCGTGTATACACAAGGAAAAATGTCATTGTATATACACGGCCACTATCATATGATTTGGATCTGGACTAACGCATATCGTTTCTTGCTATCGTAGTTCTTTGACCATTTTAACGTGAGGGATTCCTACTTCTAAAAAAATGTTCCCGCGCTCAGAATATCCACGATCTGAGTAAAATTGTTTTACATATTCTTGTGCCTCAAGAGTAATATATTGGATTCCCTTTTCGCGTGCTTTTTCTTCTAAAAAATCTAGGACCAAACTTGCCACTCCGATTCTTCTATATTCTATTTTGACAGCCATTCTGCCGATTCTTGCATTTTTGTTATCTATTGTTATCAATCTGCCGGTGGCCACGGGAATACTATTTATGCATGCCAGAGCATGAATTGACGTTTGATCCAAATCATCTAGTTCTTTTTCCTTTGGTACACCTTGTTCTTCAACAAAAACTGCAGTTCTTATAGCAAAACACTCGGATTGGTCCCTTTTAGTTATTGCTTGGGTAACATTAACTTTCTGTGGCATAGTTCGGGTTTGGTTAATCTAATCCTTTTTGAATTTGCGGTGATCTGCTTAGTTTAGCTAATAATATGGATTCCGATATTTTGGTTAAGTTACGGATGACTGTCTTCCACTATTTTCGTGGGGTAACAATGAAAAAAATGATAACCAAGAGGTATTAAGTTGTACGCTTAATACTCAAACACTCTCAGTAGCCCTTGGTTATCATATATATTTTGTCACTGATTTCTCTCCGTGTACAAGATAAAAATACCCTGGTCCTTATGGGAAGAGGTTAGTTTATATCGAGATCAGGAACTTCTTGGGGAGGATTAAGGCTCGAGCGATGCCATTCTATAGATAAGATACACCAAGATAATTAAAGAAGCGCCCCAGATAACAATCTTAATCATCAACTCACCTAACAGTCTTTGTGCCAATGGGGTGAAATGTACATCACTTAAGCTTATTGAATGTCCCATTGCCTATTCTATTTTACCTTTAACTCAGGTTGAAATCCGAACCCGTGCGTAATGAACGTCTGCGAGAAGTCAACTTGTGGTTCTTCATGTTTAATTGAGAAATTAGGACGTGGAATTAATCAGTTTTTATCTTATGTGCTGAGATAATCTTAACTGGTATTATTAGAAGAATTTTATTATTAATAAATTACTTATGGACCATCAAAAAAAAATACATGCTTCGGATAGAAAATTCAATGAATTTTCTTCACCGTCACAATTAAAAATTACTGATATGAGAGTTTCTGTTATAGGTGAAGGTAATTGGCGTTGGCCAATTATAAAGATCTATACTAACCAAGGATTAGTTGGATTAGGTGAAGTCAGAGACGGCGCTTCAGCTAGATATGCGTTGATGTTAAAAAGTCGACTTCTTGGGGAGAATCCATGTGATATAGATAAAATATTTCAAAAAATAAAACAATTTGGAGGACATGGAAGATTAGGAGGAGGAGTTTGTGGTGTTGAAATGGCTTTGTGCGATTTATCTGGTAAAGCATTTGGAGTTCCCGCATATATGTTAGCGGGAGGAAAATACAGAGACCGAGTAAAAGTTTATGCTGATACCCCTCTTAAAAAGGACCCTGTTGAAATGGGTAAATCACTGAAAGGCAGGATGGACAGAGGTTTTGAATTTTTAAAAATGGATATTGGTTTGTGGATTGCGTCAGAATTTGAAGGTGGTGTAGTAAACAAAAAATTAATTAGTGAATCTAGCAATTTGATGCACCCATTTACGGGAATTCAGGTAACAGATTATGGGATTTCCAAGATGAAGGAATATGTAAGTGCCGTTAGAGAAACTATAGGATATGAAATTCCTTTGGCGTCTGATCATTTTGGCCATATGGGAGTTGAAAATGCTATCAGAATAGGTAAGGCTTTAGATGAATTTACTCTGGCTTGGTATGAAGACATGATTCCGTGGCAATTTGTCGATCAGTGGAAAATGTTAAAGAACAGAGTGGATACACCGGTTAGTACGGGTGAAGATATTTATTGTAAAGAAGGATTTGAGCCTTTGGTAAATGCGCGAGCTATTTCAGTTGCACATCCCGATTTAGCTACATCTGGAGGGATTTTGGAAACAAAAAGAATCGCCGATTATTGCCGTGAAGCAGGAATAGGTGTGGCACTTCATCAAGCAGGGTCGCCAGTTGTGGCTATGGCGAACGTTCACTGTGCATTAACTATAGAAAATTTTATTGCATTAGAAATGCACTCAGTTGATAACCCGTGGTGGAACGATATAGTAAATTTAGTCGGTCAAGATGGTCCAATGATTAAAAGTGGCTATGTTACGGTTACAGATGCACCCGGCCTTGGTGTGGAGTTAAATGAAGATGCGATAAAAGACCATCTTGCACAATCAAGTGATAGGCGTTACGAAATATATCCTAAGGGTGTTTTCGAAGAAACCTCCGAGTGGGATGATCTTGATGCTCATGATAGAGTATGGAGTTAGTAATCAAAGAAGAAGTTGTGTAAATTATTTCTGGTAAATTATTGTCATCCTTCCATGGATGCTTCAGTGATTTAGGCTCGATTTGAGTTAAGTTAATTAAAATCTCAAAAAAATCAGAATAGTAGTTAAAAGTAATGTTAGGTGATTAATTTGTACACCCCAATTAAAGGAACTTGGGAACGTCTAAATCCTAATGAATTAGATTCTTTGTCCATAAAAAACATCGAAGATTTTGGCGGAAAAACCGACTGTAATTTCCCGAAAAATCTAGACGATATTAACGTGTCTGATGATCCTATACAATGGGCAGAAAAAATTGGGCCAATGAAAGACAGAGGAAATCCTTCTGGGTTAGTAATTAAAAACGGCTACATTATTGCCGAGTGGGGAGATCCTGGAAGAGTGGATATGATTTTTAGTGTCACGAAAACCTTTTTACCCTTAATAACTGGAATAGCCTACGATAAAGGATTAATAAAGAATGTCGATGACAAATTATGTAACGTCGAAAAAAGTATTTCTCTCAAAATGTCCAACGGAAAAAGTATTGATGGCTATGACACTCAACAAAATAAAGATATAAGTTGGAAACATTTACTACAGCAGACTAGTGATTGGGAAGGAACTCTTTTTACCAAGCCAGACTTAGTTGATTGGAATCGCAATGTGCCTGACATGAACCCTATAACAAGGGAAAACAGAATGAAACCTGGAACACATTGGGAATACAACGATGTGAGAGTTAATAGAATGGCTCTTTCTTTATTGTGTGTTTTCAAACAACCATTGCCGGAAATACTTAAAAATAACCTGTTGGATCCTATTGGGTCTAGTGATACATGGGAATGGCACGGGTACGGGGAACATTCTACTGTCTTATTGAATAATGTGCCTTTTGAATCGGTACCTGGTGGAGGGCACTGGGGAGGAGGATTATGGATAAACACATATGATTTGGCAAGATTTGGAATGCTACTCCTAAATAATGGCTTTTGGAATGGGAAAATCGTTGTTTCATCGAAATGGATTCAGAAAATGTTGACTCCGAGCGATATTAATCCCACCTATGGATTTATGATTAGGCTAAACACTAAAAATAGGTTGTACGGCACAATTGCCTCTGAAAAATCTTTTATTGCATCTGGTGCTGGAGGAAATGCAGTTTTCGTTGATCCGAAAAAAGAATTAATTATTGTTACTCGTTGGTGTGGAAATGTTAATGGTTTGATAGAACTGGTTCTAAAATCCTTAAATACAGTCGCTTAAGATCTGAAGATATAGCAACCACCACGATAAATGAAGTGTTTTGAAATTGATAGGGGTTTGGTGAAAGCTCGTTCATAGACGAGATTATTTTAGTATTTGGTAATAAGTTTGAACGTCGAGATTTTGAATGGTCCGTCCGAGGAGTTAAGATGCAAGAGAAAGAAGATAAACAGGAAGAAGTAGTAGTGGTAGTTCCTGATATTTATGAGGAAGTAGATTTTTGTGAAGAATCTCTTCCAAATAAATCTTCTTCTCCTTTATATAAATTATTAAGAATAATTGGAAGAATATTTGTTGGTGTTATAGTTTTTGGCCTAGTGTGGGTGTTATCGGGAATTTGTAATGTTATTCCAAGAGATGTTTGGATTTAATAAAGAGTACAGGATACAAATGAAAATATCAGGACAATTTCATACGGGTTTTATAGTGGATAATTTAGAAAAATCACTGAGTTTCTACGTCGACATTCTGAAATTTAAGATAGAAAGAGGCCCTCTGGTCTTATCAGGTGAATGGATATCTGATGTCGTAGGAGAAAAAAACGTAAAGATGAAACAAGCTCATGTGGGTTTAGGCGACGGACACTCCATAGAATTAATAGAATATATATTTCCAAAAACTACCCGAAAGCAAACCCATGAATATGTTTACACCCAAGGTGCTTCTCATTGTGCCTTTATTGTTGATGATTTACTTGCATGGTATGAATATCTTAAATCAAAGGAAGTAAAAATAATCAGCAAAAAAAGACCTTATATGAGGCAAGCTGAATACCCTTATGCTCGTTATGCTTTGTACATAGAAGATTACGATGGGAACGTTATTGAAATGGTTGAACGGTCCCCAAAACCAATAGGTAGTTCAGAAAATTAATTATTGGGGTGGAAAACCATAGTTAGGATACGGTAAAGTGTATTGGTGAGGCTGGAAGCGTTGCAGGAATTTGCCTACCAGGCAGTGTCGTCAATATTGTGAAACTTAAAAAAGTCTTTGATTATTTTTATCAACAGAATCATGACCTCTGTTAACAATTCCAGCGTAATAATCGATTGCGGATGAATTTTCGTCTCCCATTTTACTGTCCTTTTCCTTAGTAGTAAGATTACGTAGTAGATATCGTTCTTCTTGGCTTTCTCTAATTCTTTGATCTAACGCGTCAGGGTCAGGCCAAATTTCACATACTCGCCTAAACAATTTCTCTTGTACTGATTTGAATTCTGTTTGATTAGCTAGGTTTGTAAATTCCCCTGGATCATTCTCAAGATTGTATAGTTCGAATTCTTTTGGCAAGCGATGTGTATAACACAATTTCCAAAAACCTTGTCTGACCATTATTCTGGGAGCGTCCGTTCCTTGGGCTAAATATTCACATATAACTTCATCTTTCCAGATGTTTTTCTTTCCATACAGGTAGGGCAAAAGTGTATCACCATCCATGTTCCAGTCATCAGGGTCTATTCCAGCGATATCTAATATTGTTGCTACTATGTCCACATTTGAAGTAACCCCTGTTTCCCATCTTGACTTGGGAAGATTACCTCCAAGCCAGGCCAACTGTAATGGGACTCGGGCAGATTGTTCATAAAAAGACATCTTTCTCCAGAGACCATGTTCACCGAGCATTTCTCCATGATCTGATGTGTGTACAATCACGGTATTTTCTAATTGCCCCGTTTCTTCAAGAGTATCGAGGATTCGTCCTATTTTTTCATCAAGGAAAGTCACCATTCCATAATAAGCGGCTCTTGCTTTTTTTAATTCCTCCTCACTATAAGGACCTCCGGTTCCAGTAAATTTTTGTAAACGTTTCGCTGATTCTGGTAGGTTATCTAGATGACCAGGAGGGTTGTTTGGGAGGTCTGTATTATCTGGGTAATATTTATTAAAAAATTTTTCTGGAACTATTAAAGGGAAGTGTGGAGATATAAAACCACAGACAAGAGCCCATGGGTTTTCTTTTCGACCTGGATCTTTTAAATAGTCATGAGTAGCAGTTTCTACATGATCGTCATGAACTATTACAGGACTAGTACCTGGTCCAGCTTCCAATACTGGTGGCCAAGGAGTTTCTCCATCGGTTATTTTATCTTTCCAACGGAACACTGGATTTTGATTATATGCGTGTGGATCAAAAGTTAGTTGTTTGTCAAAACCATTCAATGGCCTTGGTCCCGTCATGTGCATTTTCCCATTTAAGGCTGTTTCATAACCAACTGATTTCAGAAGCCACGGCCAAGTAATCCTACCAACGTATAATGGTGTGGCATTGTCCCATCCTTCACAGTGACTTACAAACTTTCCAGTCATCATTGATAATCTTGATGGGGTGCACAAAGGTGAATTACAATATCCGTTTTCGAAAGTTGTTCCCATTTCAGCTAAACGATCCATATTGGGAGTTTCTACTATAGGGTGCCCGTACGTTCCGCTAAACATTGGACCGTGTTCATCAGACATTATCATGAGGATATTTGGTTTGTCTTTATCGGGCATTTACTATCCCTGTTTTCCTTAAAATAGCAAACTTGAGAAAAGTTTTTAGTTTGGTTTCTATCCAAAAGTTTACACTATAATCAGAAAAATTATTTTTAGGTATTAATTACATTCAGGCTACCTAACTAGAACTTCAAAAAGGTTAATTGCACAAATTATGACTTTTAATATTACAGTTGATAATAATTGCGTTTACGAGTATTTAACTCGGCGGGAAAGACCAAAAGGAATTATCCATATCAGCCACGGTATGGCTGAGCATATAAATAGATATAATTGGCTTATTACCAAACTCAACTCTGACGGTTTTCATGTCATTTCAGCTGATCATAAAGGTCATGGTATTGGGATAAATAACGGAGATATGCCTGGTTATTTTGCCAATCAAAATGGTTGGGAACTTGTAACAAGAAATCTTAGAGAATTAATTTTATCGACCAATGATAAATATCCAAATTTAAATCAATTTTTAATTGGTCATAGTATGGGTTCATGGATCGCTTTGTCCGCTATCCAGAAACCTTTACCAATTAAAGGTCTTATACTAACCGGCTCATCTAAAATACCAAACTTTTTAATTCGAATTCAAAGATTATTAATCGCAATCGAAATCTTTAGGCAGGGAAAAATGGGTACGAGTGATTTATTAAATTTAATCACAATTAGATCATTTAACAAAAGTTTTAAACCCAACAGGACAAACAGTGACTGGATATCATCCGACAATTCCAACGTTGACGAATATATCAAAGATCCTTTGTGTGGATTTAGAGTTACAAATAGTTTATGGGATGATCAATCTATAGGAATGCTGTCTGTTTTTAATCGTCGAGGTTATAAAGATAGCAATACCAATGTACCTATTCTATTACTATCAGGCTCTTTGGATCCTGTGGGACGAAATGGAAAAGGAGTCAGATCCTTATTTATGTATCTTAAAGGCATTTTTCCTGATATCAAATATGAACTAATAGATAATGCAAGGCATGAAGTATTCAGCGAACAAAACAAAGAATTATCGTACGGAATACTCAAAAAATTTATTACAAAATATTAAAGAATTACTGTTTTATAACGTCTCAAATGTGTTTAGAGGTATAAGAAACCTAATCTGGTTCGGTGGAGTATTTTTAATACAACGAGGATCGGTCGTTCATTCTGCCACCAGAATTCATCGTGATTTCCAGTTTTTGACTAATGATAAACCAAAAATAGTAGAGGATACTAATGCGATTGATGGGCCGGAAGGTAAATTGAAATAGTATGAGATATAAAGCCCTACCACTGCTGAAATCACTCCAAAAATTATTCCTAAAATAATTATTTGCGGGAAACGTTTGGCGATCATGCTTGCTGCGGCAGCGGGCGTTATCAACATTCCGATAACTAACACAACCCCAACAACTTGAAGTGACATTACGATTACGACAGATAACAAAACTAGCAGCAAGTAGTCCAATTTATCGGAAGGTATGCCAGCGACCGTAGCTCCTTCAAAATCAAAACCAACAAAAACCATCGGCTTATAAAGAATGATCATGACCACTAACAAAACAATGGTCAGAGCAATCGTTACAAATACGTCCGTGGTAGATGTGTTTAGTACCTGGCCAAGTAATATATCTTCTACACTAACGCTAGTACCACCTAATAACGCAAGTGTCAGTAAGCCTATCGAAAACAGAGCCGAAAAGATAATCCCGATCGATGTATCATTAGACACTCTAGTTTTTTTTACAATATATCCAATGCAAAGAGCCACAATGACCGCATTGGGAACGGCTCCGATTATTGGGCTAAATCCTATTGCGTAGGCTACTACCATTCCAGGTAAAACCGAGTGTGCTAAGGCGTCGCCCATGAATCCCATTTCTCGATTAATTACGAAAGCTCCTAGAAATGGACACATTATTCCTACTAATATGCAGACTATTAAAGCTCTTACAATAAACGAGTATTGAAGGGGTTCCAGTATGAAATCAATTCCCATTATTATGCCGCCCCATATGATGTTCGGCAAATTTTTCGCCGTGAACCCCATAAAGTTCAGTTAAAACCTCTTCTGTAAATACTGATTCAGGATTTCCATGCGCACAAATGTGTCCGTTAATACATAGGACTTCATCGAATCTGTCTGAAAGACTATTTAAATCGTGCGTCGCCATAAGAATTGTCTTGCCTTCATCTCTCAGACTACGTAACACATCTATTACACCTTCTTGGGATGCTATATCGACACCACTGAATGCTTCATCCAGCAACAATATCTCCGCTTCTTGAGCTAGAGCACGGGCAATAAAAGTTCGTTGTCGCTGTCCACCTGAAAGATTAGAGACTAAATGGTTTCTGTGGGACCACATGTCTACTTTCCTTAGGGATTCTTCAATTATTGGGCTGCTGTAAAATCCTAATTTTTGTAGAGCAGAGCCCCTACCAGTCCTTCCTAAACCAACAACATCTTTAACGGAGAGAGGGAATCTCCAGTTTACCTGCTCTTTTTGTGGAACATAACTAATTTTCCCACGTAAATTCCCAGGTGATTCACCGTTAATTAGGATTGTTCCGTGTGTTATCTTTTGGAGTCCAACAAGAGCGTTAAATAGGGTGCTCTTACCTCCTCCGTTTGGTCCAACAACTCCAGTAAGTACGCCTCTGGAAATTGAAAAGGAAACATTATCCAAGGCAAGAATGTTTTCAAATTCAACACAGACGTCAAAAACTTGTATACAACATTTACATTCGTCGCCCATTTCCCTTATACACATGGAACATTTGATTTTTTTTTGGTATGCAATGTTAGGTTTCATTGGTTTTTAAGATTTTCAATTATTATGTCTATGTTACTTTTCATAAAAGTAACATAGTTTTGGTTTTTGTCTTTTAATGTTTCAACTCCCAAACCCGATACTACTTTAATACCTGTTTCATCTGCTACTGTTTTTGCAGATTTATCAGGGGTTTCGTTTTCTAGGAAAATGATTTTTATATCATGTTTTTTTATTAATTTCACAGCGTTTACTAAGTCTTCGGGCTTTACTCCAGCCTCTGAACTAACGTTAGGAATTACTGCATGAATTACGTCGATGTCATAACGTTTACTGAGATAACCTAAAGATTCGTGAGCAGTCATAAATTCCCGATTGTTTACTGGGATTTGATTTATTGCGTCTTTGATGTATTTATCTAGGTCTTCTAGTTCTATAATATATTTTTTTGACCTGCTGTTATAGTAATCTGCTTCGTTAGGATCCAACTGTGATAGCTCATTGGTTATAAGCTTTACAGCATCAATCACCATTAGTGGATCAAACCAAAAATGTGGATCATTTGTCCCATGATCATGACTGTGTTTATCTGTCTTCTTTGAAAATTCTGTTGAAGAAATAACATTTCCTATTTCTATGACTTTAATTTCTGAGTTGTTCGCTAAAAGTTTAGTAATTTTTGCCTCTTCATATGCTAATCCAATAGAAAATATCAAGTCAGACTCGGTAATAGTTGCGATCTCTTTTGCCCCTGATTGATAAGAATGAGGGTTTACACCATAAGGGATGATCGATTCAATTAAAAGGTTGTCCCCGGCAATTTCACTCACCCAATCAGCGATGATGGGAGTTGTCGTCGTCACTCTTATAATTGATTCATCTTGCGACGATCCGGAAGAGGTATTTATTTCAACATCTTTTGTGGTACTACCAGTAGCGCAACCCAGGATTAACGCAAAAACAAAAATTAAAAACGTATTTTTTTTCATAGTAAATTAATTGTAAATACGGTTGCAGAGGAATGCTAATTACCACAGGCAGGTTTTATATTATCAACTTAGAGATCCGTGCTCGTGTGGTCGTAGTGCAGCCTCTATCGCTGTATTTGATGGGGTGGCTATGTTGTGTTTGCGTCCCAATTCATTGACCCGGCCGTTTAGCAAGCCAATCTCTATTGGTCTTCCGGCTAGCAGATCATGACCCATAGATCCAATAATAAATGGTTCTCTCGCTTTCGTAGATCTCAATGTACTGTTAGCAGTATCGTCCGGTATATCAACTCCCTCCGCTTTTCCGACCGCTACTACTTCAGCTAAAACCTGGAGGTACATATCGGTAGTTGTCGTTTGCGAAAAGATTTCACCGATGGGTTTTCTAGTTAATGCGGTCATCCCACTCAGCGCACAAATGAATATGAATTTTTTCCATATCGCAAGAACAATATTTTTGTGTGATTCAACATTCAGACCAGCCTCTGAACAAATAGAAATAATTTCATTGACTCTTCCTGAATTACCACCATTCATTTCGCCAATTTCCAGTGAGCCCGGTCCTCCCTTTTGGGAGATTATCCCCGGTTCTTCTATCATTGATGACACCGTTGCTGTACATCCTAAAACGTGGTTTACACCAAAAGCCTCACTCAGGAGGTGTTCGCTATCAATACCATTTTGTGTCGAGATTATTAATGTTTTGGGTCCGATTAGATTGTGCATTGCTTTTATTGCATCAAATGTTCCGTAACTTTTTACTGCAAAAATTATTAAATCGACTGTTCCTATCGAATCCATATTGTCAGTTGCAGTAATGTCCAAGTGGAAATCGCCTAACAGTACAGAATTGACTTGAAGTCCTTTAGATTTTATTGAATCAAGATGTGATCCACGTGCGATCATAGTTACGTCATGTCCTTGTTTGGAAAGGGCGCCACCATAGTAGCCACCTGTTCCACCAGCACCGACCACAGCAACTTTAATTACGTTTGACATTGACAATCCTTCTGTATTCTAATGCTCTCAGTTTATTATTCGTACCAACGGGTATTTTCTAAATCATATTTCAGTCCCATGCAATTGTAATTGAACTGTTCGGGTTTTGAAATTTTGTAAAATACGAATCAGTAAAAAAAATATCTATTTAAGTTTCGTTTTTTGCTGAGTTCGACATATAACTTGGCTGGAGGAAAAATGCCAGAATATACATATAAAGCTAGTGAAACAAATATAAATTATTTCTGTAATGACGTTGAATCTGATACGACTATTTTCTTTATCCACGGCTGGACTGGTGGATGGGAAGTATGGAAACCAATGATTCAAGAATTCAAAAAGTTTAAGGTTTATGCTGTAGATTTGCCTGGGCATAATAAATCGGGACATATAGAAAAATACAATATTTCTACGTACTACCCTCCCATCCTGCAAATGATCAATTCTCTAAACGAGAAAAATCTAATTCTTGTTGGGCATTCATTGGGATCATCGTCATCAATTGAAATTGCTTCAAGAACTGACAAGATACAGTCGATGTTACTTGAAGATCCGCCTTGGTTTTCTGAAAAAAAAGATCATACCTTAAGTCCTGATGGGAGAGAGGATTTCTTTTTGGAACGGAAACCGAAATGGAGGACTGTACTTGATGCAATTTTTGATTATCAACAATACGATCCTGAAATCTTCAAAACGGATCCATACTGGGGTGCCGTAAGAGCGAGTTATGCTTTTCACCATGATTTGAATATTTGGAATGTGGGACCTGGTTGGGTATGGCATGATGCCCCAAAATTAGCCGAATCAGTTAGTGCTAAAACTATTCTTGTCGGAGGTAATACCCAAAAAGGAGGACTCATGTTGGAAAGTATTGCAAAAAAAGTTCAATCTAATATTTTCTACTGTGAAATTCACTATTGGGACACTGGACATGGTGTTAGAGCCGAAAAACCATATGAATTTAATAAGTTACTTTGGAGTTTGATTGATTGATGAAGGTCCCCATTTTAAGTTGGTTGGTATGAAATTCGGATTATTTTCCACAGCATTCTTATTCGTGATTTTTGTAGCCTGTGGCAATAGTGGCGGGAATCAAACGGAACTAACTGTTAATGATGGTATTGAAAACATTATACCGTCTGAAACGATTTTGACTCAAGACAATTTGAAAGATGCAGGTTTTAAGATTGCCAAGAAATACAATGTGGAAGGACTAACCGCCGCTAACGCTGCTGTTTTTGGTTTTTGGAGGCCAGATGGATCTGATGCTAAAGAATACGAGATAAGGTTTTATCCTAGTCATGAAATTGCGGTTCAAACAGGTACGTATTTTGCTGATGAGGTTACAGGTGATAACGCGATCCTTGATAAAGATGAATCGGTATGGAAAGAAGGAATAAAAGATCGCAGGTATTTTTTTGCCGGTCCTATCGGAACTCACGGTAGTGGAGGAGTTAAAGCTAAGTATGGCGGGTATGTAATTTATGGAAACATCATAATGCTTTGCGAAGGGGCAAATTCTTATCATTCAATTGACCGTTGTAAAGCTTTGTTAGAAGAAATGGGTGTTTCTGAAACTGAAATCTACAAGTGAAATATCTCTGGGAAGAAAATGTTTGTGTGGATGAACAAATTAAATATGAGATTGTTGGTGGTGGATATCAATTGAAACTTACTTTTGTCCACTATGGTAAAAAACCAATATAAATTCGAAAGAATTTTGGTCAAAAAAAACAACCAGATTTGTATTCACAATGTGTTAAAATCAGTATTTGTGAAAACCCCATGAATAAAAAAATAGGTTTTAATATTTAAGATAAAAGGTGCTGTAAGCCCTGAGGATATATGCGAATCGCTGCATTAGGATTTCACCACGAAACAAATACATTTCAGTCTGTTAAAACTGACTACGACGCGTTTGTCAATTACGAGTTTTTGCGTGGTGCTGAAATAGCAGAACAACATGCGACAGCTAACTCTACTCTATCCGGATATTTTCAAGGGGCCATTAAATATGAATTTGAACTTGTGCCACTTTTGTTCACTTTCACGGGTCCTACCGGTACTATCACTAAAAATGCCTTCGACCGTATCACCGCCGAAATGATTGCTCTTTTGGAGGAGAAAGGGCCATGGGATGGTGTTTTATTGGCGCAACATGGAGCCGCTGTATCAGAAAACTTCCCGGATATGGACGGTGAAGTCGCAAATCTAGTCAGAGGGATAGTTGGGTCAAATGTCCCTGTTGTGATGACTTTGGACCTGCATTCGAATATTACACAAAAACAAGTTACAAACACTGATGCGATTGTTGCTTTCCGCACGAATCCTCATCTGGATCCGGTAGAACGGGCGATCGAAGCCTCCGATATTTTGATCAAGACTATAAAAGGTGAAATCAAACCGGTCCAACGCCTAGTGCAGGTGCCAATGATCATTAATATAGTCAAACAGCCGACGTCTTTTGGGCCGATGCTCGATATCGTTAATGACGTAAATGAGGTGATTAAAAAACCAGGAGTTCTTTCTGCAAGTTGTGGTCAGGGATTTCCATATGCAGATGTCGAACACATGGGAGTATCTTTCCTCGTCGTTACAGATGACGATATCGAAATGGCTGATCATTTGGCTAACTGGTTAGCTAAAAGGGCTTGGAATCGGCGTTCTGATCTACAAAACGATTCCACCTCGATGGAAGACTCGATCACCCGGGCGATGAACGCTCCGACTACGGGTAGCCCGACGGTAATAATGGATGTTGGTGACAATGTGGGTGGTGGTGGCACGGCTGATTCAACCCATTTGTTGGCGGAGGCTATCAAGCAAGGACTTAAAGGTGAACGAAGTCTGCTCATGTCACTTTTCGATTCCACTGCTGTTCAAACGTGTATCGATTCCGGGGTTGGGTCGACTGTATCAATTAAGGTTGGGGCTGGAACTGATCAGTTGCATGGAGAACCAATCGAAGTTACTGGTTATGTGCGAGCTATCACGGATGGTAGATTTGAGGAACCAACGCCCATACATGGGGGGCATAGATTTTTCGATTATGGCCCATCAGTGGCCCTGATTACTAAAGAAGGTTACATGCTTGTACTACACACGATGCGAGGTATAGGAAATATGACTCGGCAACAATATTATTCTATCGGTATTGACCCTCAACATTATAAAGTCGTTATATGTAAAGGTACCGTATCGCCTCGGGCTGCGTACGAGCCAATTGCTAGGGAGATTATCATGTCGAATACACCTGGTGTGACAAGTGCTGATATGTCGAGTTTCTCATATAAGCACAGGCGTAAGCCTCTGTATCCTTTCGAAGAGGAAACAAAATTTGACTGAATTTGAGTCTGAAACAAAGATTAATATAGGGATAATGTTATCCCTAGAATTATTGTGAATAGCCCCATATATCCAATGGTCGCGGTTATGAGCAACACTGCTTCTCTAAATCTATGTTGAAACAAGAGTATTAACGGATAACCTAATACCAAAAAGCCCGTGGTAGTTGCAGAAATAACAAACAATAGTAGAAATCCGATAATTCCAAACAAATCATTGTTTTCACCTAGTATCTTTTCAAAATAAAACAATACCAGTGCGATCAGTACTATATAAATTATCGTAAATGTTGATTGTGCAAGACCTAATAAGGTTATTTGTTTATTAGTTAAATTCTTGTTAAAATCCAAAATTTGGCCGAAAGTGGTTTTTGGATTTTCGATACTGATTTATGTGACTCGCGTATAGGGATTAAGATAGATTAATCGGTCCTGTTTATGTTTTCAAACAGGCTCAATGAGTTCAGTATGCACGGTAACATTGAAGAATCTGTTAAGGTATTCTATTTACTATGTACCGTAAAATTTTTCAAATGATCTTGGCTAATTTCAATCCCTGAACAATTTTACTTTTTTCGGATGGTTCTAAATCAGGCATTGGTGCTCTTGGTAAGCCTCCCTTATAACCAATTATATCCATGGCATATTTTAGTCCGGCAGCTCCATTGGAAAGGATATTCCAATCAGCGTAAACACATTTATCATGTAGTTTTTTTGCGCTATTGTAATCATTTTTCATACATAATCTTATAATATCCATACAGATATTTGGTGCAATATTACCAAACATCATACATGCACCATTTGCTCCTATAAAAACCCCCGGATATATCAGCATACTGTTCCCAACCCAAAATCGTTTTTTCTCATTAATATATTCTTTTACTTTAGCTTCAAATCTCATCTGAGCGCTGGCTATATAACCAAAAACTCTATCATGGTTGGTTATATCTCCTATAATTTCTGGATCAGCTCCCACTTTTGTCATTGATGCATCAAAATTTCCAGGATCCATTTGATGTATTATGATTACTCTAGATTGGATATCATCCAAAACTTTCTTGAAATATTTCGGTACACTTTTTCTGTTTCTGGGAATTCTAATTCTAATTAAATCTGCTCCGGCTTTACTCATCATATCCGATAATTTCAATGTTTCCTTAATTGATGGCGAATCGACCCCTGCGATGATTAATTTTTTATCTTCATTAACTTCTTTAACTTTTTCTATTATCTTTATTTTTTCCTCTAGGTTTAGGAATCCTTCTTCACCATTTTCAGATCCCAAAACGTATCCTGAAAGTTTAGTTTTTGACCATTTCGTGACATTGTACTCTATTGCGGCATAGTCAATTTCATCTTTTTTGTTAAAAGGGGTTGGACTGGGAGCTACAATCATGGGATCATTAATTTGGTTTGTGCGTGTCATAAAAAATGCCTCTTCCGTTTAACAAAATCGCGAACCGTTTTCTTGTTTCTGTGTATTTCCATATTAGAGTTAATCGATTACAAATTGTACTAATTCCAAACAGTCGTTTACTTCAGCTTCACACATTATTATTACGTTCCCTGCGATCAAGTAAGCTCCGTATCCTAATCGGGTTTTATCGATTCCACCCTGGTGAAATTCTGGTTTTCCCATAGAAACCGTAAGTTCCGCTTCGTTAATACCGTAAGTCTTTAAATCTGAGTGACTATTATAAAATCTGAGTTCGACGTCTTTCTGTTTGTAAAATCCATACCATATATTTGTTGCTTTTGGCAGGGAGTCTTTTGGAAATTCTTTTGAAGCTTTCCAGCCAAAAATTTTGAACATTTCAGCGCTATAGTCTCCTTTGGAATCCAACACATCTCCAGAAAAAATGGTTTTGTTTTCGCTAGTTGAAGTTTCTGAGCATCCCAACGTGAAAAATATGGACAAGCATGAGATTATAACTACCTTATTGAATGTGAGTGAAATATTTCCATAAGTAAGGTTGATAAACCTAGAGAGTTTCAAATTTAAAGGGTTCCATCTATTTTTCGGGGTTCAAGTTGCTTTTACTGCCACCCAAGGGGTAATCAGAGCTTAACTCCGAGCCCAGTAAAAACGGTAATTTACCCTCGGAGCTTAGGTTTTGTGTTCTTTTCCACTCACGTTTTAAATCTGAAGTATGGCCTTTGAAGTGAGGTATTACATATCGGGCAAAAAGTTCCATGGATCGTTTTTGTTTATCCGGTGCAATCCACTCATGTGTGGTAAGCATTAAACCACCTATCCCTCCAGCTTCTTCATTGATTTTTTCTATTTGCTCGATAGCTTCATCTGGAGTCCCAACTATCCATCTGAATTTCTCTGTAATTAATTTGGCAGTTATTTTGGATGGGTCTTTACCTTTTGCCCAGTCGGGTAGTACTCCTCCGTTGATCACCCAAAAATAATCTTTCCAGTCTCTTTCAATGCCCTCCATGACATCCTTTTGCGCCTGCTGGGAATTATCAGCAAGATACACGTAGGTAACCACCCTCCAATCCTCCTTTTCAAATTGTTGTCCAAACTTTTCAGATGACGCTTTCGCTACTTCAAAATGATCTTTTAAGGCTAAACGACCGTGTCCACCTACACCTCCGCCTGCTGATAGTGGAGAGAAAAGTATTGCTCCATACTTTCCAGCTAATTCTAGTGATCCTCGGCTTCCTGAAGTTGCAAGTGCTATTTTTAATCTGGGTTTTTGATAGGAACGTAACTGAATTGCCATATCTTTGATATCCCAATACTTTCCTTTGAAAGACATGGGTTCTGGTGATTCCAGTAATTTCACCATTATTTCTAAAGATTCTTGCATTCTGCCTCGTAGTTCTGACGGTGGCAAGTTGAACATTCTTACATCAGGTGGTAAGCCGCACGGGCCCACACCCATAATGACCCTTCCCCGGGTTAGTTGGTCCAAGAACGCAAAACGTTCCGCTAAAAGGAATGGATGATGGATGGGAGCACTAACTACGGCGGTTCCTAGTTTAATAGTTTTTGTAAATGCTGACGCTTTCGCCAAAAACATCTCTGGGCATGGTATGGGTTCCCAAGAAGCGGTATGATGTTCTCCTACATAAAACTCGTCGTAATCCATGTCCTCCGCCCATTGAATCATTTCAAGGTCTCTGTCGAGTGATAGAACAGGATTTTCAGTGGGAAGATGTAAGGGCATAGCAAAAAATCCGAATTTCATGGAATCATCCTTTTATAGTTCCGGTAATGTTTCTTATTACATGAGCAATATACAACAAACGATCAATGATAATCATCCTTTTTAATCCGTTTATTTGGATTTCCATATCCCCGTAAGAGCTGTAAATGAAAGCTATACGTATTAATTCAATTTATGATCATTCTACTTATCATTTAGTTAAAGTTTTTTATTTTCGTCGCATTTGTTTTATGTAGTAATCAGGTAAACAATTGCAATGGTGTATATTTGATGAATATAATAGAATGTCTAATAACTGATAGATAAGACATGATATTTAGTATAAAGAGCACTTATTATAAAAATGAGTATAAAATACGAATAAAATATGAAAACAAATAGACATCTAATAGAAGACCACCGTTTCGATTTACAAAAATTTTACAGCTTCCCTGAAGAATCTCCCTATCGTTACGAAATCATTAAGGAACTAACTCTGCATTGTTCTATGTTGTTTCCAAAAGAAAAAGGAACCCTTTTGCGCCGCCGAGTTTTGGATCTGTTGCCGGATGAATTAAAAAAATATGTTCGAGGAGAAAAGCAAATTAGTCGCTGGATAACCGAAGAATCTGAAGTGAATGGGTTATTTGAAATTTCCAAAATCCCACCGGAAATTGAGCCATATGTAAGGAAACTCCAGTTGATTCAAGGTGCTTTATTTTCAAATGCTCCCGAGCGGATTCCATTGAGAGACATATTTGTCGAACATGCTAAAAGATGCATGTACCTGTTCAGCGATCCCCAAGGAAAAGTGGTGGATTTGTACGCTCAGTGGGTTATCGTTCATGAGTATTACAGTAGGCAACGAATTGGTAGTGAAAACACCCAAGATCTGGACGATTTAATGGATTATTCTCCATGGGAGGATGGTGGAATTATTTATAAAACCGCTTGGATTAATAAAAAGGTATCAATTCCAGTTCTGGGAGCCGTGATGCCAACATACGATGATTCCACTTGGGAATCAGAAAAAATAAATAAAATATTATCTTTGAAAGAGGATATTAATGGGCCACTTGCGATTATCTTCTCCCAACTAAGGATTCCAGTATATTTTGCCTATTGGAGTAAGACTCAGAGGGATCTGGTAACCATCGATAGACCTGAACATTCAGATGATGATAAAGCAACAAGCTTCCAAGGAGAATTCCTTATGGAAGAAAAAACGTTAAGGTCCAAGGGCGGTTGGAGAAAATTGTTACATGAATATTTATCTGGTGAAGTAAAAACTACGCGGTCCGCATTACAATCGAGCAACGCAACCGACGTTCAGGCACCTCAAACTACTGAAAAACCACTGAGGGAGGAATTAGTTTCTAAAACCCCGCAAATGAAAACTATAAAAAAATTAACAGAAACCGAGTTTCAACGAAAAATAAAAGGCATAAGTGAAAAACTTAACCAAGATCTTTCAAAGACCTAGTCCCTCAGCGTAATCTGGACTTCACTTTTGGGAAGCATAGGTTTTTTAGTAATTATTTTTATAGGACCAAAAATTATCTCGGAGGAATAAAATAAACCGTAATAGTGTTTTTATTTGGGATAAAGGGAGTTAATAATGGGATTCACCCAAGCCATACAGTCAGGTTTTGAAAATTACACAAACTTCAGGTCAAGAGCGTCTAGATCAGAATTCTGGTATTGGACCCTGTTTTACTTTTTGGGGAGCATAATTACTTCAGTAATAGATTTTGCGGTTTTAAGTAGTGAAATTGGAATTCTAAATATAATATTTGGGTTGGCGACTCTTGTTCCGAGTATTGCGGTAGCAGTTCGCAGGCTTCATGACATTGGAAAAAGCGGTTGGACATTGTTAGCCTTCATACCATTTTTTGGATATATTGTTCTCTTGGTTTGGCAATGTAAAAAAGGCGACGAAAGCATCAATAACTACGGCGACAACCCATTATTTTCAAAACAACGTTAACATTTTGCAGACATATAAAAGTGTAATAAGGAATTCAACCCATGGGTAAATTTACAGGAAAGATAGCGATAGTAACTGGAGGAGCACTGGGGATTGGAGGAGCTACAGCAAGAAATCTCGCAAAAAACGGAGCTACGGTAGTAATAGCAGATATTGATGAAGATGCGGCAAATAATAATGTCCAAAAAATAAATTCAATTGGTGGGGAAGCAGTGTTTATTAAAGCCGATATGTCTGTTTCTGATGATATAGAGGGGATGGTTGATTTCACCTACAGAAACTTCAATGGAGTGGATTTTATTGTCCAAAATGCTTTTGGGGTCATTTCAGGAGTAACTAGAATACGTGGAGACGCTGTGTCGGTAAAAGAGGAAGATTGGGATTATGGCATTTCCATATTAGCAAAAGCCATTTACCTTGGTGCAAAACATGTAGTACCGATCATGAAAAAAAATGGTGGTGGGAGCATTGTAAATATGGCATCGGTCCATTCAATTTTGCAGGAGCCTGGAATACTTGTTTATGAAGCCGGTAAGGCTGCAGTGGTTGGTATGACCCGACAAATGGCTACTGAATATGGACCTGACGGAATCAGAGTTAACGCGATTGCCCCTGGGCACATAGTTGGAGAGGGATTAAAAGCCCTTTGGGATAAAAACCCTACAGGGCATAAATTTTTTGAAGACCAATATCCCGTTCGTAGAACAGGGGTCCCTGATGATATAGCTAATGGGGTAAGCTTCTTGTGCTCCGAAGAAGCTTCTTTTATTACGGGACACACGTTAGTAATTGATGGAGGCCTTACGGTCCAATTGCAGGAAACATTTGGGTTACGACAAGCAAAATATGCTTTGGATAATCCAGAAACGGATTTATTTGGACCTGCAGCTGAGGGTTAAAAGTCATCAATAAAGACTCAATAAATTAACCCAAATACTCCAAACGAGGCTACGTGAAAACGGTTCTAGTCAAATGATGTCAAAAAATTCGACACTGAAAATGAATCTAGTATTCGTATATTTGGTATTCGTTTCTTTATTTTTTTATTCTTGTGAACGAGATTCATATGGCAGTGTCGATGACACAAATAATATTAAGAATTATGCCGAATATGAACTAGAAGAACAAGAATTTAAATTATTAAAAATTGTGGATGGCCTCAATAAACCCTGGGGATTAACATTCACCAATGAAGAAAACGTTTTAATTACCGAAAAAGGCGGAAGGATAATCAGAGTCAATCTGCCTTCCGGTCGATCTTTTGAAGTACTCCACAATATTGATTCAATCGAAGAGGGGCAAGGTGGTTTGCTTGATATCTTATACCACGAGGGATACTTGTATTTTTCTTATGCTCAGGATAAAGGGTCCGGCAAAACGACCACTTCGATATCTAGAGGGAAATTGATAAATGACGAAGTGGTGGGACTAGAGTTGCTGTTCAGTGCTATTCCTGCAATTAAAAGTGGTAAACATTTTGGTTGTAGGCTGGTAATTAGAGGCGACATGCTTTATGCCACAATCGGAGAACGCGGACAGGGAATGATTGCGCAAGATCCGACTCAACATCCTGGAAGCATAATAAGGATCAATCTAAACGGTTCTATTCCTAACAGTAACCCAAAATTCAACGGAAAAAGTGATTGGTTACCTGAAATATATCAAATTGGGGTTAGGAATCCACAAGGTATGGCTTTGTCTCCAACCAATGATGAAATATACATTTCAAACCATGGCGCCAAGGGAGGAGATTTTATAGGTCAAATAGAATTTTCCGGAAATTTTGGATGGAAAGTAATCGGTTGGGGAGGTGTTAATTATTTGGGAACGAAAATAGGAGAGGGTAATCCTTTTGATTCGAGGTTTAATAAACCACTTATCACTTGGGTCCCCTCTATAGCTCCGAGTGATATTGTGTTCTACAAAGGCAAAACGTTTAGAGATTGGGACGAGGATTTGCTTGTAACTTCCTTGAAATATAAGATGCTCTTAAGATTGGATTTTGAAAATGACAAAATAATTAATGAAACTATAATAACGAGTGGCAAAATTGGGAGGATAAGAGATGTGGATATTGATGTCAACGGGGACATTTATCTGATAACAGACGAATATGATTCTTCTTTGTGGAAGTTGACCAAATAGATTACTTGCATATTATTGTTATTAGTGGCCATTTGATATTAATTAACAATTCGACTTTTTATTGAGCTATTGCCGTAATTATTTTTCGAACGTATTTGTCCTCGTTAAAAATGTTATCGGATTCAATTACTAAGTCATATAAGTTTTGATCTTCCGGTTCCGTATCAGCGATTTTTCTAAACCACGCCCTTCGTTCAGCGTCAAATTTTTCCAGAAGTGCTTTTGCTTCACCAACGCCTACATTCAATCGGGAAGCCATTTTAATTATTCGTTTTTCACGTGGAGCAAAAACTCCAACGTGAAATACGTTTGATTGATTTTTCATATTAAGGCAACCACCCCTCTTAATTATCACTGACCCTTCCGAACTAGTTTGTTCATTGCCAATACTAAAAAATGCTTCAATGTATTCCGCGTCACTTATTTGTCCGGGTAATTTTTTTACAGACGCTTCCCGAAGTTCTGGAATATTCCAAAACATCCCAGAGTCATTGTGGAATCCATAGAGCGAGCCTTCTGATACCAAACTTTCTAGTTTATTGGCAATTCGAACCCCAAAACTTGAAAACGAGCGTTCCTTCCGTACTACGCCGTGTACGTCGGTTCCCAATTTTCGTGCCAACTTTCGTAACATAATTCTACTAAAATTGGGCTTATTTATTTCGGAGGAAACTCTTTGCCCTATTTCAATACCACCAGAACAAACTTGTCCGCCAATTGTTATGTTGATTTCAAACCTCTTTAAAAACGAGTAGTTTATTGTATTTGCGAGTGTAAGGTTGAGTGCTACGAATCATACATGATTCAGATCTTAAGTCAAATTACCAAGTGACATATTTCAGAATGAACTATGGGTCAATAATTGAATGGCAGATTTTTAGTTTTATATAATGGCTTTATTATGAAGTTTTTATGTACTTCAATGGTCAGTCTAGTGGGTTTAATAATCATATTTGGCTGTAATCGTTCAGAGATGATTCAGGTAGATATTTCGCAAGACCGAATTGGTACTCCAACCTCGGTTCCAACGTCTGAACCAACCTCTAGTCCGACTCCGAAACCAACCTCGGTTCCAACGCCCGACCCAACCTCTAGTCCGACTCCGGAACCAACCTCGGTTCCTACCCCTGAACCAACTTCCAGTCCGACTCCGAAACCAACCTCGGTTCCTACCCCTGAACCAACTTCCAGTCCGACTCTGAAACCAACCTCGGTTCCAACCCCTGAACCAACCTCGGTTCCAACCCCTGAACCAACCTCGGTTCCAACCCCTGAACCAACTCCGGTTCCAACTC